>JAABUP010010220.1_pt1 | contig 11172 bp, 12 predicted proteins | sample 5559201 | NCBI WGS metagenome assembly JAABUP01 (sample SAMN10711887, study PRJNA513373) | rock metagenome | isolation source: Antarctica rocks | place: Antarctica | reverse complement strand
GAATGCATCGGCTGCAATGAGTCTCTCGGTACGACTACGCAGCCAACTGGTAGATCAAGGAGGGTTCACGTCAGACACCGGGTGGGGTTGTATGATCCGATCAGGTCAAAGTCTTCTTGCGAATGCATTGGTAATGCTACGATTAGGAAGAGGTGAGACATATTTCTGATGAGTTTTTTGGAATTTCTGATCCGACAACACACAGACTGGCGACGCGGAACCCGACAGAAAGAAGAGCGACAGCTCCTCGCTTTGTTTGCCGATGACCCTAACGCCCCTTTCTCAATACACAAATTCGTAGAACACGGCGCTTCGGCTTGTGGAAAGCACCCCGGCGAGTGGTTTGGGCCGTCAGCAACAGCAAGATGCACGAAGGCTCTTTCCGAGAAGTATGCAGACACTGGATTAAAAGTATACGTCACCGGTGACGGTGCAGATGTCTATCACGATAGCTTCCTCAAAAATGCGACAGCTGACGACGGGACCTTTACACCGACACTTATTCTCGTTGGTATTAGGCTAGGTATTGATCGTGTTACACCAGCATACTGGGAAGCACTGAAGGCTACGCTGAAACTCCCTCAGTCTGTCGGCATCGCCGGGTAAGTCACTACTCAGTATCAGTAATCACAGACTGACCTCTAATGAGTGGGCGCCCATCTTCTTCCCATTATTTTGTAGGCCTGCAGGGCGACAATTTCTTCTACCTAGACCCCCATCAGCCGCGTCCCGCCTTGCCATTTCACAAAGACCCCACCGAATACAGCGAGGCCGAGGTAGACTCGTGCCACACTCGGAGATTGCGCCGACTGTCCATCAAAGACATGGATCCCAGTATGCTGATTGGATTTCTCATTAAGGACAAAACAGACTGGAAGAACTGGCGAAAAGCGGTGAGTGAGGTTGGAAAACCCGTCGTTCATGTAGCAGATACGGAACCCACGTTGCATGGTCATGGTTCCGAGCGTGAGAGTGCGCTGGATGGTGTGGAGACTTTTGATGACGAGGAAGGTGATGGCGAGCTGGTCGAGCGTCCGCCTGCTTAACGAGAAGACCCCTGTCCCGGTCAACGGCTATCAATAATGGTTTTCACCATGGCATTGCTTTAGCCAACTGTCTCGTTCTCAAAGGAATGATGTATGGCGTTTTAGAAATCAAGATATGACATGAGACGATTGATATCCCGAAACTGCGTGAGATTTTCAGTCCCGTGTAAAAGCTAGCCAGCAGCTAAAGAATGGGGGGAAATGAACAATATCAAAGCATTGAAGAAGTGACTGTGATGGATAAATTGATTATACTGAAGATATTGTCGGAAGATACGTAATGCTATTTCTCCACTAGACTTGACGGATCTGAAACGTATCTTAGGACTAGAAAAATAACTTCGGGATTGAGAGATCGCTCGAGTCCCAGCAGGGTAGGAGAAAATGTGAGATTGGAAAGATATTCATCATTGGCCCGGTCTCCTTGGATATTTGTATTGTACAAGCCAAAGCTCACCCCTGATGCTAACCTTGCAAACATTTGGCCCCAAAGCAAGTCATCCCGTACGACATTAGAAAATCCCGATAAACACCAGAAAAAGCCCCAACCATCGCTCCGTCACTAGATATCGTGCACTAGTGAAGTCCACCTCTAGAACCAGAGAGAAGTCTACTTCGTCGATGAAGAGTATTTAGTAACAGCTTTGGTGCCTTCTGACACGGCGTGCTTCGCAAGTTCACCGGGTAAAATCAGCCGCACACTTGCCGAGTTGTCAGCAAATTGAGCGAACTGAACAGACTTGGTGAAACTTACGAAGTCTGAATTTCTCGGGATGAAATGGTGGACTTCTTGTTGTATGCGGCAAGCTTGGATGCTTCGGTTGCGACGCGCTCAAAGATGTCTATATTCCCATTAGTCTAAACGAGTGTAGCCGATCTAGGATGAAATATACCATTGACGAATGAGTTTAAGATGGACATGGCACGGTTGGAGATACCGGTATCTGGGTGAACTTGCTTGAGAACTGGTTTGACGCGTTAGTAAATATTTAGAGTGAGATTATGATGTCCAAGTATTCAAGTAAGTAGATGGTAAACTAATAGGATCAGGTCACGCGATGTAAAAGTCGTACCTTTGTATATGTATGAGGAGTAGGTCTCCTTGCGCGTCTTGTTGCGCTTCTTCTTTTCACCAGCGGGCGCTGCTGTCTTCTTGCCAGCTTCCTTCTTCTCAGCGGGTGCTTTTCCGCCAGCTGGGGCCTTGCCGCCAGTGGAGGGCTTCTTCTCGGCAGCTTTGGGAGGCATTTCTGATGGATTTAGAAGTCTGAAATAGATTGAAAGTGGGAGTATGTAACACTGTGAGAGTAGAACTAATATGGTTGCGCGTGATAAGTTGGTTGAAGGATGGATGGATGTAAGAAAGAGAAAAATAGGTGTGGGCGGCGAGTGAACTTATAGTCGTTGGCGGGCAGTCGTGATTTCCTTGGCGCGTTGAGCTTAAATCGATTTAAGCGAGCAATAATAACATAAAATCGTTGCACTATCAATTTTGGCGTGTCGAGCGCTCAAACACCGCAAAAACACCTAATAATTGGATGTGACTAAGCAAGCGAGATTCAGTAGCGTGCGTCCCACATCACCCGAATCATCGGAGTCGGGGTGGTACTACTTAATGCCATCCGCCCCAGCACCTCTGCCCATCCCCCATCCTTTGTCAACCAACATACAACAACCAGATTTCACGTTAGGTCAACTACTTCCTCCCAATCGACCCCATCTTCATCTACCAACTTTTCTACACTCTTACATCGATCAAATCCATTAAAATGACTGGAGGCAAATCTGGAGGCAAGGCCAGCGGCAGCAAGAGCGCGCAATCGTAAGTCCACTTTTCACCCTACGCTGAGGTGGGACTCCGACGCGTTCTCCGATTTTTGACACTGGGATGCGGATTCCTAGCACTATTCCATCTTATGCTGTGTGCACTATCGTTAACCTCCACTTGTCAGACGTTCTTCCAAAGCTGGTCTTGCATTTCCCGTTGGCCGTGTTCATCGTCTGTTGAGGAAAGGCAACTATGCTCAGCGTGTCGGTGCTGGTATGTTTCTAAACACCCATTCTTCGCCGCGTTCTCAGGACACTAACACAGCACCAAAGGTGCTCCCGTCTATCTCGCTGCCGTGCTTGAGTATCTAGCTGCTGAGATCCTCGAATTGGCCGGAAACGCCGCCCGCGACAACAAGAAGACGCGTATTATCCCTCGCCACCTCCAGCTTGCTATTCGTAACGACGAGGAGTTGAACAAGCTTCTGGGACACGTCACCATTGCGCAAGGTGGTGTGCTACCAAACATCCATCAGAGTAGGTCTATTCCATCTCTTACATACTTCATGAAGTTAATAGTTCGTCTTCTAGACCTCCTACCCAAGAAGACTACAAAGGGTGGCAAGACAGCGAGCCAAGAGCTATAGAGGATGGTTGATCATTTTAGCGCGGGAGTGGGGTCTGCCTTTGTACCTTTTTTCTTCTCCATTTTATGAGATAATGGGGTTTCGGGAAATCGGGTTTATGAAACCGGGCTTCACGGTTGGCTTTGCTGCTGAAGGGATGTACATTACGTCCATGGTAACAGCATGATTTTAGGCAATTAAGAATCTGATTACATCAAACGTTCGGTGCGCTCTACTTGTTCCATATTGCTTCGAGCTTGGTACTAACAACTTTACAACAGCTGTTCAAAAGGGCAGGTTGATAGATAAATTATACTCGAGAACGCTTGAATTGAATAACTTCTACTGGGACCGTCAAACGCTTCTGGCGTGATTGATTTTATTAATCTTGCTGGCTGTCCTCACAATTACTGAAATGATTGGCTTCTGGTGCAGCAACTCTGGGAACTCAGAAGCAGAGATCAAGTAAAGCTTTGAACCTCTGAGCATTATTCAGAGATCAAGGCATTGCTAACATATTGGTATGATCTATTAACTTGTAGCGGTAAACATTGCTATGATATTAAAACGTTTAATCAACCATGGACCATGTCATAGTATCATATGAGGCGGAGCTATTCCACGGTAAATAATGCGGTGACTGCAACGAGGGCTTGGCATACATACGGTCCAGTATTGGCGGGGGTATGTTCCTTTCGTATTTTGAGCCTATATAGTGGTCAGCTAGTATTGCAACTCACGGGTGGTGTGCCATAGATACCTCCAGGGGCTGTTGGTGCACGATATGGATCGGGATGCTTCCATTTCTCGAGCAGATCCTCGGCTTCTTGGAAAAGCGCCTACTCAGGATTAAGCAGAATTCAAGGTCGAACATGCAACTCCTATGTCTTTACTTACCCTCTGTTGTCGCGGTTCTTTCACATTCTTGTTGGCGTCAAAGAGTGACCGGATGTAAAGGGCCTGCCCACGCCAAATGTATCGATGAACAGCCCAGTCAAGGGAAAGCTTCAGGCTTCGGCGGTAAAGTGAACTGAAAATATTTTTAGCAAATAATTGTAAATAAAATTCGTGGCCTTCAGCATACCAGACCGCCTGTTTGCTCGCCATGTTATGCTATCGATTATAGTAGAGACTGGCAAAGCCAAGGTCGAGGGTGCTGGTGGTTGTGAACCCTACTCCGGATGCGGAGATATCAATGCTTCGTTTGGGGACAGCAGATAACTTTGAGTAGCCTTCAGCGGTCGGTGTGTAAGTACGGGACCCAGACCGCAAAGTTGTGACTGTTTGTTAGTTGTGGTGTACTCCGGCTTGATGTTCGTTTGTCGCGCATCGTCCCTCGGCTGTTGCAACTTGCAAAGCTACAAATCTACAAATCTGACAGCTTCACCTCCTCCAATGCAAGTCTAAGGGCAACGGAGCCCAAGGAATCCTGACCTCCATTAACATCCAATTCAATCATACGACATTTTGCGTATGGTGTTGGTGGAAGGTTAGCAGTGGCTACAGAAATTACCTCTTAATAGCGATGACAAGCCGGCAATCCTGGATCCGGGCCAGCCGTTATGGAGCTCAACAGTGCAAGAGCTCATCGACTTGGAGAATTGCTTCGAGGAGTCAGGCTATGGTCTGCTTTGCGCGAAGTGGTCCTACTAGGTCTATAACTGGATTTTCCCATACTCTTGGAACTCGTTTGAGGTATCGCAAGCAGATATATATCGTTGACTTGTAACTCAGCTAACGGACTACCAGGAATCATAATAGCGGTGTAAGCCAGCTTCGTCCCTCGCTTGTTCGTCGCCGTTTCTATGGTGTGTGTATCAAACTATCAAAGAATCTACGCAAACTGACGGGTTTGCAGCGGACAAGGTCGTTAAGGTTCCTGAAATGGCAGAGTCAATATCGGAAGGCACTCTGAAGCAATGGTCAAAGAGTGGGCCAATTGTGTTTGTCCACGGCGATACGGACAAAAGCGCTAAGAGACAGTGTAGAAATTGGGGATTATGTTGAGCTGGACGAAGAGATTGCCACGATCGAAACAGACAAGGTACAGAGCTTCGATGCTTGTTAATGCCATTCGCTACGTTGCTAATGATGGCCCAAAATCTAGATTGATGTGGCTGTGAATGCTCCAGACGCTGGCACTATAAAAGAGTTTCTTGCAAACGAAGAGGATACTGTGACTGTTGGGCAAGATCTCTTGAAAATGGAGATTGGTGGAGCCCCGGAAGCTGGTGGGAAGCAAGAAGGTGGTCAGAAGCCAAAAACGCCGGCCCCGGATGACCAGCCTACGTCCTCCGACCCTAAGCCATCGCAAAGCGAAGCCAAGCCCAAGCAGGAGTCTACTCCTCCTTCTCCACCTCCTCCGCCAAAGCAACAGGATGCGCAGCCTCCGAAGCAGGAAAGCAAGCCCAGTCCACTGAAGAAGGAGCCACCTTTGCAAGAAAGTTCTCCTAAACCAATCAATTCAAAAAAGCCTGAACCCACGAGCACAGGGGGTGAAGTGGCTTATGGCCGCCGGAAGGAGCGCCGAGTGGGGTTTCCCTAACTATCTGCCCTTGTATGCTGGCTAATACAAACATGAAGGTGAAAATGAACCGAATGCGCCTGCGGATCGCTGAACGTCTCAAACAGTCTCAAAATACTGCAGCCTCACTAACGACCTTTAACGAAGTGGACATGTCCTCGTTGATGGAGTTCCGGAAGCTATACAAGGATGATGTGCTCAAGAAGACCGGGATAAAGCTTGGCTTTATGAGCGCTTTCTCGCGTGCATGTGTACTTGCAATGAAGGAAATTCCTGCAGTCAACGCATCGATCGAGGGTCCAAATGGCGGTGACACAATTGTTTACCGGGATTATGTCGACATCAGCGTAGCTGTGGCTACACCCAAGGGTCTCGTTACACCGGTCGTCCGCAACACAGAGGGTATGGATTTGGTTCAGATTGAGCAATCTATCGCAGACCTAGGGAAGAAGGTGGATCTGGTCGATCTCTATCATTAGTCGAGTTTCTAACATATCGTAATAGGCTCGAGATAACAAATTAACAATCGAGGACATGGCTGGAGGAACCTTCACTATTAGCAACGTAAGTCTCCGGATGGCTAGAGTATTCATTGTTTGGTTAATAATGAACAGGGTGGTGTTTTTGGGTCATTGATGGGAACCCCAATTATCAATCTACCACAGACTGGTAAATTTTCCACGCTGTACTACTCCAGTCAAAGAATAACAACGTCCGTAGCTGTGCTAGGTCTACATGCTATCAAGGAGAAGCCAGTGGCTGTTAATGGCAAGGTCGAAATTCGGCCAGTATGCACTGTCTCCCCGTTGTCGAAATATTCTACTAAATAGTCACCAGATGATGTATCTTGCACTCACTTACGATCATCGACTTCTTGATGGTAGAGAAGCAGTGATCTTCCTTGTCAAGGCAGAATTGCTCCGGGCCAAAATCTTGATATAGATGCTAACTGCTTGCAGGTGAAAGAGTTCATTGAGGATCCAAGACGAATGCTGTTAGGATGAGAAGCCACAGTGGTGGTGCAAGGCATCGACGTGCCGTGTAGACTTTGGTGACGTTGTAATGTACATAACAAATTACTTTAGCTGTATAAGGGCAAAAAGCTCCTTTCTTGTTTGATTACTTGTTGCATATGTCGATGTAAGATTAATTTAGGAAATTACTACTCGTACATCTTCCTGAGGGACCTAACGTCTTCCATTACGTATTACTCAGTCACACACTTCTTGTTAGGCCGGCAACGAGATATATCTGTACGAGGTGCTGGCTACGAACCTTCTGCAAGCTATGCTTGTCAGAAGAGCTGAACAATCTCATCGACAGAGCAGTAACAGCACTTTACCCACGCGTTGAGCCCATACCCAGTCGAAATGTCCACGTGGCTAGATGACCATGTGGTCAAACAGCAAACGGAAGCTCACGTCGAAGTGACCAGCTTCCACATACATAGACCAAAGCCCACCTAGCCCGTCCAGCTTGGTGGCCATGCAGCGAAGTCGGAAGCCCACGTCGAAGTGGCCAGCTTCCACATACATAGACCAAAGCCCACCTAGCCCGCTCAGCTTGGTGGCCATACAGCCAATTCGAAAGCCCACGTCGAAGTGGCCAGCTTTCACAATTTCGAGTTGTCTATGTGACCACTTGGTCATATAGACAGTTCACGCGCTCGTATGCGCATTTTATCGGTGTGACTGCACAACGGAAAGATATAAAGCATCGATTTTGGCTAAAAGTCATGTAATTTACATTCTTTAGCATACACAGAGCGCTACAATGCTACTATTTAGATAGATAGCATCGTGTTTCATAGTCTTAGGCTGCATAAGCACGTAAAACTTGAATGAATAAATAAATAAAAATTCAGCGTACCTGATGCGAATCTGGTGTCCCTGGGAAGAAAGAGTTCTGGCCATCCAAGTTCAGCCACTTCTTAAAACCACTTTGAGGATTCCCCGTTATCATAGGCCCCTAGAGACTGCATGAGACATGGCCTTCATATCGGACAAGTTGGGACATGAAATCGTAAACTCCAGTCTTAACGAAAAAGAAATGTTCAAGAGATAATGGTTGAGGCGGCATCGGTAACGCAGCGAAAGTAAGCAGATGAATTAGCCTATTTTGGCAAGCCGAGAGCTCTAGCTGCATGTTTCCTCAGATCCCAATGAGGCTGAGCTTCAATGATTAAGACTAAACTATGTAAGGCTTTACCATGTTCTGCACTGATTCTGCGAATAGATATTTACAAATGCCTACGAGTCGAAGACTAGCTGACCGAAAACCCCGAATCTCGCTGCGATGTTATCGTGGGAGATGATACCCTGACTATGGAAGCGGTCGCCGCTGCAGCAAGCATCGCGGGCATCATCACTCTGGTTTTCCAAAGCATTGACGGGCTTTTCAAATTCAAAGAATTATTCTCCGACACATCAGCAGCTTCCAAGACGGTCAGTCGTCTCTTAAACGACATCAACTCGCTCATACAAGTGCTAGAAAATGTAAAAGATGTTTTGGAGCAATTTCACATGCAGAAGAAAGACAAAAACTTTGCCTCGTTAGATGTTAAACTTATGGACTGCTCAAAGGACGTACAATTCTGGCTAGCCACCGCGAGAATTTTACGCCCATCATCCGAGCAGGGAGGCAGGGCTTGGCTGAAGAAGTTTCGGCTTGCCGCGAACAAAGACGCCATCCGGACCATCAGAGATGACATCGGACGGCACAGGCAGATCATTTGCCTTAGTCTGGCAGTCCTTGGCAGGTATTGGGCTTGTATTTCTCAATTACGGTCCTCCGAGACTGATTTTCTATGTAGAACAATCGATCTCGACACGTCTGAGCAGGTACATCAGATTGGTAGCCAAGTAAATCAAGCTGTTTCGACGTCTGCATCAAACCAAGATGCCCAGGAGCTCATACTCCGACGAATCGAGGATTATTCAAGGGCAAGCCTACATAGCTCCACCCAGAGCATTAGAAGTATGGATACTATTAGAAACGAGCTAGCTCGGCTTGAATCAATGATAACAAGCTCGAAAGCCGGCGGGGCGCCAAATACTGAAAAGCATCAAAGTTCTGTAACTCTTAAATACGCAAACGAAAGATCTGCGCAAGTCCGTCTGCCCTCGCAGGAAGCGTCCTCAAGTAGCTCTAAAGGTCCCCTTGACGTCTACGACCTCCCGTCACCACATAGCGATACCGTACCAGTCAGCTACGGTGAGAGCGGAGGTCATCGACATCCCAAGGCAAATATATACCCCATCGTCGGAGCTAACAGTATCGAGAACTGGTCTGCAACAAGCTCAAAGCAATCCAGATACGAGAGCAGGTTCTTATACGCATCGGTATCCGACTTACCGGCCGGACCTACACCAAAACGACCCCCAGAAACCAAGCGAGTAGCTATCGACTACAGCGCCACGCACAGCCTCCTTCAGCGGTCAATGGCAGACATCTATCCCTCAGTCGTGGCCCACTTCATCTCCATTCACCATCTGTTAACGCTCTGCGAAAGCCATTTGATATTACTTCAAGAGCACCCAAGTGTACACCCCGACCTCGCGTCCAGCACAAAACGGCAAGGGGAATCCAGCAAACTATCTTTCCCAATCCGTCTACGCCTACAGAATCAAGTCGCCCAGCTGCATCACGCAATCCAAGCCTCAAGGCAGCAATGTATGCAGGCCGGATATTCCCTTTGGGAAATCGACAGGGTGATTCTTTCCACCGGCAGTAGTCGTGGTGGGGCCTTCTCACCGCGTCATCTCCCAACCGGAAGCGACGGCGAAGACTGGAAGGACGCATTTGAGCGCCCGGACTCCGCGGCGATTACACATGGAGCATCCGAATGAGAAAGTAGTGTCCAGGGGTCGGTGAGGAAAATGCGTGGCCGCCGAATGTTCAGATTTTAGCGAGAAATTCGGGGTTTCGGCGGCCACAAATCCCCCTCGGTCCTCCTTCCATGGGACCCCACGACGAACGAGCCAGAGCCAACACCCAAGGCTATCCTCAACGTGTACGCTAGGATTCTGAAGGCCGAAGTCCGTGAAAATGGCTTCCTCCAACGCTGCTTGACAAAAGCCGGCTTCACACGGGTTCGAGATCAAAATTCTGTTCCAACCTCTCTAATCTAGCATCGATATATATGCCGCAAATCGACTCATCTCCGGAAGCATCTGGTCCGCTTCACCCAATGCCCCCAACCCCTTTCGACAATTTGGGAGGTTAAGAGATTGGAACTTTCGAGCAAAGCCTTTCTTGTTTTATTCGCAGATGGGACTACTATCAGCTAAGCGGTGCACATACCTCAGGCATCATCCATTCCCCTCCTTTCTCTACTAATTCTAACCACTACCTCCTCGTCGTGTCTATCTATAATTCTTTCGTTTCTCTCCAACTAAATCCTGCATTTGGGCTTTGGAGCGTGTTTCTCGCTTGGCCGATGTACAATTTCTCATGGGCCCACAGATTTTACCTAGCGGTGCGAGAAAGCGCAGAAAGCTTTGCATCGGGATCCTGAAGTAGATGTTAATTGGGGGATAGGCTGGAGGTTTTGATGCGAGAAGTAGGGAAATGTAGCTATGGTTTATTTGGCTGCATGGTAATTGGTTAAAAGGTAGTGATGTTGGTTGTGAGTCGTGAACAACCTGAGCGGTCTTGAGACTCTTGAGATAAATGTTGGAAGTAGGGAACAGTACTTGCCACGCGGGGAGCAAAAAAAGCCCTACTCACAAACTTTCCCCGCACCCAACCACCAAATTTACTACTGAATTAAAAGAGATATATTATATTACAATAGCCTGTTCATTCTACCCTCTCCTGCTTTTAATCGCTCTGGCATAGTAAAGACCTTCTCATTTATGTACTTCTGTGAGACATGAAACCATCCTTCGTAATCGGCCCCTTCGTAGTATGATCATCCCAATGCGAATATTTCCGTAGCTTCTGGTTTTATACCTGCCACATGTGCTTTATAGAAGATAAATCAGATAAAGATGCACAATTGAAGTAATGCTTCAAGTAGATCTTCAGAGTGACTTTTTCGTTGATATTTTCAAGCACGTTGTAGAAATGAATATTCGACTTGAAATTATAATCTACTGCAGCTCAGCAATGCTGTCTCTTTAAATTCTTGTTCTTGAATGAATTTATCTTCTGTATGCAATTCACATCAACAAATTTTATTGAATGTTTAATCACGTAATTAAATAATAAT
>JAABUP010010219.1_pt1 | contig 11173 bp, 10 predicted proteins | sample 5559201 | NCBI WGS metagenome assembly JAABUP01 (sample SAMN10711887, study PRJNA513373) | rock metagenome | isolation source: Antarctica rocks | place: Antarctica | reverse complement strand
TGCCCCACGAACACCGGCACATTCGAGGCCCTCTTCAAGGATGCGATGATGCTGTTGTGCAGGGACATGGTCTAGTTCGAGATCAAGTACTCGTACGCGTCCTTGGTGATGATCGCAGCGAAGCTCTGGCTCCAGTCCTGGTTCGGGGTCTGGTCCTCATGCTCGGCGTCGGCTTGGGTCACGATCGAGATCTGGGACAAGATCATCTGCACCATCCTGCAGTCGAAGCACATGCCACTGAGGTTCATGGGCCTGATCATGTTCGTGGAGCTGTTGATGAACGCACCCAAGTAGTGGGAGTTGGACCTGTACATGATCCTGGTCTTGCCCGTGGGGTGGCACGTGATCGCATCCGTGATCCTCACCATGTTCCTGTCCGGGTCCGAGCCTGGGATCAACTCCTGCACCATCACCCTCTCGACGATCATGGCCAGCAGCAGATGCGAGTACTTCACCCTGTCCATGCACACGGTCAGGCACACGAACAGGTCCCTGTTGCTGAACAAGCTCTGGATGTCCTCCAGGGACATGTCCGAGTTGATCATCACGGTGATGGAGGGGTTCGTGTATCTGCTCTCGATCATGCCCAGGGCCGTGTACCAGGTCGTGTCTCTGCACAGGATCATGTGCTTGCTCTTGATCGGGCTCCTCCTCGCGATCCTCTCCTTGGCCTCGTCCACGCACATGTACATGAACACGCTGTGGCCCTGGCTGCTGTCCTTGAACAAGAGCTGGAACACGAGTATGACCAAGAGCATGTGCTTGGCCGACAGCACGGAGTCGCACAGGATGATGTACTGGATGGCAGGCCTGGACTCGAGCCTCATCGCCACCTCGATCATGGTCGAGAAGTTAGACATGAACATGGCCAGGACTGGGTTCTGCCTCAAGTTCGTGTGCCAGTTGCCGCTCGCATTCAAGCACAGGTTCATGTCCTCGACTAGGGTGGGGATCTTGGTCCAGTCCTTGGGCGTCCTCTCGTACCCGAACCTGTTCCTCATCCTGCTCGGCTTGTGGTAGCACTCCGCGCCTATCTTCCGCATCTTCTGCAGCTCCTCGACCAGGATCTGGTCCAACTCCATGGTCCACTGCTCGTCCCTACTGCCGTACACCTCTGGACAGAGTGAAAGTGGAACTGCAAGACAGCTAACAAATAGCACAGACTCCGAAATGAATGGACGTGACGATTTAGATGACTGCGAGAGACACGAAACGAACGATGTATATCGTGAGTCCAGAGACTGATTTACTATTGCAGACTATGCAAGCTATCTAGTAAGGATTAAGATCCGACTCGACAGGTCCCGCATGGCCCTATACATACTCGAAGAGCAATTGGCAGGTGTTGGTGGACGACGCTGCCCAGAGAAACTACGCAGGAGCCGTCTACGCTACCATCGTAGGGGAGTTATGTACAATCGGTAGGAGCTGCCTGTAAACACACCGGGCTACCAATTAGGTTGTTCATTGGGAAAAGCAGACGGTGAGCAGCTCCCAAGAAGGGCAGGGACACCAATCTGACTTGGCTAACATCACACAGATCACAAGCTCGATCACTATACGTGTGATCAGAATCTTGGTGTTACTAGCAACTTACTAGCAACTCTATATCCTCTTAGCCATTGGTGCCTTGGGCTTCGAGCAACACTTGTTCTATTATCAATTGGGTTGGTGTATATGTTTTAAAATTCTTTCTCCGAGTCTACACGATCGGCGGATTCCGGAGCTGCCAGATGCGATGTAAAGAAACGAAGGTTGTTGTCAATTAAGATGAACGACCATTACTGGAGCCTAGAAAGCGTCTTTACTCCATCAGCACCGCTTGTAATGTATGCTGATCAACCACCACTCCATTATACGTGCTATACTGAGCCTTATGTGGCGACAGCCCGGATTGCTGACGCTCGTGCTCTCTAAGCATATACGCAAGAAGCAAAACAGGAACCGCCATTCTCTGGCAAGGATGATGGCTCGTTGGAGATGGTAAGAGTCTCGTCTAGAAGTTCGCTATCAGAGAGCTTGGGGCGGCGAGAGCAAGCGAGCGCTTGCAGCAACGGCGACAAACCACCAATTAGCTTTAGAGAGCAATCCGTCGTCAATCAAAAACCGAGAAATGTTTCTGCGCGTCGACTCAAGACCAAATTTGGCCCCGCGGTGTCAGGGTAGAGCGGCTGCAAGGTTTGTGTGATGTTCGATGAAGCTGGTACTTGGTCTGTTAAGATGGTGCAGGAAGTCGAGTCGTACGAGAGCCAAGGAGTTTCCTGCATCGCAATTAGCATAGTGTGTGCATCACCGTACCACGAGAGAACTACAATAGCGAGCCACAAACCGTAATATAGCACACGATCTGCACGTGCCGTGTGCGTGCTCGCTGTTTTCACATTTTCTCAGCCAGTCCTTATCCTCGTCTGGATCGAACCAGCCAGGACAGAATGCAAAGTAAGCCCAGACTAGTCCACGTACGCTAAAGTCCTTAGGAAGCGGCTTCCCTCCCTGCCCTCATCGATCAGATACCTTGCTTCGCACACTGTACTGAGCGATCAGCAATGGCGCGAAGCCGGATCAGATGGTTCAAGTAACTCGCGACGTCAGCCCAAGCAATTTCATTGGGCTCAAATACCAGGCACAAAGACATGTTCAGTTCCAGCTCATGCTGTGTCTCCCCGTTTCGCCTGGGACACGAAGTGAATGAAGCACAGCATAACGCTCATAAACGTCAGCGAATCCTGGTTAGAGACGATGCCCAGAGGACACCGCACCGCTGTATGGAAAGAATATACTGTGATCCGTTTCGCAACCTGCAGGAGACGCTGGGTCTCTTCGTATTTGGCTTCTGGTGGACCTGACCTCAGGCTCGACGGAGTCGGCACGTGATTTGCCGTGGCGGCCGCGAGACTGGTCCGCTCCTCGATCCGCTGAATTGCGAAATCGATCTGCAGGTGTTCCGTCATTGACTAGATGCAGGATTCCCCATCTTGACGTCCACGGTCATCGTCGTCGCTGGCTGACGCATTCTCGATCGCTTAATCTGAGCGGCTAGGTACCTTTCGTGGTATGGATGCCGCTTTCACGCCCAATCCGAGCTTCGGTGCGCGCCCGCGCATACCGCACACTTGGGAGGATCCTGGCTTTGACACTCTCGGGTCTGATGCGCACCAGTATATTTCCCATACCTTGTGGCTTTGCGACACGCTCCTTGGAGGTGACCGTACGTGTTGCAATTGAAACACATCTTGTCAGCCGCACTGGCTTCGTACCGAGAACAAAATGCCCCATACGCTCCGCCGCCAAAGAGGGCTTGACCTGTCTTGAGCAAGTGGTCTGCTGCCACTCTGTTCTTCAACCAGATGGCGTGCGAGCCGGTTTTCTTCCACGGGTTCACCTTGCTGAGCCAGCTTACCTTCATCGCCGGAAGTCCATATCCTCGCTTTGCTTGTCTGCTGCAAATTCCGTGCACACCTCCTTACGAAGACTTCGGCCGCCTTCACCACAACTCAGCACGTGAACGGCATACAAGTCAAACCGGCAATTGGTTGCTGCATTCTGACCAGCACCAGAAGTGGAAGCTGAGTAAGGGTAGCCATCTCTGTATGTACGGAAAGGCTGGCTGTGGGGAGACTGTGCTCTGCTCTACAGCCGTTATAGACATACAGGGCATTGTCAACACAGTGCAGACACTGCATACGCGTTCTTCATCTCCTCCTTTTCGGATGAGTATAAGCAATCCAATGGAGACGTACTTCGCTCGCTGGTCACACAACTAGGGTGGAGGGAGCCGGGACTGTCCATGCTTCGTCAGGCATACGACAAACCTAAGCGAACTGTACCGGGACCGGATTAGCTAGAGAAGATCTTGTTAGCATCCATCAGGTCCTGGAACAGGGTCTTCCTCCTCGTGGACGCACTCGATGAATGTCCCGAAGAGCAGGATGTTCGTCAGGGCGTACTGGAAAGAATCGAGAGGCTGACCCAGCACGCCTTGAACCTCAGCATATTTGCAACTAGCCGTGAGCTCCCTAAGATAACGGAGTCGACGGAGGCGCTAAGTTCTGAGCCGCTACGTGTCGCGACGTCTGCTGTGGATGCTGACATTCGACTTTATGTATCAAGCCAACTGTCACGTGACCGTAGTTAGAAGTCTTCGTTGATGATACCGTACTTGGCCTTCGTGTTCTCTACAAGCCGAAACCATCTTCTTATAACCTCTGGATCCTAGCATTTGGCTCTCCTGTAGTCGTACTTTCGATTGAACTTGACTTTAAGCTCCGGCTGGCGCTTGACAAGTTGCTAGCCCAGTTGACGGCCACCGGGTTTTGGTGACGCTCAGCAAGCAACAAATCAGCCATAGCCCTCACAACAGCAAGCCGAGGCACTCGAGCATCCAGGTCCAGTATATGCTGAATAATGACCCTTTCTTCGGTCTTTGTGAGCTTCATTCAATTGGGCGTACTATCACGTGGAGAGGTGATTCCGGCGAGGGTGCTTTGGGAGACGTCATAGAGCTCTGCAACGTGTCGCTAGCTCAGAGTTGCGTTTTGCTTGATAGCCTGAAGAGCAAGCTGTAACCTGTTTGCAGTCGAAGGTAAGTGCGCGTTAGTATGTTGGGGCATCGGCAGATGTCGTAGAAGTTTGGTAAGGGCTTGGCACAGTGACCGGCTCGCCCGTGTAACCGGCTCGCTTGTTGGGTATGTTAAAGCTAAGACGGCTACGCGTATCCCTAAGGCTGAAGCGGAGGATATGGAGATACTGGTCGCCACGATGACGATGCCCGATGTGGCACTAGTGGCGCATTGGTAGAGATAGCTCTAGTACCCAATCCGGCACCGCCGGGCAAGGTTTTTCTTTTCGGAGCTGGTTGCATGATACTCTCCTCGCCGTTAGAAAGATTGCAACACTTGGCTGGTTCAGTCACACACTGCAGTTGCCAATATGGCAACGGGCGAGAACTATGTCAAGCAGGAGCTGGTGAACTGCATACGCGCAAAGGTGCACAGAACGCGAGGTTCTGCGATTCTGTGTAATGCTGATTGCGGCTACAGGAGTTGTACAAGTACTTCCGACCGCGGGCGTTTAATACCTTGAGCACCTCGAAGTCCTCCTCGCCGGACACCGTCCTTACGGCACATACCCAGTTGGTAGCATGGCGGCTGAACATGAATCGCTCCCTGGTATCTCTCATCGACCGCGAGACACAGTATTTCATTGCAGAGAGTACCAAGACGCTACATCTCGATACCGGAATCGCCGACGACCCCATAGACGCTATTTGGGCTGGATGTATCAGTGTCCCAAAAGCAGGCCGTCTCTGCGAGTGCACGCTTGAAGCATTGCCTTCACCCACTGGGGCCCCACCCTGCTTCGAGATCCGCGACTTAACGAAGGATCCTCGTTTCAACAAGCTTCCCTTCATAGCAGGAGGACCCAAATTTCGTTACTATGTTGGAGTTCCTATCAAGACTAAGATGGGTGTGGCCATTGGTTCGCTGTTCGCCATGGACGTGAAGCCTCGGGAACCTGTCTCTGACTCTAACAAACAATTCATGACTCTGATGGCTCAAAACGTCATGACGCATCTGGAGATGATGAGGGAAAGAGAGGAGCGAACTCGAGCTATGGACATGCACATGTACCTATCCGCATTCGTCGATCCGAGCAACCATACTGGTAAGCGCAAAAGAGGAGGATACGGACACTCGAAAAATCATGTTCAACCGACCGATGCTGCAGTGGAGGCAACCGAGATACACCGACCTGTCTTTGCGGGTAAGAGTATAGCAAGGCCCCAACAGCCCAGCCCGTGGTCCAGCAAGCATGGATCCGAAGAGGACTCGACGGTTACGGACTCCGACACCACTGCACTTCCCAAGGACGCCGACCACCATGAAACGTTCAGGAGGGCAGCTGACCTGCTTTTCGACTCATTGAGCCTCAGAGATGGGGGCGGTGTTGTTTTCATGAGCGATTCAAGCCATGACGTGTCTGTCTCAACCATGGACAGAAGAGGCTCGTACTCCAGCCGACTTAGAGATGATCATACGTCGAATGTAATGGCCTCCACCACTTCTGACGAACGCACTGGCCTGCCTACACCTGAAGTCGGGGCACCTTTCACGGCAATGCCACCCTCTGTCCTTACAGCTCTGATAAAGCGCTATCCTCGAGGAAAGATTTTCACCTTAGACCCCGAGTCCATTCTGACGGTGAGCTCCTCCAGCGATGAATCTGGCCTACCACCAGACGAAAGCAAGCGCTCCAAAGGCAGAGAATTGAGCAAGACGGATGTCAGACTTTTAAAAAGCCACTTTCCCACGGCTAGACAAATTGTCTTTGTCCCGATATGGGATGCCATTTCCGATTGCTGGTCAGCATGTCTCCTCTACAACTGCAGCGATTATCGAACAGTCACGACGATGGAGTCCCTTTATTGTATCGCGTTCTGCAATTGCATCACCAGCGAAATTGCCAGATTGGCAATTGTCTGTGCGGATCAGCAGAAGCAGACATTCATCGGCTCAATATCACACGAGCTCCGCTCGCCGCTGCATGGAATATTAGGGTCAATGGAGCTTCTCGGCGACACCGACTGTACAAGTTTCCAAACCTCGCTCATCGACACTGCAAATAGCTGCGCCATCACCCTTCTGGACACGATACAGCAGGTTCTGGATTTCAGCAAGGTCAATGCAATTCAGCGAAGCGTCTCTTCGGCCAGCCGACGTGCGGTCACGATCAAACCTGGCTCCGCCCCGTGGCCTGACCATCAGCTGAGCGTCCATGGCCTGGTCAACTTGGCTCTTGTCACCGAAGAAGTGATTGAGGGGTTTGCGACTGGTCAGGCGTTCAAAACCTTTGCCAAGCCAGACGAATTCGAGCCCATGTCTCTGACTGCACGTGGTCGCTTTCTACACAGAGGACAATCACCGTCAAGGCATGACTCTGGGATTAATAACTCCGATCTGAGTAGCACGCCGGAGAGGCGGAAGGATGTGAAGATCATCCTTGACATCTCCCCTCGAGCCTCGTGGGCCTTCGAGACACAGGTCGGCGCGTTTCGTCGCGTTGTCATGAACCTCTTCGGAAACTCACTTAAGTATACACAGAGCGGCTATATCAAAGTTAAACTTGAGGAAATTGGACGGTCCACATCGGATTTGCAGGAACATGAAAATTGTTCGATAATACAGTTGACTGTCGAGGACACCGGTTGCGGTATCAGTCCCCAGTTTATGAAATCGAAGCTATTCGTTCCGTTCTCGCAAGACTGCTCTTTGAACCCAGGAACTGGCCTCGGCCTGTCTCTTATCAAGCAGCTTGTTAAATTGCTCAGCGGCGAGATCAAAATCCATAGCACTGTTGATGTTGGCACAGAAGTTATAGTGCAATTGCCATTATCAGCGGGCGCAGCAGCATCGAATATCGGAGGATCCAGCGACGATGGCAGAGTTGAAAGCGTTTTGGCAATCCGGCAGCTTGCGGGCAACAGGCACGTCGCATTGTTCAACGCAGCCAGTTTACCGGAGCATGATGCGTGGACGAAACCATCCGATGTGCTGCGGAAATCTCTGGTATCGTACCTTACGGACTGGTATGGTTTCGCCTCTGTGGTTGATTGGCATGCCGCCATAGCAGCAGATGTGATCATTGTGGATGAGCAGAACTTGCGCGATGTTCTTGCAAGTAGTCAGCTGGTGGGTTCGCCGTGTTTCCTTCTTGATAAACATCATGCAAATTTGCTTTTAAGATTTGATTCGGTTCACAGAGGACTCCTGCTCATGCGTCCTAGGAAACCTCGGCCTCGAGTCCTTCCTTGATTGTTGTGCTATGCACAAACTCATCTCGACATGCATCCATCACCGCGCACGCCATGCATAGCAATCTGGAGTTCACTAGCATACCCCTGGGCCCATACAAGCTGGCGAAGAGCCTTAAACTGGGGTTTGATAGACTCGAAGCCCTATCGGCGGGTATCCATCCAAGCTCACGTCCCACTATGCATCAGGGAGGTGATGACATTACTGAGTCCATGACTAATGTGGCCATCAGAAATGGTGAAAGGAGCGCACTCGATGTGTTCAACATGCAGCAATATTCGCTCGAATCGCTCAACACAGCGACGGAGAGAAATGGTCTCATTGCTGATGAGAAAGCTCTCAGAACTGATGATGAACGATCCGGATACTCGGGCAGTGCACACATACCAACATCCGTTTCGAATCTCTCGGCAAACGGAACCCAGGCGCATTTCCTGGATCAACTAACGGGTTTGCAGTCATCTGCCGAGATCAATACCACCAGTTCTGCGACAATGCATCGTGCTGAGCCTACGTTGGCCGGCCTTGTGAGCACGTCCAGCGCAACCAACCTCCGGAGCGACGTACAAGCTCTAATATCTCGCGCACCACGTCTTCTACTCGTCGACGACAACGAGATCAATCTGCGTCTCATCAACACATTCATGCAGAAACGCTCCTATGCTTGCGTCAACCTTGCCGACGACGGCGAACAAGCGGTCAATACATTCAAGCAGCTCATCGCCCAGGACCCTCCTCAACCACCCGAGATCATCTTTATGGACATCAATATGCCAGTGCTCGATGGCTTCGCCGCAGCCCGCCAGATCCGTCACGTCGAGCAGGAAGTCGCAGCAAGTATGTCTTCTTCGCACACCCCACCGCCGCCGCCCGCACTTATCGTTGCCTTGACGGGGTTGTCCGGCGAGAGGGATCAGTCGAAGGCATTTGTGAATGGTATAGACTTATTCATCACGAAGCCTGTCAGCTTCCGAGAGGTGGGGAGATTACTGGATGAGTGGACTGTGAACGGTGGTAAACCTAGGGATCAGGTACACTGATCGCCGGTACTTGCGGGGAGTAATCTTACGCGGATTCAACTTCAGAGACGGTCAGGACAATAGGGAGCAGCTCAGTACAAAGCCCGAGCCGGCACCGAACTTCGCCGCCGAGAAAAACGTAAACGCGAATGGGCATTCACGATCCTGCGTGGTTAAATGGGCGGTCTCTGACAGTGTATAGTACGACGAAAAAAAAGATTGATAGCATCTATCAGCGGGCGCTTAACATGATCGATGGATGAGCCCCTGTCCAGATGTCTTGGCCCTCCTTCTCTAGCTCGTCGGCCTCGTGTCGTGTCGGTGGTGTCGGCGAAGATAGTTAAAGGCACTTACAAGTGATTGTGCACTCGATCGAACCAGATCCAACAGATCGGAATCAATAACGTCGTGATTGGCTTCGGAGGCGTCACATCATTGAAGCGCCTGGTGATCGTCGCTTGCATCGAGCTCTGTCCTCCAGTGCCCAGCGTAAGTGGCAGAGCTGCCATTCTGAGACGCAGATGCTCTACCTTGTTGTCCGCCAATATGGCCGACTCACTTCATCCGTTTCCCGGAACGTTCCGGGGTCGAGTTCGGAAGACGGGACATTCCGGATTCTGTGAGCCGTCGCCGAACCACCATCAATCGCACGCACGCCCTCACGGGCCATGAAACGCCAAACATACACCAACCTCAATTCTTCACCCACTTGAGGACCTCCGTGAACTGCCCCGTCACCAACACCTCCCGCTCCGACCCAACCGGAGGGTTCCCTCCTCTCTCTCTCAGCGGCCCACTCCATCCCCCGTCCTCCCATTCCGGTTCTTGTATCCCGCCATCCACTTTCCACGTTGGCTGAAAATCCCACGCCGGCAACATCAAAGGCAGTCATGCTTTCCGGCCAGTTTTGCTCGATCAACGTCATGAGCTCGCCGTACAGTAACCTGTAGCCTTCACCCGAGAAATGTAGACCATCCGTCAGAAAGGACTGTAGGGTCGGGTCCGTGGGTCTGTCCATTGAGCCAGGGAGAGGTGCGGTAAGGTGATCGTGTCCAGCGTGGGCCAGCATAGATCTGTGGATGTCTAGGACTGGGATTTGTAGCTCCTCCCCCAGATCGCGTATGGCCTGGGCGTAGAGTGCGGTATTGGCCGCGGTTCGTCGCAGGGTTTGACCCAGTTTCGGGTACTTCTCCTGATCCGCTCTCAGACATTTCCGCTCATCGATCGGCGGCGTGGTGACCAGGATGATGTGCACATCGTCGCCGTGAGCCTTGACACAGGGATGCTGGACCATGTGCCGGAGGTTGAACGTGAAGTCCTCGATGCGGACGTGCTGTTCCGGGCCTCCTGGAGAATTTTGGATGCGTGAGTCATTTGCACCGAACATGATGAGGAGGAAGCGCATGCTGGCTTTCTCCGGCAAGGGCAGGCATAGCGGTTGGGCGCGTAGGGCTTGCCGAGTGTTGTAGCCCGAGAGGCCGCGGTTCAAAACGTCGAGACGGCGGGAGTAGATGTCGGTCAACGCGGCGCCGAATGCGAAGGAAACATTCTGGGAGAAGGACTGTTGGAGAATGCTGTCGCCGAAGAGGACGAAGCGATTGCCGTCGCTGAGGATATATGTGTATTGCTGTTCCTGAAAAGCTGCCACGACGGGGCGGAGAGGATGGTCGGACTCGGAGGAGGGTGTATCAGTGTCGCTGTCCATGGCGACGGGGTCCTGCTGCAGTAGCTAGCCGGTGATAAAGTCCCGCTATATGCGTTTGTGAGAGATGTGTGATCGAATGTGGACCATTACCATATTTGAGATGGTTGTTTGATGGGAGGGATAAGGCTGATGATAATGATTGAGAGGGTAAGTGAGTGGTTTAAGTTGATAAGCGGGACGGCAACAGCGTGGGTTCTGATTGGATCTGAATGCCTTCGCACTGACGATCGCAGACGACTTGGGTTTGGTATGGCCGACTTCCCGCTGCAGACTCGCCTGGCCTTCAAGGTCACCGTCATCGTACCTCAGCAATAACGAAGTCGGCGGCACTCACCATTCAACCGTGCCGCGCTTCCCCCTCCACCGTGGGAATGTTCCCCGTCGTCATCGTTAATACGTGTGCCGCCTCTCTATACACCCGGTGTCTCCCAAGCAGACTGGATGATAGTCTGTACCACGATGGGACTTCTCGGAGACAAAGAATCGCGGATTGGTGTAGAAGCTCGACAAGACTGCCGTAGGAAGCGGGCAATTCCGGTCGTGATTCTTATGTAAGGTGGGTCTCCGATATGGCTTGAGTATGAGGTGGCGTAGCTGTGGTATCGGCAAGCTGTGGCGCATGTGGCGCTGCGTCGAGT
>JAABUP010010217.1_pt1 | contig 11175 bp, 20 predicted proteins | sample 5559201 | NCBI WGS metagenome assembly JAABUP01 (sample SAMN10711887, study PRJNA513373) | rock metagenome | isolation source: Antarctica rocks | place: Antarctica | reverse complement strand
CGCGGGCGTCACGGGCACCGTGCGCGCCACCGTCCGCCGTATGCGGCCGATGATGGACACCATCCGCGCGAGCTGCCGGCCGCCGCACACGCGCTTGGTGCCAGCTCAGCGGTGAGTACACCGGGCCGCGAGTGCGCTTCGCGAGCAAGGCAACGGGAGCCTGCAGCCACGGGTCTGAGGGCGCGCCTGGGACAGCGACACGAGGACAAAGACGACCATGAAGAGCGCCACGAAGCTGAGCCATGCCGCCGGGAACAGGAATGGCCCCAGGAAGGTGGACAGGATGCTGCCCCAGGTGAACGCCGGGATGATGAGCTTGTAGGCGAACAGGCCCTCAAAGTCGGCCGGCTGCATCGCTGCCAGCGCGCGGCGCCTACCGCGGCTCTGCGCACGCGCGGGCTCTGGCGCTTTTGCAGTGAGCCTGGGCAGGTGGACAGCGGGACTGCAGGGCGCGGACGGCGCCCTACACCGCACCTAGCAACATGCTACACCGGGAGGAGCTGCGTGCAGCGCCTCTGCCAGCGAAGGCTGCCGTCGAGCTCGCTGAGAGCCGCCCGCTGCACAAACGCCTTTGCCACTGCTGCAAACGGCCCGAGCCGCAGCGCCGCGCGTCAGCGCCGCATCACGCCACCAGGCCCTGTCGCTTTCGGTGCACCACGTGTCTCTCAGTGCTGCGCACTGCTCTGAGCCGTGCGCTGCGAGCTTCTGTACACAGTGCTGAGCCAGGTAGCGCAGTGCCCCTGTCAGCCGCGTGAAGCTGCGCCTCACCTGGCGGCGGACTCTTTCTTACTTCTCCCTAGATGGTGCGCAACGCCCACTGGTCATGCTTTGCTTGAGGCGAGCTAGCAGTGACGCCCAGCGAGGCGCGCAACTTTCCACTGCTTTTGCAGGCGACACAGCAGCTGCCAGGCCTTTCACCTCAATCCGTCAGTAATGTGTGTAAAGAGCTTTCACGTTTGTGAGGCGAAAGTGTCCGTTGCTCAGGCCGTGTTAAACCACACGCCTGTATAGGCATGCAATGAGGTGCCACCCCCCTTTGGCGCTATTGTTGGCAGCTGCACAGGCCTTTGCACTGGCGTTGCCATCCCGCTGACTAGTACAGCTGGCCAGACACATGCTGCTGTGCCATGAATCATGAGCTCGCCATAAAGTGTGCGAGGGTGGGTCTCCTGAGTGCCTGGGCAGCCAGCCAGCTTGCAGCAGCAACACAGCAGCATGTATTATTGAGCTGCTCCGGGTTGTGCATGACTCTCAATCTACAGCGCGCCCAGCTCTGAGCAGCCATGCTGTGAAACCTAGCCAGGGCTTGACATGCGCAGTTTCTGCCACCGCACGCATAAGCTGCACGAGCAGCCTGTATAGGGTCACAACAACTCCTATACGGTGGACAACCCATCAGGGACTCTCCAGTGCTCTTCAGCTGCACCAATAAGGCCAAGTGGCTGCTGAGAGCGTACTGCCTGCTGAGCTGCCTGCTTGCTGCCCGTGCACTGGCCTGTGTCACTGTAGGCTCTGACATGGGTCCAAGCGGCGCAGTCTTGGCGGGTTATATCCTGCTAATGGGAGTGTCGGGCTTTGCGGTGGGGTGCGCCCTTGCGCTTGACGCCCTCTCTGCCTGCCGCTTCACTTGTTGCGAACCCTGTTGTGCGCCCTGCAAGCGCTGCGCTGCCTGCAGGGTACGGGGCCTGCCGTGGTGGGTGCAGGCTCTGGTGGCCGCGCTCCTCGTGGCCACGCTGGGCCTCCTAGCGCTGACGCACTATGTAGACCCGGGCGTCATACCTCCCAGCGCCATAAAAGGTGCCTGGCACTGCCTGGCCCGGAGCGCTCTCTGCTGCCGTGTTGGCCTGCCTCGCTCCGCCTGGTGCTGCCGCTCACGCTGCCCGCGACCTGCACCACATTTCACAGCTGGCACGCGTGCACGGTCTGCAGCCGCGCACGGCGCTGCTGCCGGCAACGCTGCCGCGTGCCGCCCGCTCCCCGAGCGCCCTCACCCACCCTCGCCCGCGTGCTACCCTAAATCTACCCTCACCCGGCCGCGCCCGCGCGCAGACCCGCTGATCGCGGCGCTGGAGGACCCGGAGCTAGAGGTGGAGGGGCGCGAGCAGTACCGCCAGGACTGGAAGAAGCAGTGGATGCGGCAGGACGAGGAGGGCCGCTGGGTCAAGTACTGCCGCACCTGCCACCTGTGGCGGCCGCCGCGCGCGAGCCACTGCAGCGTCTGCGGCTACTGCATGGCGCGCGCCCGCGCCGCCGGCCTGTGACGCGGCGACTGTCGGCGGGCGCCCCGGCAGAGGGGGGCGCGCGCATGAGGCGTGCGCCAGACAGGAAGGTGTGCCAGGCGTGCATAGGTGTATGCGCGCCAGCAGCGTGTCACTCACGTGTGTGTGCGTGCGCTGTGATGCCGCCGGTATCCATCAGGTTTGCTCTGGCGCTGCTGGAAGGCATGCGCCTTAAGCGGCCCGCTGCGCGGCGCGCAGGAGAGGTTCGACCACCACTGCGCGGTGGTCGGCTCGTGCGTGGGGCTGAACAACCACCGCTTCTTCACCGCCATGCTGTTCGCCGGCCAGGCCGGCTGCATACTGCTGGCGGCGGGCGCGTCCTGGCGCCTCAACCGGCGCAACTTCCCCAGGCGCGCGGGCGCACCGCTGCCTGCCGGCCATGCTCATGCGCCGCGCCCGCCACGCGCGCACGCCCTGGTGGCCCGACAGCCGTCATCAGCTGCTGGCCTGCCGGCATCTGAGCCGCATGCGGAGACCTTACATGAGGGCACTCGCCTTGCAGGGTGGGGTGGGACCATGCTGAGACGTATGTGCTGCTGTTCCTGGACATCCTGTACGCCTACACCGCGCTGATGCTGCTGTTTGGATGCGCGCACCTCTGCTCCATCCTGTGCGGTGCGGCCCTGCCTGCTCCCCCGCCCATGCTGAAGTGCGGCGCTGAGCACCTGTCAGTGATGCGTGCCCTGGTCCGCCTTTCATGCAACGGCACTTTGCCCTGCGCCCTGCTGTCTGCTGGTCGAGGCCAATGCTGTGCTCCTGGCAGAGCAGCTATGTGGCAGTGCGCCAGCATGCGTGCCCGCCACCACCGCCCGGAGCACACTTGCTCGCTCGACCAGTTACACCCGCTGCATCACCCTGGTGCGCGCGCGCGCAGATGTGACGACGCACGACCTGGCGACCAGCAACTCGTTGCGCATGGACCCGCCCTGCTGCAGCGCGCGGCGCAGCCCCGCTGCGCTTGCGCGGTCCTGGGCCTGGGTCTGCTGCGCGCCGCTGCGCTGGCGGCCGGATGTGGAAGCCAAGCTCATGGCGCTGCCAGGCTAGCGTGAAGGACGGCGACGCTGCCCTGCCTCCTGTCGGCGCCGGCGCGGCATAAAGCTGCGAGCGTGCGGGTTGCAGCGCAGGCTGCTTTGCTGGCCCTGATGGCGACGCCGAGCTTGTTGCGTTGCTGGCACAACATGCTCGCCCGTGCATGCAGGTGGTGGGCTGCTCACTGCTGACATGCCGATGCGCCGCCTGCATGCAAACGGAGGAGCAGTGCATGGCGTTGGGTGCTTTGCGCGGCTGGTGCTGACAATGCTGCTGCTGCTGCAACGCTCGCGCTCGTGGCCAGTTGCTTTTAAGCACACAGATGAGGGACGGGCAAGTCATGGCTGCTCACGGCCAGTGGCGAGCAGATACAAATGAGCGGAGCGATGAGGGCAGCACTGGCTGGGTGACTTGTGCTATGTCCAATGCGGTATGGAGAGCAAGTTGCTTCTGCAGGACATGCTGACTCGTCAGAATGCTGCATCGTCGAGACAAGCGAAAGGGGAAGCGGCCTCTGGATCATGCATAACTGCGTGCCTACAGCCTGATCAGCAGAGAGCTATATCGAAGGCTTCCTCAGCGCTTGCCTGAAGTGAGGTAGTGCTGTGAAGTGCTGTCAGTGAGCGCAAGCACATGCAAGCACTCATAAATGACATGCTATTGCCTGTGCAACACCTCACCTAGAAAAAGCTGACATCAGTGCTTGAGGTCATTGTCCGCAAAGTCAGCGCATTTGACACACGCCAACGTCACCATCACAGTAATGTAAAACGAGCAAGCGGGTTGCCCACCTACGCATGCAGGCCAAGGAGTCGCATTTACGTACCACTCAGCATCAAGTACCGGACAAGCCCACCACGATGAGCTTAACGCATGCTCTCTTGCATATGCATGCATGTACGCTCTGACTACGGCAAGCGCATCGCTTGTGTCACTCTAGCTAGCATCCGTTCAACTACGCTACTGCCAACGATTTCCACTTCGTTAGGTGAAACACTTCATAGGTAACGACATCCTCACCTCGCAACACCAAGCTGCGAAGAGCTGGCAGCGCTGTGCATGGAGTAGTACGAAATCCCATCATTATGCACATGCCAAAGTCAGTACTCGCACTCTCCTCGCACGCACTCACAGATCGCACTGCCACAAAGTAGCATGGTTCGCCAAAAAGAGACTGCCTATGAAAGACATCACAAGTTCTTCGCTCGCACGCATTGCTGGAAATCATCACACTTACTCCTGTGTCTAAACGCGCAACTTCCGTACTTGCATGACCATCAATAGTACCCTGGTTGGCTTATACTTACTATGGCTCACTTCATGCGATCAGTACCCCTCGCCGTCACCAGAGCGGCTACTGCGCAGCCGCGCTGGCACGATCCTGCACAGCCTGCACAGGTCCAGGCGGCGCGGCCAGGACTCCCCACCTTCTCAAGCGAGCGCGCCTGGCCACGCTCCCACAGCAGCGAGCGCGCCTGCCCACGCTCCCACAGCAGTGCGCGCGCGAGATCATGAGGCCTCCACGACAGGGTCCAGGTGGCGCGAGAAGTGGTCTCCGCCCGCGACGGAGCGGTCGAGCGAGCCCGCCAGCAGCCCGGACATGCGGCCCGAGCCGTGGCAGCTGCCGTGGAGGCTGCCGCCGTGGTGGCTGCCGCCATGCGCTGAGCCTGGCCGAGCGCAGAATTTGGACTTAAATTGCTCGCATCTGAGAATGCCTGCATACAGGACGCATTTGCGAAAAGACCTCGCAAGCATTATATGACCCAGCATAGAGCTGACATAAACGTCGCATCTTCCCCGCATGGGCAACGGTGCTGGAACACAAACGGCACTCATCCGCGCAAACATGTACCCTGCCCCTCACGCCACTGCTTGCATCCGCAGCCACGTGGCTGTTGTACTAGCCCCGCACAGTGTGCAAACGTACAACTTTTGACACTCACAAATGCCCACATGTGCTGCACCTAGCGCTGCGCATGCCAGCCGGTGCAGGGCTCTGGGGCTGATGCTCTACCCCGTCATGCAGCCCGGCAAGGGCCCCGGCAGGGCTCTGGGCGCACCGCCGCGGCTGGAGCCGCCCATGCGGTCGTCGTACTGGTCGAGCGAGTCGCGCGAGTCGGCGCGCAGCATGACCATGAACTGCTCGAAGCTCAGCCCGTCGCGCGCGCTGGCCTCGCTCGTGTGCGCCTCCAGCATCGCGTGCCGGAACGCCGCGTCCACCTGCGCTCGCCCGCCGCCCGCGTTAGCTGCCCGCGGTGCCGAATCTGTGGCTAGCTGCAGCTGCAGACGCGAACGCCTGCAGAACCGTCCAGACACTACAACGCAACGCCGCGGCCGGGCTGCGCGCCTCGGACGGCGGCAGCTTGGCGCGCAGGCAGGCCACGATGTCGTCCGCCTGCGCTACGCCGTCGCCATCGGGGTCCAGCTCTGCAAACGCGCGCCGCGCGCACGCCAGCCAGCGCTCCACGTGGCGCGCCTGCGGGGCAGCGCGCGGCGCAGCTGTTGGCGCATTACGCACGGCTGTGCGCCGCACTAACCTGTTGCAAGGTTCGCCGGACACGGATGGAGTCGGCGCCGCCCGCCGCGCATGCGACAAAGTCGGCCACAGCCTGACCCGCTCTGGAAAGGCCATCAGAGCAGGCATTGACCAGAACACAGGGCTACGCTTGGCGGCTCGGCCGGTCACAAGGCCATGTGCCCCGGCGCTTACCACACCACACTGCTCACCCCATGCGCAAGCCGGCCTGCATGGACGGCAGCTTGGCCCCCTCCCCGCGGCGTGCCAGTGCACCGCAGGCCGGCGCCGAGCGGGGCCGGCGCGCCTGCAGCGCGCGCCAGTCGATCTGGCTCGCCGCCAGCTGGCTCTTCGCCAGCCAGCCCGTGCGGCCGATGTCCATGGACGCGCACAGGCGCTCCACCTCGGCCGCCTCCAGGCGGTACCCTGCGCGCGGCGCGCAGGGTTTCAGGCTCTTGGCTACGCCCTGTTGGCGGGTGCATCCCGCGCCCGTTTTTGCTGCCCAAAACATGCTCCACTGGCAGGTCCAGCCCGCCGTTTGCACACCCACCTGTGTGAAATGTGGTGCTGGCGGGCCCTGGACTGCACACGCGCTGTGACATGCTGAGGGGAGCCGGAGCGGCGCGCCGCCGACGCAGCTGAGCTGAGCGGGCATGTTCAGCAGCAGCTCACGCCGCCCGACGCGCACCCAGCCGGCGCAGGCCGGCGCTGAGCTGCACAGAGTCGATGTGGTCGCCGGTGCCAAAGTCGAGCGCCGAGTACAGGAACTGCAGCGGCGAGTCGGCCGCATCCGTCACAACCGGCGTCGCGTCTGGCCCGCGCGCACACCAAGCTTCAGCTGTACCCTCTGCTGCCCAGCATAGGCATAGCACTAAGGCGCGGTCCGGGGGCACGCAGCCGTGCGGGTGCCTCATGGCCCTGCCCTGCGCGGCTGCCGGCGGCGCGCACCATGCGTGATGGGGCACGATGCGAGCGGCGCAGCGGCGTCGGCGCCCGGGTCGGCGGCGCCCGGGCCCGCGGCGGCGCCGGCCGCGGCGGCGCCGGCCGCGGCCGGCGCGAGCTCGGAGAGCATGTCCTCGGCGATGTGTTCCAGCACGGTGCGCCTGAACAGGCTGCCCTGTCCATAGCGCTGCGCGCGCCGGCGCACGCCAGTGTCAGCCTCCGGCCTACACGCGGCCCTGGCAGCCTCCGGCCTACACGTATCCTGAACTAAGGAGCGCTGTGCAGCTCTGCACCGGGCGACCCGAGGGCCAGTTCAGCGCACAGGCTGCACCCGCGACGCGCTGCACTTGTGCTCATACGAACACCGCCTCACCACCACCTGCGCCCTGTGCAGAGGCGCACACGTCCGGCGCAGGCCGGCAAGCGGGCGCGAGGCCGGCCGGCGCGCCTGGATGCGCTGCACGACCGCCAGGCTCAGCGGGCGGCCGATGGAGCGCTCGCGCGCGGTGCCGCGCAGCCAGGGGTGCCGCAGCGCGGTCTTGGCGCTGGGCCGCTGCGCCGGGTCCTTGTGCAGCAGGGCGGCCACGAAGTCACGGCCCTCCTCGCTGATGCCCTCCAGTGGCTGCGCTTGAAGTCCAGCCTGTCAATCAGGATGGACTGCCTGCGCGGGCGCGAGCGGGCGGGCTTGCAGTGCCCGCACGAGCTGCTTGTGACCGCACCTACATGCTGCCGTGCAACCTGCCCAGATCACCGGCAGGCAACAGGCAGCCGATGTGTGCCGCGTCCTTGCAGCCCAGCCCGCTTCCGGCAGGTTGTAAAAAGCTGGGTGGTGCATCAAACGGCAGCGCCGCGCACCATATCTTGGTGATGGACGGCTTGGAGGGGCAGCGCTTGTCGTCGAAGGGGAAGCGCCCGGTCTGCACGCGCAGGCGGGGCGCTCTGAGCCACACCCACAGCCCCCGGGGCGATCTTCATCATCTTAAAGGTGACCTGACACAGACCAGGGCTTCACACACAGGCACATGGCAAGACGCGCGTTGCATAGCACCAGTAAAAGACCCTTGCCGCATGTGGCGCATGCCACGTCGTGCAGCGCCATGCCCCAGCTGCGCGCACCAGCAGCTGGTGCGCCATGACGCCCGCGGACCAGATGTCGGACTCCGGCCCCACCCTCGAGCTCAGCACCTCTGGCGCCATGAACCTGCTGGGCGCGCCACCGGTGCTCACGCACACGCAGGCAGACCCGGCATGAACATCAGCACTGCAGCTGATCACTCCCAAATAAATCAAGACACAATGCGAGAGGCATGCGCTGCAGGCAGGCTGGCAGCTCTGCTGTTTGGCTCAGCTATACCGCACGCCAAGGTGCGGGACGCCGGCCGCACCAGGGCGTTCCCTCCAGGCCGAGTTCCGTGAGCGGCAGCGCGCCGGGCTCGAACGGCACGGCCAGGCCAAAGTCGATGGCCTTGAGCGGCGCGGCGTCGTCATCGCTAGCGAGCATGAAGTTGCCCGGCTTGACGTCGCGGTGCAGGATGTGGTGCGAGTGGCACTGCGCGAGCGTGCGCAGCACCGCCCGCATGAAGCTGGCGACCTGCGGCGCACGTCGGCTGTCACTCGGCTGCGCGTCACCACCAGTGAAGTGCCTGCAAGGTGACATGTGCCTATACTTCCTTGCATTGTGCGGCCTTCCCACACACTGCCAGCAAGGGTTAGCAAGCAATGAGGTTGGCAGGCGGTCAGCGGTACGGCACAGAGCGTGCGCGTCTCTCTCTCTTGGCAGCCAGCACAGGCCGCCGGAGCGCCGCGGCGGCGCACCGTGCGCTCGCTGTAGTGCTTGTCGCCGATGCGGTGGTGCAGCTCGCCGCCGCGGCACCACTCCATCACGATGTGCACATGCTCGGCATCCTCGAACGCCTCCTCGAAGCACGCCGCGTTGAGCGTGCCGCGCAGCTTGCGCATGGCGTCCACCTCGCTCCGCACGGCCGCCAGGTGGTTGCGGCGCTTCTGCTCCGACAGCGCCGGGTCGTCCAGAACCTGCCATGCCACAGGCCGCGGCGCTCGCACGCACCCTCCGCAAGCGAAGCCGACCTTGCAGTGCACGCGCCGCCAGGCGCCTGCAAGCCTGTTTATTTCGTTACTTTTGCAGGTGCAAGATACGGCGTATGCGCAGCACGCGCTGGCGCAGCTGACTGTGCACGCGGTTTCGCTCGCCATGCGCTGCGGCCAGTGTAGGTCCGCTGCTAGAGTAACACCGCCGATGTTTGCCTAGGTTGCGCGAGCAGGGAAGAGAGCAGGCAACACGGCGCGGCGCATTGGGCGGGAAGGAGGCATGCTGACGAGGAGCGCACACCTTCTTGATTGTCTTGCACGCCAGCTCGAGCCCCGTGCGGCGGTCCCTGACTATGCGCACCACCGCGTTGCCGCCGCGTCCGAGCTCCCGGCCGAGCTCGTAGCGGTGTTCAAGCCCCCCGGCGCAACCAAACACAATCTCCGCGCCCTCCGCCGCACCGCCTGGCGCGTCCCGCGCGCTGGCAGCGACGCCGGCGGCGCTCGCGCTGCAGGCTGTAGCTGCGCTGCAGGCGTGGTGGCCCGCTGGCGACGGCGCCACCTGCCGCAGGCCCGCCTCAGCGCTGGGCTCCCGGCCCCGCGAGGGCAGCAGCCTGGCCAGGCTGCTAGCCGCGCGCTGGATCCCGGTCCAAGTGTTGCGGCTCCTTGGCACCTCGTGCGTGTTCATGCGTAGAATAGCTCTGCAGCAAGCGACTTGCCGCGTCTGCCCTGCTCTACCTAGTTTTCTAATAGACACGAGGAATATGTTGGAGTCCCTTGCCCACTCAGCCAGCACCTGACGAAGGGCCCAGTGCCCAAAACGATCCGAAACGCCTTGGCCCCCTCACGGGCTCACGTGCGATTCCCAAATTGTAGCCTGCCCTACCACGTGCGGTGCCAACCCACGAGCGGACCGTTTAAAATGACAGCGGGTCCACACCTCAAGACGCTGTCACGATCACGGGTCTTGTCGCGCATTGGTGCCGCGGCCCGCCACGCGGCCGTGAGGGCGCGCGGCTCGCAATGGCTGCGCCGCGGCGCGCCACCGCGCCACGAAAACGAGCACGAACCGCACTGGCTGTCACGAGCGCTGCAGACATTGAGGATGCCCCGTCTTTCACGAATAGTGAGGTCGCGCAGGTGAGTGCGTCCTCCATCACGCAGACCGCAATACGCGCTCGCGTAGCTGTCCTGTCCTGGCCTAACGACCTCGTTGGCCCACCACCATCTGTGCTTTACATGTGGGTGTAGGTGTTGGTCGAGGTGTTTGCAGCACCAACGTTTTTAATATAAACGCCTATGCACAATTGCTGAAGACTTGCATGTGGAGCACTTGCGTGTTGCACGCCTTTGGCGGCCGCCTGCTGTCCTGCCTTGCCAGCTATCCAACAGCTGCCGCGGTCGCCAGGTGCGCACCGCGCTGCTGGCCTGGTATGACACGCACCACCGCGTGCTGCCCTGGCGCCGCAACGCGCGCTCGCGGCGCAGCCCGCCAGCGCAGGGCGAGCCGCAGCCCGCGCCCGCAGACCTGCCGGCCGGCGTGTTTGCATACTGGGTCTGGGTCTGCGAGGCGCGCCCCCCGCTGCGGCTGCCGAAGCGTCTGCCGACGCGCTGAGGTGCTGTCTTTGCTCAATCTGCCCCCATGTAAAAGGCGCTCCTGGGCAAGGTGCACGGCTGGCTTCTATGGGCTGTGCATGCGCTGTGCTGTGCCTTGCATCCATAATGCAAACAGGGGGATGAGTGACCTCTTGCAGCCGGCACCACTGCACAGGCGCCCTTTTTCAACGCGTGGGCTGGCGCGGCAGGTGATGTCGCAGCAGACGCAGGTGGCGCGCGTGGTCGAGTACCACAAGCGCTGGGTTGCGCGCTGGCCGACCGTGCAGGTGGGCCAACAACGCTGCACCGCCTGTGCATCTCTTGGGTGATAGAGGGCTGCGTGTGCCGGCACGCCGACAACGGCCCAAAGGTCTGCTTTACACTCGCCTTTGGAGGGCATGCGCCTCCATCGTCCATCCAGACATCGCATATCCTGTCTGCACAGGCTCTGGCGGAGGCCACCAGGGACGAGGTCAACGCGCTGTGGGCAGGTGAGGTCATCACGGGCTCTGCGCCCCCCCCATGCCGTGCGGGCCGCAGCGTACTCTGCTCGCACGCACGCACGCTTGCAGCAGCGTGCCCCGCCGTGTCCTGTCAGCTGCATGCTCACACGAGGCTGGGGCCATGTGCAGCGCCAGCGCGGTTGTAGGCCCCGCCCTGATATGTCAGCCTATCCTGCCGGCCGCGAGCTGCGCGGCCGGCGGCGCGCCGGACGCGCGCGCCAAGCGCAGGCCGGCCGGCGGCGCAGGCCTGGGGTACTACCGGCGC
>JAABUP010010215.1_pt1 | contig 11177 bp, 8 predicted proteins | sample 5559201 | NCBI WGS metagenome assembly JAABUP01 (sample SAMN10711887, study PRJNA513373) | rock metagenome | isolation source: Antarctica rocks | place: Antarctica | reverse complement strand
CAAGCAAAGCGAGCGTCTGCAAGACATGATATACAATAATGATGATTGTCGATCTTAAGAATCTTATTTCTTCACTGAGTTCTGACTCTCAAATGTCTTAATGATAAAGTTAATCTCTAGTTGAAAACATCATCTGTATAGCTTGAAAGAACAGTAGCGCATGTTGATGTGATTAAAGAAGAAATCGACTGCAATACACATGCATATTGCAGATGAAACGTCTGCAACTCATGCTTAAGAAGTAAATTGTCAAAATCTGAACAGTGAGAAATCTTGTTTATCTTGAACTGTGAATTTGTTACAAGAAATTCTCTTTGAGTAATCTCTTGAGTCTAAGAGAAAAATCAGCATAGAGATTGTGCTTTATGTATGTTGCATGCAATATATACAACATATTTTTTATAAACAACAAGATTCATCTGTACATAATGTTGATTACAAATCTTTTAATTCTATTCTGTTTTAAATAGAAGTCAGAAGAGTCAAGAGATTTCAATTCAACGCAGTTTAAACGATGTTAGAATGTTGCATGATCAGAAAAGTCATCATGCAAAGTTTTCATTCATACAACAACATTTCTCTCTAACAGTCACAATCAATCTACGAAGAAAATTAATGACATGTCAATGTCAGTAAAAGATGAGAAGATACTACTAGTAAAATAGTTGACTGAGATGAAGAGTCTGAAAGTCGTGATTACAAGTGATTAAAGAATTTGCAACTCATTGACTGCGTTGATATTAAAACATCTTCATCACATCAACAGTGTCATCAAGTAATTGATGAAAAAATATCAGATAAAATAAATGAATCAAATGATGAGTCTTGAGTTTGTGACTACATGTGCTCGAAGAAGTAGTGACTCGTCGATCACATTGATATATTGAAAAAGCTTGAACTCATCATTTTTACTTGATGTCAAGTTATACATCTATCTACGTGAAAAATTAAGAGCATATGAGAACAATCAAAATGCATCTTTACTATCGATCAACTAAGCATCGAATGATTGCAATTGCACATTTATACTAACAATTTATTCAACATCTACGTGACATAAGTCAAATCAAAAGAAGAAAAGAATTATTCAATACAATCACACTTTATCTTTTCATCATGCACATCTCTCTTTCATCACACATTTCTCTGCTCAATGAATGATAATCATTGAGCAAGAGAACACAGTTTCTGCGTTACAATCATGAGCATCACGAGTGCAAAGAAACATCTTTCATCTTCAAATTGAGAATTGAATCGAAACATCATTGTATAAAATATCATCAATGAAAAGCAGAACAAAGATGATGTGTTACAACAAACAGCATAAACATTCATAAGAATTTACTCAAGCATCACGCGCTGAATAAAAGCTATAGATTTATTATTGATAACACAGTGTCAATTTATTGTTTTGATGATGTGAAGTCGTTGTGTAGTTGATGAGCGATTTTCTTTCTCAGAGAATTTTGTTTGTTCAATATACATAGCATAGTTTTTCTCATGAGTTGAGTCTAAATTGATGTCACAAGAATGTATGAATTCAAATCAAATTCAAATCAAATCAAATAACTATTATTTAAATAGTCAAATTAATTATTCAACGTTGCAACTATTAATGCTATAAGTGTCAGAATCATGTTTGTTGAATCAAACATCAAAGATGCATACTGCGCTTTTAGAAGTTCTAAAGATGTTAACGCTTTTATGAATATGCATCAGCTAAAAGTGACGCAAATCTGAGACATAAGATTAAATGAATATTTGAAATATTGATCACTAAAAGCGCTAAAATCTGTCTCTGTCATTCTTTACAAATTGCAGATGTAATATAATGTTGAAATCATGTTTAAATGATTCAATCAGTAAAGAATGAGATTGATAATGCTTAATCTTTAGAAATAATTATAACTGAACATTAAGAATACAGAAAAAGAATGATACAAGAACTTTTATTTATGTAATGTTCAGAAACTACGTTAAACTTGAAGAAAACAAGATGAAACACAGAAAGAATATAATGTAAATGAAAAAAATGTTGAGAAAGAAAAAAGAAATTGAGTCATATCTGAGTCAAATCTGAGTCAGATCTAGGTCAGATCTTGACTAAATCATTGACTAGCTTTAATCAATATACAGTGAACTCACTAGCATTCATTGTAAATTGATTAGAATTTAATCTTTGATACATTTGTAACATCTTCTTTCTTCTTTAGCTTTGAACTTCTAGTTAAAATACACTCATATGATTCACTTTATGCAAATTCATAACAACAAATTTCAATCAATATTTTCACATTTATTCAGAATCATTGCTTCTTGAATTAATGAATGAAGAGACTTATTTAACTTCATATTTCAATAGTCAGAAACTTAAAATTCTTTATGAAGATTCATATAAATGTGTATTTCAAAGTACATATTCAGTTTTAGCTTCTCTGTGTTTGAAAATGATTTGACTTTAAAGTCTCTTTCTTTTTCTCATCTGTGACTTTGATTGATGTATATATTGATGTGTTTTGCTATTATTTGAAGTATTTTGAAGAAGAAATATAAACTTCATAAGCTTGTGACATCTAAAGAGCTGATATTTGCTGATATATTACTTCAACTGATGTTTGAAAATATCTGAATAGACTTAAATCAATTGTCTGTAATAGTTATAAAACATAAATTAAAATGATCAGTTTTTAGATCAGTTGAATCAGATACTACGTCGCAGAAAGACATTATTCAGAACAATAAAAGACTTTGTTGACATTGTTTCTATTTACAAAAAATAATCTTTTTGACTCAGTCTTATCACATCTGATTAGAGTTAATCTTAAAAATTAATCGAAGGCAAACAGCAGTCAAAGAAATATTTGAACAAGCTCAGCAACGCTTAAGCAATGTTCAGCTCGCTGCAGAAAGAATCTGTACAAGCAAACAAGTAAAGTGATATGAACGACTCATGCTAGAGTACTAGCACAAGCTGAGGTATCAGTCTATATATAGACATGCCTGCACTGCCCTTCTGAACTGAGATCTCGCTTGAGATTAATCTTAAAGTACACATTGCGTTGCATCGTAGTAGATGACTCACATTCACAACATACTACGATATGTCTGCTTCTCAATCACATTTAAAATCTAGCGTGACAGAGTTTATTTGCTCAGAAACAGGGGTTCAAAATAACAATTAACCTCGTAGCATGGTCGATGATGCGCCCCTACCTGTATTCATGTGTCACTTGACTCGTCGCATAAGTATCACCGTCAACGCCTTTTCAAGAAATCTCAATCCTTCTAGTCATTCAAATCTTCATTTCCTTCAGAAGTCGCATAACCTGTACCTGCACTTGCGCTATATACTACAACATGAGGAATGAACTGGGAATTTTCACTCAAATTCACAACCGCTACCAAGTCTTCGACGCCTCAGGCCAGCTGCCATTCAGCATCGTCATCGGCCTCTGTCGTAAGTCACCAGCTGACACCGACCCTCGACCATTACTCCTCGAGACTGCAGGCTCGGTACTGAACGTCCAATATGCGCTGGCAAATGGCTTGCTCACCCTACACGAACAAGACCCCCAAGACGTTACGCAGTCGGTCGAAGTAGATCTCAGCCAACTGAGCAAAGTCGCCGCGAAAGAGGCGGAGTGCCTTTCTCTGCCATCTCGGGTTAACAGGACAGAGCACTGGAGAGACGCTCTCACGGTATATAAGTGTCATGTCGATGTTGATGGTGAGCTGGCATCATATCTGAAGCCGGGAAAGAAGTATACCATCAGACTGGCGAGCGAGGATCTCGGTGTAAAACGATGGGCGTACAGTGATCACAACAAATTCTTCGACAATGATGATGGGAAGCTCAGTCATGACTCCGAAGCAGTAAACTTGGTCAACAGCAGACTCACCGCCAGCAAAGCGACTTTTACAGTCGTAAAGAGCCTGCCCTGGCCTCCGAAAATTGAGACAAGGATGCGTCTTTGCGCATCTTCCTCATTCTCTGATTTTGCACTTCCCGACGTCACGCCAAGTAGTACCACTGCCTTAGAGGTCTCTGTCACCAACACGGGTTCCGACCCCGTCACTGTGCAGACGCAAGGACATCAAGTTTTCCTGGTCCCTTGGGGTCCCTTCCAACCCGAACCTGACGCTTTGGACGATCGCGTAAGAATCATCGGTGCCGCAACCTATGCATCGTCCGGTCTGAACATTGTCGATTCCGCGACAGGGGAAGTGGTCCGGGGGAAGCAACAGCGCGGCGCATGCTCGTTGACAAGTTCGAACGCCAATCAACGGCCAAAGGCGGAGGATGTGCTGACGTTGAAGCCTGGAGCACCTGTTATCAAGAAATTTGATGTCGGAGCGCTGGTACAAGGATTGGGGGATGGGCAGTACAAGATCCGGATGCAGCCACGGGGCTGTCGATGGTGGCATGGAGAGGCTGGAAAGGAAGTGGGCGAGGATGGGAGGGTGCCAGCGCATTTAGGCGGGCTCTTCGTTCCTCCACTGATGCTTGAGTCGCAAGATGAGATAGAGCTACGCATAAGAGATGGGAAGGTAGATGAGAGCTTGTGAGATGTCGCAAGTACGACACCAAGACAAATTCGCAGGGTTTCTTAATTGCATCGACGTACCTCCGTCCATAGACTCTCATGATTTCGTTGTCGTTGTTCTAAAAAAATTTCGAAGAGAAGCAAGAATACGCCAAATTCGTTTTGCGCCTATTACGTTGCCGGCTGTAACATGTGTCCCATCTGAGAATGTATATGCAGAGGGCTGCAAGACAGGCGGGCTAGTGCGGAGATCAAGAGGCGTAGCTAGGTCGTTCACATATTATTCAGTATGTGATCAACTCGCCTCCCCCTTCCTTGCTCACTGCTTCGCGCTTTCGCTCGCCCACTCACGCCCTTTTTCTATCGCACAGATAGAAGGTGTTTTCGACTGCGTCGAGGTGTTTCGTGTTGGCTTGGCAGTAGATCTTGTTGCAGCAGACTGATGTGGGGATGTGTCCACTCCGACACTTCACGGAATTATTTCGGAGATTTTTGGCGAGCGGCTTACTTTCCGCGAATGAGAGCTCGTGGCGTGCATGGCTCCACTAGGTAATAGAAGATGCGGACCCCCCGCTGAGCGCGCTTATCTGCCAACCGGGTGCTCGTATGCAAAGAGGCCCGGGGCAAAAACAGGCAATGACACTACGGACTTTTCTTGCAGAGCATCCTCCAGGATTCTGGCAATTTCGTTGCCTTACTTCTTCCTACGACAAGCGCTCCAACCATGAGTGCATCTGGATGCACGATGCACCCACGCCGGGCACAGGAGTTGTTTCGGGACATGGAGATGGCACTTTCCGTGCCTTTCAGCTCCGGGATGTGGTGTCAGAGTCACTGAACCAGTCCATCATGTCTTTCCAAGGGCATCGGGTTGGAGCCGTTCCTGTAAATCTGTCAAGCTTGTTCCGAGAGATAATGTTTCGGAGATACCATACCATAAACGGCATGCTCTTCAAAAAATCTGGGATGGAGACTGCTACCTGCGCCTCCGACCGTGTCCGTTCTCAGGAGTCTACCAAATTATCGAGGACTATATGCTCCGCAGAAGAGCATCGGCATTGTATACTACATTCCTAGCTAGTTTTCAGCTTCACCTCCTCATGAGTACCTCGCTGCTTGCAGCAGATTATCCATTGATACCTCCTCCCCCAGGAAGAATTTCCAATTTCGCGAACCCAGATACCCATACTGATGTGACCATCATCATATGTTCAGTAGCCTTTGCCTTCATGATGAGCTTTGTCTCGTTACGAATCTATGCACGGCTTTGGGTGGCACGTACCTTCAGTATAGATGACTGTAAGTCCTGTCCTGCATCGCAAGGGTCCCATGGCAACCTTGGTAACAAAATTTTACAGGTTTTTGCGTCGCGGCCATGGTAGATGACTGAAAGTATGGCTTCGAGAACGTCGACCTAACTGATGTGATACTTAGGCCTGCCTAATCGGCTATGTCGCGGTGATCTATGACTGTAGGTATCCTATACAAGTTGCCAAGCTTCCGAAGTCTGACTATTTCACAGTAGCCGCTCACCAGCAGATTGCGTTGCACATGTGGGACGTCAGAGCCATTAGCCTTACTCACGTTCTGCTCAAGGTAAGTAGTATTTGTCCAGATTTGCTCTCATCTGTTCATTATAGTTGCAGAAATTACTCATACTCCAAGTTGGCTATCCACCAGCGATTCTATTTACTAAGCTGTCGTTATTTCTGATGTATCTCCGTCTCTTTTCCCCCAGCCGCCGGACGAGGTATCTGATCTACTTCGGTATGGTGTTCGTTGTCTTCTTATACACGGCTTGCCTGCTGGCAGAAGCTATCAGCTGCACTCCCCGGCAAGGGCAAACCTGGATTGAGGCCTCACTTTTCAAGGGCTGCGGAGGAGACTTAATTCTGGGTTATGTGATGGGTGCATTCAATGTAGTGAGCGACTTTTATCTTCTCGCAATCCCAATTCCTGTGGTGTGGAAACTTCAAATGCCGCTGCGCAGAAAAGTCGGGGCCTGTGCAATCTTCATGACAGGTCTTTCGTAAGTATTTTATTACCCGGCATCCTTCGACCCTTCGAAACTAATGATGCACACAAGGGCCTGCATATGCAGTGCAATCAATACCTACTTTCGCATCCATGCCGCCCTGTCGCCGGACGTACTTTGGGATATCACTCCTGCTGTGATCACCTCGTAAGTCATGAGTTGAGTTCTGAAACACTGCCATCGACTTACCACTCCAGTGTCGTGGAGATTTGCGTGGGAATCATGGTTGGCTGCATGCCGCACTTGGCCTCTCTGGCCAGGCATCAATTCCGTAGTGCCCTGAGCGCTCTATCGCTGAAGAACCTGAGGAGGAAACTTGTGTACCCATGGTAGAAACGCTGCTCGTCCGAAGGGTTTCATGAACTCAATGATGTCGCGGCCGATGCCCCGCAGGAAAAGTACCTTCAAACGGGCATCCTCGGATCGGTACAGGGCAAGGGCCAGTTTTTGGATCCTGGCGTTCATCCTCAGAAGCTCTGGGTTGGCGGAACAAACAACGACCATTCAAGTCGAGGTGTTTCAACGATCAGAGACGCGTGGAATGAATAGTCATCTTGCTTGCGATGGATGTGAGGGCAGGCAAAGAAGAGCTATACTTAACCCTCAACAGGGAGTGAGATATTTGGGGCGATTCGCTGGGATATTCTATGTCGTTGAAAGCTTCGTTGAATTCTGGCTTTGGGAATTTTGCAAAGATAGCGAGCAATGACACGTCAAGAAAAAGCTTCTTGAGATCAGACAGAACATTGTTGTCTGTCAAGCATAGAACATTATGCACTGATACGCAACTATTCTTTATATTCTGTGTCAATCGAAAGGGCTGATTCCAGGATTTTGGGGGAGGAGTATCCTAGCTGCTCACTTTGACGAAGGTTACCTTGCAGCTACTTGCGCAAGCAGAACAGTATATAGATCATGTAATCTATAATGTAATAGTTCTTTTATTGACTTGAGTGCGAAGCTAACGCTACAATAGACACTCGCTAAGTATGTAGACCTGGTTACTCACAGACTATACAATCGCCATCGAACTGTATCATTCTCAAGACAGATTCTCAATACACGATATTCCCTCTATTCATATCTTCTTCTTCAGTACTTCAGAACGAGAAGATCATCATTTTCGATGAAAATTGCCTTTACGCTTAGTAAATAGTAAATAGCATGTATGAAAAAGTATTGACATTCATGTGATCAGTACTGTGATGTAGACTGACCGCGTCGGGTCGGGTTGGAATTTTTTTTGGAAAAGTGTCGGGTCGGATTGAGAAGTTGAACCCGAGAACTCGGGTCGGGTTGGGAAGCTTGACCCGACAACCCGACCCGAAAACCCGACCCGACCCGACAAGATATTAGGTAGGTGTAAATAGCTTGGTCGAACAGCCTAGAACAGCCTTCATGGTTTCTCTTCATGACTCCCTACCATGTTTCTTCGTCATGAATCCCTACCAAAGTCAAACGGCCTCCATGTTTCCTCGTCATGACTCTCTAGAGTTCCTATCAAACGTCCTTCATGTTTCCCCTTCATGGCTTCCTACCAAACGACCTCCATGTTTCCCCTTCATGGCTTCCTACCAAACGGCCTTCATGTTTCCCCTTCATGACTTTCTACCAAACGACCTTCATGTTTTCTCTTCATGACTCCCTACTAAACGGCCTTCATGACTTCCCTTCATGACTCCCTACCATGGCTTCCTACCATGGCTCCCTACCAAACAGCCTTCATGTTCTTCGTCATGACTTTCTACCAAATGCAAAAAGGTAATGCAAAGAAATAATGCAAAAAGCGAAAAAATTTCTATATTTAGCTCTCTTGACGTCAAGCTCGAGTTCTTGACGAGTCGAGTCGAATTGACCCGATTTCAAGTCGAGTCGAGTCGAGTTGAATTGAAAATATGCTCAATTCGACTTGAATTGAGTTGAAAATGTGAGCAACTCAACTTTGAATCAAGTCGAATTCAACATGTCAACTTGAAACTCAATTCAACAATCAGTCTACTGTGATGTATTAATATGTCGCTGACGTATTGCACAAGTTTGCTGTCGAAGATGTTGTTGCCGATAAAGACGAAGAGTACACCTTCAAAGAATTGAAGAAAGATAGTCATGCTGATATCGATTGAGATGTCCCGTGAAGCGAGACCGAGTTGAACGACGACTTGTGAAAGAGCGAGGGCAAGATCGGTGTCAAAGCCGAAGATGGTTTGATAGCCTATTCACATGCCGTTTGAGCTGTCGACTTGCCATGTCGTGATCAGACCAGCGCCGATGAATATCAGGATAGAGCAGCCGTAAATGTATTGTACATAAGCTTCAAACTTTGTCGTTAAAATACCCGATGTCAAAGAAGCGACATTGTTCGCCATGATGAGCGGGATAGTATTGATATCGGATTGCTCTGCGTCGACGCCTCTGATGGCTTGGAAGTATATCGGGATGAAATACACGGATATGAAGAACTGAGCGTAGTTGAAGAAGGCAAAGCAGGATGCGGCAGCTACCGTGCGCTGGGATGCGACTTTGGGAGGGATAGTCGCCTTGGGGCCCATTCAGAGCTCGTTAATGATGAATGCGACAAGGAGAATAGCAAAGACAGCCATGAGCACTATAATTCGGGGAGATGATCAAGCGTATACTGTTCCTGGCCATTGTAGCGCGATGAGGACGCAGATGATGCTGGGAAGAAAGAGCATTTGGCCGACTGGGTCGAGGTCTCAGAGGAGTTGCATTCATGTTTGCTGTGGGCGGGGTGAAGACGGTAAATGCAACGCAACGAGCAACATGGCTGCTGCTAGCGGTCCAATGGGAAGGTTAATGTAAAAGCACATGCAATTCGTCAGTTCCTGTTTTTTACTCAAAATGTCAACTCATCAGCGCCAGGATAAAGAGTCAGTAAAGGCACCACCGATCAGGGGGCAATAATGGTCGCAATCGCATATATCCCGCCGATCACACTTTGATATGCTGGTCTCTTGTCCAACGGCGAGATCATGGTTATGGTGACTAGTGCTCCATTGAAGATGCCCGCAGACCCTGCACCAGAGAGGGCACGACCAACAATGAAAGCGATCGAGGTGGGAGCCACAGCCGAAAGCAGGGAGCCGACTTCGAAGATGAACAGGGCAAGGAGGAAGGTGAGCTTAGTCGAGCATATTGCATAGATCTTCCCGACGAAGGGGATAAGTGGAGCGGCGGGAACGTTGAAGGCAGAGCCATCTATACCTAAGGATCTAGGTCAGGATTGAGATGATAAGATACTTGCACATATGGCAACGAGAAACTCCACTTACCATCCAACATCATTCAGAGTTTTGTAAATGTCTGTGATGCGAGGGATTGCGGTTACGATGATAGTGTTGTCGAGTGCTACGCAGAAGAAAGCGAGGATGAGGGCAATGAAGATGACGAGGATGAGAGCAATGAAGATGACGAGGAATTGCGGCTTGGTTGTTGGCACAACATTATTAGTATGAGCGGAGGAGGCTGACAGATGGGGTTCTTGTTCGATTTGGCCTGCAAGCTGGAGTTGAGGCTCTTCGTCTGCAGTGTCGGAGCCGAGGCGCTTCTCATGTCCAGTGACAGCCTGAACAATCTCGGGAGGCGTTTGAGTAGCCGATGGCTTGGTGTCTATGGCTCGAGAGACCATATCTGAGGTGATAGGTGATAGATGATAGATAGCCCGAGAGATAGATATTGGATGGGGCAATTCTATGCAATGCGAATGGAAATGGAAATTTGCCCATGGGCTTGCGACGCTCTCAAACCGTCGATCCGCTTGGCACGTCGATCCGTCACCCCTCGGTCAATCCGTCACCAGCCCGAGCTCCTACTAGACGCCCTCGAGCCCGGTACTTTCTATGACACGAATTGTAGAGCCGGCCAAGGCGACTTCAACGGTTCAAAATTAATTGAAAAATATGAAGATTTGATCCCGAAAATGAGGTTGGGGATATTGCCGCCCAGAGCTGCTCCGGTCCCCAACCGGCCTGCACCTGCCCCCGCCCGGATCAGTTCCTGCGCGCTGACTACCCCACATACTTTGAGAGGCATAATTGTAGTTCTGAATCAGTTGAGTTCAAGTCTTCAAAATAATCAAAAAATATGAAGGTTTGATCTAGTAAAGAAGGTTGAGGATATTTCGATGCGCTGAATCGCTCAGTCCTCCGCCTGGCAGCTGTTTCCCGGCGGAAGGTGAGCTTCGCGCACTGAGTACCCGACATACTTTGAAAGACATAACTGTAGCCCTGAGTCGACCGAACTCAATGCTTCAAAAATAATCGAAAAATATGAAGGTTCGATCCAGTAAATGATGCAGTGTTCAGCCCTATCGGCGAAGCGAATGAGTGAATCTTGTAGCTGCTACTCTGAGCATCAAGCTTGAGACGTGAACAGACGAGTTCTGAAAGAGGGGACAAGCTGTAGATTTATCATAGAACAAGATAACTATTAATTCCGCTTTATGATGGAAAATGAAGTTTGCTCGTGTAGAAGTATGAAGGTTTGCAGCATATGAAGAATGTATGTTTGAGTGAAGTTCTATGGAGGTTCAAGCTTCGGTTAAATACAGTGCGTCATGTGACCTCGATAGGTCCGAGCAT
>JAABUP010010214.1_pt1 | contig 11178 bp, 12 predicted proteins | sample 5559201 | NCBI WGS metagenome assembly JAABUP01 (sample SAMN10711887, study PRJNA513373) | rock metagenome | isolation source: Antarctica rocks | place: Antarctica | reverse complement strand
ATGAGAAAGTTAATGAGAAAGTCAATGAGAAAGTCAATAAGATGTAAAGAATTCATTATCATTATTTCAAGCTCTTCTTCATAACAATTCAATAGAGCGTTTGATAAAGAGTTTAATAGAAAGTTTGATAGAGAGCTTGATAGAAAGTTTGATAGAGAGTTTGATAGAAAGTTTGATAGAAAATTTGATAGAGAGTTTGATAGAAAATTTGATAGAAAGTTTGATAGAAAGTTCAATAGAAAGTTTGATAAAGAGTTTGATAGAGAGTTTGATAGAGAGTTTAATAGAGAGTTTGATAGAGAGTTTGATAGAGAGTTTAATATTGAGTCATGAAGAGTGCTTTCTATTGAACTAATTAGCATATGTTATGAAGCATGTACAAAGCATACAAAGTGTATGAATAAACAAATAAATCGATAAACAAAGATGAACAAAGATTCAAAACATACGTTGAATTAGAATTAAGAAATTCATGAATGAGATGATTATGAGCACAGCGAGTACAGATGCATTGAGACATGAAAAAAAATCATAAAAAGAGATAAAGATTGATATATATGCATACAATGAAGATAACGACAGATGCAGATAAATAATGAGAGTATACAAATATGTATTTTGTACGAATAAATAAATAAGAAAATTTCAATCGTCGATTAAAGAATTTTCGATCATCTGATGTATATACAATGACTTCAATGAACTGTAAAAATCAGAATAATAGTTTAAGTGAAAGAAAAAGAAATGATGATAGTTTAAACGAAAGAAATGACTTGCATGAGTCAACACAGTCAAAAACATAGTGCGAAGTTGAAAAGTTTTGATGTTGAGTCATCTGATGTAACACTTGACAATCAATGATCAGAATAAGTTGCTATTTCAGTACTATATAGATGTGCTTTAGAGTAGAAGAGTTCATTTATCACTGAGTTAAATCTAGCAGTGAGACAGCTTTATAAAGCTGAAAATTCACATTTCATTTTTTATCGCTTTAATGATTCATTTTAGATGAACTACGTAGCTAATAAAATCTCTTTAAGACTCTTTTGATATACATGTCTCACTTTGATTAATCATTTGTAAATATTTCATTATTTCTTTGCTTCTGCTTCTGCTTTTGCTTCAGCTGTTTGATTCATAGCTTAACTATCAGCTGCTTTTGCTTCTGCTTCTGCTTCAGCTGTCTGACTTGTAGCTTAACTATCAGCTGCTTTTTCTTCTTTTGTCTAGAGCTTGCTGTCAATGTCATTGATGTTGACGAAGTGAAGAGCTTGAAGTTCAGACGTAGTAGATCATTGATCTTTTTATTTCACAGCTTTGTTTGTTGAGCTGAAATTACAACAGCTCACTTTCAAGTAGAAAAAGATTTTGAAGTAAAAAGTTCAAAATCTAAACGTAGTAGAAAATTAATCTTCTTTTGTCATATCTTTGCTTGTTGATTCTCTCTGTCATGATGTCAGATCATCAACTTGATTTAGAACATAAATCGTTGATATTTTAAATAAACTCGATTCATTGAACTCATTTTGCAGTTCAATGAATCAAGTCATCAATTTAGTCATCATCATCTTAATCTAGTCTCAGCAATTTTGTTTTGATCATCTCAATCATGTGCGCGAACTTCTGCAATCTTAAGTCAATAAAACTACTGTCTAGTCTTGATTCTGCTCGATTCATGTATATAAAAGTTAAGCTTTCATTCTTTTCTTTTGCTCTTTATCTTTCATCTTATACATTATTTGATGTATTGTCTTGTATTTAGATTCTATCAAAGTAATAATAATAATATCAATCTTTTATATTGATAGTATTTCTAGTTTAGCTCAGTTTTTGACATTATAAAAAATCTACACTTTCTGCAACGTTTTCATACATTGAAATCTCATTTAGTTATTCTTTCACTCAAATGAAGTCATCTTACAATTTCTTAATTGATAATGAGCGTGCTGTTGAACAGTTTGCTCAAAGTATGATCGAAAATTCAGTTGAAATCTTTCGCGCAATGCAAGAGCTTCAAAATCAAGTTCAACAACATGATGTTATCATTTCATTTTTGTTCATCATTTTCAGTTCTTCAATCTATATAAAGTTGAATTCTCAGTTTCTTGTGATGATAGCTCAGATCATCACACAAATCTTGAACAATTAATCTCTTTTCATCATTCATCTCTCTACAAATTCTGTTGCTGTCTTCATCACTTCTAGATTCAAGAAGCTTCTTGACATATTTGAATATGAGAAGAACAAAGATTGATTGAATGCATGAAAGCAGAGTCTGATACAGCGCATAAACATGAACGATGATCATTACTTCTTTCATTGAGTCAAGATCGTTTATATTAAGTCATGACTCATCATAAATAAGAAGACTCACAATCTAATGAGTCAATATCGAGTCAATGATCTCTGTATCATTTTCATCTTTGCAGATTGATGACACAAATTACATCATTACTGCAACAACTCTTTCAAGACAGAAGATGTTCATTTATATCTTCATGAAATTCTGAAGCAAGACATGAATAGCTTCATCAACTATTACAATCTCTTCTATCAAAAGAAAGAACATTCTTTGATGAAAGATTTTTCATTGATTGACTGTTTGAAGCGTAATGTCAATTATTTCACTTAAGTTGTCATTTTCTTCTGATGAAATCTCAATGAAACTCAATCATTCATCTTTCATCAATGAGTTCAAGCATTCTTTGACATTGATGAAGAGTTTCAGCAACTTAAGCATCATCAATCTTACTTCATCTTCATCATCATCTCATTTGTCAAAGTCAAGAACATCTTTGCATCAATTAATAATTCTTTGAATTCAAAGATCATCATTTCTGTGATTGTCATTTTGACAGTATCTTCGTCTCTTTCTCTCTCATTTCTCAATGAATCAATGAATCTAAACTTTGTCATTGTCATCGTTCAAGATAAGACTCTGATCGTTTCTGAGATCAAGAAAATTTGCAACAAGTGAAAGCTTTGCTACTATTGCAAATTGCAACATTCAAGCAAAATCATTAAAGAATGCTCAAATAAGAAGTTTTTCACTTTGCATATCATGAATGTTTATGACAATGATGTCATCAATATAGATGAAGAAGTCTCGCTGTTTGCAAAAAAAGTTTAGTCTCTGAGCTAAGTCACGCTCAGAGATCTGTATACATATCATCTTGTTTACTAGTCTCAATCTTTTCATTCTCACTTCTGTTAGAATCATGTCTAGAGCAAGTCATAGAAATACAGATAAACGAAGAGTAAATCAGATAAACGAGAATTCAAAGCTAAAGAGCGAGGTCTATCGAGATGCAAAGACTCTATATACAGAAGAAAGAAAAGCGCTAGGCTCGATAGAGTCTAGGCTCGCTTCGAGAACGTGCGTCTCAGTAGAAGACTGAGCACGCTCGTAACATTACTCTTTTCTCTCAGTCAAGCAATGATCTCATTGCTTCAATCAGTTCTTTCTTGTTCGTTTCATTATCGTTCTATTCAGACGTTTCAAGCTCATTTCATCAAGCGTTTCAAGCTCATTTCATCAGACGTTTCAAGTCTATTTCTTCTTGACATAAAGCGTTTCAAGCTCATTTCACCAGACGTTTCAAGTCTATTTCTTCTTGACATAGAGCATTTCAAGCTCATTTCATCAGACGTTTCAAGTCTATTTCTTCTTGATATCTGATGTCATTGAAGCAGACTCACTATCGATTCATGCCTGCTATACGCATGTAGTCGAACTTGTTTCGTTCGTGTCTACTACACGCATATAGTAGAGCTTGTTTCGTTCGTGTCTACTACATGCATGTAGTAGAGCTTGTTCTGTTCATGTCTACTACATGCATGTAGTAGAACTTGTTCTGTTCATGTTTATTGCATTCAATAGAGCTTGTTCTGTTCGATGACGAGCTCAGTCAAGAGATCAACTATGAGCTTTGTCATTGTAGCAGACTCACTTCGAGTGACGAGCTTGATGACGAGATCAATCGTTATCTGTCTTTGTAGCAGGCTCACTATTCTTGTCATTCAAGCAGACTCTTTCTATTCAGCTTCAAATATTCAACGATGAACGAATTTCAGCTCATATCTTCGTGTTTTCAGACATATAGTATATGTTCTATTCTCTCGAGGCATATAGTATATGCTATTCTGTCTGCAGTACATATCATTTTTGCTGTTGTCGTCAATGTCGTGAATAGAGGTAAATCGTAGAAGATACGAGTAAGAGGTTCGTTGCTGAATCGATTGAATTGTCATTGAAGCAAACTCACTATCGAATGACGAGCTCAGTCGATGAGATCAATCGTTGTCTTCTGATTCGTGTCTACTACACGCATGTAGTAGAACTTGTTTCGTTCATGTTTATTGCATTCGATAGAGCTTGTTTCGTTCATGTCTATCGCATTTGATAGAGCTTGTTCTGTTTGATGACAAGCTTAGTCAAGAGATCAGTCGAGAGATCGATTCATGTCTGCAACGCGTCGCAGAGCATTGCTTTCGTGCTTTTCAAACGTAGAGTCGCAAGTTTGATCAAACTAGAAAAGCGAACCACTGTCGTGTGATATGTACGAAGCTTTGAATAATGTTAGAATCATGTCTAGAGCAAGTCATAGAGATACAGATAAATGAAGAGTAAATCAGGTAAACGAGAATTCAAAGCTAAAGAGCGAGATCTATCAAGGTGCGAAGACTCTATGTACAGAAGAAAGAGAAGCGCTAGACTCGATAGAGTCTAGGCTCGCTTCGAGAACGCGCGTCTCAGTAGAAGACTGAGCACGCTCGTAACAACTTCAATCATATAGAAAGTTTTCTGCTAAATCTATCTTGAAACTCTTTGAATTCAATTTGATATTCAAAGATAGTCACATGATAGTATTCTGTATTCTACGTCAAGCTCAATCTAGAGTTCTTGTTCTCGCTCTGATTGATAATAAAGTCTCTGCTTATGTCTTTATGAATAAATTCTTCACGCAACAACATCATCTTTTCTTGCATTAATTAACTCACTCTCGCAGACTTCAAGAATTTGATAATCAAGTCGCTTTAATCAATGACATTACTCATATCATTGAAATCACAATGATTCTCAATGAACATATTGAAAAACTATTCTTTTATGTTATTGAATTAAATCAATATTTCATCATCATGAATTTATCATGACTTCATTGTCACGTCATTGATGTCAATTTTGAGCATAATATTTTCATCTTGTTTTTCTTCTTTTGTCTTAATCATTGTTGCTCATTCTTCATCAAGATCTATGATCTTAATCAACAAGAAGAAAATTTCTCATTCAAAGTTAACAAAGTAGCTTTCTTTCAATCTCACTCTCAATTCACTCACAAGAAGCAACTCAGTTCACGAATCATTTACAAGAAGCAATTCAGTTTACAGATTGCTCACAAGAAGTAATTCAGCACTTAGTTTGCTTGCAAGAAGCAATTTAGTTTCTCATTCACTTGAAAGAAGTAACTCAGTTTTCAATTCACTTGCAAGAAGTAATTTAGTTTTTCATTTGCTTGAAAGAAGTAACTCAGTTTTCAGTTCGCTCACAAGAAGCAATTCAGTTCTCAATTCGCTTGCAAGAAGCAACTCAGTTTTTCATCTGCTCACAAGAAGCAATATAACTTCTCATTCACTCACGAGAAGTCAACTAATACTCAACTTATTCATAAGAAACAAATCTTGTTTCATCTTGTTTCTCATCTGAAACAAGAAACTTTTAATTGTATTCTTCAAGTCATTTAAAAAGAATACTCATCAAAAATCAAGTGTTAAAATTATTTTCTTTCTAGAATTTCTGTTATCTTTCAAGCAGATCAATTCAATTGATCTTTTATACAACTTGACATAATTGAGTTGAGAGTTTGAAGCTTTGATCATGCTGTTCATGTCAAAAACATTGAAGTGTTTAACATTATTCTAAAGAAAATCGATGTCTTTTTGAATCTTAAGTCAATCTCGTCTTTTAGTTTAGACTTTAATGAGTCAAAATTGCATCACACAACTTTGACTGTTCATTCAAAGAACATCTCAACTCTTGCTCAGTTCTCATCTTGTTTTCAAGACAGTATGTATAATAAGAATCATCATCTGAATCTTCATCAAATGAAAAAGAAATTTCATTTGACTGCATTCACGACACAAGAAGATCTTGAAGTTTATTGATAAAGTAAAAACGTCGATTCAGTCACAATTTTATCATTTAAATATTTTGAGTTTCTAAATGTTTTCTTCAAGAAGAATGTCAATATCTTGTCTTTGCATTAAGCTCATGATCATGTCATACATCTTAAAGAAGATGCTCAACTCTCAGTCTTTGCTTTGTACAACATAAGTCATGACAAAATTCTAGAACTTTGTCGTTATTTGAATAAGAATCTGAGCAAAGATTTCATTCAAGTCAGTCACTCTCAGACAATCATCTCTGTTCTCTTCATCAAGAAACTTAAAGAAGAACTTTGCTTCTGCGTGAACTATCGAGATCTGAACGTTATCACAGTCAAGAATCAATATTCTCTGTCTCTGATCTCAGAAACGCTGAATCATCTGAATCGAGCTAAAATCTTTATCAAGCTGAATATCATCTTTGCATTCAATCAAATTTGAATCAAAGAAGAAGATAAAACTTTCATCATCTTTCACACTCAATTTGAATTATTCAAGTATTTAGTCATGCTCTTTAATTTATGTAATGAGTCTGTCTTGTTTCAGAAGTATATCAACAATACTTTTTGCAAACATTTAAATAAGTTCTGTACAGCTTATTTGAATGACATCTTAATTTATTTCAACAATGAACTTGAGCATGAAATTCATGTCAAGCTCATTTTACGAAAGCTGTAAGAAGCAGATCTTCAGATGAATATAATCAAATGCAAGTTTCATGTCACTTAAGTTTTATATCTAAAATTAATAATCATCATCAAAGAGATTAAGATGAACGCTTTTAAGATAAACATCATTGTCAACTGACTCATTTTGATCAACGTTAAAGACGTTCAAAGTTTTCTAGATTTCATGAACTTCTATAAAAGATTCATCTATAACTATAGTAGAATAACTATCTCGCTCACTCATCTCATCAGAAAAGATGTACTCTTTGTCTGATCTCAGAAATGTCAAATTGCATTCAACACTCTTAAGAAAGTCTTCACTTTCAAGATTATTCTTCATCACTATAATTCAGATCATAAGATTGTGATAGAAATTGATGCTTTGAACTATGTGTTCAAAGACATTTTCTTTCAGTATGATGAGAACGAAATTCTTCATTTAGTCACTTACTTTTTGAAGAAGCATAATTCAGTCAAGTGTAACTACGAGATCTACAATAAAGAACTCATGATCATTGTTTGCACTTTCAAGAAATGATGATCAGAGCTTGAAGACTTGTCACGATTTTAGCATGTGTTACTCAAAAGATGTTGAGAAAAGAAATGTTAGATCACTTAGATGATGTTGAACAATATTATAGATGATGATAGATGTGAGATTATCAGTGATGTTATGAGAGTTCTTCGATATGAATGATACTCAGCGTTCATGAAATATAAGAACATCTGAATGATCTCTTTCTTTTCTTTCTTCTTCATGCAACGTCTTGTATTTAAAATCTAGTTATTAGAATTTCATTCTGATTTCATTCAGCTCTCAGTTCGTGACATTACATTGCATCACACTACAACATGAGTCAATTCGAGAATATCAGCAACACTCTGCCGTCGACATCTCTAGTCTCGATCAACGAATTCATCACTGTCGCTCAGTTTTGAACTCACGTCAACAATGCTTTCGAAGCGTGATACACTTTTCTGATCGAACTTCAAACTTGATTCAACGACATCATCACTCAGTATATCAACTGAGTCTCAGTCTGTCAACAAGAACATGAGCAAACTCAGATTGAACTTAAGCAGTTCCAGATCAATAATGAAACCTTGTCAGAAATGATTCAAGAACTCAAGAGCATAAGCAGAATCAATATCAAATCAGAGAAATATTTGAATTCAGAACTTTATATCAAAGAGCAAGAAAACAAGTTAAATCAGTTCATCTTCAAGCTGATCAGCAAGCTGAAGTTGAACGTGAATTGTTATTCAATCTTCGAGTTTCGCCTTCTGTATGAATACAGTCGCTTATCGAGAAACGCTGCTGCTCAAGCGTTGTCACATATGACTGCTCAGCATGACAAGCTAGTCATGATTGAGCAATTAGTTGTCTTGTTAAAACAAGTCTTCGATGATTCAGACAAGCAAGAAATCGCTCAGTGATTCATTTCAGCTCTAAGAATGCGAAATTGCATCTTCATTAAATATCTGTTCGATTTTCAGCAGCACATTGATGCAATTGAATATGACATCATAACTTGAAAATTCAATCTGAAGAATGAACTATTCAGCGAGCTCAAAGCTCTATTAATTCAGATGAATGTCAGCAATTGAATAGTCAATATCGCGTCACAGTACAAAATCTTTTCAAGTTAAAAGCAGTAATTCACTCTGTCTCTGTGATCTCTACAGTTCTTGCGTATTTTGTCAAATATGCAACATTCTCAACAGACTTGAAAGTTACAATCTCGAGCTTGAGAGATCTCATGAATTTATCAATCATCAACATGAAGAAACGAGACTCACTGATTCTTGAGAAGCATCAGCATTGCATGATCAATCATCTGTGTCTATACTGTGATAAGTCTGAACATCAGACTGCGATCTGCAATTCAAAGCTCAAGATTCAGTTATGAATCATCTCATTATTCGTTCTTGCAATCTTTATTGACAATCTCGCTTTCAATACTTCTTTCGTCTTGAGAAAAGTTTAGTCTCTGCGTACAGTCACTCGCAGAGACAATCGAACAGTCTGAAAATCTCTGCACTCTCAGTTAGCTCGATTCATTGATTAGAAAAGAAGATGAACAATGATCATCTTGTGCTCTCAGATAATCTAGAAAGCAATAAAATCAATGTCAATCTTTCTGTTTTGATTAATATCAATGTCATCGATTATGCATTTATTGATGACTCTTTCGTGCAAAGACACTTTCTGTTCTGTTTTTCTTTGTCTGAAATCTGTATTCTTCAGAGATTTGATAATCAATCAGTCGTATTCAATTCAATCACTCATTACGCTCTTGTCAAACTTCAAGTCTCAAGCGAAGAGCTTGAAGAAATCTTCTTCTATGTTACTCAACTTTTGCAATTCTTAGTTGTTCTAGATCTGCTCTGATTAAAAAGTCATAAAGCAATTATAGATTTGCGTCATAATCAGCTCATCTTTGAATCTTAAGTCAATTCAGAACTCGTACTTGAAACTCTCTTGAGCATCTCGATCTCGACTGTGTCAGTATCAATCTTCTTGACGTCTTCGTTCTTGAAACATCTGAAGATCTACGCTATAGATAATGCTTCGTTTCTGCGACTCGCTAGAAAAAAGAATCTTGATCTGTTTGTCATATTCATGAGAGATATCGACAAAGCTCTGAAAATCACGTCTTTCGTTGATTTTGTCACGTTATTACCTTTTGAATATCACGACTTTCTAGATGTTTTCTCTTGTGAATTGATGAACACTCTATCTGAACAACGTCTCTATAATCATAAAATTCAGCTGCAGAAGAGCAAAACTTCTATCTTCAAATCTTTATATGACATGTCTCAAGATGAGCTTCGAATATTAAAGAAGTATCTGAAGAATAATTTGATCAAAGACTTTATTTAAGTCAGCTCTTTTCTTGCGATCTCTTTGATACTCTTTGTTAAAAAATCAAGCAAAGAACTCAGATTTTGCGTGAATTATCAAGATCTGAACGTCATGACAGTTAAGAATTGATACTCGTTACTTCTCATTCAAGAAACTCTGAATCGACTGACTAAGATCAAATACTACATCAAGTTAGATATCATTGCAATCTTTGATAAACTGCGAATGATTTATGAAGACGAGTGAAAGATTGCTTTTCGAACACGTTATGACTTATACGAGTACAACGTTTTGCTCTTCAAACTCACAAATGAATCATCATCATTTCAGAACTTCATTAATGACACTCTGCATGACTTCTTGAATGTTTTCTGCATCACATACATGAATGATATCTTGATTTATAGCAACAGCAAAAAGAAACATACTCAGCATGTTCATCAAATACTGAAGCGACTTAGAGTCGTTGAACTACAGATAGATATCAAGAAATGCGAATTTTCAGTTATCAAGATCAAGTATTTGAGTCTAATAATCATCACTCATGAAGTCAAAATAAATTCTGAGAAGATTAATGTCATCATGAATTGAACTGTATCTTGAGATGTCAAAGATGTTCAAAGCTTTCTGAGCTTCATCAACTTCTATAGATGATTTATTAAGAAGTTTTTCAAGCTGATTGACTCGTTGACTATCTTAATCAGAAAAGATCAGTCATTTAATTAAACTCAGAAATGTGTGATGATCAGATCTACTAAATGAGTAAACGAAATCTATAAGAATAATATGACAATGTGATATTCTAAGCAGACACAGAATGAGTATATATTATGATAGAGCTAATTATTAAGAAGCTCTCGATAACTCGAGAGAATCAATTGACTATAGAGAGTTTATCAAGCATTATCAAGTCGAGCACGACATAACTCATGACATATTAAGTCGAAGATATGACGTAGTCTAAATGATGTCTTGACAAAGTCATAGAGTTTCAGAGCTAACTCAGATCTGATCTTCGACTCAATCTCTGATTCTAGTCTCTGATTTAATCTTTATGTATTAATTCATCATGACAAAATGTCAATTCATCTTCGATCAACTCAAGCAAACATTCATCACTGTCTCTATCTTAATGCACTATAACTTGAATCTACTCGTGACTGTGAAAATCAATGTCTTCAACTATGTTGTGATCAAAGTCATGTTTCAACGAGATGATAATGAGCAGTTAAAATCTGTGATCTATTTTTCTTTCAAAATGCTACTCGCAGAATGCAACTACGAGATTTATGACAAGAAACTTCTAACTATAATCAGAGCTTTTGAGAAATGAAGACTTGAACTGAAAGACATGTTAGATTTCGTTGAGATCATTTTCGATCACAAGAATCTAGAATATTTCATGTCAATTAAGCTGCTTAGTCGAAGACAAGTCAGATGATCAGAATTTCTCTCTCGATTTAACTTCAAAATCGTGTA
>JAABUP010010213.1_pt1 | contig 11179 bp, 13 predicted proteins | sample 5559201 | NCBI WGS metagenome assembly JAABUP01 (sample SAMN10711887, study PRJNA513373) | rock metagenome | isolation source: Antarctica rocks | place: Antarctica | reverse complement strand
TACATGTGTATGCCAGCCCAACTACGCTGATCATGTGATTACATGCAAGTGAACTCAAGCAAGAGCGCACATCATGATCATCCTCAAGTGTGGCATGTTTCTGACTTTGATCTATCACTTTGATGTAACCATACATATCATAGTGATAAGTCAAAGCGATAGGTGATGGATGTCTAGACCTAGTGGGGTTGCAAGGCCTGCCTAGGTATGAACGGACCAGAGCATTTGTTGCCGTGCTTGATTAGCAAACAGTGGGTCAGCTGTCTGCATGAACAGCTTTCTGCTGCATGAGACTCTGTGCAAGGGCTTATGTATACACCCCACACCGATTCTGTTGCTGCCATTAGCTGTCTGTGCATGCAAGGGCTGATGTAACACAGCCCTGCTGTACCATTCTTGTTGCCATGGATGTGACGCCCTTACAGGACTGATGCATTCAGCCCTGCATCCTGCTTCTCAGCGCCACTGAGCGGTTTCAACCGCAAAGGCCAATCCAGACAGCCCTGCTCCGCGCATGAGTTGTCCTCAAATTTTGATGCATGCAAAAGCTGCGGCATACGACGCTGCCTTTACAGTTTACCTTTTGCATTGCCACCGGCCCTCTGAAGCAGCATGGCCATGCGCAACTCCATCAACACATGGCCTGTATCATTGCTAGCTGTCCCATCCACCCCAATGCCAACATTCACACCAGCATCTAGAAGATTCCGCACCTGCATGTCCAGCATGCCAGCTCTGTGACTGCTTTTTGGAGAATTGCAAGCATGTAGCTGGCATCTTTGGCAGCTGTAGCGCCCATGCATTATCCTGATGCATGGGCAAGCTTCAAGAGCTGTGTGGGGTTTGACACAGTGTTTGAGACCTAGGTGGTGGGCCACTCAGGCCCTCACTCCTGCGATGGACAGGGGTAAAGGGCCTCTGCCCCAAAGTGCACTGATACAATGCAGGAAGGCCAGCTTTTAGGGGGGTTTGCAAGGGGGGCTGTCCATCTCTGGAAAAAACGCATGTACAGCTGGAATGTGACATACACTCAGACCTCACTGACAGACAAGCCTCTGTGCTCCCAGACGTCACAGAGCAGATCCCAGAAGCAGGTTGCATGTGTTGTTCAACGTTGACATTGCCTGCAGAACAGGGGGATGGACTTTTGACAGAACACAGGGATGGGAAATTGACTTGAAGCAGCGCTAGCAGGCCATAGCCTCTGTTCTGGACACTACACAGGCCCCATGTGCAGCACCTGACTGACTAGGATGTGACTAGCTTGCTTATGCAAAAGCTTGCCCAGAAAGGTGTTTTTTTTGCGTCTTTGCAGGCTTGAACATGCGTTCTGGACTTACTGGGCAAATTCCAGAGGCCAGGCGCATGTTTGAGGAGGGGCAATGCGCGACACCAATGCCATGCTGTGCCCACTGCTTTGTCTCAGTATCATTCAGGTGGCAGCAATGAGCAAGCCAGACGTCATCCCTGTCCCACCCAACCTTCCTGTACACACACACAACTGCTTTCATGCCTGCTGAAACACTGCTTTGCTGGAGCAGTTTGTCGCTGCCCTCCTGCTGCAGTGTCATGTCCTGGTTATGCTGCAAGTTTGATTGCTGTAATGTCCGAATAGGTTCGGTAAATGACGTCCCAATTTGCAAAAGAAGAGGTTGGTTGTGCTGTGCTGTTTGATGTAACTGCTTGTCTTGTATCATATGCTGACAGGTCATTGATCTAGCAGCAGCAGCAAGGCTGACAGGCTCAGTGATACACATGCCACTGGGCCTCACAGAGTATAGGATGGTATTGGACATGTGCCATCCATTGAATAGAAAAGGACGGAAAGTACGTGACCATGTAGCAATGTTGCATTATGATGCAGAGATTCAACGGATGGGACGCTCACACCCAGACTTCTGCCTGCTCAAGAACAAAGGTGTCAATCCTCTCAGGAGAACAGTCCAGGTTCAAGTCCCACAAGATATTGACCAAAGCAGCTGCTTACTTGATGCACTCTCCTGGTGTCTGGGATCAAATCCCACATCAAACCCCACACAGTTTCAATCAAAGGAGCTGCTTACTTAATGTAGTCTCCAGGTGTTGAGGCCAAAGCTGGTGCGCAGGAAGTCATTGCCCTGTTGGTTCTCTGCCATGTGAGTGTGCAGGCGCACCCCCGGATGCTGGCGAGCCAACTTGGCAGAAGCCACCATCAGCTCCTGGCTCACACCAAAGGGCGAGTGAGGAGCTAAACCTATTCGCAGCATTGAGTACCTGTCAAGAGATATTGTTATCAGCACTAAAGTGATTTCATGCCTTGATGGGTGTTGTTGATGTTGTGAACTGATTTGCGTTGAGAACCATGGGCATTCTCACTCCTGGTCAACTCAAGTTTTTCTCTGGCCTTTGCTGTAGTTTCAGCTGTGGCTTTTGCTGTGGCCTTTGCTGTGGTTTTTGGTCTGGCCTTTGCTGCGGCTTTGGCTATGGCCTTTGCTGCGGCTTTTGCTGTGGCTTTTGCTGTGGCTTTTGCTGTGGCTTTTGCTGTGGCTTTTGCTGTGGCTTTTGCTGTGGCTTTTGCTGTGGCTTTGGCTGTGGCTTTTGCTGTGGCTTTAGCCAACAAGCTGTGGGGTTGAGTGATGACCTCTGCCAACCCAGAATGCATATCAGGGAGGGGTTCATGACACAAGTCAGTATACATCTGTTAGCTGGTGATGGTCCTGCGGTTGTGGTGTCATTAGCAGGCAGCACTAGCAGGAGTATCCTAGCCCCTTAGCACAAGCACTGCTGCAACAGACGGTGTTGCACACATACAGACAACATGTGTGCACAAGGAGCTAAGCCACCTGGAGGCACAGTGGAACTCTTGGATGAGCCTTGCCATGTCCTTCAGAATGACATCTTCTGCTTGACATATGCTATCGGGGGCTTTGCCTCCCTGGCTCTTTCCCATGCTCATAGCTCCTCTGGTGGGATGAAAGCGTATTCCCACGTCTCTGCAAGGTTGATGATCAAGCCAGTGACCGGCTGCCAGTCAAAGCTGCTGTTCTTCATCTCACAAAGTCTTGACCGTTGCAGAAACTAATACAGGGAGTTGTTTTGGCATGTGAGAGGTGAAGTTGAAGTGTAGGACTGTTGTCCATAGCTGTTGTAACTGAAAGTCTGAGCCATGCACTTGTGCTCAAAGCAATCTGAAAACACTGCAAGCACCACTTGACATAACATGATGTTGCAAAGTGTACTGTTTTAGGCATTTGATACAGACGATTCTTGCATTTTCATAACACATACTGCCTACTGGAAGTGTTGCGCCTTGATGTTGCTGCACTGACCTGGCAGCTCGTATGCTGTCTTCAAGGCAGACGTCGTTTGGATAGAGGTACAGATGGTCTGATGTGCATGTGCAGCCTGACAGGATGAGCTCCACCATTGCGAGTTTGCTGCTGACGTAGATGTCTTTGCCCTATAACGGAGTATACTGATTTGATATTAGCAAATTTGCTGGTGAGCTTTACCAAATCAGCCACTCATCCATGCTTTGTCAATATGTTGGCTGGAAGTTTGCATAAAAGAAACGAGTGAGAAATGAGCCGAAGCAAAGCAAGTTGAGTGGCAGCAAGGTAGGGTTGCTTGCCGTCAGTTTTTGCCATGGACCATAGCAAGTCGCCAGCCAACCAAAGAGCAATTCATCCTATGACAACGGCATGGTTTAATGTATTACTTCAGAACAAATTGTAGATGTTCAGGGCAGTGTGTTGAAAGTACCTGCGCCAGGCATCTGGTCAGACACCCAAACATGTGGTGGTGAGTATTGATCAGACCCGGAATGACCACGCGACTCGACAAGCTGATGGTCTCCTCTGCATTTTTGTGCAATTGTGTCAGCTGGGCTGAAGCTCCGACCCACTTGATGACGTTGCCTTCGATGTAAATCGCCGCGTCGCGAATGTCACCGAGCTCCGTGTCCAAGGTCACTAGAAGCTGAACATCTCGTACCAGCAAGGATCGTGTCGGCACCAAGCGGGCAGCGCCCGCTTTTGACATGACAAGCTCTCCAGTCCTCGTAAAACAGTAGCAGGGGACCGGCTAGAACACGACTTGTGGTGAAGCAGCTGACACTTGCTGTTTAGAGGCGCAAACCTGATGGCATAGCTGCACTGAGTCCCAGATAGTGCATTGAGTATAGGCAAGCCCGCACGGCGGACATCGTCGTCGGGCACTGAATCCCACTTTGCACCTGTATGTCTAGCTTTATGACTAAATAGCTTTGTTGTTTAGTCAACCTTTCTTAGTCAAACCAGCTGGTGCATGTTGCTACTGTTTTGTGAACTTTCGCACAATATCTTATACCAACCACAGCCAAATAGCTTCCATGCAAGCACTCAATCAAAGTTGTCAGAAGTGATCTCTCTGGGCTTGCAGCTGCAAAAGTTTGCAAACGCCATGTGTGATACAGAAGTAATTGGGACATCTTCGGGGGGGGGGGGGGTCAGTGGCAGGGCCCCAGTCATAGTAACGGTTATGGCCAAAATTTATGAAAGAGCGGAAAGCTGGTAGACTTGGCATGTCAGCGTCTGACAGAGGGGTTGACGTGCCAGACCGACTGCAATGGCTGCAGCTGACTGCACAGAGGATGTGTACATATACCACAGCATCAACTCAGGTATTGCGTGCCTAGTGTAACTTATCCAGGACAGTATCAGGCTGTACACCAGCGGTTGCAGATTGTAACCAACTTGAAGCAGTGCAAGAATGACATGCAAGATTTGATAACCCCCTTACAGATCTTCTAGAATGGAAATCAACAATTGGGGTAAAACGTGGCGGGGCCTCTGCCCTCCATGCTGACGGGCAAGGTGTTGCAACTTTGACATGTCTTGCAGCCAGATGTGGGGCCAAATGTCAGCATGCAAAGCGACATCTTGACTACAATGCAAGACTGCAATTCTGAGGGGTTCTTGGTGTACCAACGCAGTGCATTGCAGCCCTGCACATGCAGATGTGCAGACAACAAAGTGATGCACTTGTACAATCAAAGTTACTACTGATGCCATTGCACATTCGTGAATCACAGCCTGGATTCTGTCAGCAACCAGTAGCACATGGCTTGAAGTGATTCCATTAGTCAAGCAGCAAGAACACGAAACTTCTTGGTTTACTGTGTTACAGGTGCATTTGATGCTTCTACAAGACAATAAATCCATTGTGTGAGCAGTCATAGCTTGCCAGATGTGCACTGCAATCAGCTACAAGTCAGTCTGAGAAGACATGCAGTCTGTGGTCAGTACGAGCCCTGTGCATGAATCATACATCATCAGATGCAGGTGCAAAACAGCGTTGTGTCTGGAAGATCAGAAGGCAAGATATTGGCATTCATACAGTGTCAGCAGAGCTGTGCCACACACCATTGTCGTTTTGAGAAGCAGCTTGAGTTTCAGCAGGCTGCCTTCCTTGCACAAACCTGTTATCCACATCTTCTTGGTATGTCCTGTGAGGCAGTGGCGCAGGAGAAATGTCATAAAATGCTGCCCTTGCATGACCTGCATCAAGAGGTAAACACCGAGCCCAAAGCAAACACGGACTCTCTGTCTGCAGGATAGTAACACACACGGTCATCACTTTCAGCAATCATGAGCACAAGTTTGTTGGCTGCTGCTGTTGCTGTGCCTGCTACTACAGCTTCCCCTGTTGTTGTAGCAACCCCTGTCACTGGTGCATTTGAACTTGCAGCATTGGGGGACGCTGACTGTACACAATTCCCACCCTGTGCATCCTGTGTCTGCTGCCCAGACACATCTGCTGAACCTGCAGATGCTTCAGCAAAAGTGAGCAGTGCATCTTGTGCAGACCGCCCTGACCCAGAGGCTGCTCTGACAGTGTTGAGTTGTGCAAGGAACACCTTTGGTGGTCTTCTCAGCCGCCCTTCAGCAGCAGCATGCAGAGCGTCTTGGGTATCTTGAGAGAGGGGGGGGGGGGGGGTCAGTGGCAGGGCCCCAGTCATAGTAACGGTTATGGCCAAAATCCATGAAAGAGCAGAAAGCTGGTAGACTTGGCATGTCAGCGTCTGACAGAGGAGTTGACATGCCAGACCGACCAAATGTTGACACCCCTTGTCTGGATGTGCGTCTTGCAGTGGATCTAAAATGGAAGTCCCAGATGCCATGGCTGTCATCATCATTCTCACCAAGCCTAGCTTGCCGTTCCAGACTGGCTTGCATTGCAGATGTCTCAATGTCCTTGGCCACCTCCTGCGCGACAGGTGCACCTTGCAAGGTCACTTGTCAGCGTCGGGGTGGCATAATGGGTCTTAGTCACTTGCTAATCAGGTGTTTGCCCTGATACATCAGCAACTTACACAGGTTGCTGCAACAAATAAACTTGTTGTTTTGTGTCTGGGGTTGTCTGATAGCAAGAGATTTGAAGAGACGCCATGGCCTCAGCATAACACGACATGAAGGAAATTGGCGCAACGCACCAAGGTGTGCGAGCACTCATGAGCATGTTGCAAGCACAGCTTTGAAGCACAATATATTGTGCATTGCCCTGGGTCATTATACTCATACTGTTACAGGTCAAAGACGCAGCATTATGGTGTTGCGTATGTGTGTGTCACCTGTAGCCTCCTGAGAGTTTCGGCGATGTCTGGTCGATCTGCAGGCCTGAATTGGAAGCACATGGACAGGAGAATCTGGAGCCGAATAGGCAGAACGTCAGGAATGCTGGGCTTCTCATGCGCATTGAGGGAAGCTATGATGCGGACCACACTGACGCCTGAGAAGGGCGCAGCGCCAGCAAAGACATGAAGAATGGTAGCTGCCAGAGACCAGATGTCAGCTGCTGCAGTGAGGGTGCGTCTATGGGAGCAGACTGTCTCTGGGGACCTATACGCAACCCCACACCATCTTATGTACATTCTTTGTGCAAGGAATTTTTGTAAGCCAGACAGCATCATGGCATACATGGAGGCACTGTGGCATCCAAAGTCATCATGACACTGAGTAATGTAAGATACAAGCAGGTTGCAATGGCACTTACATGTAATTCACAGTCCCATTCACAGCAGTGCCAGCTGAAGGCATGCAATGGCTCAGGCTCTGTTGGAGTACAGCAGCCCCAAGTCTGACAGGTAGATGCTGTCCTACTGGTCCAGCAGCACGTTCTGGGGCTTAATGTCTAGGTGAACAAAGCCCAGGCTATGCACCTGCTGCACGGCTTCAGCAAGCTGCAAGGCAATGTCTGCTCTCTTTGACAGGGGTAAATTATTACCTGCAATGAAAATAAGATTTGCGTTGTTGATATGTGTGCGTGATGCTTGTGCAAGTGCAAGCAAAAAGTCAACTTGACATTGTGTTTGACATCCCAGGGATGCGCCACAACATGCATAATCACTTTTTTTAATTTTAAAGTAGTAGTTAACGCATAGCATACTTACTTGTCATGGGACTACTGTTGCTTGCAAAGTCGGAACAATGCAGTCTTGCAGTACTTGCTGCACAATGTAAACAACTTCGTCGCCAGCGGGGACTGGCCTGGCATACCTTCTACCGTTGTTAGCAAAGCCATCTTGTACCGCAACATGACCAGGCAGGGTTGCTCCTGCTTCAAGCAGTAGCCGAAGACTCTGCAAGCCTTTGTACAGGCTTGCACAGCCTGTAGCTTGTCCATTTCTTGCTTGAAGTTGTTCATTGCGGCTTCAGTGATGTCATAAGCAGCCATTATCTTCACAGCTACCTGCAAATTATCATTGCACTGCCAGCCAATGAGGCTGTGGTCTGTTTTGAACAAGATGGGCCTGCAGTGGCACAGCGAGAGCTGTGTTGGACTGCGCACGGGGACAGTGGCATCTCCAAAGCATAGTCTTCCAGCTTGCACTCTTGTTGTAGCTCCCTGTCCAAGCACCTCGGTGGCAAGCTCCAGATCAGAAGCAGAGAGCTCCCCACCAAACCTGCCAGACTGCATTTGTCTGCTGAGTTTCTCAAGGGCATAAACGCGCGGAAAGCTCGACAGCTGATCATCTGGTAAGACTGCTCTGCAGGCTGGACAGTTTCTAGCATCTGCAAGGGATTTAAGCACGGTGCCTGCCACAACACAAAATCAACGCTCAGACCTATGCAATATGTGCTGCAACCGTGTCGCAATAGTTTACTTGACGAGGTCGGTCGGCACACACCCAGGCACGCAGCGCATAGAGTGTGACCGCAAGGTAGACAACGATGCCTCAGAAGAATAGTAAGCGTCCCAGCAAATGGGGCAGCACGTCAGGGATTCCATTGTTGTCAAGTCCGCAGGCTGCGCATTCTTGTGGTGCGTTACAGAGATGCTACAGATCGACGTTACCGAGTTGCTACAGACGTTACAGAGATGCTACAGATCGACCCAACAGTTGGAGATCGTTTTGGAAAGTCACAATGAATGCTTGGCAATTACGTATTAATTAGTAAGCTGTGCATGGTTAGTCAACCCTAACATCACAGGCCGAGAGTGCGCATTGCTTCCGCTGAAGCGTTCTGCGCGCCGATAACTCAGATCATCTACGCACACTGTGTAAGCAAACATCGCCTGCCTGGTGACTGTAACTGATCAGTTCGTAGGTGGTGGTCGGCCAACCTCCCCCAAGCCAGGGTTTACAGACACAGCAAAGAAAAGGCGTGAGAGGCCAACTTCGGTTTAAGGCGTTGCCCGACCCATCTTGACAGGTCAGATGCCTTCCAGAGGATGCTTGTTGGCTGCACTCCGTTACCAACACTTGTGTTTACCATCCTGTGTAATCAGTGGTAGCAGAGTGGCCTTGGGTTCTGCGGCTGTGCCTTCAAGAACAGCATCAATCATCAGTCTGTATTCGACACAGGTATCATTGCTGCAACAGGATGGGCGGAGCTTGGGAGTTTAACCCGGTTTACTACATGGGTTTGCAAAGCATACATGCCGTGACTCCACTACCAGAAGACAGTCAGGCCCACATGACAGGTAACATCACACATGTCCTTCAACGGTTCAAGGCAGCAATCTTTTCACTGTCTACCACCATCTCCCCGTATGATACGCCCTACAACCCCACTATGTTAACCATCCAGAGTGTGTGTCGGTGTCATGCTCAGCTTGTTGCTGAACCATGCCTGATGATGCTGTGCAGGGCTCCTCTGCCAAACTTCAGGCAGCAGGGCGATCCAGCCCAACACTCCTGCCAACAAGGACAGCTTGAGAAAGAGGCCACGCAAGCAGCAGGTCAAATCCCCCTGGCAACAGGAGCAGAACCCCACAAACCATCTCAGGAAGTCTCAGCGGCAACAGGACCGAGCAGCTGATGCCATTACCAAGTCTACACAGGAGAGGTCAAAAGAGCAGCCCCGTGCTGTCAGGGGGGACAGTGGTGCTCAGCATGCCCAGCCTCAAACAGGACTGGCCCCAGTGAGAGTGCCCAGAAGGATTGTGAAGGTGACTGCTTTTGCGCCCCGCCCTTGTGAGGTGTCTTCTGACCTTGTAGGCATAGTGTATGTAGAGTGAATCAGATGACCCTGACAATCGCTGTAACGGCATCAAACAGTCTTTTCAGTGGCTTAAATGTGGAGACTGTTGTTGTATTCATCTACACAGTTTGCACTGTTGAGCATGCACAATTTTTGGTTTGCACCTTCGTCGTTTTGAACACAATTTAACTTGCATCTGCACAGGGGTTGGGTCGTTTGATGTTCATCATAGTGTGTCCCAGACCTGCTTTGCCCAGTCATTCATGCACAAGCAGCAAAGCACACTTGCATGTGCAAATGTGACAATGCCCGCTGAACCCCAAGTTTTCCAACAGGCACCTCAGACTCAGAGTGACTTCCAGGCTCCAGGAGCAGCTGCTCAAGAAGCTGCCAGGGTTCGTTCTGGCGTCAGCCCAAGCAGGGCAGCCAAGGTCATCATTGACAGCAAGAGCCCTACCAGGGCAGGGCGCAGAAAGCCCTCTTCGGCTAGCACCTCCTGGAATGGTAGCACCAAGGTCACTGATGACACCCTTGCAGGTCAGTCTCTCACTGCCTGCGCAGTGTTGCTTACCATTTGCCTACTCAAGTTCAAAGAATTCCTGTCATAGATGTCAACACTGTCATGAACATCAAGCTTCTCTTTCATGGAGCGACCTGTCACCCAACCCACATACAGCCCCAACCCGGAATGCTAAACTGTGGACATGGCATAGTTAGTGCCACCCCTTCATCACCTCCAACCCATTTACCATCTGTTCCTAGATTGTCCACACTCTGCCCACATTGTCCCCTAACTACTGTTGGGCATGAATATCGTCTTGTCTTTGAGTGTCCAATCTCCCAGCCACTCAGAAACAAGTATCACACCCTTTTCAACCCCCAAACCTCTTCAATGCAATCCTTGTATGCCCAGAAGGATTGTATGATTGTCTGCAAGTTTGTTTCAGACTGTTTAGACATGATAAACAGTTAGTACTGATGTTTTTTGACCAGGTTAATGACAACCCTGGCACATCTGTACAACCTAGTTGATCGGCTGAAGATACAAGTTTTCCTCCTCCTTGCAGGGGCAGCTTCAGGGCCTTTGCACAGCAGCCCTTTTGCTGCTGTCAGGAGGGCTTCTCCCAACACTGCTGCAGCTGGAAGGCCCTCCAGTAGTAACCTGTCTGGTGCAGCCAGGAGAACAACCTCAAACAGCCCTGCAGCCGCTGGCAGGAGGCCCTCCCCCCACAGCCCTGCAAGCGTTACCCCTGTTGGCTCTTCTTCCAGCCATGCAAGGCCTCGAGGGGCTGTCAAGCTGCACCGCCACTGTGAATGCTGCTACCGTACAGGTAATCTTCACACTTGCTTTTCCCTTATGTTCACCTGGTGGCAATTTGACCCGACCTCTCATGGCAGTCATTTAAGCATGTAGCGGCAATCATGCTGATGCGCTACAGTTGTGGTTCTGTACTGTATGAGCTTTGGTGGGTTCTGATCAGCAGGGTCTGTTTCGCTTGAGGACGGTGCACAGCTTGTACTGCATGTTGTGATGGGACAGTTCAGTTTGGCCACCACACTGCATGGTGTGCCTGCAGAGGGCTCTGAACATCGATGTGGCAAGCATGACCACCTTTCTATGTCTTGCACCTGCTGCACAGCACCCTGCATGCTCACTCACTCACTCACCCACCCACCCACCCACCCACCCACCCACCCACTCACTCATCACTCACCCACCCACCCACCCACCCACC
>JAABUP010010211.1_pt1 | contig 11179 bp, 6 predicted proteins | sample 5559201 | NCBI WGS metagenome assembly JAABUP01 (sample SAMN10711887, study PRJNA513373) | rock metagenome | isolation source: Antarctica rocks | place: Antarctica | reverse complement strand
TATATAGCGGGGTCGACTTAGGGAGCGACCCTCGAGAAATATAGACTAGTATATAGTATAGTAGTAAGACCGATACTAACGTTTACCGCCCTAATCTAGTATTAACCTAAAGGTATAAATAAAGTATCGAAGACGCCCGCGAGAATACTAGCGGTAATCTAAAACTAATATCTTAGGACGGTACTAGGGGTATATAAGGCTACCCTAGTCTAGGTTCTTAAGGCGGAAGTAGTAATCGCGCCGATAGACTAGTAGCTCGATAGGCTAGTTATACGATACTAAGTATCGAGAGGGGCCTATACCGTAACGATAAATAGGAATAAGACGATTTAGAATAGGCTCTACCGACGGAGGAGACGCGGCCTACTACCTACCCCGACCTAGGAGAAGGAGAAGTAGGCCCTTAACTCCCTAGGCTACGACTATTAGGATAAGGCGGCTATCGCTATTAGGAAGAAGTAAGGCTAGATCTCTAGTACCGAAACCGAGGAATACTAGAGTACTAAGGTAATCGACGAGAATATAAAGTATTAGGTACGGCGACGTTAGGTCGATAGGTAGGAGAAGTATAAGATAAGCCTTTAGGGCTAGTAAATATCCCCCGCTTAATAAGGCGGTCTATTCGATAATCGCCTCGACTACTACTATATACTACGTAAAGTAGAAAGCTCGATAGCGACCTAGCTTCGAAGCGGGAAAATTAGCCTAAACTACTTCCTCTACCGTATATACGTCCTAATAGTAGATAGTAGTAAATACCGATATAGGTAGAGGAAGTAAGACGTAAAGTATATCCTCTTATTCTACCCCGATTTTAGGGAGGCTCGGTAGCGGCTCCTCGCCGAGGCCGGTATAATTAACGCCCGGAGAATATTAACCGAAGTAAAGGGTATTAAGGTAGCGGTACGATAGATAGTAGAAACTAGGGTAATCGTATCCTTCTCGCTCGCCGGGGAGTAAATAGTAAAGTCGAGGCTCCTACGGGGCGCCGAGAAGAAGAGCCTAGTTAAGAAAAGGAGGAAGAAGAAGAAGGAAAACGCGGGAGGTAAAGGGGAATAGCCGCTATAAGACTAATCGGGTAAACCTAACTACTTTACTTACTTCTACCGGCCGTAATAGCGGTAGTTTAGATAATTACGTACGAATACGTAAGAATAGAAACTAATATAAGTTCCTACCGTAGTATAAGGGACTCGGCGGTACCGCCGTAGAGTTAATAATTAGTAGATAGTTTAGATAAGAGGGAGTTTTTAACTATAGAGTAGGCCTTAACGGTTTCTCTAGCGGCTAACGAGTAGATTTAATACTCGGGGGTAGAAGATATAAGGAACACCCTTATTAGTAATATAGTTTTACTAGAGTAGGCGTATAAATAAATAATTAATTAATTAATAAACTACCCTATTAACTATCTTATTAATCTACTACCCTATTAATTAACTATTATAGATATAAATATTATAACCTTAATCTAATTAGATAAGAATACTTAGTATACTTAGCGTAGGCCTATATCCTAATATTCTACTCTATAGACTAAATATAATTATCTTATCTATCTATATTAACCTATATAGGTTTATTCCTTAATATTAATACCTTATAAACTACTTTATAAACTATTAATCTATTAATCTATTAATCTATCTCTATTAATCTATTAATCTATTAATCTATTAATCTATTAATCTATTAATCTAACTAAATATAGGTTAGCCTATAGATAACCCCTTTTTAGGTAGGTTAGGTCGGGTTTTTATCTAATTTTAATAACTCGACCCTAACTCGGCCCTAAGTCCTATTTTAACCTAATCTACCCTACTCTAAACCGGGTTACCCGGCCCTATTACGTAGTATAATTAGGCTAGCGTTATACTAGCTAAATCGTATATATTCTAAAGCTCCTAGCTATAATAGATCTTTACGTTATTAAGGATAATAACCGAACGTAGTCTACCTAGAGTATTACGGATTCTCTATAATCTAATTAGATAAGGATACTTAGTATACTTAGTATAGGCCTATATCTCAATATTCTAGTCTATAGCTACAAATAATCTATTTTATTACTACTAAGTCTACTATATAGGTTTAGTTCCTAATATAGAGCTACGGGTATATAGAGAGGAAATATCCTATAACGTACGAAGTTATTAAATATTCTCTTATTAACCGAGCTATAATATACCTTCTAGGCTACGTAACTATCTACCGTATATACGAGTAGTACCGACTACCTCTTTAACCTCTTAAATAGTATATTAACTCCTACTTCGCTTCCGAGGCTACTCTATCCAAACTTCCTATCGCTAGTATACTTATAGTATACGCTCTTATCTAGGAAGATAAGTTACTCCGTAGTCTCTAAATATAAGCGAGCTTTCTATCTATCGCGAGTATTCTAGTCTTGTTAAGAGGCCCGATAGAAGGTCTATAAAGTATTAGAATATAACCTTAAGAAGAGGATAAAGGACTAACCTTCTTACGTATCTATCTATATCGCCTAAGAACGTTATCTATAGATTTCTCGGTAATTTCTAGGCCGTCGTATTTATTAAATAAGTAGTATACTATCTCGAAGAGATACGTAGTTAGTCTATCTTCTAGAAAGCGTAATAAATTATTCTCCTTCTTATTATTAAGGATAGGGAGTCGCCCCGTTAGTCTATTTAGTAGCTAAATAATAGAGCTATATTTCTAGAGGTTCTTTCTTATCTTATCTACCTACTACTAGGTAGCGCTAGTACGCTCGATGATCTAATTAGTCGAGAGCTCGCTATAGATCTATTACTCGATATTATAGCGAGTTTACTCGCTAAGTAGTAGAGGTATAAGGAGGGCGACTAATAAGGGCGACTAATAAGGTTACGGAGGTAGGTGCGACCGTATAGGGCTAAGGAGTCTACTATACCACCTTATCTTATAGTTTTAAGTATACTTAGCTTTAAATTCGACTATTTAGGACCTTATATTAAGTAATTAGGTAGATTTTATTAATTTGCTATAAAATCCCGAATTTTAGTGTGCGTTTGCGGGGCCGACGGGAAAAAACCGCGCTACAACAGGGTTTTAACAGGTACGATAGGCCGAACGGCCTAACCCGCCAAATGCCGGTCTTTCGGATGAAGATTCAATGTCGACGCGAAAAGACCGAGGTTTGAAAACAAATAACAGAGTCGGCCAAAGAACACTCCACCAGCTGAAAAAGAAATGGATCCATACAAACACACTCGTGAGGAATTCACGCGCAACATGCCTTCCATTCCAGTCCCAAACTTTGCGGCGCCTGAATGGACAGCACTCGCCACGAAGCTCCTTGCGCTCCAGGAAAAGCTCGCACTCACGACACCATGAGAGAGAACTTAGAGCAGACATACATGATGCCTGCTGCGAGCAAAAATAATGTTTACTTCACGCGGGATTTTGTAGGACGTACTATCGTACGACATTGTTCAACCATGACTAGCTTTTCATTCCTTTGCGGCTGACTTGAAATATTCATTGGTCCCACACAGAGCATACTTTTCAACGTCGACCCCACTGTGCCGGAAGATATGTCGCAGAAAGAGCTGAAAGAATGGAACGACGCATACGGGCGGAGTGCGTTTTCCGCGATATTGATTATTGATGAACTTCGTCCTGGTATGTTGAGTGAGATGACAGAGTCGACTTAGCAGGATCAGGCCGGTCAGCATCCGGAATTTGGGGAGGAGATTCTAGCCCTGGCGAGAGCCTTGATAGACGATGACTGAATGCTGCTGCCATCTACTTTATCAAGGAAGAATTCTGGCTGTGGGCTGCTCGGCAGTATTTGTGCGTCTTCCTTCACCTAGACGAGGTATCGAATTTCAAGCTTGGAGGCTTGTCGTTGTCAGATTTTCGAATGCAGGCAGCCCTGCAGACCGTGATCAATTTGACGGAAAATCCGTCCGATGTTCACTCAAGCATTGGCCATGGCGTTGATCCATTCATATATATCAATTGCAATGATGTAGGTGTCTTTTCCCGATTCCATAGCACACTGTGATCTTGAAAATTGACTTGAGGGTTTTCCAATCGATTCTTGACGACTTGTGATACGTACTTCAGTTTGACGTCACTGACTTGAGTCAATTGATTGCGTTACTTCTGCAAGCAACCAAATCAATGGGGCTACACAGCCTTCTGGGGCAACAGAAATGCAGCCTTTCGCCAGGATGAATGGGAGATCACCATGTGCGAATATGGTCTGGATACTCTGCAACGCAACCCACTCCCATGCGGGACGTCGCCCCCTTCACCAGTAGGAATACCGGGTTTGGGCTGGGTAGCCCTGAAATTCCTGGTCCAGATGTGGTCCACCGTTGGGCTGGTAGGAAAGCACGCCTTTGAACCAGCGAAATGCCATGCGCTGCTCAACGACGGTGGCGATCCAGTCACAAATGCGGAAAGCTTTGCGTATATGGCTAACATAGCGTACAACATGGGACTGGAGAATGATGGGCCTTGTTTCGGGGCTCCGTGTCCAGGCGAGTGGAATCCAAATCCACAGCTTGGTTTACCACAGTATGGTAAGAGCGATCTAACTTCAGGAGGTGATGAGAGTGCTGCAAGCTAAGAAAGCTACTGGACCTGTTGAGGATTCGATAGGCCAAATTAAGTTGTCGCGGACATACAGCCTCAACCTAGAGAACCGAAAAGCGCGAAGGCTGATCTCAATTGAATGACATCGCACAATGGATAGAAGTCATCTCAAGAGAGGCATATTCTCGCTCGCGGATTCCATACTCGTCGGGCTATTTGATGACAGATCATGATCCAATTCAATAATGTGGCTACACCTCCGCTCAGTTCGGCCGCGAGTGTGACTCAAAAGACAGAGCGGTCACCGGGACATCTCTAACGCATAGGGCGTAATCTGTACATAGCTGTTGCTAGCGATTCGCGACTGTCACGAACGACTGAGTCGCCCTAACGAAGCCCCACCTAGGCTAATTTGCCTTTTGCTCGAGTCTGAGTGTGTCAGTGGAAAGGGGCTGAACTTTGTTCGCAAGCTTCTTGTCGGCTCTCTTTCGCGTGTGTCCAGCTTCAATGTGTGTTCCATTGCTTCCAAGACTCCGCAGCAAGAAATCTATGGCCCATTAGGAGAGAGAAAGCAGCTAGCAGTTGACTCTAGAGGCTAGACATGTCTTAGCCTATTGAAGGACATGCTGATGGCGAGATCTACTCGATGACCTTCCTTAAACACACCAATAGCCTGTGGAGAGATTACCGCATCAGGCGTGCATCTTCAGTGGCGGCCTTGAAACTGTCTCGGACTGATTACGTGTGAAGAGGCGTTCGCAGGTTCCCGGGTGCAGTACTCCCGATTTCATAACTTCATCCCTTACGCGTTGTAGTATGGGTTCTTCGAAAAAAGTCTGTCAAGTATATATGACAAGAACATAGCACGCGTATATCGCGCTCTCAACTCCACATTCAAATGTAGGAGTAGCCTCACTCTTTTAGGACGCTTGCACTTCCTGGACCACCTGCTTGAAGTTCTCCACATTGTGGGCAAAACGGCCAAGGAACAATCCATCCAAGCCACCCTTCAGCGTAGCCCAGGTCCCAGGTTTTGCACTTCCTCCGTATATCATCCTGAATTCTCTCTCGGCTCCCATAGTCTTGATGAGCTTTTTCAGGCCTGCAACAACGTTCAAGACGTGATCTGCCGATGCTGGCTCTTGGGCTCCAATCGCCCATACCGGCTCATAGGCGAAGATGACAGGTGCATCGGATACGGCACGTAGCACTTGCATGATCTGCGATGAGCACTCTCTTGTAGCAATTCCGACTCCTTCCGAGATGATGTTACTCCTGCTCTTCTCTCCAATGCAAACCAGAGGTATCATCCCATTACGCGCCACTGCTTTTGCTTTTTCTGCGACCATCTCGTCGGTCTCATTTAAAGGGGCCGACCTTCGCTCTGCATGACCTAATAGAACAATTGAACAGCCCATCTGCTTCAACATCAATGCCGAGACCTCTCCTGTATGTGGTCCGCTGTCTTCTTCATGGCAGTTTTGGGCTCCAAGTAGGACTTGGGGTGTGGCTTTCAAGGCCTCTGAGGCCGCAGCAAGGCAAGGGTAGGAGGGGATGATGAAGGTGCCAGTGGAGGAGCCAGAGGGAGGGGCAATCTTAGAGACGCTCGAGATATAGGACGTGGTGGCTGGGAGGTCGAAGTACATCTTGGTATTGGTGCCGACGAGGCGCTCAGGTAGACTCGAGGATGTCATTTTAGAACGGTACACCTCAATCTAGGAACATAATTTTAAATGAGTTTGTGATCGCGAAAGGCGTAGAGGCCGACGTGATGTAGATGAATTCTTCTATCGTCATGCAAGAAGTGGCGAAGGTACTCGTCCGGAATACAACTTCAAAACGGGCGCGACGGAGCGCTGGTTATGTATAACGGTTACTACATGGCCAGTTCTACAAATATAGTTTGACTGAGTCGTCCTTATTTCATGAACCTTCCTATGTGCTGGGATACAGATGCGCATTCGTCTTTGGGATGGTTCAAAAACTACAACCGTATCTCTTCTCGTTATTTTCCGCCTACAGCACCTTTAGCATGCTATCACAGTTGCCACATTCTTTCAACGGGCATGTTCACCATTGGCATGCTTGGCCTCATAGTCGCTGATGACCTTGACCTTCTCCGCACTCCCACTCTCTGGGTCGAATGTATAACCAAGCCACTCCTTTGCCAATCTCCGGGCCAATTCAATCCCAATAACTCTTTGACCCATGCAAAACACTTGCGCATTGTTGCTCATGATCGCTCTCTCGACGCTGAAGCTATCATGCGCCGTCACTGCTCGTATGCCTGGGACCTTGTTTGCGCTGATTGCAACTCCCAACCCAGTGCCACAAATCAACAGAGCCCGATCGACGTCGCCCGAGAGTATAAGCCTTGACGCGTCAACGGCGACGTGTGGATATGCGGTCTTGTCTTCGTTATGGACTACACCAACATCAATCACTTTGGCCACTCGTGGGTCCTTCTCAAGATCAGCTTTGATGGTGTCTTTGTAAGAGAAGCCGGCATCATCGCCACCGACGGCAATCCGGAGGCGTTGAGGCGCCATGCTCCCGAGTGAGTGAACGTTGTTATTGGGTAGTTTGAACTAAAGAAGAATGCATGTTCACTGCAGCATGAAATGCTAATGCAGGCATTGAGGGGAAACGTGAAAAAGAATACCGAACGGCGCCAGTTGCCAAGGAGTTGCGCAACGTCATTTTCTGGCAACGGCAACTTTGCCGAATTGTTCCCGAACCTCGGAATCTCTTGAAGCCTTGACCGACAAACTGATCACAACATCTTCATTGAATCAGATGACACTAGAGAAGCGCTGGGGAGACATAGCAGTCGCGACTGAATGGTCAGATTCCCCGCAGAGCACAGTCAGATACTGTTCTGCATGCGATCAATGCGAGGAGTAATGCTCACATGAGGAATGAAGCGAAACCCAAATGAGAGGGAAACCGAGTCAAGGTAAATTTACACCGGATCGATTGTGCCAGGCTATGCCATCCGGAGCATCAGCCGGGTATGATGGGAGCCTCCCGAAGGTTCTTCAAGTGGTCCACATGAAACGAAATGCTTGAACATAGTCGTCTATAAACTTTCGAGTTTTCACTACAGCGTCTTCACAATCCGATGGTCCATCAATATCATCGAGTCCTCCCGATAGCCTGGAAACAATAGCGCATTGAATACTGATGGTGAGTTTATGGATGCGTTGCGTTTGCTAGATGCCTACCACTATCGTGTCGTGATAGATTCAGGTAAAGGTATCGAGTCATAACCAATTCAATAACACTCGACTGCAAGCTTGGGCTACCATATTGTGGTCAACCCAAGGCCTGCTCCTTTAGCAGCGTGCAAAGGCATGAAGCCACATTCTCTTTTGCTCAAATCCTTTCCCGTTCATAGTAAGAAATTTGCCCCTGACTTTAAGGAGTTAGGCTTGTGATCATGCACATTGCTAGACGATCTCCAAATATCATGCGATGGCTTATTTTCTGGGAAGTCTTGTCAGTATAACCATCGATGATCTCCGGACCGCTCTCAACGAAGACAGCTGAATGCGTAGCATCACTCTCACTGATTCTCGCAGGCTAGATCATTTATGCGAGCATCTCACAGCTTCGACCGCTGCAAATGCCTTTAATCTTGATACAGATGTTACACTGAGGAGCCTAGTCTTCAGATCGTAGAGAAATGGTCGGCCTCTCGAGCTCTCCAGATGGTATGATTTCTCCAACCGTCCCAATTCCCAGGGGACCAACCACTTTGTCAAAGACCTCCACCTGCATCTGAACATAGCCATGTTGACTTGCAAATAATGCGACGCCTCTCAACATCGTCGTTACAGTGCTATAATTCATGTGAAATGTTGGGGGCCTGAAATCATCGACATTGATAACTGTGTTGCCGTATTGCGACGACCAGGTATTCAAAGGCAAACCACCATCCCCCCGTCTTGCGATAACTTTTTCAAATATATCACCAAGTCCTTCTATGACGCAGAGATCTAGCTCTCCTTGGTTGAGAAGTCCGTGGAAACCCGATAGGATAAGATCTATTGATGTACCGGGTATGTTGAAGGGGAAAGTATCAACTGTCTTAGTGAGGTTGAAATGTGTACTTCATCGTCAATTAATTAATGCGTTTCTTGAGCTTGTGATCCTCCGATCTACATACGTTGATGGTCTTGACGGCTGATTGAGGGCAACGCTGGACGCAGCCACAGCTGAGCAACTCAATTCAGTGAACAAAGCCCCAGCTAAAAGCACCAGAGACTGAAGATACATGGCCTAATCCTGACTGACAACAACCGTATCAGCGAAAAGCAGGTATTTGATGCTACGACTACGATATATTTAACCCACGCCACTAGGATCCTTGAGCGCGATCACCCGCTTTCCCCGAGATTGGCGACAAGCGAGCAAGGGAAGCACATGGAGTTTCGACAGCCAATTGCTGGGAAGAACTTTTCACAGGTTGGCCGTAGGATCCACAAAAGCCAGCCCCGACATCCCACCACAAGGCTTACTTAGTACCTGTAAGGCTTGTTTCATTATTCCACCTCTAGCAATCCATTCCCGATGTCTTGAATCCTTAACTGGAGAGAACAAAGTTGTCTACAAGGTCGTGCTGCCCGACGGTAAAGGCATGGTCGATATTTCGTCCTCTTTGGTCTTCTTTGGTCATCTAGGCCGAGTCATTTTATCGGGGTTCTCTGGCCACGGTGACAACCTACAAACTATAAAAGAGGGATTAAAAGAGTGCTTCGTTTCTCCGACATACGCCAGCCAAGTCTTTGGCGGCTTTGATGTATGCGATGCGCCTCAGAGGCGCTGCAACTCTTTCCACAGCCGCACTTAGAGTCGTAGGATTGCTGGAAGAGATCTTGCACGTCGTTCCCTTTACATATATCACAGAAATCGGGGATGAGGGCTGAGGCAAGATTCAGGGACATCTTCGGTCTGCTTTGTATGCTTGTCGATGCGACGCTTAGCGGTGCGCTTGATGGCGATTCGCCATTGCAGCGAGCGCAACTTTCCCAAAGACGGGCATTAGCGACTCATGTAAGGGACAACGCCACATCACCAATTCCGTTGTAGTAAGTATTCTGCCAATTGGGATCGTCCAATACACCTAAGCTGACACACAAGAGTTTGCCGGATCTGAAAGCGGCTCCCCCAGATCCTTGGAAATACAGGGGCCCCAAAGGCGTATACCGTCTGTCGGATTATCGCGAGCCAAGTCTCGGAGTCAGCTGGTTCGCTGCTTTTATAGTGACATGCATGGGCGACGTATTCAATGCCATCTCGGAGCAAGGCTTCCGCCCAGATCAACCTTACCCCGATGGAGTCTATACCTGCGACCTGACATATGCCTTTCCATCAAGATCGGTTGTAACATTCGGACTGAAGCTGGAGAAGGTGGCCGCTCCCGGCTGGTTTATGACATTTGCAGATATCTCTGATGATCTGGAAGCGCTATATTATTCTGCACTGTGGTTTGAGGATCGGCCTGCTGCAATGCCGAAGATGAATGTGGAAGTCCATCGATTCAAAGTTGGAAGTTTGGGCCCAACTTTCCTTGCTTCGAAGGGTAATCTCTCCTTCGATTTAGCTGTGAGGCGACGTCAATGCGACAGTGTCGTGACTGGATGTCCAATTGCTACCCCAAAGATAAATGCATAGAGCGTAACAGCTTACCTGGTACCAATGACGAAAATTGGTACATACTGTAATGAGAGGCCACCCGCATCTCGACCAATACCCCCCTGCTTCATCATCGCCAACCCTCGCTCTGCATAATAAACTTCCCGCAATGTACTCTGTCACCTATTCTATCTTATCAATAATTTCCAAACCTGACGAAAATGAACACCATTAACTTCCGCATCCCATCCTCCACGACGGCGTATTCTCTCGAACCAACATACAGTTTCCACATCCCTCCAACCCTCCTAGAAATCCCCACCTATCATACCCAACGCTAGTACCTCAACATCTCGCTACTCCACCCCCCCTCCGCCCAAAACCCAACCAATTTCGCCGACCGAGCACCGCATCAAACCTCTCCCCCATCCCATCCCATCCCCCCATCTCATTCCCCTTTCCAGTCAAATGAAGTTAGGGTCAAACATTATGTAGTTTTGTCAAGCGTGCTTTAGGTCTTCGAATCAATCGCTTCTTTTTGGATTTTCAAGCATAATTAAAAGAATGCTGGGATGAAAGCGCGGAAATGACCGGTCACTCACTGATCACAACCCGCTCTGCAATCGGCAACTTCGCTTCTGATGGCTCATTGACTAGGCACTTTGATTGTGGTCCTCGGAGGTTCCCAAGGCTATTCCAAAGCGACAGAAGGCAAAGTCAAGGTCAAAGATTATTTAACAATTAGAATGATTGATTGATCCAGTATTTGCAAACATAGAGGTATTAAGCTATTCACCGAACCCGAGTGTTCACCCAACTGACAGCCTAAGACACCCGCTCACATATGCTGACGCCTCAACCTCAGCGCTTCCTGGCACTCCTCAAAGTCCTTTGCGTCCGCATCCACACCCCTTGTCTCCGGCACGAGAAAGAAAGTGGCGACGGCACCCAACAGGTTGCAAGCGAAGAAGATCCACAG
>JAABUP010010210.1_pt1 | contig 11180 bp, 13 predicted proteins | sample 5559201 | NCBI WGS metagenome assembly JAABUP01 (sample SAMN10711887, study PRJNA513373) | rock metagenome | isolation source: Antarctica rocks | place: Antarctica | reverse complement strand
TCCATCTAGTCAAACTGCACACCAGACCCCCTTTGCATGCTTAAAATCCCAAGCTTGTGACTTGACAACCAAGCTAGACAGGGCGCAGAAGCCTTGCAATGGATTGCAGCACAAGATCTGCTAGTTTTGTGTCAATATTGTGATAGTAATGGTAGAGAAGAAAAAGATATCAGGGAAAGTTATATTTTATGTCTGGCCAACTGCAGGGTTGATAAGGGGGCTGAGCAGCCTGGATGATGAACGAGGCTTCAAGGAGAAGTTTCTGGACGGTCAGATGGAGCAGCCGGTGCAGTCGCAAGAAACTCAAGTCCAACTTGGTGAGTATGCGTTTTAGCCTCATCTGCGCTATGAGGAGCGTAGGTCATTGCTAATCGTACTGCGTCACGCCAGGAGTGTTGCTGCACGCGCATTCAAATGTAGTGTGCTACACTGTCACAAATGTCATAAGTGCTGAAGAGGTGCACAGTACAAGCTTGCAGCTGGTGCATGCTTACTGTCTTGAACTGCATCCAACTCTGCAAATCTGACAAGTACCTCTCAAGGGATTGTACAGAATCATTGAGCAGAATGCAGTTACAATTTGGAAGGCTTGTAGCTGCAAAGCTTTCATCCGAGCTGCTGCTCATGTTTGAGCCAAGGCATATACATACATCACCGTAGTGTGTCTGACCAGACTTCACTGCGGTGCCAGGTTGGAAGCGAATGGCGCTCCAAATTTTGTACTTTGTCCCCGGCAACCTGCTCAACCCTGAGGCCAGTTTTCAAGCTCTCTCAGAAAGGCTGGTGGTCTCCCCAGTGCTTCAGACCCTAGTTTACAGCAAGAACCCTGATGGAGCACGAGAGTGGGTAGATAAGGTGGTGAGTGGATGGAGCTTCAAGCGAGTCATTCCCGCCCATTTTGAAGCTCCTGTAGCTGCTGGGCCAAAGGACTTCAGGTATGCACTCTGCAGGCTCAGAAAAGACAAAAAAAAGAAAAGTAAATGAAAGACCATGCCTTTTGGCGTCACTTTGATGAGAAGCCAAGTATAACATCGAGCTGCCCAGGCTCTATAGGCTTGCTGTGGTCAGCAACACACAGGATTCCTCAAAAACCAAACTGATTCCATGATGCACGTCACTTTCGCTACACATGCAGCTATAAGAGCTAGTCTGTACAAGGGCGTGAAGTATCTATTGTAAGCATCGCCTGCATGTATCCCTTGTATTCATCTTTTCTTTGCAGGCTATGTGCTTTGGGACCCACCAGCGCGATTGTCAAAATTGCTCACGTTTTTGTAGGTTCATGATGCAAATGCAATGCAAATGATGCAAAATTGCATTTGCAGTCTATATTTCTGAGGGGTCACTGACATGACACAGTTTGTAGCATGCTGAGTCAGAATGCTATGCTTGCAGGCAAGCTTTCCAGTTCCTGTGGGACATGCAGAGTGATCAACCAACACAGGCAGCAGACCCACAGCCGCAACAGTCACAGAATGTGTTTGCTCGCTTGTTCAACAGGAAGCCTGAAGCACCATTCAGGCCGCCTGCAAGTGACATGCGAGCTCTGAATGGTCTGGAGGACGTGCTTACAAAAGCAGGTGTTTTCAAGTGATTATGAACTGGACAAAACCAGGGTGGCTCAAATGCAGAGACACATGAGTCCAGTTGGTTGTTGGGCACAGACCTGCATGCGTTTCATGCACCAGCTCATCAGTAATGCCCGTCCATTCACCTTTTTTTTTGTTCTAAGAGCTGCTTTGGTTTCGGAGCTGAACATATGATTTGAGGGCTATAGGCCATGAGCAACTGCCGTATACCGTAGTAGTACTGAGTACGGTTGGACATTGTCTGCTAGCGCTGTCTTGCTTTTGCAGCTCCAAATCTGGATGTGGCTGCACAATAGGCACACACAGTGCATGGAAATGCGCAAGACATGTCTGCTGACGTTAGGCAGATTGAGTCAAACAGTAATGCAATACTACGAACATGCATATAAAACTCATGCATACTTGCCGGTATATTTTACAGTGACACTCTCTATGTACACACTGATCCCGACAGTTTACCGAGCTTTGCTGAAGAGTGCAGTTTCGGGAACTGATCATCGGATTCATACCACTAAGAAAACAGTAATGTTATCTGGTGGTGACTCTCTGTTTGTCAGGCAATTTCAAGCTCTGCGTCTGCACGTGTTGTCAGACTCATTGATTTTAGGAGTTGGGGAGGATCTCACGGTGAAAAAGTGGTTTAAACGGTTGAATTAACAGCTACAGTAAACAATACCTGACATGCAAAGCACGGCATGCCCGAGTCCTTATGAAGTCTCGCGTTCATCGCGCAACAGCAACAGCATACACAAGCTCACGCGTGAATGGGGCAAGCACAAGTGCTTACTATGCCTCGACCACTAAAGGCGAATCAGATCGCCTAGCCGACTGATTTCACTGCTTGGTACGATGGTGCACGCGCAGCGGAGCAGACGTCCTAATCTCGCCACAGCCATAACAGATCGTTGCATCCACGGCCGTCAAGGTGCTCTTGTTGCGCAACCACACGCATACTATTTGTGTACAGTCTGGCTTTAACTCAAAGCAACAACTGATGCCAAGCGCGCCATTGCAGTCTTACACCAACCATGGCTAGATGAGTTCAGCTGTGAAGGTCACTTAGCAGGCACAGTTCTGGTGCATCCTCATGGAGTGGGTACACCGCCATTTGCCATAGAGTATAGTCAGGTTGGTGTGCCTGTTCTGGCTTCCACGTTGTGAGTTACTTCCAGGCTTCACAGCACAAAGCGTGCTGACACACACGCTGCTGCTGACGGCATGATACATCTGCAGCACCTGCAAATCACAAAGCATGTCTGTTGACTTGCGTCTCTGGATGTGCACACTACTGTACGTATCATTGTTTCCACGGTACATACAATGCAGATTCTGAACAACCGCAAGTACCTTGCGGTGGCAGACGAGGAAGGGTATGTCTCCATTCTTGACACTACTGCAGCCTTGCCTAGAGGCTTGCATGATGAGAATGGCACCCCGGCACAGTGGTTGGCGCACCACAATGCCATCTTTGACTTGGCCTGGTGCAAGGTGAGCATGCAAGGGCTTGCACCTGACTGAAGTCATGAAAACGGTATTTGAAACTGTTGTATCTGCATATGACATCTTGCAGGCATGTTGTTGCAAGCTGCATAGCCTAGCTTTGCACACCCTCTGTATGCATGCTGCTTGTGCTTGTACTGATGCTGCATGTGCTGATGCTGCATGTGCTAAAGCTGCCAGTCAGGCCACACTCCTTGGACCCACCTGCTTGAGATCTTCACAACAGGACAGTGAACACCACTGAAGATAGTGAAAATACTCTTTGATAGCTATATTTTGCAGGATGACACCCGCATCTTGACGGCATCTGGAGACCAGACCTTGGCCATGTGGGACACCGGTAGAGCAGGCTGCCTGGGGGTTTTCAAGGGACACCATGGGTCTGTCAAGTGTGTGTGCACCAAGCCTGCCTGCCCAGATGTCTTTGCTTCAGGTGACCCCCGAGTACTGCCTACACCACTAGTGTGCCTGCAACCTGTGCAATGCTCTGATGCATTTTAGGCAGAACGTCCAGTGGTCCAGCATGTGTGCATTGCAACAGACTGCCTGGGTATGACACAACACTCACTAATGGGACATCTAGCTTGTGCACACCAGTACAGCACATGCTTTGCAAAGACATTTAGGGTGTGCGTGTCTGTACTACTGTGTCAAGCTAGATTGGCAGAGTGTATTTGCGTTCTAATCTGTCAGCAATTGCAATACTGCTGTGCTGTTTGCTTTCTTTGGGGGCCTGACAGATGCTTGATAAACGCATTTCTATTGTCACAACATGACTTACATACATAGACACTCATCAAGTGATGCCCACACAGAAGTGCTGTATGGCATCTGTACAACATTCTCTGCAGATGCAGCTCAAACATCTACTGGCCTCATGCAAGACAATGTAAATGCGACACAGGCATCAAGGCTGCACCCGTTGCTGATGCAGTGTCTCGATTGCAATGGTGATTCAAGGTCTGACACAAACAATCAGGTATGCACATATTCCAACCCTGTTTGAACAGCGCTACACCTATTCAGTCAGCTGATCACATGTGCAGGTGCCAGGGACGGGGCTTTGATGGTATGGGATTGCAGAGAAGCAGCTAGATGGGATGCTGACAGAGGAGTGGCCGTCAACTCACCAGTCATGGTCATAGAGGACGCCCACAAGTATGTCAACAACACTGCAGAGAGTGCGCGCAAAAGGAGGAAACAGGTATGCTCAGGCCAAGCCATACAGCATACAGGTGGACAAGTTGCATTTGTCAGCTGCAGGTACAGGCAGCTTGTTGCAGCATGCTTCCACTGCTGCATGACTTACTGCGTGTAAGCTTACCACTGCACAACCATGACTCAAGCTATGCTGTACCAGCAGTATCATTGGATGCATGTGGTGCACAGATCCTGTGCAGGGGACTCACCGTATCACTAAACAGCATCTGTGGCATCCTTTTGCTCTTGAGCCTTGTGATTGTAAGTAGAAAGCCATCATTGTTGAGTCATGGCAAAGCACTATGGCAAGCACACACCTGATCTTGCACCATCATGACTAGGACCAACACAGACATGCTTACAATGCTTGTGCTTTGCATGCTGAGTACAACTTCCATGTCAACTACTCAAAAGACTGCAGGGCCCATGGCGTTCACTGCAACTGACGCTTTTGGCTTTGTGTTGGCAGGTGGAGAGTAAGCAGAGCGTGACCTCAGCTGTGTTCCTGCATGAAGGGCAGGTCCTGGCCAGCGCTGGTAGGTCCAACCTACATCAGCACAACTGCATGCCATGCTGCCGCAGAAGCTAAGGCATTGACCTGTCATATCTTGCTTGTCGTTTTACCGTGACGGTCAAGGAGCAGCTGAGCACATGTGTCCTGCAATCACAGCATCAATGAAACCGTGTTCAAGCAGGTTTTGTGTACATAGAGGCTTTGAAAGGGTACGGTGACTTCTGAAGTGTGTTGCTGACTGTAGGGCGTCAGGCTGGGAAATACATGTGAATGGCTCATATTGTCTTCCTGTGTTACATGAGGACAAGGCCATGCAAACATGCATGTATGTATAGGCTAATAAGGATTTGTCAAGAGCAAAAGCTCTGCATGTTTAACTATTTTTTGGTGCTTCTCAATGTTGTATGTTTCTTTCTCAGGTGCCGGGGATGGCATGGTGAAGTTCTGGGATATGAGGAAGACAGACAAGCCCAGCTGGCAGCTCAGTGCCCCTTCCCCTGGGGCAGCCCAACCAGTCCTCACCCCAACCCCCAAGATCAGATCCAAGGTAGCCCATGCCCCACCCACTTTCAGTTTTGCCTCTCAGGCCGGAAATGTATATACAATGCACATGCATGGCAGCCTGCTAGCAGAGCAGCTGTGAATCTTGTGATTGACAATCTGAAAGTGTCATGAGCATATACTGGCCAGATGTGTATACACTAGGCCAAACGCTGTGAATTTGTCGACAACATTATGACGCAGATGGCACATCTTCTTGCGAAACTTGTGTTTGCAGTTTGGATACAGCCAGCAAAGCATGCAGCAGGTCATAAAACCCTTCAGTCTTGGTTGCATTATTTTGCCTTCTGAATTAGTGCAATGGGGCACTGCATTCAGCTGGGCTCTGTCTGTGGCTGTAGGTGAAGCCCATGATGGAGGTGCCATCCATGTCCAGGTCCAAGCACCCCCATGGCATCACATGCCTAGCCCAAGACCCCCTGGGTATGCTTGAATCCCATGTGTACATTTGTGCCAAGCGCTGGTTCTTCATTGGAGAGCTCAGCTTTGCAGCAATGCTCTGCATGCATGAGCCATATGCACATTCAGTCATGTCATAATATCAGTGATACAAGCTGGATCAAGCTCTGCAAGATGACAGTCCCGTGGTCTTTTGTCGAAAGACTCCATGTGATCCCTACAAAATCTGCAGTACAAAAGGTACAGAAACAGTTCCCTCACATTTTTGACATGGGTGTATTGAGGTTGCAACTACAGATGGCACCAAGCTGCAGCAGCCAGGACTGAACAAAGCAGACAAAAGTAGACGTACAGGTCCTGTGCATGGCAAAGTACTTATCAATGCTGGTGTATTCTGACACCCTTTAGGTATGAACCAGCGTAGAGTCTCTTCTTAGTGCTGCCTTGTCATCACATGCTGACAGGAAGGTGTGCTCATGTACAGGCGCTAGGCTGCCTGTGAGTGTAGCCAACAGCGTGCACTATCTGTACATCACCCTGAGGCTTCTGGTCAGTCAGGCTGCTGCAATCTCAACATATGTTAACAGCAAGATGTGTTGTGCTTAAGGGTTTAGTGTGGTACTTTGTCAACGTATGGTACTTTGTCAACGTGTGTCACTTAATCAATCAAGGTGTGTGATGCATGTGCAGGCTCTAGGCTGCTGGTGAGTGTAGGCAACAGTGTGCACTATCTGTACGACACCCTGAGGCCACTCATTGGCCCCACAGCAGCCTTCACGGGTCATGTCATGTCATCCTTCTTCATCAAGGCATGCTTCAGCCCAGATGGGACGCACATCCTGTCTGGCTCCTCTGACAAGAACGCCTACATCTGGCAGGCAAGCCCTTTCATGGTTATTGTTAACTATACTGTTGTTGCATTGTCTTTTGTAACTGTTATGTTCGTGATACATGGCTATGACCTGCCCACCGCTGCATTTGACAAATGTCTTCTCATTTTTGTTGTAGATGCATGTGGGGGCGGTTGAAGTCAGAACACGCACCTGTTCTCTTGGTGTGCCAATGTCTGGCAGTGCCAATACTGACACGCATCAACAATCTGTGAAGTCTGCAAATGGGTGTTCATGGGTCAACATGACCATGTGTGATTATGTCCAGGAGTCCAGCTGCTGCTGAAATGCCAAAAAAGATCTTTCTGTGTGATGAGTTTTTTCTGTGTGCTTTTGAGGATGTGTCAAGCTTCCCTGAAACGGCCTTTTGTGATCAGTGTTTGAGCTGTTGGTGCTGCCTGCCGTGCAGGTGGACACGCCTCAGGCCAAGCCCTACGTGCTACAAGGGCATGAGCGAGAGGTGACAGCTGTAGCGTCCCTCACAGCATTGCAACATGCGGGGACGATGCCACCATGAAGCTGTGGAGCGTGCAACGGCCCTGGCCTCCTGCCCCAAAAATTGCTCCCAGAACTGCCCCTCAGGTACAGCCTCCTCCTGCTCTGCATGATGCTTTCTGCTTTCTGTCTGCCTCTTGACAATCGTTTTGGTAGTAATGTTGGTGCCATGACCAAGCAATAGCTAGCTTTTTGCTTCTTGTGTATTTCTCACCTCATGTATCTACGCTTTTTGCATCATGTTGGACTGTGGGCCCTCCTCACAGCTGTGCAGGCATGATCATGCTTCTGGCGCTTGAGCACTGACTAATGGCATGGTGACTAATGGGAATTTCAAGTGCCAGTGCAAGGCCTTGCAGCACTGCAAGTAATGTCCAGTCATGTGTCTATGTCATGTGTCCAGTCATGTGACATGTGAAATTGCAGGAAGAAGAGGACCAGCCAGTGGGGCTGGTCACAACAGATTGGCTGCAGTCACCCACCCCCAGCACTCCTGCAGGCTCACCCCAGCCCTCACCCCAACCTTTGTTAGAGAACAGAGCAGCTGTTGCTGCAGCTCAGAACAGAGAAAACATGCCTGAGAGCACAGCAGGTGAGTGATGACGCTGTTTGTCACCATTTAACGCTATGACTTTTGCTGTTGTCTCTTGATGCATTTTAGTGTTGACAGCAACCCTCTGCTGTGCTGCCATCGATGACTTGTGCTGTGTTCACCCGTATGGCTGTATACAGCAAGCTCCCTTCACAACTGGCTTCGCTTTACAAGTCGTGCCTGCTGTCCTGCAACATGTTGCTTCTGCCATCTGTGTGTGCCCTGCAGTTGCCATTTGCCCTTCAGATTTTGCACTTTGCCCCAAGCAGTGTTTGCACTTGCCAGCTGTCTGTGCTGCATTGGGCTGTAAATGGCTCTTTGCTTAAAACCTCTCCCTTCATCTCTCTCGCACGTTGCAGTACAGACTATGTCCCTTGCCCAAACATCATCAATTTGCAGGCTGCTCATCTGGCATCGTGCAGTCATGGCTGGGAGCGCCAGCTGCACCCAGCAGCTCTGTCAAGGTAACAGGGGCAAGAAGTAGGGACCCAGGCACTCCTTTCACCCCTCACTCACAGCCCAAGGTATGCCACCAGCACTGCCTGCTTGCCAGTGACCCCGGACAGCGTTGAAGCTAACAGCTGCATTTGTTTATTTCTGCATCAGAGCCGTTCACTGATGACAGCCTCGTCCTTGTGACAGTATGATGGCCATTTCAGCATAAATCAGGACAAATTGCTGAAATGACAATGATTGCACGGTGCTTTGCTCTGGGATTGTGTTGGCGCTTTGCTTGCACAGATTTCAAGTCTGCTCAGAAACTACAAGGGACGATACACCTTCTTCTGCTCTTTGAGTGTCTGCACCAGCAGTGTTTCTGTTTGCCTTGCACGATCATCTGTGTGTGCATGTAGGACCAGGAGCTGCTGACAGGAGGTGCAGCACCCAGCACAGTGTTGACCTCCAGCAGAAAGCAGCAGCGCTCCATCCGTGACTTCTTCATCTCACCTCCTGCCATCCCTTCTGCCAAGAGACTCAAGACTCAGTCACATGCTGCCGTATCTGCTCAGACCTCAGCCACCAGCTTTGAAGCTGCTCAGAGTTCAGCTGCTCACTGCTCAAGAGCAGATGGGTCAGCAGCACAAGCTACTTCAGCTACTGAGTCAGCTCCTTGTTTCTCAGCTGCTGACAACAAGGCAGCTGCAGGTAGCAAGCTGACACAGCATTCCAGGGTCCAGTCTGAGGCGTGTCATACTTTGCAAAGAGCACAGCATGTACAACAGCATGATGCCCCCCCTCAGCCAAAGTCCAGTCAGCCCAGCTGTAAATCTGGTGATGTACAGCTGCAACAGGCATTGGTGCGACAAGCACCAGCAAGTGTGATGAGTTCAGATGCACTTCGGTCTACAGTCAACCTGAACGCTGTTCAGTGTCATGTGGTCAATATCCCTGCTCAGTCAGTAGCGTACAGAGAAGTCAAAGACCAGCCAGATGATAATGTAGCAAACATGCAGTTTACGCATGATGAGAAGGAGAATGTTTATGGAATTGGATTGCAAGCTTGACAGATCTTTGGTGGTGACAGAATTATGTCTCACATTGTATAGTTCAGGATGTGCATGCTTTAAGACAAGGCAGTGGTCCATGGGATTTTGGACATTTTCGTCCATACTATTAATCTGTGTAACACGCTTCATATTGACAGTGTCCAAATCAGTGCAAACCCTAGTGGTGCTGACAACAACAGCAGCAATAAAAGCAGTTCCATTTGACACTAAACAGGCCCACAGCAGTACATAACAAGCTGTTTGAACTCAGATGCATTCTGACCGCATGATGTAGGTAATGTTCTATTGTACAGCAAGTATACATGTCAGCAGTTGTGGCAGCATAAACCAGGCAGGTCCTTCATGATTCTCAGCATGCTCTCCTTGCTCAGACGGCACAGCTCATTGTGAGCGCCAGGAAATCTGATGAAATTGCGCACAATCCAAGACTCACAGTAGGCTAGGCTACAAAACAGGCTTTTGTCCTCTGCAATGACAGCCCACTCCACTACAATTGCAGCTCTCTCTACAGCACTTGCATTGGCCACAGCTGAACCTTTGCTGCCCTTGAAGCACTCCAGAATCTCAAAGTTGGATCTGAGCCATTGGCACATGAAAGTATCGCTCTCGTCTAGCAGTACCTGAACGTTGTACTTCCTCCCAAATTTGACGAGGTGTTTAGCCTCTGCTGTTGTGCTGATCTGTGGAGATCCTTTGCTCAGTGAGCAGCGCTTGTAGATGTACTCTAAGGCAGTCTGCACACAGTCCCGGTTTTCGCCCACCATGATGACTTCCAACGCTGAGCTTCGGGGCTTATTGAAGCCGCTGTCTGTCATCTGTGCGGCGAGTATCTCGCTGAAAACTGTGGACGCTGCCATCAAGATGACGCTGTGAGCTGGCAAGACCAAGCTTTCGACCACCAAGGCAACGTCGACGTTGTTCAGGAGCTGCTTTGGCAAGTGATCAAGATACTTGAATTTGCTGGTGTTCGCTAGCTGCACGAGATCTAGGGTGGACTGGACTGATACGGTGCATTCTGGCAGCTCAGGCATGCTTGGTAGCTTGCAGTGGGTGTCCTTGACTGCTCTGCCTGCAGACGTAAGCTGCCGCTCAGAGATCTCAGAGAGAGTGTGACAGTGACAGCAGCCGATGCGAGCAGCCGTATATTTCAAATGCAAGACGTGCAGAGGTGGGCAGCTGGGTGCCACCCCGCCAGCAGCAAGGCGAAACGCTCATACCTGTCGAACAGTAGACCGATGGGGACGTGATGAATCGAGAAGAGATGTGTGGAGGATCAGCTGCCTCATGCGGGTGGCCCTGCGTACGCTTTAGGCAACTTGCGATGTGCATGCGATGGCGGGCGCGTCCCGCGGCACTGAGGCAGGCATCGAGGGCTGCCACCGGTCCAGTCTGTTGTGGTTCAATATTACACCAAGCCCTGGTGTGTCGTACTTCAACACATGAACGGGCAGTTGATCACAATGTCATCTCCCATCTCTGAATTCAGCAGCGATGACGCGAGGTGACATGGTAGCCGATGTCAAACGCCAACTGCAACGCGGTGTGGCCTGATGTCATTCGCATTGTAGGGTCCACCCTACGCGTAGCTCAATCGCATCTGAAGATGGATCCAAGACTTCCCGAATTAGTACCGTGACAATACGCTAATCGCAAACTTGCCAAGGCTGCCGGCAAGGCGCCTTTCACGTGGCACGTTCGCTGCATGCATGAACGCGGATCACGTGCAAATTATGCTAGTTGCATGAACAGTGGCTGTGCAAAGCGTGTGGGCTTACACAACATACATGGACTACACTTGAACTTGGCTGACTCAACAAGGGTCAAGGAGGGGGTCAAGGTGGGGCTGCTGGGTGGGTCAAGAACGCTGCTGGCAGCCATGACAGTGGAGTAATGCAAAGTTGGGCGGCGAGGCAGCAAAGCATCTTCTGAGAC
>JAABUP010010207.1_pt1 | contig 11181 bp, 14 predicted proteins | sample 5559201 | NCBI WGS metagenome assembly JAABUP01 (sample SAMN10711887, study PRJNA513373) | rock metagenome | isolation source: Antarctica rocks | place: Antarctica | reverse complement strand
ATGCTGGTTGTCCTGGGAGATCCGTCGAAGCAGGATCAGGTCCCCCTTCTCGAACTGGGCCACAATCTCTCGTTCGCCTGGGCCAAGTTTGGCTGGTGCCTCAGTACCGTTCCAATACCTCTCTCTCTTATCTCGTCGATCTCCGGTGCCTGCTTTTATGGTCTAGTGGACATAGCCTAGCACATCTCGAGCACGCAGTTCAACGCTCGAAGCTCACACACTCAAGTTTTGCTTGATCTCCCTTGCAATCACTCGCAGCAACTGCGTAGGACTCTGTACGATCTCTTCTTTTCGGTTGTCCATGGGCATCATCATGGCATCATGACAGTTCTTCATTACTCTTTAGGGCCCATCACTGCTATCTCAGGCAGTGCGTCTTGTCGTCGAGCTCAGCACCGCAACAAGGTCCCCCTAAGCCTGCCATAACGCCGCATCATACCGCAAAGCTCCACAGCACCGTGAGAACATTAGGTGAGTAAGTCCTCAAGCTCCACAAACAAGTTCAAAAATCCATCAACACTCAACACAACGCCTTCCACCACAAAGCATCACACACACCTTCCCACACCGCACACCACCACACCTACAAGCAAATTCACTACGAACCCAAGCTCTACAACACAGAAAGTCTCAAGATCTCACCCTTTCAACGAAGATCTACCCCCAAAACTCCACCGGACCCTTCCTCTCTAATGCGCCCCAGCCACACCACCACTATCTCACAATGTCCACCACCACCACCACCACCATGGAAAGCCCAACGGCGCTCAAACGCGCCTCCGAAACCAAACGCGCCGAACTCGCACAACACTCAGCAGCCGTCACCACCCTGCATTCGACCCTCCGCCACGCCCTCCTCGACCAACAGCGCGCCCTACAACACTCCCTGACGAACCTGAGCTTGATCGCGGAGCAGCGGCACTACATCGCGCAGCTATCGCGGGAGGTGCTTTTGCTCAAGGCGGAGGGTGTGGGTGTCGAGGCGCCGATAGTGGCGCATTTGGCGATGTGGAGGTTGGAGTGTGCGGTGCGGGAGTTGATGGCGTTGAGGATGAGGGAGGGGGTGTTGAAGGTGGAGGTGGAGGAGAGGGAGAGGGAGGTGCTGGTGCTGCAGGAAGGGTGCGAGAGGGAGGAGGGGGTGGTGGAGAGGTGTAGGAGGGAGTGTGTGGTTTTGCAGAGGGAATTGGTGGAGTTGAAGAGGGAGGAAGTGGAAGGGTAAGGGTTGGGACCGTGGGGATGAAGATGGTCATCTGTTGCGTGTTGTGGTTTATGTGAGCACGTTGGTCTGCAGTATTGGTTGTTGGTTGCTTTTTTCGAGAGTTAGGGCTGCACTCGATATTTCGGCTCCAACTCTCGAGTAATACATTAACAGACGATCTAAGAGGGTACAATGCAATTCCTATGAATCAACATCCATCGACTCTCCACCTGTCTCACCACTCGCCGTCTCCGCTGCTCCCTGTGGGCTCTCCAGTGCCGCTTCAAGAAGCGCTCCGACCTCCTGTCCATCATATAGCTTGAAGCCTTCTCCCCTCCGTTTTCCCTCCGTACCCATCCCAATGATCCCGATACTCGTGTTCTCAACCGTCAACTCCTTGTCCTGCGCCAAGCTCTCTTTCAGAGCTTTCAGCCCGTGCCTCACAAGCTCTTCTCTCCCACAACCCTCAAACTCATCCAGGTTTCGCTCGAGGTACGTCCTTGCCATCTGGCTTCTCGCACCAATCGCACACGCAACCATCTCCTGTGTCATTCCAGAAGGCTGGAACTCGAATAGATGCGGACCTGTCTCATCCACACCCGCAACCAGTAACCCAACGCCATAAGGTCGCTTGCCGTAGTGTTGCGTATTTGTCTGAGCTCGATCACCTATCTGGGCGACGATACGTTCGAGAGGGATGGGTCGGCCATAAGTCATTTTCGAGGCGAGGGATTGCTGTTTCATGAAGTTCGAGAGTACTCTGGCGTCGGACGCAAGGCCGGCCAGGGCTATGCCAAGGTGATCATCTATGCCAATAACCTTCTTTTGGTAGGAGGAGAGTTCTTCGGCGTTCCTCTGTTGAAAGAGACAGCATCAGACTTAGCTTATCAACCTAACTGCAACTTGCAGAGGAGAGGGACGCGACACCTTTATAGCTAATAAGACGGCGTGTGACTTGCTGACAAGCCCAACAACGACTGAGCCTTGTTTGACAGCTTCTGATGCATACTCGACTTGAAAAATTCGACCCTGCGGCGAGCTGTGAGATGATCAGTAACCTTGTCTGAATCCGCGAAGCTCTAATACGTACAAAGTCACCGAATCGTTGTCATAGTTGTTTCTGAACATTGCGACGGCTTGTCATAGGTTGTGTTTGCAGTCAAGAACGTCAAGAGATCTGGTCGAGGTAGAACACTGAGTTATCTATTGTTAAGAAGGTGATGATTTCAGGCAGTGATGGACGACGCGAACCTGACTGCTTGATCACTCTTTCGGTAAGGTTCACTTTCTAGCGGTTGAGCCTCAACCACCCAGCGCTAATTAACCGCAGTGAGCGACGTCAGCCTTACTTGATTCAGATTACATCCCGAATAACTGACTATCAGAAACTCAAGAGTCAATACAGAACTTCTATCGTCGGACCTCTGTGTATTGTCAACTGTTCCCACTCCTCAAACTGTTAGCGTCGTCCTCTGCTGGTAATCCAACTTGCAGCCTCCCCACAGCGATGACGGCTGGCCTTAAGACCATTATCGCTCTCTCTTTCGTAAGATTTCTTGGACACACTTGAGATCTCACAGACTTACGATAACGCAGGTGCTCGCCATAGGCTTCCTCCTCGTCATCTTATCATCAGCGTTATGGCACAACTACCTCCCACTCCTAGTCGTTGCGACCTATGTAATTGCACCTCTACCAAATTGGATATGCAACCGATGCGCAAATCCAGATGATTTCATGGAGAATAGTGGAAACGCGCTGATTGATTTTGGGAGGTTCGTCACGGGGTTCTTGGTTGTGATGGGTGTTGGTATGTCTTACCTGTGGAGACCTGCATCGCCATGCACAAAAGGATGTTCCCCAGTATTCAAGAAAGACCGTATGCTTACTCCGGCTTGTTAAACAGCATTGCCCGCATTGTTGGCACATTGTGCTCTGATCCAGTATCCGGCAATGGTGATGTCGATCGTGGGGGGCCTGCTGATTTACGGCACAATCATAAGCTTCACAACGTTTTTCCACGAAGAGCAAGAATTCTGAGATTTGGTGTATACAATGGACGAAAATACTGTATCTTATTGATTGTCTGGTGGCATGATCTTTGGCGAATCGAAGCGGATCATTATGAACTGGGCCTCTATTCCATACCGCGTAGCTACCTATTGCTAAATTCCCTCGATGGCTTTCATCTGCGTCCTATTGCCTGGACATACTTGCATGTATGCTGCCAAATCGTTCCTCCCTATCGAGGAGCCCGTAACTGCAATCTGTTCAAAAACGTGTGAAGCTCCGCGCCCTCCGCTATTTATAGGTCGGCCATTTAGACGTTATCACGAGATTTCGCTCCGCGCTCGAGCGCGTAACGCGTCTCCCCCAGATTTACTTCCACACAGATAGAAGTTGGAACTACCTCCCTCCTCGCAAGTCAAAACTTCCTGGCCGCTATCATCAAGCGCGATTCTAGCCTTTACAGGCGCTATAAATCTCAATGGACATTTGCATCGCTGACATTGCCCTGCCCGATAGCGGCCGTGTAATCTCTGGTGAGCCCAAAGCAAGCTGGCACTTTACAAACGCTCATACCTTTGTGCAGACATCCACTTCCATTCTCCAAGCTCATCCAATGGACCAACTCTACCGCCCAGCGCCAAGCTTCGCTTCCTGTCCTATGTTGACCCTGCACGAATACCGCTATACCTCGCCGCTGGACCATGTCTAGATGTGTGGACAGAGAACCAGGACACCGAGCAGTATTTTGAAGAGGTCCTATTGCGCAGCAATGAAGAGGATGGCATGATGCCGTGGTGGCGCGCCCACCTAGCGCAGTCGAGTATCGGTATATTGGTCCAGGTGGATTACTTGGGAGGGGAGCACAAGGACAATGGCCAAAAGGCTCGCCCAAGGACTACAGAGTTGCTCATCTATGGCACTGTTACAGACGTATCGCCAAAAGACAATATTCTCACTCCGCCTGCATCTTCTTCTCCAGGCCCAGAACAAAGAGATCCCATGCAGAATTGTGGTTCACGGGAAATGCGAGTGCATGCGCTACCGCTGTCATCAGATCTACTATATCAAGAAGATCAAAAGATGGGTTCTCAAACAGGTTCATTGCCGCTTTCTCCCGCACAAGAGATGCCAGGATCGCCAACTGCTTACTTCTTGCCGCCACTCTATCCAGAGCCACCAGCTGCCTCGACATCTGCTCGCAAGCGTCAAAGAGTAGCAACCCTATTTGATGACGCTGCACAGCGGAATAAGAGAGCACGCAAGAAAGGTGGCGAGGGCGTGTCCAAGGTAATGGCCAGTATCGAAGGAAGTCAGTCGCAAGCAAAACAAAGCACTTCTTCAGTCATCTCAAGGACACGGGATGAGTCCACTATGGTCGCCAGAACCGAAAACGAGGACGACCTGGGGCACCCGAAGGAAGATCAGCAGCTTAGGCCTCGTTCGCGGGGAGATGGACTGTCAAGGTCTTCTAGTATCTCATCTGTACAGAATATTGGAGATGGAAGACCGCCAAGCAGGAAGGGCGCGCTTGCCAATCGCAATAGGTCTTCATTGCACCGTGTCACCAGTATAGTTGCCGCCAATAATGGATCACCAGGGCCTGAAGAGAAAACAATTGAGCAGCGAAACAAAGACACTCTGTCAAGAATCATCATGGCTGGAATGCGACTATACGGTCTTCAACAGAGGAAGAGGACAAGCAAGTCGCGAGCTGTCTCTGAAGCACCGAGCCAAGCTGCTATACCTGATATAGTCTCAAAAACTGCATCAGAAAATGTGGACGAGTATAAGTTGATTTACCACCAGACTTTCAAAGGAGCTTCCTTCGCCTTGAGACAACATATCGCCACATCCCTCATCAAACAAGTGGTGATGCGCGAGGTGGCAGACAAGCTTCTTGCAATCTTTTGCGCGGATCCTTTGTCAGAATACACCGATGCGTCGAATCAAGGCTTCGGAGGAGACGGTAAGAAGGAAACCAGTCCTTTCGCGCCGACCGGTGGCGGAGCCGCAATAATCTTAGCGAGTGGTGGTTACAGTACACCCAAAGTAAGGCGCCGGTACCGAGACGGTGGCTCAGCGGGCGATCAGCTTTGCCAAGTAGCTTCTTCCCCAGACATCTTCCATACGCCAAGTGGAGGAGCGATTGAAGTGGGTTGAGATAGTTAAAAGCAACAAAGACCAACGAAGACCATCGTGCACTGATCTGCCTAAATCTCATCTTCCTCTTCATCAAAGTCATCTTCCTCGCCCATATCATACAAAATCCTCCCTCCCACTCCCCCCTCCTCTTTCTGCGCGTCAAGATAGGGTAACACAACCCCCTCCCTATCCCTCCTTTGCTTCTCCGTAAGTCCAAGGTTAAAGGTAGTATCCACCCCACCCTCATCCTCGCCAGCCGCATCATACTCAGCAGGCAACCGCCGATAAAGCGGATGGTCTTCGAGCAAAACAACCCTCTCTTTCACCATCTTCGCTGCTCCGCCATCCAGCGACGTGAACCCTAATGTGGGGAGAAAGAACCATTCCCCAATCGCTCGCCCGCTCTTCCTCCGATATTCCATCTCAACAACCACGCCTTTCCTATCGTTCCCACCCAACCCTTTCACGACCCCTTCTACTTCCTCGGCGAGACCGAAGACTGGTTCCGCGAGGCTCTTGTCTGCGGCGGCTTTCCGCGCGAGCACTTGTGAGAGGGAGTGTACGTTCAGGAGCGTTGTGCAGAGGTATTTTAGGAGGGTAAGAGGGTGCGGTGCGTATGAAGAGGCCGTTGCGCTTGTAGAGAGGTGGATGTCGAGATGGTAGACTGCAATTAGAGAGGTTGAGGGTGTTATTAGGGCGGAGAGGAAGGTGGGGAGGTTGAGGGTGGTGTGGGAGGCGAGGGTATGGAGCGTATCGATTATTAGAAGGGTTCCTGGAATTGAGCATTTAGTGCCCTTACATTCTACATGTGTTGGAAAGGTTCTGGCGTACTTTGTGTGGGTGAAGCTGCGGACGAGATCTCTTTCTGCAGCGCTGCGGGGTCTTTGCCCCGGGCTTTGACGAAGACGTCGACATCGGCTGGCTTGCGCAATGTCTCGAAAGATACGTATACTATTCGTGATTTGGTTGTCTATGACATTTCAGGATTCAGTGCCGGGCCCCATTGATTTTGCGATGTGATGTGTAGAACCTTTGCGCGGCTGACAAATTCCCTAACCAGAGGTTTCCCGGACTGCTCCAGGGAATCGAGTACTACAGTGAACGGAGATGCGTTGTCGCGGAGATTGAGCAGCTTCGAGATGAGGAGTAGATGGTGTGTTCGACGGTGCTGCTGGTTCTGTGGAGGCATGTTGACTGGGATGTGTTTGAAGAATGGTTTGGAAGATCAATAGTGACCTTACAGAGCTACTTTACAGAGGACTTGGTTGAAGGTGCTGGACGGGAGATCGACAGCGTTAATGCAGCATGGCTGTGGTTGCAGAAAAGGTACATAGCTACTTCGTACAGCATCATCATTGTCTGATGAGCAAAATCACCATTGTCAGTGCCAATAGATGCGAAGATGTTCAACAAGAAACTTACTGAAACTCAAACATCAATGTCCTCTGACATGAAACCACTGTGTCTTTCAATAAATGTTCAATAAAAACGTCAAAAGTTCTCAGCCTTCTTCTTACTGATATCTTCATACTTTACTGTTGTTGTGATCAAGAGAGTACCTCCATTTCCTTACATGTTTAAAGATCGTTATAGAAACCTGGTATTGATAACTTTATTATTAGTGGCTGATGTTATTTATTATGTTATGAAAAGGTCTTTGAGGTAGATGTTCAATGATCATTTCTTGAAAACCCTTCTGAGTTTCGTCGTTGGTGCCTGATGCTACTTCTCATGTTATGATGATGGGTTTAAGGTACGTGTTCATGTAACTCGACGTGCCATGAGAGTTGAATGATACCGAGGCGGCTAGGGTCTCATGCACATGATGAATGTACATGTTGACATCTACTCCCAGGCACCGCCTCATGTGGTTGTTCGAGTTCGTTCGAGGCGAACATGCTTGGCTTTGCCGGTAAGGAGTGAGGGACGGTGGCATGAACTGTGTGAGGCGGTCGGGCCACGGATCGTTTAGATATGTGACCTTAAGGAAAGTGTTGAGAATGTAATGAAGATTGTCCTGGAGGATAAATGATCGCTGCCTTACCTTCATAGCAGGCTCTGTCAATCACTAGCAAAAGCTGCACAGTCTTCTAAACCCTGGTTTGACCATTACATACTCACAGGCCGTCCTGGTTGTGTTGGTAGATACCTTTTGAGTGAAAGCTTCTGCCGATTGCATGTACATTCGCTGTATGATTACATTATGAAGTAAATATTCTGTGGAATTTTAAACACCTCACCACTGGGACCGCACTCTTATCGATACCTTCCACAAGACGGACAGATGGTAATCACTCCGGACCCGATTTGTACACCAAGGAAGAGACTAGGTAATCTGCACAAACAGCCAGAGCCAACCACCGTAAAGCAGACATGGATCCATCTCACGCAAAGATCTCATTCGCAACATCAGCTTCCCAGCAATTCTCCCGGAACCTTCCAAAACCAGTCCCTGACCCATTCGTCGAGCCGCAAGGAAGTGTGGCCGCAGACCCAGGCTCACAGAAGCGCGCAAGGCCTCTAAGCCCTCGCGTCCAACCACAAACAAAGGCCAGCATGGCTGAACCTCCGGCGAAGCGCGCACGCCGGACGGACAGTGCTGCGATGTGGGACGGCAACCATCGTGATGCGAAAGCTCCGGAGAGAGAGCCGAAGGATCACAAAGGGAGAGGGTCCGAGCGGGATCGGGGTGGGCGGCGGGACGGCACGAGGACGCATGGACGAGAGGATCGGAGACACAGATCACGGTCGGGAGGTGGTGGTGATAGGCGGCGTCTGAGGAGTAGGTCGAGGGATAGGGGCGAGACCAGGTCGAGGGGAGGTGAGAGGGACAATAAGGAGGGGAGGGAGGGGAGAGAGAGAAGGGATAGGGAGAGAACTGCGAGCAGGGAGCGGCATCGGTCAAGGAGAGGTGAGACGAAACTGATCCGCCTACACTACGGATGCTAATGGTCTGCTAATACGTTGCAGACGACCCTCCGCCCCGATTAGACAGACAACGCACACGCTCGCGCTCACCAGCTCGGAACGGCACCGGCACCGGCACCCGTACTCGCTCTCCGCCCCGTGGACCTCGTGCTGCAGAGAAGTCGAAAGATATTCGCAAGCCCGCCACCGATCATAAAGACATCAAGCCAACGCCCTCACAACCGTCGTCCAAACCACCCACAGGTCCAAAGGCCGGCAGCAAGGACACCGACAAGATGCAAATAGACACCACAAACGGCGCAGACGCAGACGAAGACGCAGAAGAAGCCATGATGCGGAAACTGATGGGCTTTGGGGGTTTCAAATCTACTAAGAATACGAAGGTGCCGGGCAACGATGTATCCGGGATCAGGAAGGAGAAGAAGACGGAGTATAGGCAATACATGAACCGTGTTGGAGGGTTCAACAGGCCGCTGAGTCCGAGTAGGGAGTGATGGGGGTATTGTGCTCTGTATTTCTAGGCGTTGTATCCTGGGCGAAGCCGTGCACTGGCGTGTTCGCTCGAGCTTCCGGGGTGTAATACTGCAACGGGTTTGCCACGGATGGAGGCAGTTTGATCAGTAAATCTAATGGAAGCACTATTCGGTCTTTCATTAAGAAACGCAATATGAAGTAGGTATATATCTGCTATGATGCCGAAATTGGAATTGGAGTACGGAATGTGCTGCTAGATTTGTGAAACTTCATCAGGTTCAAAGCTCGCTTTAACTACTAAGACTGTGGTCTTCAACTCCTCTTGCAGCGCATTCCTGGTCAGACCACAGCATGCGGGTAGAGGTGGTCAATAGATAAGATTCCATCTCGTTACGGCCGTGACCGCTAGAAAAAGAAATCCGTGCGCCACGTCGGGAAAGCCCCACACGTCAGCCATGGAAGCGCATTGGTCTGAGAAAAGCTATAGAAGAATGTAAGTAAGGGAGACCACGCGCCAGTCCTAAGAGCGCATCTGTCAGGGAAAAGCTTTCCGATACTGCAGGAAGATGAGACCAGGCCCTAACCGTGACCACCATCAAGCCCCTCAAACACTGTTGGAAGAAGAGCCAGTGAGTCACTCTCGAGAATATGTCGCCGTCGTACGATATGCTTCGAAAAACTTGGCAAATTTCTCCGGGGTCATTTGTTTCAAAACGGTCTCGGGTTCCTTCCCCGCTTCCATTTGGTCCTCGAACAAAGGTCCCATTTCGTGCTGGCAGAACTCGCACAGAGCTTCCACCTGGAGAGGTGAGAGATCTTTTCCGTCCCAACTCACCACCACGACACTACCAACTTTGTTTTGCCACGACATGGGAGCCAAACTCCACCACGGGTTGTTCTTAGCGGCATTAACATGAAGGAATGTCGCTGCCTGGTTATCGAATCGTCCGATGATTGACTCATTGCTTTTCCATGCTGGATCGGGCGGATATCATCGCACCAAAATGGGCAGACCAACGAGTTTCGGTATATCGCATGACGGCCGCATGTTGAATACTGGGTGCTGTCTAGGAACCTCGACTGATTGGAACTTCTCCGCTCCAAAAAACATCCTGTCACCTTCACAGGCGATCCTGACCCCCTTAACCTTTCCACTCCGTTGTCTTGCCTTCTCCAGTACGGTCTCATCACCATATGAGGAGAAATAATCCGCAACATCTCGAAAGTCCGTCATGTCCAAGTTATCATAATAGGTGGGTCTGGCCCAAACCCTTTCTTGCCAAACGCTAATACTGGTCCCCTCCAGTCATAAGCCATCAAGCCCTTGGTAGCCTCCATTATGCTCTTGTTGACCGTTGACCCATCCTTTAGGAATTCGTCCCGAGCCACCACCTCGATAGAATGCTTAAGATCTCGAGTTCGTACTACATTGGTTTGCACCAACTGCCGGCTGAAATCAGTGTCCTCCTCGCCAAGGAGAGCTTGCAAGTCGACTTTCTCAAAGCCATCTACGACCCTGTTGCAGTGTACCCAGATGAACTTCGGTGTTTGTAGTTCTGCAGGAAAGAGGATGGCTCGTTTCATGTCTTTCTCTGGGGGTGTTGCGAAGTCCTTGAAGCTTCCGCAGAGGAGTTTGTGATTCGACCAATCCGCCTCACGACATTCTGTGGAGCAGTATCTGCTAGATTGGCATCCACTGCAGACTTTGGTGCCATCGCGGTTGCACATTGAACACTGAAGTAAAGATGAGGTGGCCATGGCGGACTCCACGGTACTCATAATGCTCGTCAGAAAGTGTAACGGTCTCCGGTGAGAAGTGACAGCAAACTTATCAAAGAAACCTTGTAAACGGTTGAGAGATATGCGCAGTTTGGATGAAGTGTGAATTCGTTTTAAGCATCAGAGATGACAAAGCTTACAGTAGGGGCAAAAACTCTGGGCCGAGAGGAAGTTGTTTCGCGAGCTTTTTTTTTGGAAAAGTTCAAATTGCAAAAACTGAATTTTGTGTTATACACTCACAATTATCATTTCTCATAATTATCTGAGTGTACAGAATTGTAGAGCAACTCTGTCGCTTTCACATGAATCAAAAATTATTAGATTTGAAGTGTTATTACAGAAGTTATCACAGATTTAATGATACTGAACATATTTATGAAGGGGTATGTTACTGTTGAGTGCCGTAACTTGTCAATTCTGTCAAAATGTCTGATTCTGACTATAACACAACCATCTGCTCAGTAGTTCATTTGAGATTATATCAGATGAAAGATATACATCTATACTACAGATCTGCATACTCAGACTATTTAGAAAAAATCTGTGGGTGTGTGTATAACACAAAATCCAGTTTTTGCAATTTGAACTTTTTCCAAAAAAAAGTTCGCGAAACAACTTCCTCTCGGCCCAGAGTTTTTGCCCCTACTGTA
>JAABUP010010206.1_pt1 | contig 11183 bp, 14 predicted proteins | sample 5559201 | NCBI WGS metagenome assembly JAABUP01 (sample SAMN10711887, study PRJNA513373) | rock metagenome | isolation source: Antarctica rocks | place: Antarctica | reverse complement strand
ATCAATTGTGTTTTAAAATAATTAACAGAGTTAATATACTTCATAATATATCTGAAATTTAATTGTGTAACTATAACATGTGCTTCATCTATAAAAATCTTAACTTACAAGTTCTTTGCTTGTTGTTAATTAATATATTGTATAAAATTTGTATTATTAACTGTTTCATAAGAACATATCTGTAAATTTGCTTTATGTTCTTCATTTTCTTCAAAGATTTCTGCTTGTAAATTGTTACATTCTGATCTGAGATGCCTCAAATATTGAGGCTAAAGGTTTGTGCTTGTTGATATAAGAGTCTCAGTGCGCAATGTAGGGTAAACCAGTAATTAATAACTTGTATTGAGTTGAACATGATCATTTTCATAAGGGAAATTGTTACATTCTGATCTAAGATGCCTTGAATATTAGGGCTAAAGGTTTGTGCTTGTTGATATAAGAGTCTCAGTGCGCAGTGTAGAGTAAACCAGTAGTTGGTAACTTGTATTGAGTTGAACACAACCCATTTTCATAGGGGAAATGGTTCTACTATATATCATAGAATCACTGTGCTCACTTTACTCACTATAGAGCAATAGAGCTGATAGACCTACTAAAGGTCTATTGTCTTATCAGGCTCATCACAAGCATATAGAGCTGTGTGAGCTTATGTTCAGATATACACTTTTCTTGTGTATTTTCTAGAACATACTAGCCGGTTATGGTTTGGCCATAACATGATCCCTTCTCTTTTAGGCGCTAGTTCTTTAGTGTCTATATAAGTGAGAGTACTAAGACAAATAGCTTTCTCACTATCATGCCTTCTTATAAGCAGCACAATCATCTTTGTCTTGTAAAAACCATTGCAATCTTTAAATTCACTTCTTTCATCACTTGTGATCACTGTTCAGCTGCTCTTTCTTTCTGTATTATTATGACAGGTCATGCAAAGTGTTCTGAGTGCACCTGTTGTAATCATCTGTGTGTGTTAATATCATTAGATTTCCTGAATTGTGCTCACCTTCAACTGAAATCTGAACTCAAGGTGACTATGAATGAGTGTGTGAAACAGGCTGAGCGCCTTTTCAAGCTGAATGCAAAGGTTCTTTGTCTTTTCAAGACTTTGAAACAGAATGAGTCTTGCACAGTTGTCAAAGTTCACTGTGTTGCTTTTAAACTGAGTGATGATAACAATGAAACTGAGAATGAGAAAAACCCCTTCAGTTCTTCTAACCTTGATTTCTTACTGAAGTCAATGAGTTTTAGTTTCTTTATTGACCCTGAGCTCTTCTCTCAAACTGTTGTAGTGTTCTTGCACAGTTGAGTAGGTTCTCTTTGAGTTCTCATGTGTTTTCTGAGGTATTGTATTCTTTTCATTTGACAAGATAGTGAGCTTTTCCACTAATCATCCGTTTTTCTAGAATGTTCTCAACATGATACTTCTCATTGAGTTCAACAGACATTTCAATGATTTGAAGTGATATGAACTGATTGCAACACTGAAGCATGAATGCATGAAATACTGAGTGTATTCACATTTTCTTGAGTAAGTCTAGCTCATAGCTTAACCCCTTGACGTTTCTCTTAATTTTGAATGGTTTTATGCTCTTGTTGTTCAACTTCTTGCTTCTTCACTTTACATGAATGTTGTTTGTTCTTAAATAAACCCTCTCTTCAACCACAAAAGGTTTTACCTCTGTTGTTCATTCTGTTTGCTGTTGAATTCTGTTCATCAGATCTCTGTGCAGCTTTTTGATCTCTGCAATGTTCAATATTGCTTTCTGGCTTTGTGATCTGTGTGCTTGCAGTTCTTGTCATACCTTTAGGTTATATTCATAATTTGCTCAAAATGGTGTTTCTTCTGTGGTTTTGTTTTGTGTGTTATTGTATGCAAACTGTGCCATTGACAACAGTTGTACTCAGTTGTTCTGATTTCTATTGACATAGTGTTTTAAGTATGTTTCAACCGTCTGATTCATTTGTTTGCTCTGCTCATTTGTCTGTGAGTGGTACACCATCAACATTTTATGATTTATTTCAAGTTCTGCTGTGAGCATTTCTCAAAACTTGCTTGTGAACAGCTTGTCTCTGTCAGTGATAAACTTCTTTGATAGCTCATGATTGTTAATCAACTCTTGCAGTATGGTGTACATCAATACTGATGCTGTTGTGGTTTTCTTGAATGAAATGAACATGGTGTACTTGATTAATCTGTTGACTATAGTCAATATACTGTTGAATTTCACTTCTCATGCCAGATTCTCTGATGTTGATAACTTTGTTATGAAGTTCATGATAACTGACTTTCATGATGCATTTAATGTGTTTAGTCACGTTACTCTGTCATATCTTTTATCTCTTTAAATCTTATTTCTGTGACATAAATCACACCTGATGATGTACTCAGTGATTCAATCTTTAAGGTCACTGATATTGTGCCTTCTTTGTATGAGGTTCTCAGTTCTTTTGACTTCAAGGTGTTTGTTGGCTCTGTTGTCATGACATACTTGTATAAGTTCTTCATCTGTCAAAAAAGTCTGCTTCACCTTGTACATTGTTGCTAAGCCTTTTATGAGGGTTTCTTTGTCATCTTCACTCAGAATTTTGATGTAAATCTTTTTCACTTCTTTGTGATCAGGCTGTCTACTCAAAGCGTCTGCTTCATCATTCTCATTACCCTTTTTGTAATGAATCTGAAATTTGTAATTGACTAACTCTTTGGTTCAGCAAACCTGTTGTTGATTCAACTGTTTCATTGTTGCAAAGTTTCTCACATTCTTGTGATCTGTGTAGATTTAAATCAGCTTTTCAGTATCTGTGAGGTAAGGTCTTCAATCTTGCAGTGCTTTCACTATCACAAGAAGTTCTTTGTTGTGAACCTCATATCTTTCCTCAGGTTCTGATAGTTTTCTTAATTGATAGGCTATGGGTCTCTGTTGCTCATCTTTGATCTGGTATAAGCATGCACCTACTGCAAAATCTGATGTGTTGGTTTTCAGTATCTTTTTGCATGTTGAATTGAGTATCCTCAGGTGTGCTGTTCTGCTAAGGCTTTTCTTTAATGTGTGAAACACATTCTTCTGCTTCTTGTCTCAATGTCATCTTTTATTCTTATGTGTTAGTTGTGTGAGGGGTTCTGCAACTCTTACATAGTTAGGTACAAACTTTCAGTAATAGTTCATCAATTCTAGAAAGGCTTGTACTTTCTTGACTTGTTTTGACAAAGGCCAGTTCCTGACTGTGTCTGTTTTTTCTGAGTTCTTCTTGATTTGCTCAAATTGAATAACATAATTAAGGAACTTAATTTTCTTTGTTTCAAACCTGCTCTTTGATTTCTTCACATACAAAGCCCTTTGATTGAGCTTTTCAAGTATCTTGTGCACATGGCTGTGGTGCATCTTAAGGTCATTTGAATATATCAGAATGTCATTGAGGTATGTGATCACAAAATCATCAAGGTATTCTCTTAATGTGTCATTGATTAATCTTTAAAAGGTGGCGGGGGCGTTCTTGAGCTCAAACGGCATAATGGTGTATTCATAATGTCTGTATCTTGTTCAGAATGCCGTTTTTCATTCTTTGTCTTTCTTCATTTGTACTTGATAATAGGCTTCTTTCAAGTTCAGACTTGTGAACCACTTGACTCTGTTTAATCGGTCTTGCAACTCTTTGATCAACAGTAAGAAATAACTGTCTTGTTTAGTTATCTTGTTGAGTTGTCTGTAGTTGACACATAGTTGCTTTGTGTCATTCTTCTTTAATACAAACAGAATCAGGTATTTTGCTGATGACTTTGATGATCTGATGAATCCTCTTTTGAGATTCTCATCAAGGTAAGTTCTGACTTTCTTGAGTTAATCTTCACTCATTGAGTATAGCGGCATTCACTTTGGCTGCTTGTCATTCAATAGCGGTATTTCATGATTTCATGACTTATGCTCTGATAAGCTCATTTCTGGTTGTTCAGGGATCTTATACACATCTACTGTTACATATAGTTCTTTGCTGATTCAATTGATTCTTGAGTTCTTTTTGCGTAATCAGAACATCCCTAGTATGACATCATACTTGATCAAATTGAGAACATCAAACATCAACTTCTGTGAATCTTCTAGTATTATGGCTTTGATGTGAACCTGTTCTGTTATCCACTCAGATTCTTCATTGATTATATATACCTACATAGGCTTCAGCGCTCACTGCAGTGTTAGTTCTAGCATTCTTATCACTTGCTGCAAAATGTAGTTGTTGGTTGCTTCTAAGTCTACCATTGCTTGAAGAAGTCTATTCTGTTCAACTTGAACGTCAACTCATATCTTATGGTTCTTGTCATTCTTTTGAGACATTAAAAGCTTCTTGTTCTCTAGTCTCTTTGAGAAAGCTTGCAGTTTTTTGACTGTACTGCGCTGTTTGCTTGTCTTCAGAGGTTCTGAAACCATTTAGGCTCTACCCCTCATATGATCAGTTGTATGTATTCTTCACTGTCTTTCTCAATATATTGTTCTGAGTGCAGACGCAGTTTGTACTGATTATATTCTCACTGAATCTGAATCTGAAGTGCTTTCACTTTACTCAGAAACTCAGGTGGCATGTAGTCTTCTGAAAAGGTTCATTGACCACTGTCTGATGTCAAATACCCTGTGGGTAAACGGATCTTGATTTTGTGACTCTTAGTTTTTCACACAAGTTGTTTCAGTACTGGGTTGATTGTCATCTGTACACCTTTCATCAACTTGTCAAGTTTTAAGTATGTTTTTGCTTTTTTCATTTCTTCTTGTTGCTTCTTAAGGTCATCAACTTCTTTCTTGAGCTCTTTCTGCTGTCTTTCTAGCAGTTGTTGACGCATCTCTTGACGCTGATTCACTGAGTGCTCATGTCTCATTTTGAGTCTCATGTCAACTTCTCAGTTGTTGACATCTTCTGAGTTTGCATTCAAATTCAGAGCTGTTCAGGTGCTATCACTGTAGTCTTCTTCTATCTGAGTTTCATGAGTATCAGTTTCTTTGATCTCAGCTTTCTTTAGAATAGCTAATCTCTTTGATTGACCTGTTGTGTTGTAATCATTTCATTCCTTCTTGAGTCTTTGTGAGTATCATTTGAATCTGTCTTTGCTGCTCATATGTGTTCAGCACATGTCATCATAGCAGACTGTTCAGCTCAGAGTGTCATGCACTACATGTGTATTCATTGCTGCAACTTCTTTTCTTTCTCATTGAGGTTTCTTGCAGGTTCTTGCAAGGTGTTTGAGTTTTTCACAGTTGTAACATTTGTGAGTCTCTGCTTGTCAAGGTTGAGGCTTATAGAGCTTGCTCATGCACCGTTCTTGCTTCACTTGTGATCACTGCTCATGATGCTTCTCAATTGTGTCAAGGTTCATAGGGTCACCTCTTCTAAGAGTATAACATCTTTTTCACATCTTTGATGTGTAGTGCTCTGTATGCTTCATTCATCATTCTCATTGACAACTGTTGATGTTGATGAAGATATTGATCATATTCTGAAGCTCTTCAGATTGATTCATTCTGGCTATCTCATCTTTGATAGTCTTGTTGAGTCCTCAATAGTATTGCAATACTAAAGCGTCATCATCTCAATTCATTAGGGTTGCAATTCACTGAAACTCTGCCGCATACTTGACTGCTGACTTATTCATCTTCAGAATGTGAAGTCATCTTTCCGCTGCTTATTTCTTGTTGACTATCTTGAAGGCTCTTCAAAGCTCATTCTTGAACTTCTTATAGTCATCAAATATGAATTTCTTATTGTTCATTCATTTCTTCAGTGTCTTGTCAAGAAACTCATGCAGTTTGAGGTTAACTCAATTGAATGCTGCATTCTTGAGGTACAATATGGTAAACAGGCCTTTGTTCATCTCAAACCTGAACTTCACCTGATTGAATTCAATATATAACTTGAGCTTGATCAAGAAGGCTTGCAGCTTTCCTTTCTCACCTGTGAATGCATTGAGTGCTGATACCTTGAGTACATCAATCATTTGCTGAAGGCCTTGAAGGTTGACTTGACTTGTTGAAGCTGACTTTTGCGCGCTGGTTGTCATTCTTATATTGTAAGAGTGTTCAAAGTGTTACATTCTGATCTGAGATGCCTCAGATATTAAAGCTAAAGATTTGTGCTTGTTGATATAAGGGTCTCAGTGTGCGGTGTAGGGTAAACCAGTAGTTGATAACTTGTATTGAGTTGAACACAACCCATTTTCATAGGGGAAATGGTCCTACTATATATCATAGGATCACTGTGCTCACTTTGCTCACTATAGAGCAATAGAGCTGATAGACCTACTAAAGGTCTATTGTCTCATCAGGCTCACCACAAGCATATAGAGCTGTGTGAGCTTATGTTCAGGTATACGCTTTCCTTGTGTATTTTCTAGAACATACTAGCCGGTTACAGTTTGACCATAACAGAAATGATCCTTTCTATATAAAACAAGGGTTGACCCTTAAAGAGTCAACTCAACCTGCTAAGAGTCAACTTGACATTCTCATGATCAAGTCAACACTTAACTCGTCATCTCATGCTAGAGACTACACAGTTCTTATGTTCAACTCATTCTGTTAGTTTTAACTGAGTATGGTCATAACACTATCTTTTCTTTTTGCAATTTCTGTTCTCAGAATTCTATTTAAGTGAGGGTATAAATGAAATCTCTCAACGTCAGCCATGCCTCAGAAACCTTTTCTTATCTGTGAGTACAACAATTACCTTCACACTGCAAAAGAGATCACTGTATCTGACAGTTCTTCAGACATTGTCTATATTTATTGCTTCAATCACTCTATCTTCTGTGTGATGATGAAGTCACATTTCAAATGTACTGAGTGTACTCATCAAGGTCATTCATGTGTGAGTGTAATGTGAAAATCACTGAACTGTGTTCACAATAAGCTGAAGTCAAAGATTCTTCAAACTGAAGAAGAACAAGCTCACCTCTTCACAAAGCTTTCTCAATTACACAAAACACTGCATCAAACTCAAGATTGTGCTAAACAGAAAACTCTTTGTCTGTTAAAGAAAATAAGCAATAATAATGATGATGATGAGGAAACTCCTCAGTCTGAGACCTTGTTTTAGCTTTTTGATAACATGTCAAACAACTTTTGACAGTTTAATCTTGTCACCTTCCCCTCTCAAAGTGCTGAAGTGTTCTTACACAATCATTAAGGTTTTTTATGAGTTCTCATGTGTTTTCAGAGGTGTTGTACCTCTTTTACTTGATGAGATAGTGGGTTTTTCTGCTAATCATTCATTTTTCTAGAATGTTCTCAACTTAATATTCTTTGTCAGATTTGACAAATGTTTCAATGATTTGAAGTGGTATGAACTGATTGCAACACTGAAGCATTGATGCATGAAATACTGAGTGTATTCACATTTTCTTGAGTAAGTCTAGCTCATAGCTTAACCTCTTAATGTTTCTTTTGACTTCAAATGATTCTATACTCTTGTTGTTCAACTTCTTGCTTTCTTGCTTTACATGAATATTGTTTGTTCTTAGATAAACTTTCTCTTTAATCACAAAAGGTTTTATCTCTGTTGTTTGTTTTGTTTGCTGTTAAATTCTTTTTGTCAGATCCCTGTGCAGCTTTTTGATCTTTGCAATATTCAATATTGCTTTCTGACTTTGTGATTTGTGCACTTGTGGTTCTTGTCATACTTTTGAGTTATATTCATAATTTGCTCAAAATGGTGTTTCTTTCATGGTTTTGTTTTGTGTGTTATTGTATGCAAACTGTGCTGTCAGCAACAGTTGTACTCAGTTGTTCTGATTTCTATTGACATAGTGTCTTAAGTACATTTTGACTGTCTGATTCATCTGTTTACTCTGTTCATTCATCTGTGAGTGGTACACTGTCAACATTTTATGATTTATTTTAAGTTCTGCTGTGAGCATTTTCCAAAACTTGCTTGTGAACAGCTTTTCTCTGTCAGTGATAAATTCCTTTGATAGCTCATGATTGTTAATTAACTCTTGCAGTATGATGTACATCAATACTGATGCTGTTGTGGTTTTCTTAAATGAAATGAACATGGTGTACTTGGTCAATCTATCAACTATAGTCAATATATTGTCAAATTTCACTTCTCATGTCAGATTCTTTGATGTCAGTAACTTTGTTATGAAGTTCATGATAATTGACTTTCATGACACATTCAATGCATCTAGTTGCGTTACCTCATCATATCTTTTATCTCTTTGAATCTTGTTTCTGCAGCATGAATTGCATTTGACAATGTACTCAGTGATTTGATTCTTAAGGTTGCTGATATTGTGTCTTCTTTGTATGAGGTTCTCAGTTCTTTTGACTTCAAGGTGCTCATTGGCTCTGCTGTCATGACATACTCATATTAACTCTTCATCTGTCAAAAGAGCTTGCTTTACCTTGTACATTGCTGTTAAGCCTTTTGTGAGGATTTTCTTTTCATCTTCACTCAGAATTTCAGTGTGAATCTTTTTCACTTCTTCATAATCAGGCTGTCTACTCAAAGTGTCTGCTTCACTGTTCTCATTACTCTTTTTGTAATGAATTTGAAATTCATAATTGACTAACTGTTCAGCTCAGTGAACCTGTCATCAATTCAACTGTTTCATTGTTGCAAAGTTTCTCAAATTCTTGTGATCTGTGTAGATCTGAATAAACTTCTCAGTATCTGCAAGGTAAGGTCTTCAATCTTGCAGTGCTTTCACTATTGCAAGAAGTTCTTTGTCATGAATCTCATACCTTTTCTTGAGTTTTGACAGTTTTCTAGATTAATAGGCTATGAGTCTCTGTTGCTCATCTTTGATCTGATACAAGCATGCACCTACTGCAAAATTTGATGTGTCAGTTTTCAGTACCTTTTTGCATGTTGAATTGAGTATTCTCAGGTGTGCCGTTCCATTAAGGCTTTTCTTTAATGCGTGAAACGCATTCTTCTGCTCTTTATCTCAATGTCATCTCTTGTTCTTGTGCATTAGTTGTGTGAAGGGTTCTGCAATCTTTGCATAATTAAGTACAAACTTTCAATAGTAGTTTGTTAATCTCAGAAAGACTTGTACTTTCTTGACTCATTTTGACAAAGATCAGTTTCTGACTGTGTCTGTCTTTTTTGAGTTCTTCTCAATTTGCTCAAATTGAATAACATAATCAAGAAACTTAATTTTCTTTGTTTCAAACCTGTTCTTTGACTTTTTCACATACAAAGCCCTCTCATTGAGCTTTTCTAGTACCTTGTGCACATGACTGCAGTGCATCTCAAGAACATTTGAATATATCAGAATGTTGTCAAGGTATGTAATCACAAAATCATCAAGGTACTCTCTCAATGTGTCATTGATTAACCTTTGAAAGATGACAAGGGCGTTCTTAAGCTCAAACAGCATAACAGTGTATTTGTAGTGTCTGTATCTTGTTTGAAACGCTGTTTTTCATTCTTTGCCTTTCTTCATTTATACTCAATAATAGGCTTCTTTCAAGTTCAGACTTGTGAACCACTTGACTCTGTTTAATTGGTCTTGCAACTCTTTGATCAACAGTAAGAAATAACTGTCTTGTTTAGTTATCTTGTTGAGTTGTCTGTAGTCAACACATAGTCACTTCATGTCATTCTTCTTTGATACAAACAGAATTGAGTATTCTGTCAGTGACTTTGATGATCTGATGAATTCTCTTTTGAGATTCTCATCAAGGTAAGTTCTTACTTTCTTGAGTTGATCTTTGCTCATTGAGTACAGTGGCATTCACTTTGGTTGCTTGTCATTCAATAGCGGTATTTTGTGATCTCATGACTTATGCTTCAATAAGCTCATTTCTGATTGTTCAGGGATCTTATACACATCTACTGTGATGTATAATTCTTTGCTGATTCAATCAATTCTTGAGTTCTTTTTGCATAATCAGAGCATCTCTAGTATGGCGTCATACTTGATCAAATTGTGAACATCAAACGTCAACTCCTGTGAATCTTCTAGTATTATGGCTTCAATGTGAACCTGTTCTATTATTCACTCAGATTCTTCATTGACCATATATATCTGCATAGGCTTCAGCGCTCACTGCAGCGTTAGTTCTAGCATTTCTATTGCTTGCTGCAAAATATAGTTGTTGATTGCTTCTGAGTCTACCATTGCTTGAAGAAGTCTATCTCATTCAACCTAAATGTCAACTCATATCTTATGGTTCTTGCTGTTCTTTTAAGACATTAAAAGCTTCTTGTTCTCTAGTCTCTTTGAGAAAGCTTGCAGTTTTTTAACTGTACTGTGTTGCTTGCTCTTCTTCAGAGATTCTGAAATCATTTAGGCTTTACTTCTCATATGATCAGTTGTATGTATTTCTCACTGTCTTTCTCAATATACTGTTCTGAGTGTAGGCACAGTTTGTATTGATCATATTCTCACTGAATCTGGTTCTGAAGTGCTTTCACTTTATTCAGAAACTCAGGTGGCATGTAGTCTTCTGAAAAGGTTCAACAACCATCATCTGATGTTGAGTACTCTGTGAATAAACGAATCTTGATTTTGTGACTCTTAGTTTTTCACACAAGTTGTTTCAGTACTGGGTTATAATGATAAATTTATTGTTGTTTATAGCTGTAGAGAATATTTAAGAAAGAAGAATCAAAAGAAACAAGATAGAAATTGTGACTTCTTATATAGTAAAAAATGACACTAAATTAGTGTATGACTCATAAACTTTAAAAATATCACATGATTTCAGTTAAGCAATCATATCACAGCAATTTGATCATGTGTTTAAATTAAAGTTATAACTAACTTACTACTAACTTGTTACTCAATCATCTTACTGTATAGCAATCACATGATGCTTTTTAACTTTATGAGTGACTCATTCATATAGTGTAAACCTTAAAGAAGTCATATGACTTTGTTTAAGCAATCATATCACAGCAAACTGATCATATGTTCAAATTAAAGTTATAACTAACTTACTACTAACTTGTTACTCAATCATCTTACTGTATAGCAATCACATAATGCTTTTTAACTTTATGAGTGACTCATTCATATAGTGTAAACCTTAAAGAAGTCATATGACTTTGTTTAAGCAATCATATCACAGCAAACTGATCACATGTTCAAATTAAAGTTATAACTAACTTACTACTAACTTGTTACTCAATCATCTTACTGTATAGTAATCACATGATGCTTTTTAACTTTATGAGTGACTCATTTATATAGTGTA
>JAABUP010010205.1_pt1 | contig 11183 bp, 10 predicted proteins | sample 5559201 | NCBI WGS metagenome assembly JAABUP01 (sample SAMN10711887, study PRJNA513373) | rock metagenome | isolation source: Antarctica rocks | place: Antarctica | reverse complement strand
GCCGCAACCTCAAGCTGCTGGCCAAGGAGCTCGAGGTGCCGGTGGTCGCGCTCTCGCAGCTCAACCGCTCGCCCGAGCAACGAGCCGACAAGCGGCCCCAGCTGTCCGACCTGCGTGAGTCGGGCTCGATCGAGCAGGACGCCGACCTCGTGATCATGCTGCACCGCGACGACCTGTACGAGAAGGAGTCCCCCCGGGCGGGCGAGGCCGACTTCATCGTCGCCAAGCACCGCAACGGCCCCACCGACACCATCACCGTGGCCTTCCAGGGGCACTACAGCCGCTTCGTTGACATGCGGCGGGACGGGTGAGCGCGGCCTAGACCGCGCCTCAGGTCGGCGGCAGCGTCAGCGAGATGTCGCCCGCGTGGGAGACACTGGCGTAGTGAGTGCGTTGTCAACCGCCGGGCACACATTCCTTGCGCACTTGCGACACCACCGTAGCGGGCCGATACGCACTGGGAGCGAGGGTGGTGAAAGCAGTCCGGCGGCGGCAGCGGAGGTGGCTGGGTGAGTGCATGCTGGCTGCGTCCCCGCCCGTGTTGCGCGAGCATGACCCAAGGCCGCACGTGCTTAGGCGCGCTCGTGGCCGCGGCGTAGTGGAGGCTGTGCCGCGTTGGTGACGAGCGACGAGCGGGCCGGGCCGACCCCTGCTGACGAGCCGCAGGCGCCGGCCGAGGCCCTGGCGCACGAGAGCGAGGCTCGAGCACTCGAGCGGGAGGCACATCGGGTACAGGACGCGGCCGTCGCAGCCGAGCACACCGCCCAGCGGGCTGAGCGGGGTGCCCACCAGGCGGCTGTCGAGGCTGAGGAGTACGCCGAGGCTGCTGAGTCGCAGGCGGGTGAGGCCGGAAGGCAGGCCGACACCGCCGAGGAGCAGGCGGACCGGGCCGAGCACTCGGTCGAGGAGGCCGTCGAGGCCGCCAAGCAGGCCGACGAGCTGCTGCTGGACGAGCAGGCGCGCCGGGTTGCAGCGCAGGTTAGCGAGGAGCAGCCGTTCGGCGTGCCGGTCGCCCCCGCCGAAGGTCGCTCGGACCTCCACCGCGGCTTCTCGATCACGACCGGGGCGCTGCTATCGGTCCTGGCAGCGTTCGCGCTGTACTCCGTGCGGCACGAGCTCGTCGTGTTGCTCGTCGCTGCCTTCATCGCCATCGGGCTGGACCCCGCGGTCCGCTGGCTCGTGCGCCGCGGCCTGTCCCGTCCGGTCGCGGTGGCTGTCATCGCGGTTATCGCCCTGGGGCTGTTCGCCGGCTTCCTCGCGGCTGCCTTTCCGCCACTGGCCAGGGAGGCGACCCAGCTGGTGGACGCGGCGCCCCGTTACGCCCATGACCTGCAAGACCAGCAGAACGCGCTCGGACGGCTCAACGCCAAGTACCACGTCGCAGAAAAAATCCAGCAGAGCCTGCAACAAGGGGTCAGCGTCAAGACGGCCGGCGGGCTGCTGTCCGCCGGCACCGCCATCCTGTCGTTCACCTTCCAGCTGCTGCTGACGCTGGTGCTGGTGGTTTACTTCCTCGCCGACCTGCCCCGTATCAAGCAGGCGGTCTATCGGCTGGTCCCTCTGCGGCACCGCCCCCGGTTCGGGCTGCTCGCCGACGAGGTCGTCACCCGGGTCGGCGGCTATGTGCTGGGCAACGTCGCCACCTCCGTCGTGGCGATCGTCACCAGCTACATCCTGCTGCTGATCCTCGGCGTGCCCTATGCGCTGGTGCTGTCGGTGCTGACCGGGATCCTCGACCTGATCCCGCTGGTCGGGTCCTCGATCGCCGGGGTGATCGTCGCCCTCGTGGCTCTCGCCACCGTCTCGCCGACCGCCTCCCTGATCACAGTCGTCTTTCACGTCATTTATCGGGTGTTCGAGGACTACCTGCTCAATCCGCGGGTGTTGCGACGGACTGTCGATGTGTCGCCACTCGTCACGATCGTCGCGGTGATCCTCGGCGGTGCCCTGCTGGGAATCGTGGGCGCGCTCGTCGCCGTCCCTGCCGCCGCAGCCGTGCAGCTGGTCATCACCGAGGTCGTCTATCCCAACCGGGACAAGGCCGACGTGTAGCCGGCGCCGCGCCGCTGCGTCGGCGCAGGGAGCTGCGGACCAGCCGCACCGTGCCGTCGGGGTGGCGGCAGGCTCCTCGGCCGTCGACCATGGCGGCGAGACGCCCGGTCTCGGCGGCCGCCCGGGATGTTGCCGTGCCTTCGCCTCGCAGGGGAGAGTCGGCCGCCGTCGACAACGCCACCGCGAGTGCCCGGCCCGGTCGGCATCGGCAGCTGGGGGCATCCAGCGGCGCGGCGGCGAGCTGGCCGTCGTGGTGCTCGTCGACGCGGGGGTGGAGCGGTCGTTGGGGGTCGTGGCCCGGGAGACCGCCGCGGCGCGAGTGTGACCTTGACACATCCGCCGTAGCCGACTAGACGTTTGGCAACGGTGCCGGCAGTGCCGCGGGTGCCATGAGCCGAGGGGTACGCCCATGAAGTTCGGCATGTTCACGATGCCCGAGCACCCGCCCCAGGAGAACTGGACGCTGTCCTACGACCGGGACATCGCCGACATCGTGCTGGCCGAGCAGCTGGGCTTCACCGAGTACTGGATCGGTGAGCACCACACCGGGGGGTTCGAGAACGTCCCGGTCGCCGAGTACATGATCGCCAAGGCCTCGGCGCTGACGGCGACGATCCGGCTGGGTACCGGCGTGGTCAACCTGCCTTACCACGAGCCGTTCCTGGTGGCCGAACGGCTGGCGTTCCTCGACCACCTCACCCACGGCCGGCTGGAGTACGGCTTCGGCGGCGGCGGCCTGCCGACCGACCGCGCGCTGTTCCAGATGCCGGCGGAGGAGGCCACGCCCCGCACCAACGAGGCGATGGAAATCATCTGGCAGCTACTCACCAGCGACGAGCCGGTGGACTACGAGGGCGTCTACTGGAAGTACGAGAACCGGCAGATCCAGGTCGGGCCGTACCAGGATGTGCCGCCGTTCGCCATCGCCGGGCTCACCGGCACGCACAACTACGCGAAGTGCGGCGAGCGAGGCTGGAACCCGCTGTCGGTGTACTTCGCGCCGCTGCTGGCGGAGAAGAACGAGTTCACGCCAGACCTGCAGCAGCAGGCCGAGGCCATGACTAGCGCTGCCTCGGCGGCCGGGCTGGACCCCGCCGTCGCCCGGTCCAAGTGGCGGATCAGCCGCGAGGTTTACGTCTCCGACGACAAGAACACCGCGATGAACGACATCCGCGAGGGCGTGCACCGCTCCTACGAGTACCTGCTAGGCCTCGGTCTGGGTGCGCTGATGAAGCTGGACAAGGAGATGCCCGACGCCGAGCTCACCTTCGAGTGGATGGCTGAGACGCTGCCCTGGGTGATCGGCAGCCCGGAGGACTGCGTCCGGCAGATCAACGAGATCAACGAGTGCGTCGGCGGGTTCGGCACCTTCCTGATCAACTCGCGGGACTGGGTGACCACGGACAGGTGGAACCGCTCACTAGAGCTCTTCGCCCGCCACGTGGTGCCCCAGTTCCAGGCCAACCAGCACATGCGGCGCCGGCTGCGGCTAGCCGACGTCGCGCTCGGCCGGGCCTGACCCCTGGATCCCTGGGCCCTCTGCGACCCTCCGGACGGGGCCCGGCGGGTGCTCGATCGCGACATAGGCTGACCGCTCCGCCCGTCGCCGAGAGGACCCGCCCGTGCCCCGACCCAGCCGCTGGCCCGAGGTGATGGCCGCCGCGGCCAAGGTCTTCCGGGCCAACGGCTACCACGGCGCGACCCTCGAGGACGTCGCCGACGAGGTGGGCATGCTCAAAGGCAGCCTCTACAACTACATCGCCAGCAAGGAGGAGCTGCTCTTCTCCGTCGTCCGCCCGCCGGCCGAGCAGCTGCTGGCCGCGGCCCGGGAGCTGGCCGCCGAGGCCGTCCCGGCACCGGACAAGATCGCCCGGCTGGCCCGGGTGCACGCCGGCGTGCTGGCCGAGCACTTCGTGTACGCCTCGGTGTACGTGCACGAGGTGGCCGGGCTCGGCCGCTATCCCGAGTGGGCGGCGATGGACCACGAGTACGTACTGCTGGTCCGCGCCGTCCTCCGCGCCGGGGTCGAGGAGGGCTCGCTCCGGCCCGACCTGGACCTGCGGACGGCGCCGCAGGTGCTGATCGGGTCGCTGAACTGGTTGACCCGCTGGTGGGACCCGGACGGCCCGATCGGTGCCGCGGAGATGGCCGACCGGATCAGCGGCGTCTTCCTGGACGGCGTCCGCGCCTGACCTCAGCCGCGGGGGCGGTTGTCCACCACCCGGCGGGCCTTGAACGTCTGCGCCTCCTGCGACCCCGGCGCCATGACCTGCACCGGCACCCGCACGCTGACCGCCCGCCGTATCCGCTCCTCCAGGTCGGCTTGCAGCCGCGGCGCCTCGAACTCGGGGACGTCGGGGCCCCGCTCCACCAGCACGCTGATCTCGTCGAGGTCCTGCGGCCGGTCCACGACGATCCGGAACTCCGCCCCGGCGCCGGGCGTGGCGCGGACGGCGGCCTCCACGGCGGACGGGTACACGTTGGCGCCGCGGATCACCAGCATGTCGTCGATCCGGCCGAACACGCCCCGGGGCAGTTTGGGGTAGGTACGGCCGCACCGGCACGGTGTGTCGTCCAGCACGCCCTCGTCGCCCATCCAGAAGCGGATCATCGGCTGGGACTCCCGCCACAGGTGGGTTGCCACCGTCGCCCCCGGCAGGCCGACGGACACCGGCACGTTCGGGTCGTCCCGGCTGACCACCTCGGTGTAGTTCTCGTCCTGGAACAGGTGCACGCCGCCGCCGGGGTCTTGCAGGCAGCCGATGTTGGTGAGGAACGGGTACATCTCCGATGTCGACCCGGCGGCGCCGTCGATGACGGCCAGGTCGCCCCAGTGCTCGCCCAGCCGCGCCCGGACGGCGGGGATGCTCCCGCCCGGCTCGCCGCCGACCAGCGCAAGCCCGACCGCCGACCCTGACACCGGGGTGCCCAGTTCCTCGGCGCGGTGCGCCAGATGCGCGAGGTAGGACGGCGTGGCGATCACCGCGTCCACCGACAGGGCGTGCAGGAACTCGATCTGCCGCTCGGTCGGCACCATCGAGCCGGTCGGAAAGCAGCCCGCGCCGAGCAGCTCCAAGGCCTGCACGTTGCCCCATCCGCCGAAGAACATGGTGAACGGGAACGTCACCTGCACCATGTCGCCGGGCCGGAAGCCGGCGCACCACAGCCCCATGGCCATGGCCCGGCCGCAGCGGGCCCAGTCGGTGTGCGAGACGCCGTACATGGTGGGGCTGCCCATGGTCCCCGACGAGCCGTGCACCCGGGCGATATCGCGCGGGTCGACGCCGAGGTAGCTACCGAACGGCGGGTGCGCGGCCTGGTCGGCGACCAGGTCCTTCTTGGTCACCACCGGCACCTTGGTCGTGAACTCCTCCAGCGAGCGCACCTGGCCGGGGGTGAAGCCGTGCGCGTCGTAGTGCCGGCGGTAGAAGGGCAGCGTCTCGTAGGCGTAGCGCAGCTGGTGCTGCAACCGCTCGAGGATGATCGCGTCGCGCTGCCGCCGTGGCATCGCCTCGCGCTCTTCGTCCCAGAACCGCTGGTAGCCGGCGATCCGCTCGGCCGCCGAGCGGCGCCGCGATCCGGCTGCCACCGTGGTCCGGGGCGCTGACGTCGCTGTCATCCTCGACCTCCCTCGATCGCCTGCACCGGGCAGGAGTCCACCGCCTCGTCGACGTCGTCCGCGGTCACGTCGTCGTCCCGCACCGCCCGGGCGCCCGGCCCGCCGGGCGCGAGCACGCGGGCGGCGCCTCCTTGGGCACGAACAGGTCCGGCGCGATCTCCGCGCAGGTGCCCGAGCCGACGCAGCACGACCGGTCGATCCGCATGGGCACGGCGGTCACCGGCCGAACCGCACCGGCAGCGCGGTGAGGCCGCGGCTGAGCAGAACCGGCTGCCAGGCCAGGCCGACGTCGGGGTCGAGCCGGAGATCGGTCAGCCGCTGCAGGGCGCGGGGGACGGCGACTGCCCCCTCCAGCCGGGCCAGCGGCGCGCCCAGGCAGTAGTGCAGGCCGAAGCCGAATCCGACGTGCTGGTTGTCCGTGCGGGTGACGTCGAGCCGGCCGGGGTCGGGGAAGACCGTCGGATCCCGGTTGGCGCCGGGCGGGCACAGGAACACCCGGGAACCAGCCGCCAGGGTGTGCCCGCGCAGCTCGGCGTCGGTCGCCATCAGTCGGACGACGGTCTTCGCCGGGCCGTCGTAGCGAAGGAACTCCTCGATCGCACCGCCGACCGGCACCTCGCCGGCTTCGAGGAGGGCGCGCTGGTCGGGGTGCCGCAGCAGAGCGAGCAGCCCGTTGCCGATCAGGTTCGTCGTCGTCTCGTGGCCGGCGAACAGCAGCAGCACCCCGGTGGCGACCACTTCGTCGTGGCTGAGGGTGTCGCCGGAGTCCCGCGCCTGCACCAGCGCGGTGAGCAGGTCGTCGCGGGGGTGGTCGGCGACGTGCGCGGCCAGCTCGGTCAGGTAGTCGCGCAGCTCCAGCATGCCGATGACGGCGCGGTCGTAGCGCTCGGGACTGCCGAGGCCGGCGAAGACCAACGCGGTGATCGCGTCCGACCAGTCCTTGAACAGGTCCCGGTCCTCCTTGGGCACCCCGAGCATCTCGGCGACCACGCCGGCCGTGAGCGGGTAGGCGTAGGCCCGGACGAGGTCGGCCGAGCCGGTGCCGGCGATGCCGTCGAGCAGCTCGTCGGCGAGCTCGGTCACCCGCGGACGGAGCGCCTCCACCGAACGGTGAGTGAAGGCACGGCGGAGCAGGCGGCGCATTCGGGTGTGGTCCGGGGGGTCCTTGAAGACCATCCAGTTCTCGAGGACGGCGAACGTCTGCCGCAGCGCCGGGTCGGCGTCCGGGCCGGACAGCCTGGCCTCGACGTACGGGGTGATCCGGTCGGAGGAGTACCGCGGGTCGCGCAGGGCTGCGGAGACGTCGTCGAAGCGGGTGACGAACCAGGAGCGGTAGCGCGGGCTCCAGTGCACCGGATCCTTCTCGCGGAGTGCGTCGAACACCGGGTAGGGGTCGGCGACGGCGGCGGGGGAGAGCAGGTCCATGTCATCGGGGGCCTCAGCCCTGGCCGCCGTCATCCGCCGAGCACCGCGACCACGCAGGCGTTGCCGTCGATGCCGCTGACCCCGCCGCCCATCGTCTCGACCAGCCCGACCCGGGCCCCCTCGACCTGGCGGCCGCCGGCCTCGTCGCGCAGCTGCCACACCACCTCGGCGACCTGGGCTAGCCCGGTCGCGCCCAGCGGGTGGCCGCGGGAGAGCAGCCCGCCGGAGGGGTTGACCGGGGACGCACCGCCGATCGCCGTCCGGCCGGACTCGGCGGCCTTGCCGCCGTCGCCGGGCCCGACGATGCCCAGTGCCTCGGTGGTGGCGACCTCACCGATTGTGAAGGCGTCGTGCACCTCGAACAGGTCGACGTCGCCGGGTCCGGTGCCGGCCTGCTCGTAGGCGAGGGCCGCGGTGGCGGCGATCAGGTCGTAGCCCCAGACGTGCGGGGAGCGGTGGTCCCACAGGTCCCCGGAGCGCAGCGCCAGACCGCGCACCGGGACGTGCCGCGTGCTGCCGTCGGCGGGGGCGAGCACCGCCGCGGCCGCGCCGTCGGAGGTCGGGCAGCACTGCAGCACGGTGAGCGGGTCGGCGATCATCCGGGAACCGAGTACCTGCTCGACGGTGTAGCTGCCCGAGTACTGGGCCCGTGGGTTGCGCAGGGCGTGCGCGTGGTTCTTCACCGACACCGCGGCGAGTTGCTCCGCGGTCGCCGCGCCCGTCTGCAGGTAGCGGTGCGCGGCCATCGCGTAGAGCGCGGGCAGCGCCAGGCCCGAGACGCCCTCCGCGTCGCTGGACTCGGGGTGGATGGCGCCCCCGAAGAAGGTGCTCATCTGCTCCAGGCCCAGCGCCAGGACCCGCCGGTAGCGACCGGTGCGGACGGCCTCGTGGCCCTCGACCAGCGCCGTCGTCCCGCTGGCGCAGGCGTTCTCCAGGGTGACCACCGGGACGCGGGTGATGCCCAGTGCAGACAGCACCCGCTGGGCGACGCCGGGGGCGCCGAAGACCGTGCCGACGTAGACGGCGTCCACCTCGTCGGTGCCGGCGTCAGCCAGCGCCTCCCGCACCGCGTCCCAGGCCAGCTCGACCAGCGTGCGGTCGGGCTGTCGGCCGAAGTGCGAGGTGCCCACGCCGTGCATGGCGACGTCCATGTCAGACCTCCTCGGCGGTCAGGTCGCCGCCCGCGCCGGACGGCGTGAGGCGGAGCCGTGTCCCGACCGGAACCGCTTCGGCGCCGGGCAGGTGGGTGAGCACCCGGGGGCCGTCGTCCAGGTCGAGGTAGGCCAGCGCGTAGGGCGGCTCCCGGCCGGGGACGGGGATGCGGACCACGGTCGCGCTCCACACCGTGCCCTCCGGGCCGAACTCCGCGGGCTCGACCGGCCCGCGGCAGGCCGGGCAGCGCGGCCGGGGGAAGGCCGTGGGATGACCGCAGCTGCTGCACCGAACCCCGGCGACCACCACCCCGGCCGCTCCGACGACGACCCGTGGCCGCGGGTCGAGGCCGCCTGGCCCCCCCGTGGTGTGTAGCACGGGGCACAGCGTAGGCAAACGCTAGTTTGCTGTCCAGGTCAGAGCGAGATGCCGCCGTCGACCATGACCGTCTGGCCCTCCACCATGCCGGCGCCGGGACCGCTGATCCACTCGATGACCGCCACGACGTCGGCCAGCTCGACGCCCCGGCCGCTGGGATTGGCCTTCGCCGCGCCGTCCAGCCGGGCCTGGGCCTGGTCGCCGAACATTGTCCGAAACGCTGGGGTGTCCAGCGGCCCGGCCGAGACGGTGTTCGCCCGGACGCCGAGCGGGGCGAGCTCGACCGCCAAGTACCGGACGAGCGCCTCGCCGAGTGACTTGGCCGGGCCGAGCGCGACGTAGTTCGGCACGTAGGAGCGCGACCCGCGGCTGCTGACGTAGACCAGGCTGCTCCCGCGCTGCAGTACCGGCAGCAGGCCCTGGGTGAGCGGGACCAGCGAGGTGCCGTTGACCGCGATCGCCTGGGCGAGCCTCGCCGGGTCGATGGTCAGCGCGGCGCCGGTGACGGCGAGGGCCGCGCAGTGCACGTAGAGGTCGAGGGAGTCGGTGACCGCCCGGGTGCCGTTGACGACCGCGGCCACGCCCTCCGCTGTGCCGACGTCGGCCTTGACCAGGTGCGGCATCCCGCCGGCCGCCGTAACGGCATCGGCGGCCTGCTCCGCGGCGGCGTCGTCCGCGTGGTAGTTGATCACTACGTCGGAGCCGAGGCCGGCCCAGTGCTCGGCGACGGCCCGGCCGATACCGGACGAGCCGCCGGTGACGAGGACGGTCATGCCCGGATGAGCTCGACGTCGTGCGCCTCGCCCATCCCGACGGTGAGCGTCACGCCGAAGCGCTCGATCATGCCGCCGGCGTCGGCGCGCATCCCGCCCCACTCGGTCGAGTGCTCGGCCGCCTCGAGGTCGGCCTTGGAGTCGAAGTGCAGCTCCGCGACGCGGTAGAAGGCGGACTGGCCGCCCTCCAGCCCGCTGTCGGTGCGCACGGCGACCAGCCGGCGCATGTTCGGGGTCTTCGCCGCGGCTACCAGGTGGGCGTCGCGGTAGTGCTGCTCGAAGGCCTCCTCGTCCTCCGGGCGCGGGGCGGACCAGACGGCGATGAGCTTTCCTCGGCGTGCCCGCCCCGCCCTTGGGGTGCGAGCACGCCGTTGAGGCCCTTCTGATCTCGCGCTGCAGGCGTGACGCGGTAGTGGAGCAGCGTGCTCAGGGAGGGGCGAGCCTGTGCTGGTAGGCCAAGGTGCCGACACGGACGCGGTCGCGCAGCCCGAGCTTGTCTAGCACTCGGGTGTTCGCTGGCGACGGAACGGATGCCGAGCCGGCTCGTCGGGGTCGGAGATTACACGAGCACGTCCCGTCGGCCAGGTCCGTCACCGCTGCGGTCAGCCGGGAGGGCCGATCTCGCGGTGCGCGGCCACGTGGTGCTGCAACGCCGCTTGAGCGCGGGTGCGTCCGACAATGGGCCTGCGCAGCAGGCTGACGGCAGCGCTCTGCCGCTGCGGCGGCCCTTCGTCGTCTCCACAGTCACGGCAGATGATCTCCCACTGGTCACGGCTGACGTCCTCGTAGCGCCAGTTCTGTCCCGACTGGTGCCAGCCGAGGCGGACTCGGCGGATGACAGCCCCGGTCGCCTCTGTGTCCGGGCGCGCAGTTACGGCAAACGGGGAGGGTGTGGTGCGCTGCGCCGCCTGCCTGCGCGGTGAGCTCCGGGGAGTCTCGCTTGGCGAGCAGTGCGTCATGTGTGCTGCCGCTTTGGTCGGGCCGGGGCGGTAGTGCTGCCGCCCGTTCGACAAGCCGTGACGACCGCCAGGACGGCTACGGCTGCCGCGGCGGCGCACGATGCCGTGAGTCGTGTGGCAAGTGAGGTGAACACGTGATCCTCTCCTTTGAAAGGGCGACAGGCACGGCATTGCGTGGCCGGCACGCCGACCAACCCCGGCCCTATGCGCCGCCGGGCGTAGAGCCACGATCTGCGCAGGTTGCTGTAAGGACGATGTGAGCCGTGGCCAGTGCGGCATCGCGGGCGGCCAACTGCAGCGGCGTCTGCCCCGCAGGCTCGAGGCTGATTCGGGCGCTCATCGGACTCACATGTGCAGCGCCTACCGTCGAGAGGGTGCGCGTGCTGGTGGTCGAGGACGAGCCGCGAATGGCGCACTTGATCAGGCGCGGCCTGCAGGAGGACGGCTACGCGGTCGAGGTCGCTTCCACCGGTCCGGACGCGGTGTGGCACGCCACCGAGTTCGAATACGACGCGGTCGTGCTCGACCGGATGCTGCCAGGCTTCGACGGCCTGGAGGTGTGCCGCCAGCTGCGTGCCGCCCGCCGCTGGGCGCCGGTGCTGATGCTGACGGCCCGCGACGGCATCGACGACCGGGTCGCGGGGCTCGACGCCGGCGCGGACGACTACCTGGTCAAGCCGTTCAGCTTTGCCGAGCTGTCGGCGCGGCTGCGGGCCCTGATGCGCCGTGGCAGCCCGGAGCGGCCGGTGGAGCTTGCCGTCGGGGGGCTGCGGCTGGACCCGGCAAGCCGGCGCGCGTGGCGCGACACGGTCGAGCTCGAGCTCT
>JAABUP010010204.1_pt1 | contig 11185 bp, 12 predicted proteins | sample 5559201 | NCBI WGS metagenome assembly JAABUP01 (sample SAMN10711887, study PRJNA513373) | rock metagenome | isolation source: Antarctica rocks | place: Antarctica | reverse complement strand
CCCCCCTCCCCCTCCCCGTCCCCGTCCCCTTCCCCTGCCCCTTCCCCTTCCCCTTCCCCTTCCCCTTCCCCTTCCCCTTCCCCTTCCCCTTCCCCTTCCCCTTCCCCTGCTTTGCCACATGCTGTGTAACACAATAGGCTAAACCCCACCCGAATGCTCCTATGTTCGTTTCGGCTGTGCTCACTTTTGAGCTAGCATCCACCCAGCATGCTGCATATGCTGTGAAAAAGTACTAGTGCTCTCTCAACTGCTGACGCATGCTTTGAGGATATGTCTGTCAGTTTTGGCTTCATAAGCATACTGCTCACATCAATGCATTGAGTTCCCACATGATTGTGATGCAATCCAGCATGGTCAGAAATGTCGCTCAAAGCCTGACTTGATGCTTGCTCGTTGTGCAGGGAGGTCATGTGACAATCTCACCATCAGTGAAGGAAGGTCATCAAGTCATGGCGCTGTTTCAGTTACCCAGCTTGACCAACCAATACCGCAGTAAAGCTGATGAGTACCTCTCTCACCTGGTAGGGCACGAGGGCAAGGGCTCTCTACTGAGTGCCCTCAAAGCCAAGGGCTGGGCAAGTGAGCTGAGTGCTGGTGTTGGGGAGTCTGGATATGACAGGAACACTGCAGCTTATGTATTTGAGGTGCATATCACCCTGACTGAGGCTGGCCTCAATGCTGAGCCAGGTATGCAGGCTCTGTCTTTGAAGCCTGCCTGACTCATCTGAAAGCTGGCCCTTGCACTACCTACCATTGTGACTATGGAGCTACATGCCTAGGACTACTCTACCGTTATGGTAGACCACTTGGCTCCCATGCAGTCTGGCCTTTACACTGCTGCCAGGTTACTGTCAACGCTGCTGTTGTGCTTTTTGCGCATGTCTGCTTGAATTGTAACACCCTCTACAGGCAGTAAGCACACCTGATAAGGCATTGAAATACAGACACCATCTTATGACTGTGTCGCTTCATCATCTGTTGTATCACAAACTGACCTGAGCATCATCTTTGCCGACTAACTCACTGATCCTGCTGCACTCCAGACAAGCTGTTGCAGCCAAAGGTGGTGAATGATGCAGGGAATGGTTTGGCACCTATGGGGCTGCTCTTCCAGTTTCTGAACCTGCTGAGGGAAGCAGGGCCTCAGCAGTGGGTCTTTGATGAGCTAGCAAACATCGCCCAGATGTGATTCAAGTTTGCAGAGGAAGAAGATGCATGTGAGTATGCCCTGAGGCTGGCTGCGGACGCCCCATACTATGCCCCCGAGCACCTGCTCAATGGACACTACTTGTATGACCGATGGGATCCAAAGCTGGTAAGCCGCCCTTACACTGCAGTAAAAGGGGTTCTCACAAGCCTGGACTGTGGCAGTTTCCTGTACACACCCAACGCTCAAGCGTCAGGGGTGAGTCAGTACATGCATGTGTCGCGAGCGCTGCCTGCATTGCAAAGCTGTCCTGTCATGGATGTCATCCCTGAGAGGTTTCCCCTAATTTGGATTTAACGTAATCAGCCCCTAACAATTTGTAAATATATATTATGGTTGAAGATATGTCTAGGAGTGTTAAGGTTTACACTTTTGGCGTGTTCCATGGCATGTTGGCTATGGACAAATATCTTATAAGATGGAGGCTTTCAAGACAGCTATTGTGTATGTGAGTGCGTGCGTGCGTCAAAGTGATCTCAATTCCAGCGTCAAGCCAATAGATGACCAGTCAGATAGACGAAGACTGCCTCATGTGGTATGCAGGTGAACAAGTTGCTAGGTCAGATGACACCAAGCAATGTCCGTGTGGATGTGCAAACCAGCAGCTTTAGCAACATTCCTGACAGCCCTGTCCAGCAGGAGCCCTGGTTTGGGATGCCCTACATCAGCAGGCCAATCCCAGAGGAGATCCTGACCCAGTGGGAATCAGCCTCTGTCACTCCAGAGCTACAGCTGCCGCCACACAACAGTTTCATTCCCACTGACTTCTCTCTGCGCAGTGATGACACTGCCACAGCCAGCACCAGCAGTGGGACTGCAGCAGACACACAGAGCCCCAGACGCACCACCAGAAGTCAGACAGCCCAGACAGCTCAAGAGCTACCAACAGGCACCAAAGCACGTGTGGGTCAGAAGCATTCCTTCAATGGCAGTGTTGTCAGCAACAGCAACAAGACAGATCTTGAGCCTAGCAACAGTGTCTCAGCAACTCCGCCGGTCATGATTTGCAATGAGCCTGGGTTGAGGTTGTGGCACAAGGTGGACCGTCAGTTGGAGACTCCAAAGGCTGCAGCATACTTCTGCATCTCTTCTGCGGCTATGTATGAAAGCCCAGCCGCTGCAGCTACCACACACCTTCTGCTGAAGCTTCTGGAAGATGCTTTGTGTGAGACTGCCTATTTGGCAGATGTGGCTGGACTCTCATATGATGTAAGCACTAGCCATGTGACTTCTTTGTATTGCGTCGACTGTGTCAGTGTCCATCAAGTTTCAACTGCCTGAGGCTGCGTACCAGGTCAGCAGGAGTTACAGGCCAAACAACAGGTTGGAAAAGCTGTGTCTGCATCCTTGTGCCTAACATGATCATTAAGTTTTGTCTCAACCGCAAGCCATGCAAAGGAGCCAATGTAAGTCCTTCTTGACAGGACATGCAGAGCAGGATGCAGCAAGCTGGTAAGACTGCGTTGTTGGTCACAGTCATGATCAAGTAGCCATGTCTGTTTATCCGCATCACGCGTGCGTTGCTGATGCAGATGTGGCCTGAAGGTTTGGCAGGCATTGAAATCAAGGTAGACGGCTTCAGCCACAAGCTACCACTTCTGGTAGACTACATCTTCCAGCAGCTGGTCAGTCTTAAGGTGCACCCTGACAGGTTTGAGAGAATCCGAGAGGGTCTGGTGAGACGCTACAAGAATGCCAACTTCAAGCCTGACAAGCATGCAACTTACCTGAGACTGTACGCCATCAAGCAGAAGATGTGGCCCGTGGAAGTCGTGCAGGCACAGCTGGAATCCCTCACACCGTCAGCAGTGCAAGGCAAGCCCTCATCTCCTGTCACCCTTGTAGCCTTACACCAGCATGACTTTTTGTTACTAGTTCAGATTGCAGTGTTGAGGACAATGACCCAGGCAGCAGCTTGTCTGCTTGTATGTCTCATGACTCTCGATGACTCTTATAGAATCCATGATCCCGAGTACACTGCTCCTGTGGCTGGGGGCTTCGTAATGGCGGCATGGCTTTTGATCAGCTTTGGACCTGCAGCATGGAATACGCCAAGCCCTGTCAGCCTATGCAAAGTCAAAGGCGCCACAAATTGTTGCACACAGTGTTCTTTGAGTTGTAAGATACCAACAGCGTCCTGCATGTACCTAGCTCAACTGTACTATCACTAATACTATTATTATTATCATTGCTATCATCCATATTGTCATGTGTTTGTGTTGCAGATGCACTGCCTGGATTGTTATCTGATGTATGTGTGGAGGCGCTGCTGCATGGCAACTTGACCAGCCAAGAAGCTTTGGCCTTAGGTCACCAGGTCCAGACCACGCTACGAGCAAAGCCTGCAGATGCTGACAGCAGACCCAGAGATCGCGTGCTGCAACTGCCATCTGGCAACCCCCTCTGCCACAGGTACTGTCTTCTGCTGCACCCTACTGGAAACAGCCAGATGTCCCAGTCCATACGCTTGATGGTGTGGGTCGTTCTCTCCTGAGGGTCTGACAGGGCATGTTGACAACCCCTTGGGGCTTACTCCAATTTCCTGGTCCCCTGGGGGAGCTTTGGCTCTCAGATGTCCCAATGCATCTGATTAGAGACCCTTGCCACCTTTGCATTAGCAGTGAACTCTGACCGGCAAGTTCTGCCGTCTGGCACTGTGCTGTTGCCACTGCTTTTGTGGAGCTGTTGCACTTTGCCGGAGTGTTCATTATATCCAACAGCAGTGACTGAAGTGTTTCACATTGTTGTAATAGGTGCATAAAACTTACTGATTTGTGGGCACTGATCTTGTTTCCTTGCAGCAATGACACGTTGATATCAATATGCTGCCTGAGACACACAACATTTGTTGTAGACACAAGCCCACATCGTGCGTAGCATGTCCTCTTGCTCGTCACCCTGCTACATTGCCCTCATGTCAAGCATACGCCCTCACTGGTCAGACTGATCAAGCTCAGGTACAGTGGAGAATGATCAGGCTTGATGCTGTAAGGCACTGAACCCAACCCATCAATGACATGAGTTCAGAGGACCAGTGAGGATTAGTGTCCTTCTAGCACCCTTCTAGCACCCAGGGTGGGCCCGAGACCTCCAGAAACGGGGACATTTCGTCCAGCATTGGGTGCAACACTGGGTCCAGCCCCAGGTGTACCCGGTGCTGAACACAGGGTCCTTATTTCTGGAGGCCTAGGGCCTGGTACTGCAGGCCAAGGGTTTGGGGCCCAGGGTGCTGGTGGGACACTGGTCCTTGAACTCTTGTCATTGATGGATTGGGTTCAGTGCCTTACAGCATCAAGCCAATATCCTGTAGCTAGCTGTATCTTGCTTGTATCCACCGTCTCCCTACAACAAGTTTGGGCTTGTTTGCACGCTTGCGTGAGACAGCAGGCAAAGTGTGCAGGGTGAAGACGAAGAACCCAGAGGAGGGCAACAGCGTCGTGGAGCTGTATGTGCAGGTGGGGACTGACGATCTAGGCAAGAGGAGCCTGCTGGACATGGTAGATCAGGTACACCCAAGCACTGTTTTCCTCTTCCCTCTTCCCTGTCACAAGTGCGCATTGCTCCTGATGATGTGAAGTGGTCTGTCAAGTTTGACTCATGCTCGTCAGAACCACAATTTCACAAGTGCTTCATTCTCTGTGTATGACTGACTGCTGGATTGAATGGCTACACCAACACACACTACAGCACTGGATTGAGGATTCATATCTTCACATCATCATTAGGTGTTAAGGCTTACTCTTACACTGCTGAGTCTTACTTTTGCTTACAACTGCTGTGTCAAGTTTCATTACACTTCTCTAACAAATTGGTGAAACTCAGTTTTACCATGCTCCTTTTTCAAAACATGTTGGTAGTGACTGCAGACTCAAAATCGTACAAAGGGTATTTGACAGTGCACTGACTGACGGTCTTGCTTGCAGATCTTGCGGGAGCCTTGCTATGACACTCTGCGCACCAAGCAGCAGCTCGGCTACTCTGTCCACAGTGGCGTGCGACTTACCCATGGTGTCCTGGGTTTTGCAGTCTGTGTTGTCTCCGGTACGGCATACCCTGACTCTGGATGATGTTTGTCGTTTCCTCCTGAGGGCATGACAACGCATGTCCAAGACCCTACTCCAGCAGGGAGCATTGGCTCTTCCTTATGTCAGTCTAGTTCTTGCGATCCCTCAGCTGTTATCTGCAAAACAGCTGGCAAAAGTCTTGTATATGCCTTTCGTACATATAGACCCTAAGCGTTCTTGCTGCTACATTACATGCGATCAAAGCATGGTCACAGCTTCCTGCATGTCACTCACACTTTGGCACATGCAGGTACTCATGGACCCATTGCACTGCAAGAGCGCATTGAGGGCTTCTTGAACAGCTCGACAAGCCTGCTAGCTGATCTGACAGCAGAAGACTTTGAGAGGCATCGTCAGGCCCTCATCGCGTCAAAGCTTCAGCAGAACCACAGTCTGCTGGAGGAATCTGACAGACACTGGGAACAAATTCAATCTCGCAGGTGTGCTTTGTGCTCCAATGCAACCAGATCTAAAACATCTCCCCGATGTAGAAATGTGCTTTTACTGACCCCATGCGTTTCTGAGTTTAGATTTCCAGTGTAGGGATGACGTTTCTGAATTAAAATAGACGTTTCGGGATTGAAAAGAGCTCAGTATCAATGCACCATTGCTGGTTCTTACGCTGTATGTCCAATCGTTCCAAGGCACAGATGCACTCTACGCCTCACTGCAAGCAGGCACTTGCGACTTGAGGTGGTGGTGTCTATGTGCTAGCCAGAAACAGGTGTCTGTCATGCAGGTACAACTTCACAGTACGGCAGCAGGAGGTTGAGCAACTCAAGGCAATCAGTCTTGAGCAGATCAAGGAGTTCTATACGCAGTGCATACCTCTGTCTGCTGAGGGTCGTCGCTGTCTGGCAGTGCACGTTGTCAGCAACAGTCACGTTGAGGAAACAGTTGAGCCAGGCATAGAAGACCTGGACAGATTCAAAGAAGATCTGCAGTTGTGCGCCTTGCCTTTCAGTTCAAGCCTTGCTAAGTGACATGGAGACTAGCCAATAAGACAAAATGTGTAGTGGTACATAACATGTCACAATGCACTCCAAGCGCTGTGCAGCAACTGCTGCAGTGCCACAAGGTCTTCTGCATCGACATGGAGGATCAGGTTGCAGTCATGAGATGCCAGTTTGTAGCTTGCTGTTGCGTGTTTAAAGTATGCATAGAACAGACATACATATCACCACCAGTGCAGTGCAAGCAGTGCATCACGCGTTTTGCAGAGGTCAGCGAATGGTACTGGAGCATCCAAAATTCTTCCAGGGTGTTCCCTGATGTGTTTGCTCGAACAAACCATGCTTTGTCTTTGTGCAAAACACGTCTTAGATGACCGCCTAACACATTGGGTAGGTCAGTAGCCAGAAAAGCTGCCACTGAAGATGAAGCCTGATGAAAAAGGTGGCTGTACTGCTGACGTATGTGACTGTATGCGGGGCAGTCAAACAGAAAATGCTGTTCGTCTTCAAATGAACCAGACATGCACAGAAGACAGACCCTGTCCTCCCTGCTGCAATGTTCTACTGTCTTTGAGTAGCTACCTCAAGTGGTTTCGGTGCAAGGATCACGTGCAAGGGCAAGTTGAGCGCCACAGTGATCAGAGCACTTCAGAGCACATAGCGATGACGTAGATCGACGCTCAGTCAGCTTTAGGTTTTCCATCCAACTCGTGTATTCAGCAGCATGTGCATATGTGCTCGGTGGTTCGATCTTGCGGAATCCTTCCCTGTGCCGTGATCTATCGTACAAATGCCAAGCAACATCATGCGCAAAAGGATCGACCAGCCTGTAAATGCTGCGTCAAAAGAACAGTCAGACCTCGGCGTTGCTCGAGGAGTGTACGAACAGCTTCGTCAAGGAGTCGAGCCTAAGTTGCTTCTTGAGCAAGTGGACGACGCAATTTGCGCAACTTCAGGCCAGCTCGCTCTGGCACAGCTGCTGACAGTTGACAAGTCCAGCTGGGTTAGATGTGTACATCAATTGGGTTGCAGCTCGGGTGCCTTAAGTTTAGTCTGAGAGACACACACACAGCGTGTGCAAAGACTTATTTTTTGCACTCTTGTACCTACAGTACAGTGAAGTTTGGTGTCTGCTCAAACATGTTGTCTGTTGAGCAGGAGACGAATTGACAAAACTCTATCTGTGTTGCTATTGCCTCTGCTCAGGAAGCAGCCAATCAACAGCTGCAACATCATCTGACAGCTGGCGCTTTACTGTTGTTACAGCATATGACATGTTTACACATGTGCTGATTATGCCCGCATATGATGAACTTCATTCTTATATCAGAAGAAGCTTTTGTTTGTCAACACAAGCAATTGTATTTGGATTCCAATCACAAGCGGTTCCCTGATAGATTGGATCTCAGATACACGTCCCCAAGGATGCACTGATTTGCAGAGCCCGGTGGTGTGCCTGGATCATAGGTATTGTGTCAGATCACAAGCGGTTGTTCTTTGATGCATGCCAAACAGGCGGACACACAGTGGAAACTCTGCTATATGCTTCAATGGATCTCAACAACTCATACCAGACCATGTTTCTGGCCTTTCAGATATAATGACATTCTGCTGTTTTTTCGGACTCTGTTGGCCGGCAAATCTATCAGCTGGCAAGCGTTAGCATTAACTCAACCGGGCAGTAGTTTCAGCTTGTTGTAACTTGACTATCGCATGATACCACATTGCACACCCAGGCGTGTTCCCTGAGCTCCTGCTCAGTCACAATCCCCCATCTGCTGACCATGTATTCAATACCAATTTGGTACTATTGCTAAAGCAAGCAATGAACTTCGACTGTATTCCAGCAACAACATCTGCAACCAGCCTGAGTTGTTCAAACTTGATCTGTGCAGCCAGGTGGGCACTCCACAGCTTGACAAAGGAGGACATGGCGTCTGTGTGTGAGGCACTTCTGATGTCGTTGTGCAAGTGCGGCGCAGTGACAAACTTGTTGATTGCAATGTGTCATGCGTAACATGTCCAGTAGCCTTGGAATCATTAGTCATAGTCACAGCAATGCCAGGCTTCAACCATGGACTAAAGGCTAACAACACCACAGCGTCATACATGGTTTTTCAAACTTGTGTCAGCTTGACAGCAGGGGTTGTATAGATGCGCAGCTCTCTCACATTTCTAAGCAACATTGGTGACTTGCTCACACCATGGCGCTGCCAAGCGGTAAGATCTTATACAAATGTGCAGCAGCCGTGTTGGCGGTAATGATTGCTGCAAGCCACGATCAGCACACAATGATGCTCTTGTTACGACTGCGCTGGGGCATTCTTGGCCGTCGTGAACTCCTCCCAAAACATATCAGCCTGCACTCAAACATGCGCCAAGTGATGCAGCTTGGCCGGACTTTTATAAGTAAGAAATGACGCACAGCATCTCTGCTGACAGCAGCATTTTACTCTCCATGGCCATATGACAAGACGCTGACACATGTTCGCAGCACATACTTCACCGTTCTACATGTATGGAGATGTGCATGCTTCAGATGCCAAGATGCGCCATACCGCATGTGAGAGGAAGAGCAGCATCTGGTAGATGGAGTTGCCCAACCAGCAGAAGAAGATGCCAATGTAGCGGCGAATGACAATGTCATACAGGCGGCTGACTGGCCCCAGGTTGCGCAGGACCAGGCTCTCCACCCACAGGATGTGGTCCTCATGCTTCACGATCACCTTGCCTGCAAAGCACACCCACTAAACTTGAGCCACTTGCAGTAGCATGCACACCCAGCAGGTCGTCAGACTTCAAGCAAGTGAACACGTGCGTGTGCATGAGCGAAAGCTCATGTGCAAGTACTGCAGCTAGGTACCCAAAGCATTGTAGCACTGACTTGTGCATCCATCAGTCACTCAGCATCAAGCAAGAGAACAGCATTGGAACGGGAACAAACTGTTTTGTAACCACAGAAGCCATGCTAGCATGAACACATTGCATGCCAGCAGTAGGAGTGCAGCGTGGGTCTTACTGGAGCGGCCAGTGTCTGCCTCGTCCAGGGTAAGAATGATGTGAACCCAGATGGCCAAGGGGGGCCAGGCAGGGTGCCACAGGTAAGGCCAGTACTGCTGCTCTAGATCCACCATCACCAGGTCATCCCTCTCTCCCAACACTGCAGCATAATAATGAAAATAATAACAATAATAATTAACGCTTCCCAGCTCATGATGAGCTAGGTACGTGCAGGAGAAGTCTTGTCTCTCCAAAGCAGCCTGTCTTGTGCATCCCTGTAAGGCCTACTAATACAACAGTTTTGACAATCACGTCATGCAACATCATTGAAACTAGACCTGCAGCATGCACTTGTTTGAAAAGCAGATGATGAGGATTGCTCATGAGTAACAATGGCAGGACTGCTGTGCTGAAAGCTGAGCACTGCTGGGTTGTATGTTTCTGCAACATGATCATTATTGTCTGAAATGCTGCTTACTCTGCAAAAACCTGCTACAGACTACATGAGCATGAAGTATTTATAGCCTTCTGGTGTACATGCACAGTGCCCTTGGCTTCTCATTAAATTGATGCCGAAAGGTGTAGACTTTTCTTTTCTTTTCTGCACAGTGCCAAAGCTGCCAATGCACTCCCTGTTGATTGTCATGACATATAAATAAAACTTTTTTACAGCTGACTCATTTCGTCTGTACGGTTGTGCAGACACCTTGCACAGGTGTGTAAACTTGTACATTACCTATCCGCTTGACTTTGGCATTGGTCTTGCGGTTGATGAAGGACCAGAACATGTGAGCGCCAAAGATGTTCTCCTTGCCCCTGACTATGAACAGAGGATGCCAGAACTCTGCTTCTTCACTATACATTTGCTGTGAGTAATCCCACCTGCATCCATGCAGCCGTCTTCATGCAGTGCACACTCTACACAGTCAGTGCTACATGTTCTTGGCAACAAATCAGCTTCTGGTTGTTGTCATGAAAGCAAAGTGTGAATGCAATGTGTGATTGCCTTGTGCATGTGAAGCTGCATGAGTACTATACAAGCTGCCTCAGCTTTGCTCAAAGCAAGGGTCTTTGTGACAAGTATGCCTGTTATTTGAGCTCTTGAGGCAGCCAGATGGCACCTGACGGGCTGGGGGGTTTTATTGAGTGCAGCAAGACCAAAGCATAATGACTTGAACAATATTGGTGCTTCTGGCTGAGTGACTGCCTGGGCTTACTTGGCTTTTGCAGAGCCTCCGTAGGCTACATGGATTGCATCTACAATATCCTTTTCTATGTTTTGGAACCCCTTGGTCTTGGACTGACGCTTCAAATGGTTTGGCACATCCAGGTCTCTTGAGTACACCAGGTTGCCAATGGCTGCATAAGCAGAACCTGCAAACCAAAATATGTTTCACCAACTATGGAAGATTTCAAGATGTGGGCAAATGAGTGGCATGATGTGCTTGTTGAGCCACTTCTAGCGTAGCAACAGGACACATTTGGGTTAATGGGCAGTCCACTTGTATAGTGCTTTTCAATGCAGTCTGGTGACCAAGCGCCAATTCAGCACCTGAGTGAATCTGTCGCGATGGTCTACTGGCTTGCTTTCTGCCTCCTATAGGGGCATTGATGCAACACTGTCAAACAGGAACATCTAAGCTCATGCAGCATGAGGGCTGTGCCAGCTTCCAGAATCTACTCCATCAGATGCCATTGCAAGCAAGTGAGATGAAGCGGTATTTCTTTACTGGGCTCAACATGTCAGTTGTCAAAAGATGTACACATGAGTGAAGGACTGGTGGTAGTGCTTCTTTGGTGAATCACGGTGGCATTGAAATCATGCACAGCCATACTTGACAGCAATGCTTCATGCATGTACAGTCTGACCTGCCACAGGCCTCAGGTACTTGAGACACAATGGCCCCAGGCCCAAAGTTAGAATTGGGTTCAATGCCAAGAAGCTTTCGACCCAGAAGATG
>JAABUP010010202.1_pt1 | contig 11186 bp, 14 predicted proteins | sample 5559201 | NCBI WGS metagenome assembly JAABUP01 (sample SAMN10711887, study PRJNA513373) | rock metagenome | isolation source: Antarctica rocks | place: Antarctica | reverse complement strand
TATGTTAGCGGTATCATCACTATCAACATATGGAATACTATTAGCCGGTTGATCAGCTAATTCCAAATATGCATTTCTAGGTTCACTTAGGAGTACCGCACAATTAATTAGTTATGAGTTAATATTAAGTTCAGCGATATTATTAGTAATATTACTAACCGGTAGTTTAAATTTAACAGTAAATATAGAAGCTCAAAGAGCGGTATGATTTATAATGCCATTATTTCCTATATTTATTATTTTTTTTATAGGATCTGTGGCAGAAACTAATAGAGCACCTTTTGATTTAGCTGAAGCAGAATCAGAATTAGTTAGTGGATTTATGACAGAACATGCAGCAGTTATATTTGTATTTTTTTTTCTGGCTGAATATGCTAGTATTGTTCTTATTTGTATATTAACTAGTATATTATTTCTAGGTGGTTATCTTTTAAATTATCTACCAATATTATACTTAATACAAGAAATTGACTATAGATATATTTTTATAGAGAATCTTGAATTCTTAAGTGATCCTTTGATAGAAGGATTATGATTCGGTATAAGTATAGGACTAAAAACTTGTATTATGATATTTATATTCATCTGAGTGAGAGCCTCATTCCCTCGTATAAGATTTGATCAATTAATGACATTCTGTTGAACAATTTTATTACCGATCGTTATAGGACTTATTATATTAGTACCTTGTATTTTATATAGTTTTGAAATACTTCCTACAAATATCTCTTTATTATATTTACCATTTATGGTAAAAAATAGACGTATTAAATTTATGACAATAAAAAACTTACACTTATTCCAAACTAAATCATTTGTTGCTCATTACAGTTCCTATCGCTTTGACCCTTTTGCTAATAACAGTCCCTATCGCAATAACCGTTATGCTAGACCTGTCACATTCTGTTTACCCGTGGAAGATTTGCACTGTTATAACAATAATTCTATTGTAAAAGAAATATTTTGAAGTTATTTACATTATAACACTAAATATTCGATTCGTATTATATTTAGATATAGATCTAGGAGATCTAGGTTAAGCCGTAACTATATCGGAAATGGTGGTAAGCGATTAGCTTTTTCTTTTAAGACTGATAAGGACATTTATAAATTTGGATGATTTATATATCAAGAAATAGCTGATTTCTATATTAAACATTCCTTTGGAAATAACAAACTACTCTCTATAAAAGTTACGATTATTAAGGTTTATTCTAATGATATAACTTAGTTTTCTGTAGCAAAAGACAAAATTATATCAAAAGCCGACACAGAAAAAAAAAATATTTTATCCACTGATACTACCACTACTGATATTATTATTAATTTTAAATGTAACAAGTAAATACTACATCGACTGCTACTATCACCGTTGAGGGTCCTCCACCTCCTTTGGCACCGGGCATACACGCTTAGTGAAAAGCCGACTCCTTAGTGTTCTTTACCCCTGAAGGTTTAATGCTTGTCTTAACGGGGAAGGATCCTCCCCTACAGTTAAGAAGCTTGATTTTGTACTCTAGCCATGGCCACCTAACCAAGATACTCAACCTGAAATTCTAATAGACCACTTAGGTAGGAAAAAAAAAGGGGTATCCTTTTTGTTGGAAAAAAAAAGAGGAGAATCCTTCCCAGTTTAATATTATTAATAGAGTTAGATTAATATTTTTAATCTAACTAGACATCTTTTTTTTTAATACACATTTCCTATACAAATTAACGCCTTTTTAAAGTACAATTTGTTTTGCTATGTACAATATATATAAGTCTAAAAATTATACCTGTGCATATTATATATATACATAAGTAAGTATTTTAGCTTTAATTAGTATTGTTTGCTTTAGTGTTTTACTAAAAAAAAAATATCTGGTTAGATATAATTTACCACACAGATATGTGTGGTGTTACAATAGATTATTATCATCTGAAAAATATATATGAGTAATCTCTTCAGAGGAAAATTTTTTATAACATATTTTTATGTAATGTTACTTATACTATTACTATTAATCCCGATGGCGGGTGTATTTCTTATTTCAACAATGTTTAATAACAATTCAGATTTAAATTTAAAACAAATTAAAATTACTGCTTTAATTACATCTATAATTAATTTGTTTGTATCTTTAGTTGTGTTTATTTTATTTAATTTTAGTAGTAATCAATTTCAATTTGTTCAGGAATCACATCAAATAAGTTCATTTGATTTTTATTTAGGAGTAGATGGAATATCTATATATTTTGTATTGTTAACAACTATAATCATACCTATTTCATTACTATCTAATTGAACTTCGATATCTGAAAATATAAGATCTTATGTGATAATTATACTTTTACTAGAAACACTCTTATTAGCAGTTTTCTTAGTATTAGATATATTATTATTTTATATCTTTTTCGAAAGTATACTGCCTCCTTTATTTATATTAATAGGTTTATTTGGATCTAGTAATAGAGTGAGAGCAAGCTTTTACCTATTTTTATATACACTGTTAGGATCCTTATTTTTACTATTATCTATTCTTACAATGTCGTCTATTATGGGAACAACAGATTTTGATGCTTTGTACAAAACTAATTTTAATTTTTTCACACAGTTATTTTTATTTACTGGAATTTTTATAGCTTTTGCTGTAAAAACACCAACCATATTTTTAAATACTTGACTTTTAAAAGCTCATGTTGAGTCACCCTTAGGTGGTAGTATAATATTAGCAGGTATAGTTTTAAAATTAAGCTTATATGGTATACTTAGATTAATATTACCTTTATTACCTCAAGCATACCATTATTTCACTTCATTAATATATGTGATAGGTGTTATTACTATTATATATGCTAGTTTTAGTACTTTAAGAACTATTGATGTGAAAGAACTTATTGCATATAGCTCTGTATCACATGCAGCTGTTTATCTTTTAGGTGTGTTTAGTAACACTGTACAAGGAATAGAAGGTGGTATTACACTGGGGTTAGCCCATGGTTTTGTTTCTTCAGGTTTATTTGTTTGTGCTGGTGGTGTTTTATATGATAGATCTTCAACAAGACTAATTACATATTACAGAGGTATTGCTCAACTAATGCCACTGTTCTCTATATTATTCTTTATACTCTGTTTAGGTAATTCTGGAACACCCTTATCACTTAACTTTGTTGGTGAGTTTATGAGTCTTTATGGTGTATTTGAAACATTACCGTTATTAGGTGCTTTGGCTAGTTCTTCTATAATATTTTCTGCAGCATACACAATATATATGTTTAACAGAATAGCATTTGCTGGAACATTTTCTAAATTCTTCTTAGTTAATATCCCTGACTTGAATAAAAGAGAATTCTTTGTTTTATTAACATTAGTGGTATTTACAGTTGCACTAGGAATATATCCTGCCCCTGTATTAGATGGTTTACATTACTCTGTATCATCTTTAATCTATTATAGTTCTATTTAGATTAGCGGATTATTTTTTTTTTCTCGGGATGCGTAATTTTTAATATTATTTAATTAGAGCTTCCTTTATCTTTTTTGTTGCATTAATAGAAGTAAATCCTGTGGGAGGATTTTTTCTTTTCACGATTATCTGCGGAAAAATTGAAGAACACAATTTTATGATTATTTCCTAAGCAATGGAAAAAAAAAAATTATCAAAAAATTACCAATAAAATAATTTAGATTAGGGGAGAATCCTTCCCCCTGTTTTTTAAATTAATAAAATGAATATGTATATGAAGATGAATAACTTTTTCGATCCTATTTTCGTTATATGTGTTGCTATTGTTGTATTTTGTTTACTTCAAGCTTATTTTGGTATAACATTACAAAGATTTATAAAAACACTTTTTAATCCTAGTAATATAGAATATTTGACTCTTTTATTAATATTAGGTTTGTTATATTTTTATATAAAGAATGGCACAAGGCACAAGGCACAAGGCACAAGGCACAAGGCACAAGTCACAAGGCACAAGGCACAAGGCACAATATATTGTCTTAATGAAGAGACTAAAAAGAAACTAATGGAAGTTAGTGGTAATACAGTAAAGATTCATAATCCTAATATTAACATACCAGGATCAGTTGCTAAAGCACTTACAAATATAGGTACTGGTGCAGCAATAGAGGTGGTAGGAGTGCTGCAGCTAATGGCACATGCCGTTAAAGCAAGTGCACTCCCTATTAGTGTTAAATTTATGGGTATTATTACTGCAACTAATGCAGCTAACACCACCACTCAAAACAATATAAAACCTAGTCCATCTAGTAAAAAAGATTCTTACAGTTCTTACCCTAACAGCAGTGTTTTAGAGGATGTTTAGAGTAATTATGCTACAATAGATACGGTTATGACTTTCTTAAATTCTAATTATATTTTACATATTGCTATACTATATTTACTATTTGCATTAGGTATATTATATTTGTGTGACAAGCTTATTAAAAATAAATGAGAATGAATATTTATTAGAAATATTTTCGGTGAACGTTTTTATAGTCTTATGATTAAAGGTATAAATTATACAAGTAAGTAAAATCAAATATGAATGTTTGCAATATGAATAATGTTAGTATTATCTACTATAAGTAGTATATACTTTGCTTATTTCTTATTAAATAATATTGATGTAATAAGTGAAATATTAGTAAAAATTAATTATAATGTTTGCTTGGATTAATATATTTAGATATATATTATTTGCTTAAATGGATAGTTTTATTTGTTTTTGCCTACTTTAAACAATTTTATAAATTAAAGTTTGACTATTAAGGTTCTTTATTTTTTCTTCTTCTCTTTTTTTTTTAATAAAAAAAGATGCAAAGTTGCTCTTGGAGTTTAGAGGTATCTATAATCCTTTTTATAATTTTTATCTTAGATTTAATCTAGTCTTAAGATAGAAATATGTCCAATAACAGACATCTAGTATTGTGTTATTTCTTTATAAAATTATAAATACATGAATGTTAATATACATAAGCGTAAGATTGCCTGAATAATTTATAAACTAAAAGTTTTTAATTTACAAAGGTTTAGAGAGCAAACAAAAGAGATAAAATCTTTTTTTTCATCCGGTTTTTCTTTTTGATTGAATAAAGCTTTTAAAATATCGCAATCAGCACCGATAGTTAATAATGAATATATTCAAATATATCCTTATCCTAGCTCTTTGCCCGATATATCTGTTGTTAAACAATACTCTGATTCAGCTTTGGATAAGAAAAATATTGTTAATAATTTTTCTTATAAATCGGTTATTTATATGTGGTTTAACTTTGTTAAAAACGAGGTTTACATTACTTTACTCTAAATTTTATAGGAAAATTTATTTATTTATATAGTTATAATATTCTTAAATTACAATGGGATTATTTGTACAATTTATTAAGTAATAAAGCTTATTTATATTCATCTTTTATTAAAAGTCTTGTATTAGGTTATAGCAGTAATTATTTTAAGCGCAAATGTTGGAATTTCTTAACTATTAGAAGATTGAGTTTTAGAGGTATTCAATCTTTGTATTTTTCTCCCCTCTTATAATTTAATATTAAATCTTATAATGAAAAATAATCAAAATATTTTTGTAGCTCTGTCTAGAGCTAAATATAACAACAAGGACAATTTATATTATATAGTAGCATCAACTTTTTTTTTATTAAGAAGAGGAAAAAATTGAACTACATTAAATTTCGTGAAAGAGCCAAATGATATAATTTTAATGAACTTCATTATATGTATGTAGTTAACGAAGAATTTTAAGGTTTTGTTAAAACTATAGTAGATGGTGATCCAATATATCCAAAACAAAGTTATTATATATCGGTAGTTTCTGCTTTGGATTTGTTTACACAAAACTGTATGGATTCTCTTATACCTTATCTTGAAAAAATAAAATTTATGTTTCATTTTAAAGGTCATGATTGAACACAAATTGTGGCATTATTTAGAACTTGCAATATTATTATTAGTGGAGGTTCTAATACAAAAAGGCATATTCTTTTTCCTGTTCAATTTAGATTATCTCAATTTTTACTTTGTTATTACGGTCCGTCTTTTTTTTTTTTTTAGGAGTAACTAATTCGTTTGATATTGGTAATTCTACTGGTTCTAGATCAAGATACGATTTTACTAGTAAAGTGTTAAAGATTATATAGATCAGAAGAAAAAAAAAAACAGAATGAAGATGAAAATCCGGATAATAACATAACTGAAAAAGACGGAGGATGATGCATTAAAAAATAAAAATATTTTATATTATTTAGTGTTTAACTTTTTTACCATAATTGTGGTGTACCACTTACTTTAAATTTTGTAGGAGAATTTAGGTCTTTATACGGTCTCTTTGAAACATTACCATTGTTAGGTGTTTTGGCTAGTTCTTCTAGAATATTTTCTGCAGCATACACAATATATATGTTTAACAGAATAGCATTTCCTGGTGCATTTTATAAATTTTTCCTGGTTAATATCCCTGATTTAAATAAGCGAGAATTTTTTGTTTTATTAACATTAGTAGTATTTACAGTCGCACTAGGAATATACCCTGCTCCTATACTAGATGGTTTACATTATTCTGTATCATCTTTAATATACTATTCAAAGCTAATATAAAGTAGTTTAAGTTATTTATTTCTAATAATATATATATATATTATTTAGTTTTATTAAATAAGTCTAAATATAAATTTTTGAAAATCCCAGTTTAAAATATCTAGGTATACCTCTGTTTTTAGGGGCATTATTTAAAATACAAAAAAAACCATAAACTCATTACCAGTATTATCAATTGTGAAAAATTATGGTTTTGTCTGTGGTGTGAAATAAACCTTTTTTATGAGGGGAGAATCCTTTACCATCTGAGGAAGAGATTTCTCAAAATAAAAAAGATTATTTAGGAGATATCGAAAAGAATGATTTTTATAGAAATGCTTTTTTTTTTTTTTTTCAATATGAAGCAAAATGTTTTCACTGGTAAAACTAAAATAGATATGTTTTCTAGTATTGTAGAAAAAAAAATTGGGATTCTTTTACAATCAAAAGATATTTATGATTTTCATAAACAAAATTTGATTGAAACTACTTGTTACTTTGCAAATTTAAAAGACTTAAAACAAGCAAAAACTGGCCGGAATTGTTCTCCTTCTACGTATTTGGATGAATGTGGTATTTTAATTGCTGAATACATTGAATCTAAATATAATTTGATTAAAACTTATGAACCTCAAAAGCTTACTGAGAATCTTAACTTAATCAAACCTGTTTTCATAAAAAAAATATATATTGTAGATACTTTAGGTAAAACCAGTATTGTTGGTGATCTAGTAAGTCTCGCTCTGGGTATTTATGCAGCTCAAATAAATAATGAAGAAGACAAATTAATAAATGCTACTATAGGTTTTAATCTCACTAGGGCTCTCTTTAAACAATTAGTATGTTGTAATTAGGAAAAGAAAAAAAAAATTATTTAAAAAGAAATGCGACTTTTTTAGATAGTGTTTACCCTATTTTTAAATCAATGTATAATAAAGAAAAGGATATGGAAAGGTTAACTTTTGCATTAGGAATCTTTTTTAGACAGATTTTAGAAAGTGTTAAAGTATTAGTAATGTTTGTTAAACGTCTTTGTAGTGATAAAACACAACATTACTTAAATGTATCAAATGATTTTTACTCTAAAATGGATATTACTAGTTTAGCAGCAGCTAGATTACCTACTGCATTACCTATGGTGTTCTTGCCTAAAAGATGAGAACTTAAACCTGATCGTAGTATTGAAAATTCTGGTGCATATCTTTTAAACAATTATAAAGGTTATCAAGATATTTGATATAATAAAGTTAACTATGCAAAAATTACAGATTTTGTAGGTGAAAAAAAAGAAAGCTGAAGCTAATAATAATTTTAAGGATGTTGGTAATCCTGTAATAAATTTAGTTAATGGGCTAAGTGCAGTTCCTTATAATATAAACATAGAGGTCATAAATTTTATCTTTAAACATGGAATAGAATTAGGGTTATACGAGCACTCTAAATCAGAAGATTTTAATTCCGTTAGAATAGGTAAAATCTTCAAACCTCCAAGGGGTCTTAAAGCGAGATTTTTTTTTTCATCTAAAGCCAGATTGGACTATATAACAATAGTTTTAGCACAATTATATTCTCTTGCTAAATGTTTTTATTTCCCTGTAAGATTAGATTTTTGAGTTAGGGTATATAATGAGTGTTATGCCTTGTCATATCTAGGTAATACCTTAGCTAAATCTTTATTACAATTCCATTCTCCAGAGAAAATAAAAAGAAAAGATGAGCTTAGTATTAAATGACTTAAAGCTTATGGTGCAGCTATGTATAGTAAAAAGTTAAATAAAAAATCCTTCAATGATAGAGTTTTTTTCGAGGGGACAAAAACCATAATAAAATTCTTAATTTAAAAAGTAATAATTTTGAGTTTTTACGTTATTGTAATAATAAGAAAGCTATGTTCATTGCTTTTTGTTTTGAATATATAAAATTATTACATTAGTTTATTAGTTTTTTCTCACAATTTTATATTCATTTAACTATCCGGAAAAAAAAAACGGCACTTGTAACGGTTTACAACATTTATCTATGTTAACTAAAGAGGAAGAAAGTATGAAAGAATTTAATTTTTTTTTTCTCTTTAACATGAGTTTGGATGACGAAGCTAAAGATTACTATATGTTTGTGTATAAAAGAACTATGATTATGCTAGAAAAAGAAATTGAAGTTCTTAAAGCTAAAGAGGTACTTTCTCATTAACTAGAGATGAGTAACAAAAACTTGAACAATTTAAAAGGTTGATGGCTTTCTCATTAACTAGAGATGATATCAAAAAAGCTATTATGACATACCCTTATAATGCTAGTATTAGAGCAATGTTAAAATATATGGTAACTAATTTCTATACTGCTTATGAAATGAATCGTTATGGGAAGGAAGAAATAAAAGAGATAGTTTAATATAGGGGTAAATAAAAATATCCAAATATATTTTAGAGATATTGTTCTCTTTTGAAATGTATTTGCCGAATACTTTCAAAAGTTAGTTCCTCTCATTTTTGCTTTAAAACAATATTTATCTGATATGGCATTTTTACATGGTCAATTAGACAAGTCTATCAAAAAAAAAATAAAGTTATATTCGGGAGTTAAAATTACTAGTGGTTATTATAAAATGATTGATAAAGTATATAAACCTCTTGCAGTTAAAAGAACTCCATTTACTTAGAAAGTTGTAAAAGGAGAACAACTAGATACAACTAAAATGAAAAATGCTTTTATGCTAAATGTTATTCACTCATTAGATGGCTGTACTGTTGCATTATTGTTTCAACATATTATATTACCAGTAGCTTGACGTAATGGGGAAGAGGCAAATATTTTTATCCTTACTATAACCCTAATAGTATTCGTACAAGTAATCTAATTAGGTTTCAGGACGCTAATAGTAATATGTGTATAAGTATGTTTTCAATACACGATTGTTTTGGTGTTACTGCCTATACGGCTACTGAGTAATTAAGTTGCGTAATGTCTGCATATGTAGACTTATACTTTGATCGGGAGTATTTACGTGATCTTCATAAGGCAATTATAGATAATTTAGTAAATACCTTACCTGAAAAATAGATTGAATATAAGGATGGTGTACTTTTTAGGATAAATAAATATTTATAAAAAACAACTATCTTTTCTTTTATTACATTAGTGATATGTCTCTTTTTCTGTATCTTATTAGACAGTGCCCAACCATTAAATAATAAATTTATACTTATTGTTAAATCTAAAAAAATAGTAGAGTTTTGTTAAAAAAAACGCATATCTAATATGTATACTAACTTTTTTTTAATAGATTTCTAGAAATAATACTCTCTGAAAAACGAATCAATAAAACCAAATGAGAATTTTAAAAAGTCACCCTCTTATCAGCTTAGAAAATGAATATTTAGTTGATTCACCTGAACCTTCAAACATAAGATCTTTATGAAATTTTGGTTCACTATTAGGCTTTTGTTTAGTTATACAAATTGTAACTGGTGTAACTTTAGCAATGCATTATAACCCTAGTGTACTAAAAGCATATAATTCATTTAATTTGTTATTAGCTTTAATATTCTGTTTAGGTATCCTATTAATTATAACAAGGTATTCCAATTTTTGTCTTTACATTAAAGACTCTAATCTCTCAAATTACCTCTTATATGTATTATCTGCCATATTATATATTACTACCTGTCCAACTTTATATTCATTTTTATTTTTATTTAGTTATAACTTTTATATTTTTATTCTTTTTCTTTTTAATGTCTGTATTTTATTATTTTTAATGTCTAACCCTACTTTATTTGTAAGATATCCTAATACATCCAGAATAATATTATTAATAAGTATCATCTTAATATTTTTATGTATTGTTCATTTTATAAAGGAGCTATTTGAATATCTTTCATCTATGAGAATACAAGATTGATTGAATCCTTCAACCCCTCCATTATCTAATGAACAAGGTAGTTCTTCAAACAATCCAAACGGTCCAAATTCTGGGGGACCTGGGGGGGTGGGGGGGGGGGGGTGGTTCTCCTCATCCTGTTGGTAGGGGTGGTTCTCCTCATCCTGTTAGTAGGGACAATGAAGAGGAAGACGATCTGTCCAATTTTAATTTTAGTAATATGTCTAGTATTTTGAAGGCTCGTAGCGAACAGTTAATCAGCGAATGAAAAGCCGAAGCGCCTGCGCGGAGTAAAGTTCGTAGCTCAGTCTCTTTGGCAGATTTAGGAATTCAACGTAATACTCCGGAGTATAGAGCTTTATCTTTTTACGCAAAGAACAATATAGGTACTGGTAAAGGCGATGCAATATCCATTTTTTGCAAGAGGGTTTTGGATCAAGAGGGGTTGTCAAAGATATTAATATATTCCCCTCATTTACAAGGACGCCAAAGAATCGGCCATAATATACTAGACAGTATAGCTTCCTTCAAACAAACTAAATAATAAAAATAATTAATTTATAATAATATTAAATATATATGTGTATATTTTGCAAACAGGGGATTAATATATTGATGGAGTACAGGGGTATTATTCAGATAAAATTAAAGGAATAACTCTAGAGACTTAGACAGCTTTCCTGGGTTACCACCATAGCCCAAAATGATCTATTACCAATAAATATA
>JAABUP010010201.1_pt1 | contig 11187 bp, 14 predicted proteins | sample 5559201 | NCBI WGS metagenome assembly JAABUP01 (sample SAMN10711887, study PRJNA513373) | rock metagenome | isolation source: Antarctica rocks | place: Antarctica | reverse complement strand
GAAGTTTGCAAAGTCTATGAAACTCTGTACACTCTTTACTGATTTAGAGGCTTGTCAGTTCATAATTGTCTTCATCTTTTGAGAATTCATTTGTACACTCTTTTTCACTTTCAGAATGAACTCTAGATACTTGATTGACTTGACTTCAAACTCACATTTGTCAATGTCAATTTGTAGGCTAACTTCTCAAAGTTGTAGTAGTATCTTTTGTACATGATTTCGGTGTTGATGTAGCAATTCATCAGTGAAAATGAGAATATTGTTCACATAGACTGAACAGAACTCATTCAAGAAGTTCTACAAGACTCAGTTAATATATCTTTGAAAGATGCTCAGAACATTGACTAACTCAAAAGAAGTCATCATTCATTCATACAACTTGTACCTTGTATGAAACACTGTCTTTCATTTGTCTTCTGCAGCAATTTGAATCTTGTGAAATGCTGCTATGACATTCAACTTGATGTATCATTGAGCTCATTCAATGTTTCACAGAGTCTCATATATCAATGAAAGAAGGTAACAATCCTTCTGAGTGATTCAGTTCAAGTCACAGTAGTTTACACAGAATCAAAGTTCATCTTCTGACTTTTGTACAAATAAAACAAACACTGCAGCAGATGAGTTACTGACTCATATGAACTGCTTATTCAAAAGTTCTGTTAGTGTTTTGTGCAACACTAGTAACTTCTCTTTCATCATGTTGTATAGAGAACCTCAGAATACTTTTGACTCTTTTTCATTCATCTTTTCTAGTTCAATCTGATGATCTGTGCCTTTTTCCCTTAAGAAAGACAACTTCTCAGTCATTGTACAATCAAACACATTTAAAAACTCATGATAATGATTAAAGAGTATAGTCCTCAGGTCAGTCTTTTTCTGTGAGGTTAAGACTTTTTCAATATTGATCATGCTGATTAAGAACACCTCAATCTTCTTTTGTTTCTCTTCTTTCTTCTGTATGAGGTTTGTAAAGAACATAGCTGACATCATAACATGATTGAACTCACTTTCAGCAGAAGCTTTTCTGTTTCATACAATAGTTTCTGTGAATTCAATCATAAGAGAGACTCTGTCTGCATTCAATATGATCTTATTCTGCTTCATTCATGATAAACCTAGTATAAGGTTGTAGAACACTAACTTAAAGACAACATAAAAGTATGTTCTTGACTTCTGATAACTGTTGATATCAATTTGTACAACAGTCACCTCATTTACTACTGAGTTTGAAGGCTCATCAAATCTTGTGATTGTACAAGGCTTAATCTTAATGCACTGTAGGTTGTAATTTCTAGCAAAGTGAGAAGTGATCATTTCATAAGACAGACATTCTGTGTTGTACAAGATATGTGCATATGACTTCTTATTGACTAATGTTGACATAGTGAAGAGAGCACTGTACATCTGTTTTTCAAACTTCTTTCAGCTTTTATCACATTTTGTATGCTCTCAGCTGTGACTTCTGTTAAAAGCTACTCTTTTTCTGAGTTCTTCTCTTTTTCTGTTGTTTTCTTCACAGTTTCAGCAGTGATAACATTGATGATGTGAGATCATACAGCAGACAGAAGTTTGCAGTTCTTAATGAAGTGACTGTTGTCTTCACAGCACATGCATAGTTGTTTCATATGATGTTTTGTCACTTTCTTCTCTGACATTCATTGTGCTTTGTGTCTCTCTTCAGTTTTTGTTACTGTGACAATGATGTGTCTGATGAATTCTCAGTTCATGTTGTTTGTGTGAGACTGTTACATGATGATAATAGTTGTTGTATGACACTCTTGAGCAACAGCCTTCTGAATTGAGTTTAAGTTGTGATTGATCTGCTGTAGCAAGATAATGTACTCATCATATAACACAGAGATTGAGGTGACAATCAGAGCTTGCAGAAGTGTTACATCAAGACTGTTACTAAGAAATGTTCTCTTGACAGCATCATCTCATTTTAAGTCTTCTGCTTTTAGCAGTGTTTGTTCAAAAGTGATCAGGTGTTTAGTGAATGATTTTTCTTTCTGTTTTAAGGCTTTTAAGATATGAGTCACTCTCTTCTTCAATTTCAGGTCATTGTATGTGTGCTGAAGCTGATTGATTAGCTCTTCAATGATTGTATGATTTAGAACTTCATTTAACTTGATATGAGTCACAATTCAAGGTGTGACTTGACTTAAAGTCAACCCTTTCAGCTGACTGTGTAAGTATTAGAACTGCACACTGACATTGTTGTTTGACATGTCTACATTCAATTTAGCAACAATTTGTTGTAGTCAAGGTCTGAATTTCACTCTTTTTTCTTCAAATTTGAGTGAATCAGAAAGACATCATTTTGAGTGCTGATTCACACTCATTGCTGTAATGAGCTGCTTTAAAGTGAGACTGTTCATACAATTGACTGATTCTTGTGAAGAAGGTAATGTTGCAACAGCTGATGTTAAAATAGCTGTATTTACTGATGTAGCTGACATGAGATTGTCTCAATTCATTACAAAGGTGTAAAGAAGATCTGTACAAGCCTTCATGTTCTGCACATTCTCTTTCATATGACTCTTTATGCTGTGTAGTTTTGTTATAAGTATTTACACTCAAGAAGAAATCTTCTCAGCAATAATCTTCACTTCATCTGTCATAGAGGTTTCTGCACTCATTCTGCACTGATTTTAACAATTGTACAGCAAGATCTTTAGTGTAGGTCAGATTTAAATGAGAATAGTATTTTAATGTCACAGGTTTGCAATGAGACTGACACTCAATTGATAATTTCTAAATACAAGAAGAATACTATGAAAAGAAAAAAAAAAGCAAGAAGATAATGTGCTTTAGTCTTAGAGTCTTAGTAAGCAACTAGATCATAAGACCTTAGTATGAGTTTAACTCATGACAATGTCAATGATGACTTTCATACAAAAGAACACATCTTTTAAGTGAACTGAGAAAGCTGATCAAGGTTTTAAGAAGTTAAAGACTATGTTCATTTCAGTGTTGATTTTAGTTTTGTTTGATTATACATGTATAACTGTGATGAAAACAGATTTCTCAAATTGATGCATAGATGAAACTCTGTTACAGTTAATAAATGATGTGTGAAGACTCTGTGCCTACTATTCAAAGAAGAACACATCTGCAGAGTGCAATTATGAGATTTATGATAAAGAGATGCTGATCATCATATAATGTTTAAAAGAGTAAGATGCAGAATTGAGAAGTGTGTCAAGTTTTCAGATTTGTACAGATCACAAAAATCTGAAATACTTTATAACAGTTAAAAAGCTTACAAAGTGACAAATGAGATGGTCTTTAATACTGTCACAATACAACTTCTTCATACTATACTTGCTGAGCAAGCAGAATGAGAGAACAGATGCTTTATTAAGACAAAAGCAGAATGTGTCAATGAATCTCTCAGATGACAGAGTACAGCATTATATGACACAAATACTACATTCTGAGATGTTGTGCAAGCCTATACAGGCTGCCTTAATGACAGTAGTGAATATACTGAACTCAGTGCTCATACAAGATCAGAATCTGTTTGATGAGATCACAGATCTTGAGCAGATATGAGTAGAGACTGAAGTAAAAGATGAGTTGTACAATGAGCTTTGTCAGACAATTTGCAAGAAACAGAGATCATTTTCTACTGTTTTAAAAGTGAGGGTATTCATAATGAAATGCTTCTTGAGTGATGAAGAAAAGCTACTCTTTCACAGAAGACACTGAGTGTTGTTCTCAGAATCTCTTTATACAGAACTGATTCAGTTTACACATGACTCAACAATGACTGAACACTCAAAAAGAAATGTAACTGATGTTCTTTTATCATGACAGTTCTTTTGACCTGAAATGCTACAGAATGTCTGTACATTCTGTCAGAATTGTAATAAATGCTGTATGAACAACAGCTGAAAAGACCGCTGACAAGGCTGCTTAAAGCCTTTACCTGTACTGAAGCAGATTTGATGAAAGATATTCATTGACTTTGTAGTAGATTTACTGTCAAGTGAGGGTTGTACAAACCTTCTGATAATTACAGATTGTCTTAGCAAGAAAGTAATGCTGAAACTGTGCAAGAATATGACTGCAGAATGAGTGACTCAGACATTCATACAATGTTTCTATTGAGCTCATAAGCTTTTTATCACAATAGTCTCAGATTGAGACACTCAGTTTGTGAGCTGCCTATGAAAAAGAGTCTGTTAACTTTTAAAGATTGTATGAAGAATGTTCACAGCATATCACTCAGAAACTGACAGAGCAACTGAGTGAATGAATTAGAATGTTGAGCTGTACATTTGTAAATTCTTCAATTATAGTCAAAACAACTGAGTAAGCCTGCTTCTCATGACTGAGCTAGTCATAAACAATTATGACTTCATCTTAACAGAGATGAGCTTCTTCTTCTTGTCTCATAAGTATTACATGAAGTCTTTACAACTATTTAAAAAGTTGAAGCCTGTATGATCTGCAAAAAGTTCAGTACAGAAAGCTGATCAAATCATACAGAAGATGAAAGAAGTCACAGAGTGAGCATAGATGACTATGACTGTTGCTCAGCAGATACAGAAAAAAACAGTGAATTGAAAGAGACAGCAGTCTTATGACTTTAAAAAAGAATACAAGGTCTGACTAAATCTTAAGAACATACATATAAACTGTCTGTGCAAGAAGTTTGATGTAAAGAATGCTAAGTACATCATTGTTAAGAAGATCAGCTCACATTTCTTCTGTCTGAACACATTATTGAGTATTCATAATGTGTTTCACTCAGTTATGCTTCAGTCAGCAGTCATGAATGCTCTCTTTTTTCAGCACATGACAGACTCACAACTCTCATCACAAATTGTAAATGATGAAGAAGAGTTTGAAATAAAGAAGATTCTAAAGAAAAGATTCATATGACATAAAGAAGAATTTAAGAAGAAGTATTTGATGAAATGAGTCAGTTATACCTGATTCACATGAGAATCAGCATTCATTCTGAAAGACACAGTGACATTAAACTAATGAAAGTTAATGCAATCTGAGGTGACTAAATCTTAACTGTACACAAGAAGATCTTCAAAGACCTTGTTAACATTGAGCAAAAGCTCAAAGAGTGAGATTATGTCATGAGAGACTAAAATGCTTCATGAGTTTGAGAAATCATACAGAGTTCAAAATTTAGTGTTGAATTTATTTAATTTATTTCTATGTTAATTATTAATGATGCCTTCTCAATTTTGTCAAAGTTACTTGTTTTGAGCATCACACAGAGATGAGACATACAGCTCAGATGTCATATACAGTCTGTACAACTAAATCTATACTAAAGGCAATGCAAGAAAAGAAAAAGAAGTCATATGTATCTAAAGGTCAAGATCAATAACAACTGCCTCTGTCAGTGATAAGATCAGTGCAATCTGTCTTGATCTAGTAATGCACTCACTCTCATCAGCACTGTCATTGTTCTCATTATCTGAGATAATGATGAGTACATTGTTGTTGCATATGAAGCAGTGAGTAGCATGATTACATCACTTGCAGTTACTGCAACACTCACTGAAATGTTTTGACATACAACAACATTTCAAAAAGAGTGTCATATCACATTTCTGACAGTCAGTACAACTGTCAGAAATTAACATGCTCTGACTCTGAATCAGAATTGTGTTGATGTACAACAGCTGATAAGTTCTTATTTACTGCAGTGTGATACAGTTTTGTATGAACAGAACATTGTCACTGAGCAGAGTGAGAATGATCATTGTCTGAGAAAAGTGAGCATACAAAGCAAGCTGCTGTTGATCAACCTCAAGAACAGAATTGACATCAGTGTTCACACAGACAAGAACAACAATGTAAGTGTTGTATAAGATAAGAGCTCTACAAGTTGTCAGCTTTGAGACATATACTTATATGACACTTACATGATGATAGTTGTTGATGTTGTTGTTGCTGCTGAGCTTGTCATACAAGAGTCAGTGCTGAAATGTGTCAATCAAAAGAGGTTTCACATACAAGAGATGAGAGTGAAGAAGTTGAAGAAGAAAGAAAAAGAGATTTGAGAAGAAGAGATTTATAACTCACTTCACTGAGAGATAAGCTGAAGTGAATTGTTGTCTGAATTGTACAAGAAAGAAAACCACATGTCAGCAAGTGATAGAAACTTTATCTGTAAACCTTATTCATATAAAGTGAGCAAACATGTGTTAACAGACAATGACAACTGTACAACAACCTTTTCAGACACTTAAAGCACAACCTTGAAGAAAAAGAAAGAGGTGATGTCATGAGTTGAACTCATACTAAGGCCTTATGATCTAGTTGCTTACTAAGACCTTAAGACTAAAGCACATTATCTTCTTGCTTTTGTATGAAGCTTTTCTTTTTCTCTTCATAGTATTCTTCTTGTATTTAGAAATTATCAATTGAGCATTGATCTCATTGTGAACCTGTGACACTGAGATAGATGTCTTTAAACTGCATTTTAAAGCTCTTTTTAATGATCATTAATAATCACAGCATTCTTGTCTCACATTCTCTTCAGAAAGAGAGCAATCTCTGTTAAAAATCAGTCTCAATTCTTCTTATCTTTCTTGTTAACTAAAACTTAAGTCAACAGTAAGTTGTTGTTATTTTTATCTATAATTATAATAATTAACAGTATTAATTAATGCTGTGCTTTAATATGTGTTTCATTCATTGCTATAAAGTTTTAACATTATTAAAAGATCTTTTGAGTGATTTATAAAAACACTCAGCATTTATAAAAGTGATCATTTCTATACTGAATACTATACTGACAGTGTAAATTAAAGACTTTCATTTCTTTTTCTTTTTCTTTTTCTTCTGTTTCTCTGTCACTCATAGCTGACAATAGTGTAGATATCTTTGAAAATGACTTTTTCTCATTACTGAAAAGAAACTGTCTTAAAGCTTTAAGTACTCATTAGCTCTGCTGATAAAAGATCTTATTACTGTGTTAAATTTATTTCTTTTACTAAATATTCTTTAATTAAAGATCTCAGTTATTTATTATTGCTGCTACTAAAGTCTCATTGATGAATAAAAGAACTACTGAACTGTCTTATTAAAAGTTGTTATGAGTGCTTACTGAACAGATATGATGTTTCAAAACAGTGAGTTTAGTCTTTTCTGTCTTTTATACACTGACACAAATTTAAAAAAGACAATCAATTAACTTTTCTTTACAGATAAGAACTCAGCATCAATGAATCTTACTTTTATACATCTTGCATAACTCTTCTTTATCAACTATTCAGTGAGCAATCTTCTGTTTAATCTTTTTCAATGATTTAAACAACATTTCTATCTCTAGTGACAGCAACATTGTTGTGAGACAGAGAGAATTGATTGAAAGAACAGGCAGAATGAACAGAACAGGCAGAATGAGAAGAATAGACAGAATAAGAAGAAATAAAAAGAAATGAGACTATATAATTGAAGTTACAGAGATTATGAGGGCATGATAAGAGGTGAACACCTGTTTATGTAGCAGTGCTATGTGGCAGAAGCTCATTGAGTGCAAAAAAGCAGTCTCACATCAAGTGAGAGTAGATATTAGTAATTAGAAGCCTTTCAGATAAATATAAGTTTATTATTATTAAGATGTCGGGGTAGACCCGAGACATTTGCCGTTTCGGAAAGCTACGGACCGGACCGTCTTTACAGCGCAACCCTACTTCCCGGTGCCGAAGCCTCCAAGTCTGGAGGATTGTGATGCTGTTTCCTGACGTTCTTGCACCGAGCAATGAATGAGTTCTTGCCACCCTTGGGTATGAACGGGCTCGTGGCTCAGCGTACATATTGGTTTGTCACATGTCGCTGCTTGGTGCGCATCAATGGTTCGGCACTGAAACGCGGCAACGATTGAAACATTGACGATAGCAGAATGGGACCGATGTTGATGCATTGAAGATCCGATGGCGGTGCAAGCCACAAAGGCCGAGGTCAGAGAGGATTACAAAGAAGAAGGGCAAAAATCAAGCGCGAAATGGCGGAAGAAGCTTTCATACTGACTACCAGCTGCTGTCCTCACTACGCGTCGGCTCTACGGCTAAGTGACTTGAAACATCTCATCATTTGAATAGTTTGTGACAGGAAGGGAATCTGCAATGCCGCATTGGAGTGTATAAGAATGACTGTGAAGATGTTTCGTTTGTCACTTATGATTCCTCGTATCTTATTGATCTGAAATATTCTTTATATCTTTCTGACTTCCTCTGACACTACTCTCTGCCATCGACCACAGTGCAGTAAACCCAACTCAGACTCAGATAAATCTCACGGAGCTGATCACTTGGTCCGATATGTAAGTACCTCCGCTTGGCTTCTTCAAGCTCATCACTCGGCTCATTACTATCCAGCAGCCACCTACCTCACCATCAATAATGCACTGCCGACTACTCACGCTCTTCACGCTCCTCACCCCTACGCTAGCCTACAACCATGCCTTCACCTGGGTCCATGAACTGGGCGGCGGCCATTTTCAAAAAGCCTACGTCCCGGACGGTGCCATTGCTGACGCCGCTACGCGCACTCCTCCCTGGGTACAGATCCTACAAACTTGCATTGACGAGTTCGGCAAGGACCCCTTCCTGAACAACTGGCAAGGCAACACCTGTCACGGATGGGGGTTCTTCAAGGGCAATGATCCACCGGGGGACTACAAGAGTCCGGAAAATTGCTACGAGGCTGGGCAGGGCTGGATGCATAGTTATGCTGTACAAGGCGTTACGGACGTCACGTTGAGGGATATCTGGAAACAGAGGTATTCTCCTTTTATTGCGTGTTATGTTGGATATCATTGGGTGGGGGAATAGCGTGCTCTTTGGATGGAGAGTGGGAAGAAGGAATGGACCGGGGATGTGAGCTACTGAGAAGCAAGGTTCTCAGTAATGAGTTTGCACGATATCTGAGGAAGAGTATCGAATCGTCCTCCTTTTCTTTCCCCTCAGAGTAGTTCTTCCCTTGAAGCCTAATATCTGCTCAATGCAAACGAACTCCTTCCACCTTGTTTCATTATATGAAGCACATCGCCTCCCTCGTAGCTGTACCAAGGATCACCCCCTTTCATTCACCTTCTTCAACCCCTCCCTCACAGCTTCACTCCATGCCTGCCTCTCTCACCCATCTACTCACTCTGTAAACCTTTTGATCCCACCCTCATGCATATGACATGTCGTCAGTAAATGCAACAAACAGCTTCTACTATGTAATGTTGACTCAAGAGCACTGCCACAGTGAGAGGAGTGAGGATCATGCTATTGTTCGCCTCGAGTTCTCAGCAAGAGGTTGCTGAGCGCTTACATGATACACTTCGAATGGCATGCAGTTCCCACAATAGGAATCACTAAACCCAATGACTCCGACTCCGAGTAGGCTGACTGTCGGGTCAGAGATCAGGTCAGTGGGTCAGGTTTACGAGTACACCGGCTACCGGATCCGAAGCCCCTGCTAAAATATTACAGAACATTTCGAGAAGATGATTACAACAGCGCTAGGCGAGATAGGAATCGATTAATCTGGCAACACTAACATCTGCACCTAGTAATTAGCTGTATTCAGTTTAGTGTAGATTACATAGTAAATAAACACTGATGCGTCATAGAAATTGCGTGTCCATTACCTACCTACCTACCTACCTACCTACCTACTCACACATACCTCACTGTCATTGTTCACCATGTTGACATTCTTGATTTCTGTCATCTTTAACATCAAATCAATAAGGGAAAAGCTTTTTCTATTGAATAAGAAACTCATTATAATGTCAATTGATGAATTCAACATCAATTGACCCTATGTGAACAATATTTGATGTTGTCAGAATGTTCAAACCTATTCAGACTGTGTTGTTTCAAATTATCTATGTCATCAATATCAAAAGAAGTGAATTCCTGTTCAGAAAGACTTCTTAGTGTTTTAACAATGTTCTGTCAAAGCTGAGCAGCAGTGTAGAGTGAGTTTCACCATCACTCACTTTTTTAACAAAAGTGCAGTTACACTTCAATGAAATGACAATTGAACAGAGCATACTCACAGTCTTAAAAAAGCTGATTGCTTAAAGAGAAACTTAAAACTTTGTGAAATTGCAGCTCTGAAAGTAAGTAAAAACTATTCACTGACAACTATTACTCAGATCATGCAAAAGAATAATGAAATGAAGAACTCTGACAAAGCATATATAATGTGAATAAACATTCAGAATGCTGAACAGGCATGAAAACAACTCAATTCAGATGAACACATAGCAGAAAGCAAGCTTTCATGATCTATACAGCTTGCTGAGCTTGTGAACTACCTTAATTTGTGTGATTTTGACACTCAGTGGCTCAAAATCCCTATTAAAGACAAATTGAACTTCAAAGATGTTGTATTTGAACTGTCAGATTGAATTAAAAAGCTTTGATGTCACAGACATCTTACAATAATGAATTTCACTCATTGTATAAATGCATTGCAGTGGTATTTATATACAATGATGATACAGAACAAATTTGAAAGCTGAATTTCTGCAGTTCATCTTCTTTTTGCTCATAAGAACTCTGATATCTTAAAGAAAGCTTTACAACAGTTAAAAATCTGATGCATGAGAAAATAAAACCTTTGCTACATGCTTACAGATAATTCAGCTGCAGAACAGACCACTGTAAAGAAAGCCTTTTTAAAGTTGAAAGCAAAGAAGCAGAAAGTAAACCATTTGCTCTGTAGAATACACAGCAACTGTACCTTATAAAGGTACACAGCTTTGCTTGAAAACCACAGTCTTGCAGCTCTACAAACTGCACTGTGAACTCAGTAAACAGTTATGAGATGTGACAAGTTTATTAAGAAGGCTTTATGTGCAGCTTTAAGTCAAAAAGCACAGAATTATATTACTAAAGAAGTGAAAATGGGCTGTATATACAAGGCAGCATAGCCCCTTATTACTTCAGATGAGTGCAGTCACAATTGATTATATTCATAATTAATGACTCAGGCTGAATTAGGTTACCACTATAAATAATGTCAAATTTTAATACTTCTTTCTTAAACAGTCAGTCAATAGAACTACAATGAGTTGATTCAGCCTTACTGAAATATACATGCACATCAATTGCATTGCACAACAATGAAATCAGACTGCAGAAAAGACAAAGCACAATTTCTGTACTTAAAATCTTTCTGACACAGTAATGTGACCTAAAATGT
>JAABUP010010194.1_pt1 | contig 11192 bp, 16 predicted proteins | sample 5559201 | NCBI WGS metagenome assembly JAABUP01 (sample SAMN10711887, study PRJNA513373) | rock metagenome | isolation source: Antarctica rocks | place: Antarctica | reverse complement strand
CACGCCATTACGTACAATGAATGCGAAGACCAAAGACATGGAAGGATTCTGCCCTTTCCACTCACCGAAGCGTCTACTATACGTTACCAAACCTTCCTTTTCACATCTTCTGGAGTCATCTCTGAACGAGCAGCAACTGTCCTCATAACATTTCTTTCGAGCTAATTTCTGCCTATGTCTGTCTTTAAATACGCTCGACTGCGACCTTTGTAGTCGACCAAGCTTTGCAAGGCTAAATCATGGGTACATTAAGTCTCTGACCAAGCCTTTTTCACTGCCAGGTCTATTTCAAGACCCAATTCACCTGAAAACCCGGTCTTCAAGCTCTCTTCGCTCTCGTGCCATCTTTCATCGTCTTTTGGAACCTTCTCTATCATTGCTAAAGCAAGTTCGACTTTTATCAAAGCATATAAAAATACGTTCATACTATAGTGAGCTTCATTCATCAAAATTTTGTTCCTCTATGAAGAAGCTATCAGAAGTCTATATCTTTGCATAGTCATTAAGCCTTGTAAATATAACATCAATATCCATAGCCAATCCCAGTCTTCAGATGCTCCAGTCTATTCTCAAGACCCAACACCCTGAAGTAAACCAAGCATGGCAAGAATACTAACTACATCTAACGAAAGATTCCATGAGAAGACTACAAAATTCTACTTACGACTTGGAATCCTCGCAAATGAAGTGGCAATATCTACCCTACGATCTTCGATTTCGCAGACATGTACTGACGACACTGATATTTGACCCTCCGTTAACAGCAAATCTGACAGAAATATACAAAGAGGGTGCACCATCAGCGGCTCGATGAAAAATTCGGATGACGGATGACGAGATCTAGCAGAGGCTACGATACAAGACTCTAGTATTCCACTAACTTCTTGGTGGAAATAGGGGCGACTTGTCATTGCTTTGATTACGAGATACCAATGATTTCGACGCTGGGGAAGCAAAAACAAATACCATTGTCCTTAGCTTCGACTATTGATATCGAACGGTTCCTCAAACTTCGCATTGATCCTCTACCAGGTACAAAGGACTGAGCTTCCACCTTTGGGCCCGGGAGAGCGCTAACTCTCCAATAGCTTGGGAGTGAGATCCAAACATTTGACCAATCCTCGTCGCGTTGTGAAAGCGAACAATGTCAGCCGTGGCAGACCCTGACAACGTCTTCTCATTTACTTAATCGAGAGAAACGGAAAATAAATCGAAGCGGTCGCAGCCGCCCTGGGTATGGAAGAAATTCTTAGCCCTTCTGCACGGCTCATACGCACTAATGCCAGGGACACAGCCAGACGTTGCAACTTCATTACTATAATGAGTACCACAATTTCAAGTCGCAACATTCAACGTCGCCGTCAAAAGGAGAAAGATTGTGAACATGATCATGACATTCGCCGCGGACTGAATCGAGGGACCGCGCTGTATAATGGAAAACAACGCTGGTTTCTTCATACACTATGGCCTGATTCTGGATATGATCAAAGGCGCGTTCGCTATGATAGATGGTAGTGACCCACAACGGACGGAATTTGACATTGGAAGCAGATTTGCCAGACAATTATTGTTCCCAATTAGCGAATTCTGATGTCACCTCTAATTCACGATAATACCTTACTCTCCCCAATCCCCGTTCTGCTCAAGACTTGATAAACATCCGTGAAATAGACCCTGCAGACATGTACGAGCGTCTTGCAGGAACCTCTCTGGGGATAGGAGCCTTTCGGCACGTCCCATCTCCAACCTGTACTCGAGTCTTCATAGATGTGATGTCTCACATATTGCTAAAACCACAGATCATTCTTCACACTCACACCTGAGAGTCTAATAGCTAACACCCTTTATAGTCCTCGGTTGTTGGAATCGCCAATAAAAACATGTGACCGATTTTGTGGATTATAGCGAAGCATTGGCCCCCAGGCCCAAGAAGGATACGCTTGGGAATATTCTCTTGTGTTTGAGATCCTTTTTTGATCTTAAGCACTATCTACATCATGCAGGCTCAGCGCTGTTTTGTTGTTGGTTCCTTTTTTCATCTGCTATTGAGATAACTTTTATCTGGATTAAGGGTCATGTTTCAGCTCTGAGTATATGATAGCCCACCTTGGCCCAATGTGAAGTACACGATTTACCAGAATTTACATGCGGATACCAGTAGTCTTCTCGCGCTTCATGTATGTAGCAGACGCACTCGCACAAAGACGAAATCTCAGCTGGCTGCGACTCTAGCTCTTAGTCATTCAAATCGAGCGCGAATGCAGGGCGATGTTTCCTTTCATACAGCTATCTGACACCCTGCAGAGACTTTCGTGTGACTCAAGCGAACTCATTACAATCGCTATCAAGGGATTACCGCATGGCAATTTCTCCAAAAGGTCTTCGGCATTGAAAATGAAGGGAAGACAGGAGGGCGATTCTGTCTTCATCTCACCGGTCTCATAGCGACAGAGACGCTGCGTCTAATCAATGCATGAAACCCAGACAGGTTTTTGACTTCGCTGCATCTTGTGAACGGAACCCGCGCTCATCAACTTGATGTCCACTAATGTAGACATCGATGCTTAGAGAAATCCCAGATCCAGCACTCCAAATGAATAGCGTTACATTTCTCATTTCTACGAATTCCTTTCTCGTTAGACCAAACCATTCAACCTGCTCAGCTCATACAATTAAACTGTTATCCACCCAGCCACTCCCAATCACCACATAATCTCGCGCGAGAACATAACGACGACGTCGCTTTCTAAAAGCTCAAGATCCAATCCCCTATGCGTAAAAGACCTCACATTCCTTCGCCAGCTAATATTCAACGCCCATCAATAGGCAAACCCAGGTCGCGTCAGATCTTTCAGCTACGTCTCAACAAGCAACAAGCTGCAAAGACCGCTCTAAGAACTAGTGCTCGCTCTTCTTAATAAAAACATTCTGACTAGGGAAGATTTATCTCATACCTCGACCGACATTGAATCCACAACCTTAATCACAATAATCATCTCATACTGACCCGAATGCTGAAGTGCGATGGCAAAATCGCTCAACACGGCTTCCTTTGCTATCTGACTACATCCGACACTTTGAGCAATAATCTTAGATATCTCTAAGCTCGATTTCACCGACCGCACACATTCCCGTGCCCTGTGTGGAGTTGGCATTGATGGAATCTGTATCGGCGCACTTACTATCCAGCGAATGTGTCACAAAGCCAACACGGCATCCCAAACTACCAAGATCCCAAACAATGAACGCTACGTCGCCACAAAGGTATAACAGGCGTTTTAAAGCTCATGAGCTAGCTTGTCATCTTCAGAATTGTCGGCTGGCAATCTTCCACTAGGATTGGGGGCGTGCGTTGGAATTTGGTTCAGGGTTATCAATTGGGGCGAACTATTTTGGGAAGGGGGTTTACTGCAGTTGTATGACGTCTGGGCTCGTGTTGGAAGCGGGGTGTTCGATGGTCTTGAGGTGATAGATGAGGGCCAAAGGGCAATATATTCGCTTATGAAATGTTTATTTATGCGTGTAAGCGTAGAATAACACGCTGTTGAAGATATTACAGCCTTATGATCAAACACATAGGGACTTTGTCTGAGCGTACAGTATCCAAATTAGTGCAGTAGCGTTACAATACACGTAAATTATCAATTTCGCTGCTTTCAACAGCAATCAAGCAAGGTAACTCCGACCCATCAAGCATAACATGACAGAAACAACAAATGTCAAAAGCGTACACGTTAGGATTAGTATTAGACGAAGTGGTCGTAAAAAAGGCTTATCCCCAAACAAAATCATACCACACAGAGGTAGAACTGTAATAAATTACAGCGTGAAAGGGATTTTGACCTTCCAACAGGATTCTGTAAGGGACGCTATTCCTTGATAGGTATGGCATTAAGAGGGGAAGTAAATGTAACGTTATACGTAACAGACGTTGGGAATCCAAAGAACGAGCTCCAGGGGCCTTCAACCCAGCCTTCCTTAACAAAATCAGAGACTTTAAAACCCCTACCGTAGAAGCGTGGGATAAGCATCTCATCAAACACTTCACCAACACAAGCCATCACATTCAAAGTGCACATCATCAAATCTCCACCCGGAAATCTCAGCCGCCGTGCTGGCTTCATTCAAAAAAAAAAAAACTACAAACGCCGAACGCCAATTCCCCCCGGTGGTCTTACGTGGCGAGCCGAAGCCCCCGAATAAAGACGCACCGGGACACCAATCCCAACGACGAGTAAACTTCCCCCCCCCCCGGTGGTCTTACATGGCGAGCCGAAGCCCCCGAATAAAGACGCACCGGGCCACCAATCCCAACGACCAGCAAACCCCCCCCGGTGGTCTTACATGGCGAGCCGAAGCCCCCGGATAAAGACGCACCAGGCTACCTGCTCCCTCCTCCTCTCCCCTCACCGGCGCGGCGGTGGCGGCTGGGTACGCGTCACGGAGCGATGCTGCCTCGTGCCGCTGATGCGGAAGCTGGGCCGCGTCCCCGCCGCCACCTCCTCCAGTTTCCGCAGCGTGCAACGGCATTGGGCGCGCCTAGGGAGTTTGTGAGCGGGAGTTTGGATATTTTGAAGGGGAGAGCTTACGTCTGGACTGTGGACACCGCGGTGCGGTGCTGGTTGGGGGCCTGGAGGCTGGGGTCGAGGAGGACTGGTGAACTGATTAGCTATCGCGTTGTGGGAGAGAATGGATTATGGTATCAATCTCAACGTACTGCCTCGGAGTCTGATCCAGTGAGCTTGGTCTGTGGCACCGAGGCCCGCTGGGTGAGCTGCAGGGAAGCGGGTGGCCTGCTCATTGGCGCATTAGAGTACTGCTGCAGTAGGACACGCGTCAAGACTTACGTCCCGCGCCATTGCCGCATTGAAGGCGGCGGGGTTGATGGGCCTTGCCTGGTAGGTCCCATTGCGTCTTCTCCTTCGAGCTGGGCCGGGAGCCGCAGGAGGAGCTTGGTGAGGGGCCGGGGGGTTTGCTGGTGCTGGATTGGTGGGGATACCACCGAAAGCCGTGCCTTGAATATGGTTAGAGATATGAGGTTTTTAGTTATTGTAGGGATATTTACCTGTGGAGACGATAGCCTGATAGACAGGCTGGTTTGGAGGAAAGATATTTGGGGCTGAAAGCCCAAGAAGCCGTGGGTCAATGGGGAAGCTGCCCCCCGAAGGATATTGAGACATAGTTGTGTGACCTTAGACGTGTTAAAGAATGTGATAAAGAGATCCGTAATGTCTCTGATTGGTGGGTTGGTGTCCTGTGAGGTGCAGATTTTGCGGGTTGTTGACACAACCGGCCTTCGTCGGGTTAATATCGGCCCTTTGATAGTTCGCGTATGACAACTAAGCCCACAAATGTTGACCTGACATCATAATAACTCACTTTCCTTCAACAGCCAGTGCAGATCGTTCCCTTCGCCCCATTTCACTATCCAAATATCGAACTCTTCTTCTCCTCGTTATCACCCAAGAGGCCTGAACATCTTAGTCCCTGAGACCCCTTTCACCAGATCAGTGGTCCAGCTTATTATTTTCGACCATATAACAAGCATGAACACACGGTCTGAATAATCAAACCCCTCTGGAGTAATGACGCGAAAAGATCAACTGGATCAAGCCCAACGGTCAGCAACATCTCTTCGGTAGGTGAAAGACACTCACTATCCATTCCCACCATCACCAGATACCCATGGGTGATCTTGTCATCACCGACCCTTCCCCAACACCAGAGTCAATACTGCAGCCCTTTACAGCCTGGAGACTATGCTGATCGAGCCCGCGTTGGTATCCAAAGACAGCTGCATCCATGGAGACCGTGAACGACTTTGTGTCTCGGGACTGTACCTATCAGGATACGCTGCTAGTCCATCCTCCGAGGCTTGCAGATATCCGGCAAAGACCGTTCGTATAGAGCAGAACGCGACTACAAGTTCGAAGTTTCCTGTGACTACCACGGTGGGGGTAATCTGATCCCAAAGACAGCTGCATCCATGGAGACAGTGAACGACTTTGTGTCTCGGGACTGTACCTATCAGGATACGCTGCTAGTCCGTCCTCCGAGGCTTGCAGATATCCGGCAAAGACCGTTCGTATAGAGCAGAACGCGACTACAAATTCGAAGTTTCCTGTGACTACCACGGTGGGGGTAATCTGATCAATGGTCAGTGGTTTCCGTACCAACTGTCGGCGAAAATCCATGGAGCGCACGGAAGCCCAGACAGTGGCATCCATGGCGACCGTGATCATGGCGCATACTCGATCGTACTGAGCTCCGGATACACAGTTTCCTACAGATCCTGGTTACGAGCCTTAGGATCTCGGCCACCGCGATCATGGCGCATTTTCCATCGTGCTGAGCTCAGGATATAACAATCAAGACGACGGGCATGAGATAAAATATTACGGAACGAAAGGCAAAGCCCCGGAGACATGCAGACGAAGGTCCCAAACATACATATAAAAGTTTCCTTTCTCTTCAAGATCCGCGATGAAGTCGGATTAATGAAGAGGATATTATTTCCTTTTTCCCTTTTTTCCTTTTTTCCTTTTTTTTTATAAAAAAAAGTAAGGCAATCACTCTTCCGCAAGCACAGAGGAACTAACACTTACAGATATATACAATCTCGCCGGCCAAACCGGCCGCAAATGCCATTGTGAGGGGCTCAGTCAGATAACAACGTCAAAAACCCTCGTCTGCAAAGAATGTGGTCATAGTGCTTGTAAAGATTGCGGGAAAATTCCCGTTCATGACTACAAACCCTCTCACATGCTATCACGGTCGCCTCCCCAGAATTTCCAGAAAGCAGTTCAAGAGTACCTCCCGATGAGGGTCGTACTAAAAGGTCACTTCGAAACGGACTTTGGGAGTTTGGTAAAGAAATTCAAGGGTCTGACTGAAGCTCACATCGGGGGCCTACCAGGCGAAGCCAAGGGCCAAACGAGCCCTGACCATCTTGCAACTGTTTACTCGCAATTGCGCAAGGCCGGCAGGATGGAGCTCTAATTTCGGATGACAAAGCTCGCCAAGTGGTGATCCTGTTCTCTCCTTTCAAGGCTCCTGAAAATTGTCCGATGACCAGGGTTTAAAGCGTCAGAAGACCGTCGCCACTGTCAGGTTGTCACATCGCATTGCTCGGAGAATTCGAATTGCCCCACGGTAGGTAACTCCACTATCCAAGGCTATCCCGATCCACGTGTGGCGTTTTGCTTACACAGCTGCAGATCATCTGGGGTCTCCGATCAGACAAAATCTCCAAGTCCATCATGTACACGCGGATCGCAAGAACTACAAATGATCCTCACTGCTAGGACTCATCCCGCGCTTGAAGAGTGTTTGGTCGAGGAGTGTTTCTTCAGAGCAGGGGTAATGGAATGGTAGGGGAGCAATGCGACGTTGGAAAAACATCAGTATGGATGATAAAACCACCAGAGTACGACGAGTACTACGACCCAGAATTGGCGATAAACGCACAGGCGAAGGTATTCATAGCAAGCCCCTCGGCGTTCGGAGCTAGAGATTCGAATTTCCGTGTGAAGTCTTTGATCGAGACGAGATTGCTGGTAGCTACAAGAACAAAGGTATGTATGGATCTTACTCCAGAAAGATCTTCGGTGCTGACAATTTCTGAAAGGCTGACAATGTCCTTGTTCTCTTCAAGTTCAACAACGCCGCAGCGGCAAATTCTTGTTCATGACAGTCAGTATGGCGGATCTTCCAATGGCCTTTCGGTTCCCTCGACATCACAAGTTTGGCAAGCTCCAATGGTCAACAATGCATTCCATGGGTCTTTGAATAATCCCAATGTTCGGAAACAGTATCGAGCGTCCTGAGAGAGAGCAAAATTCGATGTTCAAGTATCGATATCGTCGCGAGAGATGTTGATGTTGTGGTACCAGTCAACGGCTTCCACAGCGCTGCCGATTGATGGTCCGCCAAAGGTTCGTGTTGCAAGCATCGATAGTATCTTGGAGACCTTCATACGTACGGCAAAATCATCGATACCGTCTCGAGACTTTGAATCAGTACGGTATAATCTTTGAGAGCATCACTAAAACCTCAACACGAATGGCGCAGCTATCAACATCATCCAAAAACCTCAATAAGAACGATATAAATATGGATAGCATGTACGAGACATTAGCGCCACTTTCAGGCTGTCACATTGCGTTGTTTGGCGAATTTGAACTGCTCAACGGTGAGCAGCCCCACTACCCAAGGCTATCCCGACCTACGCGCGGCATTTACTTACGTAGATGCAGATGATCTAGGGTCTCTAATCAGACAGAACTTCGGTGTCTATCACCAGAAGAAGACGAGCAGCACCACTCATCTCGTAATCGGTGCCGAGATAGAAAGGTCATTCACAGAATTCAAGGATGGTGATATCCGGCATTCCCTGAAGTCCAAGGATGAAGAGCCAATGGAAGAGGTCGCGGTGAACATCAAAGAGGAGCCAAGGGGAGAGGGGAAGACGATGCTGTCGCTGTCAAAGTGAAGAAGGAACCACTTGCTGATGAAAATCTACCAAGTCGGCGGGCTGGCTATACGAGTTGACTATGAAGTCCAAGGATGAAGAGCCAAGGGAAAAGACTGCTGCAGTGGTAAAGGTCAAATCGGAGCCAAAGGACGAGGGCGACCAGCCGGGGGCGCTGCATGGCTGTACGAGTGGACTACGAAGTCCGAGAAGGAGGAGCCACAAGAAATCATTGCTGTCGCCGTCAAAGTAAAGGAAGAGCCTAAGGAAAGTTATGACCAGTCGATTCCGAAGGCGAAGATGCAAAGTCCTGTGCTTCTCGTCCTCGCCTCCCACCCCATTTTGGCGAGGGCAAAAAAGCTACCCAAGACATGTGGCTGGAGAATTTGAAGGAGGCTACATGAGGAAGAGTTTCGGGACCCTCACATCAGACCTGTCCAGTCCCCACAATCCAACTCTGTCGTCTTGCTCGAATGGTTATTGATTGTCGGGGTCGGGGGTGTGGTATATCAAAGTCGTTGGCCTGTTATCGAAGCTTACACAGCAGAGGGAGTGCGTTCGAAGAGAGATGATCATGTTTACATGATGTTCTCTGCCAGGGTTTTGTGTGTGGGTTGGGGGTTGAAGGTGGACTGAGAGGAGGGATGGGACGAGGACCTTGACATGGACATGGATGAAGCTGGGGAATCGGCGGTTGAGTATATAGACAAGAGAGATGTCTTAGTATCAGGATAATATAAAGGGCTTCGAAATTTGGCGGTAACGAACCACATCATTGATGCCTCCACAAAGAGAGAATTCGTTGATGGCTTTGAAATTATCAACATGTCGTGCTGTGCTTGTGTCATCAGCCCTATGTACTTACTAAGCAGCCGCTTTCGCTTCGCTGCAAGTCACGTGAGTTTTCCATTTCTTACGAATCCCACAGGGCTGATAACGCTGCATTTCAAATCACCATGTGAGATCTCGACTCAAATGTATACCTCCTCCTCACCCCCCATGCGGGGCAGCTACTTGTTCTCCCACCTCCCTTCCGCCTTGCCCAGCGATTCCGATCCACAACCACCTTGAACCACAATGACATCCACCATGACCATCCAATCGACCTTGATCTCTCCCTCTCGAGCCCACTACCTCGCCCACGCAAACCTCATCACAATCTTCAGCAACCCAGACCCCACCACCCGCCTCGCCGCCCTCCCCAAAATCTACACCGACGACGTGGTCGTGTACGTCTCCCCTTCCCCCCTTATTCTCTCACCTCACTAATCCACCCCCCAGCTACGAACCCTCCTCCGCCACCCTCTCCGGCCCCACCGCCATAAACGACCAAGTCAGCACCCTTCTCTCCCAGCACAGTGGATGGTCCTTCACCCCCACCGGCCCCGTAAAACTGAACCACGACTGCATAACACTAACCTGGGGTTTCGGGCCCAAAAAAGAGAACGGGGAGGTTGAAATTAAGATGACGGGGCAAGACGTCATCTACATACACCAGGGGAAAGATCAGGAATCAGCGAGGATCCGGGCGCTGTATGTCATCATAGATGGGCCAGCAGACGTCACTGCATAGATAAGCTCGAAAGCGATCTGTGCACTACATCAACCTCGAACTCTCAATGCTTTTTCGGCAGGCGATCTACAGCAACGATGGTGATGGACTTGACAAGAATGCCGACCTGCCATTCAAACGGCTAAACGAATCGGATTTGGTACGAGAAGCATCCCACGGCGCTCACCATCAAATCCACACGCCCCTCCCCCCCGTCTCCCCCCCCCTCCCTCACACCATCCCGTCCACACCCCCCTCACTCCCCCACATCAGCCACCCCATCAACAACAGCACAAACCCTCTCAATCCTCCCCCCCTCCCCCCCCTCCCCCTCGACAACCAACACCGCCTCCCCCTTAACCCTAACCTCCCCCTCCGGCCCAAACCCCCACGTCTGCACCACACAATCATGACACAACCTAATCGGCCCCGTAGCCACAAACACCCACCCCTCATGTTTAGCCAGGAACGCCGAGATCGGCGCATTGAGCGCCACATGGCCGGTTTGGGATTGGGAATCGGGGTTGTGACTGGAGGGAGGGGGGGGTAAATGGAGGGTGGGGGTGCGGATATGATGGGAGAGGGCTCGGGTGCTGGGAGAGATAGGTGGAGGTGGGTAGATACGGGGGGAGAGTGAGCGAGGGAAACTAACACGGCCACATCATCCGTATAAATCCCCTTCATAGCAGCCAAGCTAGCCCCCTCATCCCGATTACTATAAACAGTGATAAGATTCGCATGAGCGAGAAACTTGGCTCGAGACGGCGAGATGATGGTCGACTGATCGGATGCCATGGTGTTTCTCTTGTTTTACACAGCACCGATGGGCATGATAGAGGGGCATATATAGCTTTTCTGAGGTTAATTATGGGGAAGCATACGGGTGATGGGATCCTTCGATACGTCGTTACTCAGCACGGGAAGGGGGAAATTCCTGCTGCCTGCTACTGTCTTGGATTGAATCCTTCGCTCCTCAACCACAGGCCATCAGCCGTGCTGCATTGGACGGAACCCAGCCACGCTCCCTCCTCCCCCACAACCAGAAACCTGAGCTCCAGAATCCCCTACCACGAACTCCCAAAAGATCACTCATCACCCAAACATCACCATTCCCCCCCCCTACCTGCGTTTCCTCAGACCACCCAGCCGTTCCATCTAACCAAAAAAATC
>JAABUP010010193.1_pt1 | contig 11193 bp, 14 predicted proteins | sample 5559201 | NCBI WGS metagenome assembly JAABUP01 (sample SAMN10711887, study PRJNA513373) | rock metagenome | isolation source: Antarctica rocks | place: Antarctica | reverse complement strand
TCATAATCATTCTTGTTGTGAGTCTATTGTCATTACCTAGAAATGAGACAAACAGTTATTTTCTCAACACAATAAGAGTTAATACAACTTGAGATTGCTAGATCTTAACTGTATGAGTTAACATCATCAGTCTACACATGATTTAAATCATATGAAGTTCATGATTTAGTGTTGAGTTTATTTGATTTATTTTTATGCTAATTACTAATGATGTCTTCTTGATTTTGTCAAAGCTACTTGTTCTGAGCATCACACAAAGATAAGACATACAGCTCAGATGTTGTACACAGTTCATACAATTAAATTTATATTAAAGACAATGCAAGAAAAGAAAAAGAAGTCATATGTATCTAAACCTCAAGGTCAATAACAACTGCTCTCATTAACAGTGAGACTGATGCAATTTGCCTCAGCTTAGCAATGTGCTCACTCTCATTGATGCTGTTGTTGTTCTCATTGTCTGAGATGACAATGAGTACATCATTGTTGCATATGAAGCAGTGAGCAGCATGATTATGTCACTTACAGTTGCTGCAACATTTGTCAAAATGTTTTGATGTATGATGACATTTTAAAAAGAGTATCATACTGCATTTTTGACAGTTGATAAAACTGTCAGAAATCAACATGCTCTGACTTTGAATCAGAATTGCATTGATGTACAATGACTGATGAGTTCTCATCTGTTTCAGTGTGATATGAAGTCATACAAACAAAACATTGTCACTGAGCAGAGCAAGAATGACTCTTGTCTGAGAAAAATGAGTGTACAAAGCAAGCTGCTTGTCATAGGTTTAACTCATACTAAGGTCTTATGGTCTAGTTACTTACTAAGACCCTAAGACTAAAGCACATTATCTATTTGCTTCTGTACAAAGCTCTTCTTTTTCTCTTCACAGTATTCTTCTTGTATTTAGAAATTATCAATTGAGCGTCAGTCTCATTGCAAATCTGTAACATTAAAATACTATTCTCATTTAAATCTGATCTACATTAAAGATCTTGCTGTACAATTGTTAAAATCAGTGCAGAATGAGTGCAGAAACCTTTATGACAGATGAAGTAAAGATTGTTGCTGAAAAGATTTCTTCTTGAGTGCAAATACTTATGACAGAACTACACAGCATAAAGAGTCATATAAAAGAGAACATACAAAACATGAAGGCTTGTACAGATCTTCTTTACATCTTTATGATGAATTGAGACAATCTCACATTGACTACATCAGTAATACAGCTATTTCAACATCAGCTGTTGCAACATCACCTTCTTCTCAAGAATCAGTCAATTGTATGAACAGTCTCACTTTAAAGCAGCTCATTGCAGTAATGAGTGTGAATCAGCACTCAAAACAGTGTCTCTTTGATTCACTCAGATTTGAAGAAAAGAGAGTGAAATTTAGATCTTGACTACAACAAATTGTTGTTAAATTGAATGTGAACATGTTGAACAACAATGTCAGTGTGCAGTTCTGATACTTACACAGTCAGTTTGAAGAGTTGACTTTAAGTCAGATCACACCTTAAATTGTGACTTGTATTAAGTTAAATGAAGTTTTAAATCATATGATCATTGAGAAGCTGATCAATCAGCTTTAACACACATATAATGACTCAGAATTGAAGAAAAGAGTGACTTGTATCTTAAAAGCTTTAAAACAGAAGGGAAAATCATTTGCTAAACACCTGATCATCTTTGAACAAATGCTGTTAAAAGCAGAAGACTTAAAATGAGATGATGCTGTTAAGAAAACATTTCTTAGTAACAGTCTTGACATAACATTTACATGAGCTCTGATTGTCATCTCAATCTCTGTGTCATATAATGAGTACATTATCTTGCTTCAGTGAGTCAGTCACAACTTAAACTCAATTCAGAAGGCTGTTACTCAAGAGTGTCATATGACAACTATCATCATCATCACACAACAGTCTCACACAAACAACATGAACTGAGAACTCACTGAGCACATCATTGTCACAGTTACAGAAACTGAAGAGAGGCACAGAGCACAATGAGTGTCAAAGAAGAAAGTGACAGAACATTGTACAAAACAACTATGCATGCACTGTAAAGACAATGATCACTTCATTAAGAACTGCAAATTTCTATCTGCTGTATGATCTTGTGTCATCAATGTTATTGCTGCTGAGACTGTGAAGAAAGCAACAGAAAAAAAAGAAGAACTCAGAAAAAGAGTAGCTTTTAGCAGAAGTCACAGCTGAGAGTGTATAAATGTGATAAAAGCTGAAAGAAGTTTGAGAATCAGATGAACAGTGTTCTCTTCACTATGTCAACATTAATTAATAAGAAGTCATATGTGCATATCTTGTACAACACAGAGTGTCTGTTCTATGAAATAATCACTTCTCACTTTGTTAAAAATTACAATCTACAGTGTATGAAGATAAGATCTTATATGATTACAGAATTTGATGAATCTTCAAATTCATCAGTAAATGAAGTAACTGTCATACATATTAATATTAACAAACATCAGAAGTCAAGAACATTCTTTTATATTGTTTTTAAATTAGCATTCTACAACCTTATACTAGGTTTATCATGAATGAAGCAGAACAAGATCATATTAAATGCAGATAGAGTCTTTTTTATGATTAAATTCACAGAAACTATTGTATAAAACAGAGAAGCTTCTGCTGAGAGCAAGTTCAATTATGTTATAATGTCAGCTATGTTCTTTACAAATCTCATACAAAAGAAAGAAGAGAAACAGAAGAAGATTGAGGTGTTCTCAGTCAGCATGACTGATATTGAAAAAGTCTTAACCTCAAAGAAGAAGACTGATCTGAGAACTATACTCTTTGATCATTATCATGAGTTTTTAAATGTGTTCAATCATACAATGACTGAGAAATTGCTGTTCTTAAGAGAAGAAGACACAGATCATCAAATCAAACTAGAAGAAGTGAATGAAAAAGAGCTAAAAGTACTCTGAGATTCTCTATACAACATGACAAAAGAGAAGCTATTAGTGTTGCACAAGACATTAACAGAACTTTTGAATAAGCAGTTCATACAAGTCAGTAACTCATCTGCTGCAGTGTCTGTTTTATTTGTACAAAAACCAGAAGATAAACTTTGATTCTGTGTGAACTACTGTGATTTAAACCAAATCACTCAGAAGAATCATTACTCTTGTTCATTAATATATGAGACTCTGCAGAACATTAAATGAGCTTAATAATACATTAAGTTGAATGTCATAGCAGCATTTCACAAGATTTGAATTGTCACAGAAGACAAATAAAAGACGGTGTTTTGTATGAGGTACAGGTTATATAAATGAATGATGACTTCTTTTAAGCTAGTCAATGTTCTGAGCACCTTTCAAAGATATATTAACTGAGTCTTGCAGAACTTTCTGAATGAGTTCTGTTCAGTTTATGTGAATGATATTCTCATTTTCACTGATGAATTGCTGCATCAACACTGAAATCACATACAAAAGATACTACTATGACTTTGAGAAGCTGACTCACAAATTGACATTGACAAATGTGAGTTTGAAGTTAAGTCAATCAAGTATCTAAAGTTCATTCTGAAAGTGAAAAAGAGTGTACAAATGAATTCTCAAAAGATGAAGGCAATCATGAACTGACAAGTCTTTAAATCAGTAAAGAGTGTACAGAGTTTCATAGACTTTGCAAACTTTTATTGAAAGTTCATCAAGAACTTTTTTAATCTGATTATGTCAATAATGACTCTCATACAAAAGAACACACTCTTTAAGTGAACAGAGAAAGCTGATCAAAGTTTTATGAAGTTAAAGGTTATGTTCATTTCAGTGTCAATTTTAGTTTCATTTGACCACACACATATGACAGTGATGAAAACAGATTTCTCAGATTGATGCATAAATGAAACTCTGTTACAGTTAATAAACAATGTGTAAAGACTCTGTGCCTACTATTCAAAGAAGAACACATCTGCAGAGTGCAATTATGAGATTTATGATAAAGAGATGCTGATCATCATATGATGCTTGAAAGAGTGAGACACAGAATTGAGAAGTGTGTCAAGTTTTCAGATTTGTACAGATCACAAAAATCTGAAATACTTTATGACAGTTAAAAAGCTTACAGAGTGACAAATGAGATGGTCTTTAATTCTGTTGCAATACAACTTCTTCATACTATACTTGTTGAGTAAGCAGAATGAGAGAGCAGATACTTTATTAAAACAAAAGCAGAATGTGTCAATGAATCTCTCAGATAACAGAGTACAACATTGTACAATGCAGATAATATGTTTTGAGATGATAAGCAAGTCTATACAGACTGCCTCAATGACAGTAGCAGACATATCAGTCTCTGTGCTTGTACAAGATCAGAACTTGTTCAGTGAGATTATAGATCTCAAACAGATGTGAGTAAGTGCTGAAGCAGAAGATGAGTCATACAATGAGCTTTGTCAGACAATTCATGAGAAACAAAGATCATTTTCTACTGTTTTAAAAGTGAGAGTATTCATAATGAAATGCTTCTTGAGTGATGAAAAGAAGCAACTCTTTCACAAAAGATGTTGAGTATCATTCTCAAAACTTCTTTGTATGAGACTGATTCAGTATACACATGACTCAACAATGACTGAACACTCAAAAAGAGATGTAACTGATGCTTTCTTATCATAACAGTTCTTTTGACCTGAAATGCTATAGAGTGTCTGTACATTCTGCTGAAATTGTGACAAATGTCATACAAACAACAGCTGAAAAGACTGCTGACAAGGCTTCTTGAAGCCTTTACCTGTATTGAAGTGAATTTGACAAAAGATATTCATTGACTTTGTAGTAGATCTATCATCAAATAAGGGTTGTATGATTCTTCTAATTATTACAGACTGTTTTAGCAAGAGAGTAATACTGAAATTGTGCAAGAATATGACTGCAGAATGAGTGATTCAAACATTCATACAACATTTCTATCAGGCTCATGAGCTTCTCACTGCAATAGTCTTAAATTGAGGCACTCAGTTTGTGAGCAGCTTATGAAAGAGAGTCTGTCAACTTTTGAAGATTGTACAAAGAATGTTCACAGCATATCACCTGAAAACTGACAGGGTAACTGAGCAGATGAATCAGAATGTTGAGCTGTATCTTTGTATGTTCTTCAATTATAGTCAAAACAATTAAGCAAGCCTGCTTTTCATGGCTGAGCTAGTTATAAACAATCATGACTTTGTTTTAACAGAGGTGAGTTTCTTCTTCTTGTTTTATGAGTATTACATAAAGTTTCTACAACTATTTGAAAAGTTGAAGCCTGTATGATCTGCAAAAAGTTCAGTACAGAAAGCTGATCAAATTGTACAGAAGATGAAAGATGTCACAGAGTGAGCACAGATGACTATGACTGTCACTTAACAGATACAGAAAGAAGTAGTGAATCAGAAAAGACAGCAGTCTTATGACTTTAAGAAAGAAGACAAGATCTGACTAAATCTTAAGAACATACATATGAACTGTCTGTGCAAGAAATTTGATGTAAAGAATGTTAAGTACATCATTGTTAAGAAGATCAGCTCACATTTATTCTGTCTGAACACACTGTCAGATATTCATAACATGTTTCATTTAGTCATGCTTCAATCAACAGTCATGAACACTCTCTCTTTTCAGCATACAACAGACCTGCAACCCCTGTCACAAATTGTAAGTGATGAAGAAGAGTTTGAGATAAAGAAGATTCTGAAAAAGAGATTTGTACAACATAAAGAAGAATTTAAAAAGAAGTACTTGATGAAGTGAGTCAGTTATATTTAACTCACATGAGAATCAGCATTCACTTTGAAAGACACAGTGATGTTAAATCAATGAAAGTTAATGCAACCTGAGGTGGCTAAATCTTAACTGTACACAAGAAGATTCTTTATGAGTTTGAGAAATTGTACAGAGTTCAAAATTTAGGGTTAAATTTATTTGATTTATTTCTATGCTAATTACTAATCATTCCTTTTTGATTTCATCAAAGCTACTTGTTCTGAGCATCACAAAAAGATAAGGCACACTGCTCAGATGTTGCACACAGCTCATATGACTAGACTTTATAAGTGTCACACACAGTCTGTATAACTAAACAAGCACAGCATAAAGAAGAAAGAAGAGTTGTATGTATTTAAGAGGCAATATAGATGACAACTGCCTCTGTCAGCAGCATCAGTGTGATTCATCTTGACTGAGCAGCATGCTCACTCTCATTGACACTGTTGCTGTTCTCATTGTTCAAGATGACAATAAGAACATCATTGTTGCATATGAAACAGTGAGCAGTGTGATCATGTCACTTACAGTTACTGCAACATTTACTGAAATGTTCTGATGTATGATAACATTTCAAAAAGAGTGTCATACTGTGTGTCTGACAGTTAGTACAACTGACAGAAATCAACATACTCTGACTTTGAATCAGAATTGCATTGATGTACAATAATCAATGAATTCTCATCTGATTTGATGTGACACATTGCTGTACAAACAGAACATTTACACTGAGCAGTGTAAGAATGATCATTGTCTGAGAGAAGTGAACATAACAAGCAAGCTGCTGTTGATGAACAAAAAGAACTGAATTGACATCAGCATCTGCAAAAGCAAAAGCAGCAACATAAGCATTGTACAAAATGAGAATTCTATAAGTTGTCAGCTCAGAGACACATACTTGTACAACACTTACATGATGATTGTTGTTGTTGTTGTTGTTGCTGCTGAGCTTGTCATACAAGAGTTAGTGCTGTTATATTCAATTAAAAAAGATTTCACATACAAAAGGTGTTAATGAAGAAGTTAAAGAAGAAAGAAAAAAAGAAGTTGTACATGAGGTGAGGGGTTTATAACTCACTTCACTGACAAATAAGCTCAAGTGAATTGTTGAAGAAAATTATGCAAGCAATGAAAAAATTTTTTCATCTGCAAACCTTACTCATACAAAGTGAGAAAACACATGTCAACAAACATTGACAATTATACAACAACCTTTTCAGAAGCTTAAGGCACAATCTTGAAAAGAAAAAAAGAGATGATGTTATAAGTTAAACTCATACTAAGATCTTATGATCTAGTTGCTTACTAAGACTTTAAGACTAAAGCACATTATCTATTCACTTTTGTATGAAGCTCTTCTTTTTTTCTTTATAGTATTCTTCTTGTATTTAGAAATTATCAATTGAGCATCAGTCTCATTGCAAACTCATGACAGCACAATTTTCATACTCAAAATCTTTTTGACACAGTAATGTGACCTGAAATGTGACAGCTACCTTGCTCAGTTCAACTTTTAGTGGTTTTGAAGTTATAACAGACTGAAAAGATGTGTGAGAAGGGTGTGAAGCCATTTGAATTGAATATTGACAAGAAAACAGATGAATTCTTTTGTGACTGTGTGTTTTTTTAATTCTACAACCTTCTGTGTCAACATTTCTGACAGCAGGAAATTCTTTACTGAAATCTTCTTATCTTTGACATGTAAGCTCAATATGAGTTTATGTGAGAGAACTGTGAATTTAAGATATACAAGAGTATAAAGACAGAATACATAGTTAATAACTTGAATAAAGAGATAGAAGCATCAAAACAACATTATCTGAAGATTTGAAAGATTCTGAAGTCATTAAGAACTCAATACTACAGTCTGAAGAAGAATATTGAGGCACAAAGTGTTATATTGAACGTTAAAGACAGGGTTATACAGCTATGAATATGAGGTTTGACTGAATTTATGTCTACAATGAGTAGCAAGAATGTGAAGAATTTAGTGAAGAAATATAAGACACTAAAGGGTCTTAAAGTTGACAACAGCAAGGTAGATTAGCATAGAGAATATATAAACACCATAGTCTGTATGAAATTTACAATTTTCCACTGAAATTCATGAACACGCAATTTCTATGACACATCAGTGTTTATTTACTATGTAATTTACACTAAAACTGAATATAACTAATTACTAGATACAGATGTTAGTGTTGTCAGATTAATTGAGGCCTCATCACTCAAGAAGCTAGTTCATTTCAGCTGATGATGACGTTCATGACTGTACTGTTAAATGATATACTGATTAACATAGAGTCTGACAACAGAGCAGATTGTACTCAGCGCTTTCACTTAAAAGAACACTCATGTAGATGACTCAATCTCATTACCTCACAGTGAATCTCTCAAAGTGTCAGATTTTCTTCTCAGCTTTGCAGAGATCTCAGAACCTGTGAGTACATGTTAAGAGTTCTTTCTGCAGCACTTCAAGTGTTTGTGCTGGTATTTAACACTCATTTACCTTTTCATCTTTGATGCTTCATTACTATCTCATCACTGAACATGTCAAGAAAGGCAGCTGAACCAGTGTACTCATTAAAGATGTTTAATGTTGAGAAGTCACTTGATGTGCAGCCACCTACTGCAGACAATATGCTCAGCAAGGTTGAGCTCAAAAAGCCTTTGTTAAACAATGCAGACTCATCTGAGGTAGCAGAGAACAAGTCAAAGAAAAAGAAGAAAGAGGGTATTAAGAACTACTTCATAAGTGATGAATCAAAGTATCTTTGCTGAATTGAACTGATTCATCAACAGTGAATTTTTCAATATGCAAACCGCCTCAACATTCTCTTGTACATCATCACACTTACAGACGGTCTTGTGGTTGATGCTGCTCTACCTTTGATGACATTGGTGTTCAGCTCATTAACAGCTTTCTTCAACAATTTTGCAGCTGATCAGAACAACACACAGCAGTTCACTGCTCAGATCAATTATCTTGTTCTTTACTTTGTGTATTTGTTTGTTGCCTGCTTCATCATCAGCTACATGACAACACTTTACATATGTATTACAGCTATCAGAACCATACACTTCTTGAGAAAGATGTTTCTGAAGAGTTTACTGAGGCAGAAAGTATGGCATTTCAATAAAGAAGACAATAAATCTTCTGTAACACAGGTTACAATGAGTACATGATCATTCATCACATAGTATTTAGTTGCTGACAAAAGCTCTCAAATGATAACTGTGTCAATCAAGGTATTGCTAAAAAATTATACACACTTGTTCAGAACATCTCACTTTTCTTCTCAGCATATATTGTGACACTTGCTGTTCAGTGAAAGCTTACTCTCATTATCATGAGCATAGTGTCAGTCATTGTTTTGATGATAGCAGAATGTCTCAACTTCAATGCATCTCTGAAGGTCTGAATTATAAGTAGTAAAGCAGACATTGTGAAACAAGAATGTGTTTCTGACACCGCTTTTGTCTAAACACAGATTTACTCTTGTGCAGCAGTTCTTGCTCAGAATGCAATGAGCTTCATTAAGATCATTCATGCATTTAAAGTGCAGCAAAAGATTGTGAACAGGTACAATGAATACTTACAAACAGCTCATAAGAAAGACAATAAGAAGTCACTTCTCTTTGACATCATTTACTTTGCTTAAATGTTCTTGATCATGTCAGAAACTCTGCTTGTCTTCTGAGAAGACTTTCAATTGTTTCAAAGCAAAGAAATTAACAACATCAAAACAGTCTTTACAGTCATTCTCAGCATGACACTTAATGCTACTTCTGTTATGCTGATTGTGTCACAGCTTCAATTCATCATAAATGCTTTGTCTGCTGCTTCTGAGCTCTTCTTCATTATCAACAAATTATCTTTACTGAATTTGCTCTCTTCTGAGAACATGCAACTTACTTTCTTCACAGAAGAAATTCAGAGTTGTGACTTGCACTTTGCATACTCAATGTGGCTCACAGTGCAAGTGCTTCAAGGCTTAAACTTGTCTATACTGACTGACAAAACAACCGCTCTGATCAGACTCAGCAGTTGTGACAAGTTGACCTTAATTGACTTTCTGAAAAGATGATATCAGCCTGCTTCAGGTCAGATTCTTGTGAATGGTCATGACATTGCTGAGTATAACACAAAATGGTTGCAGAGCAATTTCAAACTCATTCAGCAGAAGTCTATTCTCTTTCAAGACACAATCTTTCAGAATGTTGTTAAAGGTTTCATTGATGAGCAACAGAATCTCTTCAAGAAGATGCAAATGAAGCTGATACAAGAAGTGTGTATGGTCAGCAACATGCATGACTTCATTAAAAGACTGTCTGAGAGGTACAACACACAAGTTGACAAAAGAGTGAGCATGTTAAGCAGCAGACAGCAGCAAAGGGTTGTCATTGTCAGAAGCATCATCTCAGATCTGAAAGTTCTACTGCTCAATGAAGCAATCAGTGCACTCAATTTCTGTGCAGAGAGAGTTGTTCAGAATGCTCTTCACTGTGTGTTGATTAACAAGACAACTCTCATGATTGTGCACAAGCTTGCTACAGTCATGATGGCTGACAACATTGCTGTAATGACTAGCAAAAAGGTCATCAAGCAAGAAACCCATAGCAAACTTCTCAAGCATGACAGCCTGTATGCCGCTATGGTGTGTGCACAAGATCTAGGTGTCAAGGCTGAAGAATCAGAGTTTTGTTAAGGGTCAGAAGAGAAAGACAATGATAAGAAAGCACTTGACTGACCTCTCACACTTCAACAAATGCAGTCTGAGGCTCTGCTGAAGGATTCAGAGCACAAAGTTGAGCACCTTTCTGCTGAAACTGTTGAATACTTGCTTGAAAAATGCATCTGAATCATGCTGAAAGAACATTCAGACTTATACTTATGGTACCTGATCATTGTCTTTGAAGATCTGATTGACAATAACACATATTCAGCACAAGTGATCATCTTCTCTTATCTTATCAATGTCTTCATGTTACAGAGCTCAGAAGCAAAAGATCAGGTCAATTTTTATGCCCTCATGTTCTTCATGCTGATAATTGCAAACCTCTTTGAATATTTCAGCATTGAATGAGCCTGCAATACAATCAGTCAAGCAATTACTCATTGCATTCATTGAAAGATGATTGAATGTATGATATACTTTGATCAGAACTTCTTCAATCATTCTGAGAACTCTTCAGAATTCATGACCTTTAAGCTATTGTCTGTGCTGACATCACTACAGAAATTGATGTCTCAGAACCTCAGCCTTATTCTGAATGTTCTGATTAATATTGTGTTCAGCAGTGCTCTCAGTATTGTGTTCAGCTGAAAGCTAGGCCTTGTCATTGTCTTTAACAGACTTTCTCTCCTCATTGCTGCTGAATACATCTGCATTCAGCTCAATCAAAAGCTTAAA
>JAABUP010010191.1_pt1 | contig 11195 bp, 5 predicted proteins | sample 5559201 | NCBI WGS metagenome assembly JAABUP01 (sample SAMN10711887, study PRJNA513373) | rock metagenome | isolation source: Antarctica rocks | place: Antarctica | reverse complement strand
CAAGCTCCATCAGCAATCTTTCATACAGTAGCACTGTTCAGGTTCCAATATCGAGCATAATGCATCTAGGCAGCGAGTACGAGCTGCCGGTGATGCCAGAGCGATATAGACGTCTTCCAGGCCGTTCTTTGGACAACGCGGGAGTCCCAAATAGTACTCGAAGCAAAGCCATAATGCCACCTGCCGCCTACTGGAGGCAGGCAGCCCTCCAAAACCCACCCAAGGCTTCGCATGAGGAGATTCAATTCTGGCAAGGCAACAGCAGTATGTATAGATCGGAGTCATTGAGAAGCCAGTATCCCGTGTCCTTCTCATCTTCCACCGGAGCTATCCTACCAAAACTCTCCCGGGCACCCACCCGGGGAAACTCCAGGATCGAGAAGCGCAAGCGATCTTATGAAAGCCTAAGGAAAGGGAAGATCAGTATGTATGATGGTATGTCACTCCCGACCAACTTCCCAGGTCCATCGAAAACTCAAAAGAGGAGGATTTCAATGCCAACGAATTGTAGGAAAGGGGAGCCGACGGAAGCCGGAGAGGTAATCAGAAGACAGAGCCGGACTTTAGTGAAGAAGCGGCAGCCGTGGGATTCGGCACCGAGGTACGATAGGAGTAGTAGAGTGTCAACAAGCAGACATTCCCAGCGGGCTGGGGAGTGAGAGTTTTAGCTTTCTTGTATAATTTAATTTACTGCTCTGTAGAGCTTGCTCTATGTGTGTGTTGATCCAATTCGCTCACGGGATATCATCTAACATAACAACTGAAATGTGATTATTGGATGCTGTCTTGTTGCTTTCTGTACACCAAAGAATTTGGAAGTGAGACTGCAGCAGGACAGAAAATGCAACAAAACCCCCAAGACTAACCCATCCAGCGCTCTGAATTCCGATATACCACCAACAATCCCCCCCTCCGAAAGAAAAAGAAAAAAAAGGAAGCGGGCTGGGTCCCTGCTTCCGTCAAGCGCTACTAATCCACCATGCCAATAGCCGCTATGCCGATTCTTGTTGACGGGGCTGCCAGTGTTCTGGTTCCATTCTGTAAGGTAGTTAGTTTCACGGTTGATATTTGATACTCGATCGAACCTGGATGCTTCATGAATTGAATAAGTGCTAAATAAAATCCGTAATAACACATCGATATAAAAAAAAAAAGGGGGAGGAATGATAACACACGAAACTCGGCACATGTTGCTTCGGGTCCTTGCGGGTTTGGGTGCAGGTCTTGGGTTGTAGCTTGCTTAGATTAGTCGTTTATCTTTTCTTTGTCAACTCGCCATTTCCATATGCTTCATTTTTCGTCCTTCTCGTTTCCACCTATATGGCAGACAGGCATCGAATTTTATTTCATGTCCTTCCGAGAAAATACAAGGTCCCTATCGATACATCACAGTCAACACATTGCTCAGGAAATCATCTTTGCACTGCTTGTAGATTGCGCTAGGTTTTATTCAACACCAATACTCATGAAACAACATGTGCATCCATGTGTACTCTACAAGAAACGGACACATGACCTTATCCACCCACTCAAACCAGTCGTCGTCGAACCGGAGGGCTATGGCAGTTAACAGTAATCCCAATAGGTAGGATACCAGCCAGACATCTCCCAATCGATCAGTGTCACTGTGTAATCGTCTGTGTCGGATGAAGCTATATGTTCCGAGTTCGTCGGTGCTCCAGTCTTGCTTCAATCAGGTGCTAGACCACTTACAGGGCTCGCCTGGCTTGATGGAATTGGTGATCATGATATTCTTACGCTGGAAATCCGCATGTGTGAACACAGGTTTGTTCCCCTGAAGAATAGACGGAAAGGCCCGGCGGTAGAAAAGCGCTTTCTATCCATACCGCTTGCTACCCTTGGCGAGCTCCAGATATTTGAGAACCAAATACTTATTCGTGGATGAGACCGCATTGAGAGAGACTCGACGCATGTGTTGTGCAGAACCAACAGACCTAAAGATTGCTTCCAACGATATTTCTGAGGATACTGTGTTGACTTTGGATATGAAGTTACCTGACCTAACAAAACCGTTGACTGATCAGTCATTAGGGCAACTTTCAAATTCACATTTCCTTTCATTGTTGAATTTTTCGTCGTTTCCGCGTTCTACTCGACACCGCTTCGTCCGTATTGGGCAGGCCTTTGGTCTTAGTATCGTCTTTTCGGGCCTTCGGGCTTTGATCCACTTGTGGAATCACCTCTTTCTTCTCATCGTCTAATTTCTCTACTTTTCTTCTCGTACCATCGTGATCCTGGTTTTCCTCACCCCATCCACTCCAAACAGCCACTTCTCCATCCCACCAAATCTTCCCCTCCCTCTTTCCCTCCTCGGGATCCTCAATCCACCTCGCCACCATCTTTCCCGTCTTCCTAACCACACTCTCGGTTCCAGCTTTTGGCCTAGTATTCATGCCATGATCTGCATCCTGCACCACAATCCGCCATGTCCTACATTTCATCTTTCTTCTTACCAGCTCCAGTCTGTCTAGATCACACATACTATCTCTATCTCCGGTCACAAAGATGACTTTCACGTGCTCAGAAATATCATGCAAAATCTGATCCCGAACATCCTTGCCAGATTGCAAAGGATAGCTCACCAGCACCAAATGCGTCGTGTTCTCCTTGGCAGCCATTACAGCGGCGCGGGCACCCATGCTTCGTCCTCCTAGTGCTCGGCAGGAATCTTGCTGCAGAGTAACAGCATCGAACATCTTGACCCTTGACTTCAAGTTTAGATTTCCCTGAAAACACAAGATTGGCAATGATGTGGCGAAGCCATGAGTGAAATTCGCGATAGCATCCGAATGTAGTGTACCACCAGCACCATGAGTAAAGATCAGAGATGGAATGGTGGTTTTTGCTTCGGTGGAGGTGGAGGAGATTAGACAGGGGATTTGTTTTGGGGAGTGAGGGATGAAGAACTCATCGGAGTGGATTGTAGAAAGATGAACGGACTCAGAGGCTTCACGAGAAATGGCCATATGGAAGTATGCTTGAAAAGCATTCTTGTGGAACTATGGTGACGGATGTGCAGTGATGGTTACAGTGACGACACGGACAATTATACAGATCAGTTCTGCATAACGCGAGTATGTAAAACACGCTAGGGTAATATACGTGACCCGCTAACCCACACGGCCCGCTAACATACTAGGTAAGGTACGCACCGTATCGCCAGTACAATAAGACCTTCCTAGAACGATATTGCACATAACGATATCCTCTTTGTAACAATATACTCTCGGAGACCAACAGGGCTTAGTTTGTACGTACACCCACTTTTGATATAACGATATCCTCCCGGTAACAATGTAGTTAGGTGGGAATTTGGATGTCGTTACAGCCAGGTCTTACTGTACATCCAAAGTTGTTGATTTTCATCCAAGATACAGGCGTCAGGTGGGTTATGCTGAGGCACTTTATACATCGACTACTTTGGGACTGAGAAGGCTTTGGGCTCAATTGTATTGGCTGAAGCCTATCTTTTCCAGCTTTTCAACTTGTTACTTGCAACTAAGAGCTCACTTCACCAGCATCCACCTGAGGGAAGCACTTAGAAAACGGTTACATGAAACTGAAAGCCACCGAAGCCCGTTACCGCTGACGTTCGCGTTTACCATTTACGGCTCACATTTGGAGAATTCGGCGTCTTCTCCACTGACTCTAACTTTGCCTTTGGAGAGTCCATGTTCGAATGAGCAGTCTTCCGCCATGATCCCAGCGCTGCATTTTCATCCTGTGGCTTCCTCTGTAAGGTTGGCATCCTTGGTGAGTTGGGTTTTGTATAAGACGCTCTTTCCAAAGCGTTCTTTTGGGTGTCCCAAATATCCTTTGCCAACTTAATTAGCCTCGGACCGAACTCTTCCAATACCGCATTGACCTTGATCTCGGTAGCCATCTCTTTATTCATTCCAGCCCCTCCGTCCCCACCAAGTGTTGCCCGCTTCCAGTCCTTCTTCCACTGCTCTATTGCGTATTGCGCTTTGTGGTGCGTCGGATCCACGTCTTTGGCAACGAGGTAGAACGAGGACCGTGGAGCATGTGCTTTTTTTGGTTTGACGAGCTTTACCTTCGAGAACGTATCGAAAGTTTCGAGCAGCTCTATGTTGTCAAAGGCATCGGCTTTGTGGAGGAGCATCACGAATGTGCCTCCCTGCTTAATGCGCGTCATACCAAAAATCAGCTGCGCAACGTTCAGGCGGAGTGCTTCACGAGTTTGACGGTAATCTTCACGGAAGTGCGTGCGCAAAATTTGCCCATCACAGATGACAAGGTCAAAAGTCTCGTCCAAAAATGGTCTATCGCCACTGAAATTCTTGGCATCAGGGTGCTCCTTAGGAATCTCCGCCATAGAGGTTCCATATTCAACTGCTAACATGGTGAGGTCCATGAACTCCACTTGCACACGCGGATCTTTGTCGCTGTGAGGGATGCACATAGGATGCCCACCAAGATGTGGAGGCAAAGTGATGCCTTTCACAGAGGCTTCAGGATGGATCTTAAGAAAGATGTCTGTATATCCACCTGGCGCCATGCAGAGGTGCAGGCTGGTTGGGTTTGTCTCCAGTGGGTCAGAGATAGAGAAAACTCCGGCTGAGCGCAGCTCCGTTCCAATCCTCAGGTTGATATCCCAGAATACCTTTTGTTGGTGTTTGTCGTTATTGGAACTATCCGCTCTTTCACGAAGCTTCTTGAAATGCTCGTCTCCTTCAGTACTGCTCCATCCCTGTAGATCAATCAGCTAATAGCCAACAAGATGTAAAGCATGGGTATCGTATTACCTTCTCGCGGAGATCATCCAAGGCACGAAATACAGGCTCCATCTTGCGGAGATAGTCCCTTACGATCAAGTTCGGAAGCTGATAGGCTGACATGCGGCTCAAAGGCCCTCTGAAAGCTCCACTGCTTGGCTCGGATCTTGATATCTCATTACTGGAAGCATCTTGGCTGGTATTGATGCTGAGGTTCGAGAGATTAAGATCTTGGGGGTCCAGCACAGGTGCCATACTGGATGGATGTAGTGTTCGATACCTAACGGTGTAGTGAGGATGGAAGATGAGACGAATAGAATTGAATTTTGCTGCAGGTATGCCCCGGGATGAATGAAGTGATAGTTAACGGTCAACACCTCTTACATCGTATTATACACAAGGCTGCCTTCACTCTCCGTGACATCATGGTCCCACAACCCCAGAATACAACTCTACCTGATCCCAGCTGGATCAAATTTTCATTATCTTCTCTCTTTATCTGGTCTAAGTGGATTCCGAAGATCAGTGGGTTGTCCTCAAAAGCCTACCTGTCTTGAATTTCATAGCAAAATATTACGATACGACCTTGTTTAGGTCCGTATTCCGATGAAAGGTGAAGGTACTGGATTGTTTGAGTACAGTGCACAGTTAAGATCAAGCTCATGATTGATTATTCCAGGTTTCGAAGTTGCTGACTTATCGAATTGAAGTATTTTGTCGAGCTAGGAAGGAAGGTATATCATCACGTACCTGCTTGGTATCATACATGTAGGCCTTGCAATGGCCAATGCCATGATTCGGAAACTGTACTCTCGAGGAATGGGTAGCTAACAAATCGTTTCACATACGCAGACCGTGCAACATGACCAGGTAATTGCACAACGACTCTGCCGCCCGCCAAGATACTGACCATGTAAGCATTCGCCGAAGATCAAGGCTGACAACGGCGAGACTGATGAGATAGCTTCATACCACAGGCGCCGCAATAAATGTACACAGAGCTTCGAACGCTCGAACAGCTCATTGCTTCCAATTTCCGGATTACTCTGCTACAGAGCCCTGGACTGGTTGAGCCATGAAACAGCGTCCCAACGAATGCCCCAGAGCCAGCCAGATCCCATGAACAAAGCCATACGGAAGAAGTCGAGGCGAGCTTCAGTTTGACCAGACCTGGGAGAGAGCCTTCTTAGCAGCGCCGAAAGACGATAATGAACAGATCTTCGAGATTCGAAGGCAGAGCAATGTGTAGGGGACGAAATCACCAAGTGTCTCAAAGCTTGTGCTCTCGGCGTATCCCACTATGATATCGGAGACTTGATGGGAGTTGGTATTCCCAAACTTGAACTGCATTCTTCCAACTTATCATTTTGATGACAATGATCATAAAATCGAAAGCTCGGGACTTTACATTCCGGTCTCTAGCCTTCGTCTCAAGGCTAGAGAGAAAGCCGTTCATAATCATCCTGAGCAGTTCGTTTTCCGAAAAAAAAATGGCTTTTTGAAGAGGCCACATCGTCTGCGGCAGAAGTTCCTCACGAGATTTGCTGCCATGTATGCTACTCGAAGTCCTGTGAGAGCAAGACTTTTGACAATGGCTGCCGTTAGCCCACACTCTTGTTAATGTCTGTGGTGGTTACCATGACTTACATCTCAGCCATTCCAACAGCTGCCTAAAATGAGAAAGTTACTCGTTGAGCACAGGTGGGAAGGTCCTAAACGAAGTCAAACTGGGATTCATGCAACTCCTTGTCTGTCATCACAGCGACACTCAACGCTTTTACAACGTCAGCCCCAAGCACATACTCTCTAGTCTCCGTATTATTTATTAACGAGATGGCAGGCAGAATTTGAAAGACCATCAGGAGCAATGAGAGCGGCTCATGCTTGCAAAAACGAGATCGATCAATCTGCTGAAAGAAACTCAAACGAACACATACCCTTCTCATCTCCGGATATAGAACAGCTGTCAACTTCAGATCGACTACAACGTTTGCACGATAAGGATAAACCAAGTATGGACCATACAATGACAATAAAACCTACCGATTCCTACACGAACTATCCATCAGTTTATACTTAACCTGAACAGCGGTTGTTGTCCATTGGCTCTCTGAGACGCTCTGATCCTTTAACGAGTTTGATAGTAGTATCGCTATGCTGATATACATGGTCTCACAGAACTTGAACAGGAGTTCGGAAGTCGACTCCTTTCACAAGTCGTTGGAGATTTTGAATCGCACTTAACTGTGTGCTCCTAGATCTGGCAAGCAGATATTATGATCAACATTGAAATTTGTCAGACCCAAATTGCTGCTTACTTTAATATTTAACCTGCTGTGTTTGGCTATCAGTTGCGATTCACTGACATTTTGGAATCTGTAAATCTAGCGATCAATGCTCTTTCTCTCTAACGGTAATATTCGTACCGTCAAGAAATCTTCAGACCACATTTAGGAGGAAAACAACCTTCACCTAAAGCAAGAAGCCCTACGGCAACTGCTGTTTCAATCGGTTTCTCACAGTAAACGTTGCAGGGGAAATATAACAGCCAAGAAACATTTAGTTACATTTGTGCCACCGCTTTAAATTTTAGTATTTCGCATATTCGAAAATCCCATCCCTTCCTAATCCGTCGGGGGGCATATACGTGTAGAAAGTGGGGAATATACATGTACAAAAAGGGCGTTGTACCAATAATCCTGGTTGAAATATGCTACATACATACCTGAATTGTATTATTCCAAAAAAAAGTGTTCACATTTTGGCCTGTTCGTCAACCCAACATTCCTACCCTTGAAAAAGTCCAGGAAAAGTCTTCACATCCCGCTGGCGGTAATGCCATCAGCGAGATGCTAGTCACCTGCCCGCCATTCCTGGGCTAACCAGGTCATCCTTTACTCCTCCGGCGCTCCTGCATTGTGAACGATGCAGGAGTTGAACCATGAAAAGGTGTATTGATAGAAGTGTGTGTTGGAGCTATGTTAGGGACACTGTTTTGGTCAGCTGGGGAGGAGGTGTTATTATTGAATACATGGTTGTTTATTTTTGGGTGACTTTTCTGGTACACCCCCTCTTCTATAGCCGTATCCCCTTTCCTACAGTCACACTCCCCCACAAAGGTTTAACATGGTTAACATGTTAATGTTCTTGAAATCGTACCAGACTCAAGAGAAATTTAGTTGCGTTAAGTCGACAGACTATCAGAAGCATTGAATGAAGAAAATGCATCCAGAAAGTCAACGCACGGCATATATCTGTAAGAACCTCTTTCCTTGAGATGGCCGCTCTCAGCTAGTAGGGCGGGGATTGGAGAAACGGTAACGGTCGTTGTTGATAACGAAGAAGGGCGAGGTGGTGGAGTTGAAGATGAAAGATTGCTGTGGTACAATGGGCGGGACTGTTACTGAAAAAGAATCTAAACAGTGATGGAAAGGGAGGCTCGATGGTGATGCGCCTATGATCACAATCCTGTGGGAAAAACTTGGGGAATATAGAAAGGAGAAGCCATTAGAAGAACACTGATGCCTTCAGCGTGAGCTGGCTGCATGTGTGAAATGGAACAAGCGGACATTCGAAGAGGCTGAGCTGGTCCATGCTCTTTTCCTAGGATTCGACAATCCTTCGAGTGCTGATTTCATCGTTTGAGCATCACGCAATCGCACTTTCCCTCGTCACACCATGGTTAGATGAATCGAAATTTCCCATAGGCAAATAAGTCATATAGCTACGCCGCGGAGGGTATAATAATAGTGTTAGTGGCAACTTCACTACTCTTAGTATCTATTGCGAAGTGACGGGCACCTCTCTAGGGTTTGATGATAGTGCCTGGTGGGAGCGAAACGCTTTTGGCCCATGGAATACGGTCTACTAAGCTAGATGTACAAATGGAAAGATTGCCACGAGGCTTCACAGGTGAAGATCCTTTGGAAAGACGTTTCAGAGTATTGTCAAGTGGGACCAGCCAGAACGTCGATGATGATAGCGTATTATAGTCCACCAAACAATATCCTCGATAACTACTGGAGTCGAGATCTTGTGGAAGGCTGTATGAATTAGACAAACATGTACCGCGAGTGCATGCATCCCCATCTGCCTTTTCGCCGGCAAGGGGGATCTGCTTTTAGATGTCTTTTCCTAGAGGCTGAGCATATCTACGCGGCCCTGACCAATTCTGGCGGCATCTCTTGCATGATCAACAAACTCAACGGACAGAGCACGGCACAGCGCTCAAGCGAGTCCGCCGAACAAAGGTGAAATGATTTTCGTTCAATGGCTGGCGAGGGTCAATAATCAAGGTCGCCGAAGCCAAGTCCCGTGTCATTTTTGGCATCCAGACCCAGAAACAGCCCACACTGTTCAATTTAACGCCAATTTCCGTTCTGTACAGTCTCAGTACTTATGTAACAGCAACCTTTCGCCGTCTAATCCAAGGCACAAACGGAAAGCAAATTTACATACAAAGCTTGAAACCAAGATATGCGTGTGAATGAAGGATCCGCCAGCAGATTTTCGCTAAGGAAACAGTAATACGGGGAGGATCGTGCTGGAAGAGATTGAATAAATCCTCTCAATACTCGCTTCGATGGGTCCACGGCGAGAAGTCTGATGGCACCACTGGATTAGAGGACTGACCATAATCAATTCAGTCTCGCTGATAGACTCGAAGGCGGCATCGACCGCAATTGCGCCCAGGTTTGAACGATAGACACAGCCAAGCCACAAGTAGCCAGAAAGACACTCAGGCACCCGAAGATGGTCACGAACCAGAAAGTGTAATACGTATTCGAGTTCCTTCTATCCTTCCACAAGGCTCCAAGCCCTTTGGGTTGTTGGGAGTCCATGTAGGACCTAAGCTGCCTCAAGCGGGTTTCATATATCGGGAATTGAGAATATGACATTCTCTCTTGAGGTTGCCTTCGATTTTTCGACCAGCGCAGCCGCAGATGATCTGCAGCTTCGAAGCAAAACTTGGATGACATGGGCTTGTCGAACAAGCAAGACATCTTTGGACCTGGTGCTTCGTGGGCTTCTTGCTCCGAGTCCCAGGTCTTGAGGGTGTTGTGGGCGAGCAGACTTAGCCAAGGTGGTGCCATCAGCTTCTGATACCATTTCTGGGCTTCCTTCTCGCTGCTATTTGAGGTGAATATAATAGACCAAGTGGCTGATATCTCTTTTTCTCTACGTTCTCGCTCACCATACTGGATTTTGGTGCACAGACGACTACACGACTATTAACATACGTCGACCCAAAGGTAGAGACCGCTTACTTTTGAACAAGAAATTGGGCCAGGGAGGGTTGAAACCAATAAACTTTGATTATGTTAGCAGTAGAGCTAGTTTCGAGTCGCAGGTGTTCATCCCAATGTGAGGTCCACTGCAATTGAAGATGACCAAGTGATTGCAAGTCCCGAACATTGAAGTCATCTACCCGGAAAAACGAGTCTGTGCCTTTCTCCAGTTCACAGTCACTCGGGTGTTCTCTCATTGCTGCTTCAGCAGTAGATAATGATGTTTCCCAAGTGTCGTCAAGGTTTTCTGATCGGTGGAATGTTGGTGTTTGGTGCTTGTAAAGCAGGTTTACTAGATAAAGAGCCGTGCGGACGTGCTGGTACTGCTCTCGAAGAATGATACCGCCCAGGAGTGGATTTTTTTCCGGCTCCTCGAGAATGCGCCGTTGATAGCATGCTGGAAGTACGTCACCAATTCGAGGGCTTTGATTACTTTGCGTGTCGCCGAATTCAGGTCGAAAAGAGTTGCAACACCAGACGCATTCTATTAGAATTTCTATCTGTGTCATGGGCGATACCCTCGCCCCCTGGTAGATCGTCCGGTACAGCTCATTAAGTCGTAGACCTATCAGGCTGATCCAGGGTGCTATTGCACGGAAATCTCTTCGCATGTAGAGACCCACCACAACAATTGAGCCGTTTGCATTCAAAGCATCGGCAAGATCGAGCTGTAGACTCTTTCGCCTATCGTCGGAGCAGGACCACTGGAAAAGGCCTTTGTCTACGCCGGATTTGGGCTGCCATAGGTTTTCCCAACAGTCTTCAAGTTTTTGATTGTCTTCAGAGATCTTCCATTCCTGCCGAACAGCTCTTCTGCGCTCGTCCTCCGCAGTGATGTCGCGTTCCGACCAGAGTTCCAAATTATGGTAGTTGACCTGGTCGTGATCTCCAATCGAAACCCAGCCTCCAGTTTGCGAGGTTTTGGCTTCTACTTTCAAAGGTGGAGGTCTCGGCTTGTTCAATGGGCTTGTCAACGATCTCGACTCGCTTTTCTGACGGATGTCCTCTTCCGAACGTATCGCTATCGCTGGTCTGCTTTCTTGGCCATTCTTATCGGCCAAGCTCCCCTGCAAGACCTCGATCCACAGTTTCACCAATTGCTCCACTTTCTTTCGCGGAACACCAACAATGTATTCATCCTGTGCTGGGT
>JAABUP010010190.1_pt1 | contig 11195 bp, 14 predicted proteins | sample 5559201 | NCBI WGS metagenome assembly JAABUP01 (sample SAMN10711887, study PRJNA513373) | rock metagenome | isolation source: Antarctica rocks | place: Antarctica | reverse complement strand
GCTGCTTGTACTTGTCGAGGTCATGGTCCTTGTCGCTGTCCAGGCCCTCTGCGAGCGGCAGGCCGTCCCGCACGCGCGCGATCAAGGTGAGCCGCACCATCGGTGCTAGCGCCCGTTGTTCATCCGCCGCATAGCATACACCAGACGCTCGGCCGACTCAGGCCACGGCGCACTAGCCTAGTCCTATACCTCTGCTTGAAACACGCAGACGATCAGAGTGCCCAGCGCTTCTGCAGGAGCAGCGCTTCAAGTCTGACAGGAGAGGAGCGAGGCCTGTTTGCTGCAAACTCGGGGCAATACCCTAAGCCCTAGCATATTTGGTGTGTGCGAGAGCAGCTGCGATCGTGCGACTGCAGACCCGTTCAGCCCTCAACGCCTGTGCATCACGCAAATGGATGCTTCATGATGCAGGGATATGAGCTCTAGCACTGCGCGACGCGAGACACAATGTTTATGTCCAGCGCCGGCAGGAGCGCCTGCGCGCTGCTATGGCACAAGGAGCAGGAGGTGGTTGTGCTGCGCGAGCAGGCCATCAGCGCGCTGGAAGCAGAGGTGCGCAACGCAGCGAGGCTCACTGGCTATGGCAGCACCTGATGAACTCACGCAACACCTGACGGACTGATGATGCATACCGGGTAACGCTCCAGGTGCTGCAGCGCGACCAACAGCTGGCGGAGGGAGCGGCCAAGTTTGGCGAGCTGCAGGTCCTCGCGCAGCTTTGGCTGGCTGCGCTGGAGCTATGCTTGCCGGCGACGTGGGCCTGGCTGCCCATGCTGCGTCGGGGCTGTCCAGTGCAAGCTGGCTGAGTACCGCTGCCTTGCAGGCTGCGTTTGGGGTCAACCTGGCGCTGCTGGCGGAGCGGGACGCCGAGCTGGTGCGCTGCGATGCCGAGGCAGCTGATGCCGCTGCGGCCTCGGCGCGCGCGCAGCAGCGCGCGGCGCAGCTGGAGGCTGCCCTGGCCGGTGTGTGCCAAAGGGCCCTGCCCAGCGCCCTGCGCTGCCCCTGTGCACACAGTCCCGGCCTTTGCCTCGTTATTTTCAACCCCTTCTATGTTTTTCGAGACAACCATGACGCCTGAGGGGCACAGCCTGGCTGCTTGGCAGCGGATCTGCAGACATGCTTGCGCATGCAAATAGTGTCGTGTGTGTGCGCAGAGGCGCGGGACGCGCACGCGTGCGCCGCCACGGCGGCCGACGCACGGGACGCGCAGTGGCAGGCGCGGCTTGGGCGCATGAGGGCGGAGCGCCAGGAGGCGGTGGGGCGGCAGGCTGCTCTCGAGGTGTCCATAAGCCCCTCAACGCCACAATTCTTGCCGACTGCGAACACAGCCTGACATCAACATTGCCACTCCTGTCGCCCAGGAGTACCCGTATGCATGCAGAGCAGCTGAGTGGCTTCTTTAAACAGATGCTGCATGCAGCTGTCAGCTGTGCCATTACATCCCCATGGATGCTGACGTTGCCCAACGCTGAGCGCCTCTCCCAGCTGCATCGCGATCTGCTTGCAGGCCAGAGCTGAAGAGAGCGAGTGCGCAGCTGCCCGGAGCATGGCAGCATGTCGAGAGCGCGTCAAGCATGTGCGGGTGCGTATGCAGTGTATGCGCAGCCCTTGATGTGCTTGCGATCCTGTGAGCAGAGCAGTGCGCAACGGTTTGACTGGTGAAGCAACACGAGCTCGAGCGTGCGGCACCCATGTAGTGATGGTGTTGAGGCAGGCAGCACGACAGCAAAAGCGCAACTCCACGGTTGGATGCATGCGGGGGCAGGCGTCGTGCGCAGAGCGCGAGGCGGCGCTGTCTGCTGAGGCTGCGCAGAGCGCCGCCGCCGCCGCCGCCGCCCGGGAGGACGCAGCCGCCGCGGAGGCGGCGGAGGCCGCCGCGTCACTTGCGGCCGCGGTGTGCTCGCGGCCACCAGCCTGCGGCGCATGTGGCAGCAGCTCGATGTGGCCTGCCGGCATAAAACCCAAGCCGCCGCAGCTGCCGCCGACGCGTCTCGCTGACACCTGCCGCGTACGCCCATGCAGGAAGCTCAGACTTGGGCCCGGGCGGCGGAGCAGCGGGCGCGCGACGCTGCCGCCGAGGCCGCGGCGCTCGGGGCGCAGGCGGCTGCGGCGGAGCAGCGCGCGGCTGCGGCGGAGGCTGCTGCGGCCGAGCGGCAGGCTCGGCTGGCGGCGCAGAGTCTGGGATTCCAGGCCGCACTGGCAGCGGCGCGGGGGGCGGCCGCGCGGGAGCTGCGCCTTTGCAAAGAGCGGACCGAGGCTGCTGAAGCGCGAGTCGTGGCTGCTGAGGGTGTGCCGCGCGGTCCTGTATGATGCGTGCTGTGAGCAAGGAGATAATCATATGAACGTCCGGGCTTTGCATTAGCCAAGTATCCAGTCACGCAGCCTTGGCTGCCAGGCATGTTAGACAAATGATATGAGGTTGAGGCATGCCATCCGGCACTACGCTGGTAAGCGAGGCCGCGAACGCCATGCTGCTGAGACATGTTCCAGACTGCAATGTCCGCTTCACTGTGCCGACTGTGTACAGCTTTGCCGCAGCAAGCGCAAGCACTTGGAAGGATCACGCATGCACGGCCGCCGAGGCCGCCCGCGATGCGCGCGCTGACGGCGAGCGGCGAGAGTGCGAGGTGGCCGCCGCGCTGGCGGCTGCCATACAGCGGCTGGATGCGGCGGCGGCTGCCTTGCTGCATGAGCGGAGGTGCAGGGCTTGCACGCGGCGTGCCGCTGTTTGCTTGTGCGGTCTGTGGCAGGCAGCCTGCAAGTGAGCCGCCTGGCTGCTGGCAAGTCTTGTACATCCAGCTGCCCTCAGTCGCTCCGCGCCTTTGCATGCCGCCCAGTGCAGCGCCGGCGCCTGGGCGCGCAGCGCGCGGGAGGCCGAGGCGCGCGCCGCGGCCGAGGCGCACGAGGCGGACGAGGCCTTGGCGGCGCAGCTGCGCGCGCGCGCAGAGGCCGCTGAGCAGGCGCTGGCGCAGGCGCAAGGGGAGGCCGCGTCGGCGCGCCAGGTCCGCCCGGTCGCCGCGAGCTCCGTGCGGCGCTCCTGCCGCACGGCAGGAGCACCGCGTGGCGCCCCCCCAGCGTCACCCTAATCAGAGCCATGATCTCCTTTCATGCAGCAGGAGCATGCCATGCGTGCCCCCATCACTGCCACCCCGGTCCCCGCCTACCCGCGGCCGCCGCGCGGCAGGAGGCCCGCGGCGCGGCGGAGGCCTGCGAGCGCGTGTCTGCGGAGGCCTGCGCGCAGGAGGCCGCGGGCGCCGCCGCGCTGGCGGCCGCGGAGCAGCGCGCCCTGGCGCAGCAGCGCACCCTGCAGGCGCGGGCATTTGGCCGTGAGGATGTTGTGGGTGTGAGGAAGGGGCCAGGCACTGTTTGCAAGGAGGCGCTGGCTGGAGGCAGGCGCGCCGCGCCCGGTCCCTGTTTCGAGGCGCGGCTGCTGGCGGGCGAGGCACGCGGAACGGCTTTGAGGCGCTGGCCAGCAGTGCACGCATGCAGCATCTGGCCATGGCATGCCCGCCAAGGAGCATTGCAGCGCCGGTATGCAGCGCGATATGAAGCTGCGGCGTGCGCTGCTGCAGGCGGCCGAGGCGCGCGCGGACGCGGGCGAGGCCGAGGCCGCCCGCCTGCGGACGGCACTCGCGGCGGCCAAGGCGCAGGCGGCCGTGCGGGCGCCGTCCCCGGGCGCGGACGCGCGCTCCGAGTCGGAGCTGGCGTCGCTGTCGTCGCCCTGCGGCAGCCCTGGCGCCGCCGCGGGCGCGCCGTGCGGCGGCGCGGCCGCTGAGCGGGAGGCCGGCTTGGCTGACATGAGGCTGCAGGTGCTGAGCGCTGCCCCCATCGGGCCCCCTCCTGTCCAGTTCTTTGTGCGTGCCGCGATGTATGCTCCCAATTAATGTTTGCTGGGCAGGGGACGGCTGCAGGACGCCTTGCAGCGCTGCATCCGCTGTGTCGCCCGCGCGCAGGACGCGGCGTTGGCCGCGAGCGGCGAGCGCGCGCGGCTGACCGCTGCGCTGGGCGCCATGCGCGCCGAGATGGAGGCAGCTGCCGCCATCATGGCGCGCGAGCGGCGCGACGCCGCGGCGGAGCGGGCGGACGCGCGGCGGCAGATCAAGCGCCTCGCCGAGCAGAACAGGGCGCTGCTGGAGCTCAGCAATGCGCTGCACGCTGGGCTGGACACGCGCGCGCGCGCGCCGCCTGAGCGGGCACACGACCCGGCCGCGCCTCTGCGGGCGCCCGCGGACTGCCCTGCCGGCGCGCTGGTGGCCGCGCGGCTGGACAGGCTGGAGGCGGCTCTGGCAGAGCGGCCGGCATGCGCCGAAGCAGGCGTCGGGGGACACCCTGGGTGTGATGATTGCGGTAGCGGGGCGGCGGTCGTACAGCCGCAGGGCAACGCCGCAGAGGCGCCGTCGGAGGCAGGCGCTGCGGCGCGCCCCAGCCCTGGCGTCAGCGGGCTGCTCGTGGAAGGCTGCGAGGCGCAGCTGGCAACAACGGCGCCCAGGCGCACGGTCATACTGCAGGTGATTGTTCGCCCAGTCGCCGCCTGCATTCCGGCCGCCTTGCAACTGCTTTCCTGCCCCCAAAAAAAGCATGGAGGTATCCATAGAGCATTCGAGCTTGTTAAGTGATGCTGTTATGAGCAGCCGCATAAATTGGCATATCATCTGCTGAGCGATGTCCATGATAGCCTAGCAAATATGGGCACAGCTGACATCCTCAGGACGCGCGCAGCGCGTACGGCTGCCAAGGCCGCAGCGCGTGCCGCTGGTCCGCAACTACAACGACCCAGACTGACGGCCCACAGCTGCGTGGTGCATGGGCCACCGTGCGGTGCTGGCACAGCCTGGCTGCACAACGAGCTTTCCCCCGCATGTACGCAAACCTACATGCGCTTTGCATGCAGTTTTGCTGCACCTTGCATATGTACAGTATGCAGGTCACCGTCCCTGGTGAGCAGCAGACAAAACACGAGTGACGCCGGTGTTTACCGTGTTACTGGGTTGACAGGTCGATGCATCTGCACTGCTCAGTGCTGGGTGCTCACAGCTCGAGCAACCCAGGCATGTATGCTGGTGCTTCTGCGCTCCTCAGCACTTTCCTCACAGCGCCACCTGCCTATACTACCATAATTATATACTACCACTTATAAGTGCAACTGTAGCCATATGCTGCTGGCTGCATGTGCAGTAGGGAGCTTCACGGTGCGCCTCACGGTGTACAGTGTCAATGCACACAAGGGTCTCTACACCATTATAACTGGACCGGTCTGCTGGTATCAGCACCAGACTCTGTTTTCAAAGATCAAAGGCTAAGAGGGGTTTCAGGTTTTGCAGAGCACAACCGCGGGTCGCCTTCCCTCCTCCTACATAATCCAGCGAACTAGGAAGAGCAACAGTTGTAGGAGCCCTGCTAGTGACACCCCCTCGGGAATAGCACTTATGGTCTCAGACTGAGGCCAGGCCAGGCTGCTTGCTGCACTGCACCACTGCCAGCTCCGGCCCGTCGGGGCTGTGCTGCAGGGGCGGCGCCAGCATGGGCGTGCACGTCTGGCAGCGCGACAGCGCCGGCGGGAACACGTTTGCCACGGCGGCGCCTGCGCCGCAGCCGCGGCCCGGCAACAAGCGCAAGCTGGTCTGGACCAGGCAGGATGGCGCGGCCGGCGCGGCGCAGGCTGCCGCGCCAGGCGCCGCTCAGGCCAGCCCCTTCGTCGGGGCTGGCCGCCAGGGCAGCGGGGGCGCCGGCCCCGCGCACGGCCCCCCGCAGCCCTGCAAGCGCGCCAGGGGCGCGCCGTCCGACGCAAGCGCCGCCGAGCATGCCGCCGAGCCGGAGCAAGAGCGCAGCCAGGCAGCAGGCGGCGCTGACCGGCGGGCAGGCGGGGCCCCTGTGCGAGCAGGGCCGGAGCGCGACGGGCAGCCCGACGGCGCCGCGCCGCGGCCTGCCAGCCTGCGCGGCGCGGCAGCAGGCGTGGCAGCCGGGGCCGGCACGCGGCCGGGCGTCGGGCGCGGCAGTGCCGACGGCGCCGTGCCGGGACGCGCAAGCCTGCGCGCGGGGATGCCGGCGGCCCTGGCGGGTCTTTGGAAGGCGCGCAGTCAGCGGGGCGACGAGGCGGGGCAGTCAACGGCCATGCGCGCGGGCCCGCCGCTCTGCGCGGAGGGGCCACAGGCGGCCCTGGGCGGCCGGCCGGGGCGGCCGCGCAGGCCGAGCCGCGCGGCCAGGAGGCCAACGGCCACGCGCGCGAGCCGGCCGCCCCGCGCGCGGGGCCCGCGGGCGGCCCCGGTCGGCAGGCCGGGGCTGCCGCGCAGGGCGGGCCCCGAGGCGAGCGGGCCAACGGCGGCGCGCCCGGCCCGGCCGGCCTGCGCGCCCAGGCGGCGGAGCTGGCGATGCTGCGGCGCACGGTCGCGCAGCGCCAGCGGCAGCTCGCGCAGGAGCGGGTGCGGCCGGCGCCTCGCCCCGCCCCGGGCGAGCATCCGCCGCTCGTACGGCGTGCGTTCAGACATCCACCTCTGCTCCGTGCTGCACCGCGCTGTCTGTCAGTCTTTCTTGTTGTCCTGCTCGAGCTCCTTGCAGGGGACGCTGTCTCTCATGGCGTTGGAGCTGTGAGGACTTGCACGGGCTGTGCACAGTTCCTGATTATTCCGCCTGGCAGCTGTTCTCACACGTGCATGTGGCGTGCAGGAAGAGGCTGCCAGGCGCACGGCGTCCGCCGCAGCCGCCCAGCGGCACCGCGAGCAGGACCTGGCGCGCCGGCGCGAGCGGCTGCGGGCCGGCTTTGCGGAGGTGCGCCGCGCACCCCGCGCCGGGCCATTCGAGCGACTCTTTGCCCTGCACCGCTCCCCCAACGTGGCTCCCAGCCTTCGGTGTGTCTGGTCAGGCCGCCGGCGTGCCGCAAGTGCAGGAAGTGAGCTGCTCGTGGTCTGGAGCACTGCACGGGCGCGGGAGCCAGTGTCAGTGCGGCGTCTGTGGCCGGCTGCAGCCACTCTTCAGCGGCCAGCGGCGTGCAGTGCACAGCGGCGGGTGCGCCCCTGCGTGGCTGACGCGTGGCAGCTGCAGGCCTTCCGCGAGGCGGACGCGCTGGTGGCGGCCGAGCTGGCCGAGGAGCGCGGCGCTGCGGCGTCGGGCGCCGACAAGCGCGAGGTCGCGCGCGTGCTGGCCGCGGCCGGCGACTACGAGGTGCCGCTCTCTATAGTTTGGTCTTGACGCCGCTGCACGCCTGTCCTTCAGACCTCACAGGGTCGGGCACGGTCATAGGGCGGAGCCTGCCCGCATGTGGTGCCCTCGTCAGCTGCCTGACCTGGTCGCACATCGTATTAGGTGTGCCTCAGAATTAGCTAGCAATGAAGCACTGCGCTGCTATGGCGCGCGCAGGTGCTGCAACTGAAGCCCGGCGCGAGCGCGGCGGCGCTGCGACGGCGGTACCGCGAGATGGCCGTCGCGTTGCACCCCGACAAGTGCAAGGTGCGCGCGCGCGCCGCGCCCCGCCGCGCCGCGGAGCAGCGGCGCATGGCTACTCCGCCCTCCAACTCCTGCTCTGGTTTTTTCAACTTGTGCTCAATCTCAAACCGTGCTTGCCAGGACTTACTTTATTTTCCCCTGAGGATACAAAGTATGTGCTGCAGCGGCCGCACACTGGCCGGACTTGTGCGGCCGATGGGGTTAACGGTTTCGGCGCGCGCGCGCAGGCGGCCGGCGCGACGGACGCCTTCCAGCGCATGGTGCAGGCGTACCAGAACCTGCTGCGCTTTGTGTGACGGGTCACCGCATGCGCGTCACGGACTGGCTGGAGGCTTTGGTTTGTGGGATCAGCTTGTTAGCCCGCGGCGAGCGCGATAGCTGCTGTGGTGAAATGCAGTGTATTTTTGTTGTGCACCATTGGACTGCGAGACCTGTCTCTTGCGTTTGCTATCAGGATGTCGTCTGGTCCATTTGCTGTTGTCCCGATTGGTCTTGCTCATTGCAAGCTGGCCATGAAGCACACTTTGGGTCACCGCTTTGTAAGCGCGTGCCGTGCACACTTGACTGCCTGGAATATTTGTGGGTAACACGCGTGCTTCAGTTCTGTCTGCATACTGGGCGGGCACATGACATATGTCATGTGCCAACTGCTCCACAGCGCACACGCCTTACCAAAACATGACGCAGACGCTGGCTGTGCGGGGGCCATGCGGCCCACCGACACCGGGAACCTTACCAAGCTCTGCCTGCAATGGTAATATGAACAGGGCGATGCACGTACGCACACGCCGAATATAGGGTGTGGGCTGGATAGAGTGCGCGCGCTCCTAGAGGGCCTGGAACCATGTCGCCCCCGCAGCGCATGCACAAACACTGAGTAATACGGGACGTGCAAGTCATATAGCAGGGAAGCAGCAATGATGCCGGATACCTGGGCGGGGTACGTAAACCAGGGCATGCCCCTGCCCATATGGCAGGCGCACATGCAAACGCGACAGTCCTCGCGATGCCCAGTTGCAGACCAGTCAGCGAGGGCCTTGAGCATATCAGGGGCCCGCATGCCATTCATGGCTCACCATCACTGCGCGCGCTCAGCCGCCACCTCCAGCCGCCGCGCTCGCAGCGGCCACCATGCGTGCGAGCAGCCGCGCCAGCGGCGCTCTTCTCAGAGCCGACGCCGTGCAGCCCCTCGCATGCGCCAGGCCGCGAGCGCAAGATGCTGGCCTGCCGGCAGCGCCGTGCCCGGCCCGCTCACAGCATGAGCAGGGCCTCCGCCACGGCGAGCTCGTGCGCCTCGCCCGGCCCGGCGGCCGCACCGCCGCCGGCCGCGCCCGCATGGCCACCGGCCGCGCCCGCGCCGCCGGCATTCTCCTTGTCGTTGGAAAGCGCAGCGCCGCGGCCGCAGCGGCGCGGGCGCGGGCGCTGCGCCTCCCTGCCTGGAGGGCTGCCTGCATGGTCGGCGACCGCCTTGCGCTTGGCGCTCGCGTCGGCGCCCTCTGCAGGCGCCGTGCGCAGGCCGTTGAGCGACGCACCGAACGCGCGCACGGCGCCGCCGGCGCCGGCCGTCCTGCAGCACACACACAGGCTTTGCTGACCGACATTTCACTAGAACACACCGACGCGCATGGCCCCGATCCTGCGTTGGCACGGCCCACACAGAGCAGGCCAGCAGATGGAGCTGCAAAGCTCTCGGCCTGCACGCACGCAATGCTTGCCATGACAGCTTCGACGGCCCTAGATCAACAGTCTATGCATGCGCAGCTGCAAGTATGTGCGTACTTATGGCAGGCCTGGAGCGCGCGCTTGCAAGCGGCCCACAGCGCAGCAACTCGCATGTTGAGCACAAGGACATGCCCAGGCGCGCCTGGGAGGCGCGCGCTTGTGGGCGGCCCAGCGGCAGTCCCGCAGCGCGTCGTCCACCGCGGGCGCGGTGCCCCACGACACGGGCACGCCGGCTGCCCCGCCGTGCGCCTGCCACACGCCCTGCTGTGTCAGGACAAGCGGGCAGGTGCATACAGGGTGAAACTGAGCTGCGGCAGGCCACACGTGTGAGCGGGCATGTAGGCAAGGACAGCAGCGGCAGTGTTACCAGTCCCCAACCTGTTGAGCTGGTGCGGTGTGGCCGACGGCTCAGCAGACAGGTGACATTGGCGCATGCGCAACACCGTCAGGCTGCGTGGACAGGCCTGCTAGCGTTGAGCAGGGACTGGAGCCCCTAGGCAGGGATGCATGTCATTCACCACCCGCTGTGAGCAGGCTGCGCCCTCTGGCACTGCATGGGCTGCGACGCGCCTGGGCAGCTTCGCCCAAGGGCGCCGACGCGCCATCAGGCTGCCGCTCGGCGCAGCCTCGCCAGCTCGCCGGCCGCTGGAGGGCTCGCCGATGGCCCACAGGCGCCGGCGAGATGGCGTCGTCTGCGTGACGGCCCCGGCGCGCGTCAGGCCCTGCAGGCTGCTGCAGCACTGACGACTCACAGTGTGTGCTAAAGGCTGTACAAAAAGCTCGTAAGGGCGCATCACTTTATGCTGCCGCTGCGCACCAGCAGCGTGTCTGTGCGCAAGGACATGCATCGGTGTGCGGAAGAGCGGAGCGACCCGCTGGGAAAAAGAACTGCAAGCAAGAGCGGCTGCTCCCCCGAGCCAGACGCGCGCTCTGTGGGGACTGGGCCGCGCTGTCGGGGGGCGCGCCGGCGAGCGCGGGGTCGCCCTCGCTGGGCGTGCCGCTGCCGCTGCTGCTGGTCCCCGGCGCCTGGCCGCCCGGGCTGGCGAAGCGCGCCGGCGCGACCACCCGCCGCCGCGCCGGCAGGGCCGCGGACGCGCCCTCCGGCTCAGACGCGCCCTCCAGCGCCGCCGCGGCCGCAGCGCAGCCCGGGCCTGTGCTGCCGGGGTCGGGGTCGGCACCGGGGGCGCCCGCGCCGGGCGTCCCCGCGCCGGCGCCCGCGAGCGCGCGCTGCTGCGCGGCGCAGGAGCTGCCCGCGCTGCGGAAGAGCACGCCCGCGGGTCGGCCGCCGCTGGGACCCTCAGCGGTGTTTGACGGAGCGGCGGCGGCTGCGGCGGCGGCGGCGGCGGCGGCGGCTGGCGGGCCAGGCGCGTCGCCGGGCGGCGCCGCATTGTGGCAGTTGACGCAGCGGCAGGCGTCGCTGCAGCGCACACCCGCGTGGAAGCACTCGCAGTACTTCTTGCGGCAGCGCGACTTGCGGCACTGGCAGCCGCGCAGGTGCCCGGCCTCGCGCACCTGCGCGCGCCGCCTCTGCTCTGCCCAACCTCCCTCACCCCTGGACTCTGGAGCGCTCATTGCCTGACGCACTCGAGATCAGCTTATAACTTGTCGGTCCCTAAACAGCCTCCGCACAGGCGCCGCGCGCGCGCCTTGGGCAGGAACGCGAGCGGTGCGCGGCTGAGCACGCACTGCCGCACGTGCATGACCAGTGGCGCGTTGGCGATCGTGTTCAGGCACGCGCAGCAGCCGCACAGCCCGTTGCAGAACGCCCCTGCGCGCACGGCCGGGGTCGCGCACTGCTGCAGGCTTGCTGACACGGGGACTTGGCCGCGGGCCGCATAAGCAGTGCTGCAGCAGCGTGCACGCGCTGGTGCGCTCCGAGTGCGGTGCAGCAAGGGGCTGCATGGGATTTTTCGGTTTCAAGCAGTTTCAGTCATGGAATGCGGCTACCCAATGTGACTGACCGGGGGCTGACAGCTGTGAGCGTACCTGCTGCGAAGCACTCGCAGTACAGCTTCAGGCAGCCTGCGCGGCGC
>JAABUP010010189.1_pt1 | contig 11196 bp, 19 predicted proteins | sample 5559201 | NCBI WGS metagenome assembly JAABUP01 (sample SAMN10711887, study PRJNA513373) | rock metagenome | isolation source: Antarctica rocks | place: Antarctica | reverse complement strand
TGACAGCAGAATTGCAGAGGTAGCTTTGCGTGGCCTGAGGCTTGTACAAACCCAGGTAGCAGTATGGTCAGTTTCCAAATTCAGACAAAGCATACTGGATGTTTTTAGTATTTGTATTACTTGCAGAGAGAGAGAGAGATATATACATATATATCAATATATATAAAGCAATTGCACGACTCAGCGGTCAGATCATAATGTAAGCAACTGCATTGTGATCTGATGGTCAATTATACACATATGTATATAGGGGCACGCCATTCACACATATATCAAGGGTAGTGAATCTTTCTGTTGTGTGCGTGTGCGTGTACGTGTGCGTCTGTGTGTGTTCAAAGCAAGTGCATGATGCAGCACAGCCATAGCTCACCTGCAGATGACATCTAGGGCTGGTCTTGGTGTTGTGCTGGTGGTACATCATAGCTGATGCATGCTGGCAGCTGAACATGATTTAGGGTGTTAGGCCAACTGCCAGCATGCAGCATTTAGGCCAACTGCCAGCATGCAGCACTGTGTAGTACATGTACATGTACTACCAACATCACACCAGGATCAAGCCTATATGTGATCTGCAGGTGAGCTATTGCTATATGGCAAGTCATTGTTTCCTGAGTTGCTACTGAGCCCTGTACACTGCACCACATTTGCATGCACATGTGTCCAGGTAGCATCGGGTGTTGTCGCGCATCTGCATGGGCAGGGTGTGTATAATGTGCAACACAGGGATCTGGCCTCCGTCATGGCGATCAGCATGACTGAACTCACAGGCAAGGCCCAGAGTACAAACCCTTGCATACCAGTTATGCCATACTGATTGACATGGCTGGATGGACGTCCCTGCCTTACAGTTGGCTGACCTCAAGGCAGGTATGTGATCAGAGCTGAACACGTCTGGAGTGTGTCCATCAGCATGTTTATTAGCAAAGCCACTGGCAACTCAGCACAGGCAGGGTGAAAGGTATAGGGCGTTTTGCCAAATACGTAACATCAAATATGGCACCACATTTGTGACAGTGTTAGATTGATTGTTGTGCACATGTGCCGTAGCTTTGCATGGCCTGAGGCTTGTATGTACCCAGGTGGCAATATATTCAATTTCCAAATTTCGACATAGGATTATGGATGCTTTCATGCAGCCATTGTAGTTGTATAAAATTTGCACACATAAATATTACATCCCCATATAAAAGCAAATGCATGACTGAAGCATTAAATTATAAGGTGAGCAACTGCACTATGATCTGATGGTCAATCATACAGATATACCTATATAGTAAAGGAGCACGCTGTTCATACATATATTTAGGGCATAGTGGATCTGTCTCTCGCTTATATACATGTATATAAAGCATATGCATAACTCAACCATCAGAACATAATGTAAGCATCTGCATCACGATCTGATGATCAGTTGTACAGACATGTTCATATAATAAAGGGGCATGCCATTCATATACATTTTTTGGGTATAGTGAATTTATCTCTGAAACTGGTCACTCTTTCTGCTGCGAGCACCTCCTCATGCTTGCACAGCCATACACAACCGCTTCAGCACAGCACGCCTTGCATAATCACAACAAGGACTATTGGCGTGCAAGCCAACTAAGACTTTGCTACAGTCTTGAATGTGATGAAGGTCTGAGCGTTTGCTTACTCCATCACCAATCTGGCAGCTGGCAGGACGATGCCAGAGTGACTCATTGCAAGGGGACAGTACTAAGCAACTGCTGTAATGCCACTCAAGTCCCCAAAGGCAAGTAGACATGGCACATGGTACACTGAGCTTACCTGGCGTGAAAAGTTGCAAGCTCCCTTGAAAACAACATGACCTCATCCCCCAGCTGGGTGATGCTGCCCACACGCCTCCAGAAAAATTGACGCTTTTCAGGGATCATAACGGGAGCCTCCTAAGGCGGCAGCCCGGAGCTGCACATGCCTGCAGTGGGTTGCACACTGTTGAGTGCACACTGACGCAAGCAGCTTGCCAAAGAGGCTACGATCAAGGTGCACACAAGCAGGTGCTGTGATGCCCAAGGAGGTTCCGGGATGCTCTTTGAGTTGGCCATTGCATGGCACTGACGCCAGATATGCAAGAACGCTATGCAACCCAGAAATGAGCATAAAGTGTACACACACAACGTTCAAAGCAGGAAGCTGAACACAGCAGCAACTTCAAAAGAACAGCAGAACAGAGACAGGCAAAACAGGTGACATGGAAGCTGTATAAGGATAGCAATGTGACCTACCTGAGATGTCAGACTTTGCCTGAAGGCAGGCTTGTCCAGAGCTAGTGAGGATGACAGGGCACGCTTTGACAGCCAACAGGCCAGCCTTGATGTCTGCCTGAGCCTCCACACCGCAGCCTTGCTCAATTTGGGCAGCCAGCTGGGCAGTCACCTTTGCCAGCTGCTCCTGAAGGAAGGACAGCCAAACACCCAATGAGAGGAAGGAATCTATATCTAGGGGTTTTCTGGACTTGTGAGGCAGCTAAATCGCTGGTTGATTGATGCTTGATGACCAAAGTGTATGAGCATGGCTGACAGAAAATGTGCGTGCACCCGCAGAAATCCTACCTCTTTGACAGCTCTTGCCTCCAGCAAAGCCACTGCTACGCTCTGAGAGGGAGCCTGCTCGCTTGCAAGCTGAAACATCGTGGTGACAATGAGCTGCTCAGCCTTTTGGCAGATTCAGGTTAAGTGGCGCTTGCAAGCTCAGCCTGCACACCCAGCATGGGCATGACATTTGGACTTCGCACCAGTCAATCTTACAGATGGTCCACAAACCGTTGTGACAAAGAATGCATGCAGCGTAAGCATTGGTTTCAAGCTTCCATAGGGTCAAGACATGAAGATGCACCTGTGATTTTTTGACTGCAGGATCAACCAGAGCTTTTTTCCACCTGCCCCAGCTTGTGCTGTTGTGATAGCCTACCAGTACCTGCAACATGCAAGGAAGTGGCAAGTTGTTTGTATTTGCTGTGCATTGGACAGCAACATGCCTAAAAGCAGCTCAACGAACTTGAACACGGAGCAGGTATACCGGTTGGAGGGTGGGTGCAGCCCATGCTGGGATTGGCAAAGCATTTCAGTTTACAATGATAGCTCTGACTGCCATTTGTGCATCATGATCTTTGAGGTCCTGCGTGGAAAGCATAATTTGATCTCTGAGTTTGAGACTGGCAGATAAAGCAAGGCTGTTGTAGCCGGGCGTGCAGCCTGGGTAGACCAAAGGCTCTTGGTGGCGGGTGCAAAATTGACCTGAACCTGCGGCCCCGATGACACCCACACTCAAGCTCTGCAGGACAAGCCTACCTAGCCTGCGAGTATGGACCAATCCAGCGCTAAAGTCAGCCGGATAATAGACCCACGGTGGGTGTATCATGCGGCTGACCTTAGTCTTGGATCAGTCCTTACCTGCAGACCAGGAAGGCTTGTCCTGCAGAGTTTGGAAGTGGGTGTCAACGGGAACAGTCAACAAAGAGCAGGCAAGGGCTCTAGGTTGTCACGCCGCTGACATAGCCAGCAACATGATGACCTCACCAGTGGAGCAGTTGAGAGAAGGTGCGCAGGCAAAGGCCCCCACTGTCAGTATTCTCAGGGGTGACTTCAGGTAGGACTGGCTTAGCTGCCTGCATATTACTGATATAAATTTCAAGCAAGCAAGGTAACAGGTGATGGCATGAAGAGAGGTCATGGCGGCATTTGTACCGACGAGACAAACCAACGCAGTTTCAAAGGATGACAGGCTTGGATCGCCGACATCGCAGAAACATGACTGGCAATCAGAGTGAGACTCTGCAGGTCTCCAAATGGCATCGTCATCTTCCACTCTTGCACAAGGGTTAGGCAGAAACAAACACCACCAACTTTCATAGGCAAAACATTCGGATATTTCGCTGCCTGGCAAATCTGAGAAGGCTCTCGAAAAGAGCTGCAGACGCTGGCCAGTGCGTTATAAGCCTACGACTCTTGGTGGTATGTTGCCTGGCACTTGCACCAGCGGAAGATGACACTGCTGTTATGGAAAACAAAGAGTCTCATCCTATTTGCCGGTCAAGTGATCACGTTCTCTGCCGTGTTTTCCTTCAGTGTGGAATCACGTCACAGTAAAAGTAGTGCCGCCGAGCTCAAAGTGGGACATTTGCAATCACATGTGCTGGACCCAGAGACAGACAGCTCTTGCCAACGCCCGACAGAGACTAATGTAGAGAGACAAGTCACACAGGGGCCGACCATAGGGCGCAGGGCGTAAACCTCAGGGCGTAGTGCCCTTGACAAACACACATCACACAGTGGTTGTGTGGTTTCCAAAAGCGAGCTTGAGTCGAGCGAGAATTATAAGGAACCCTTGAGGCAGGACACGTTAGCGACAAGGATTGAAGTTGTGTCCGTTTTGTCTGCATTTGCAAGCAGTGAGTGCCGTGTGCACTGGAGCGCTGTTCAGTAAGTGCAAAGCCTTACACGACCAGCTGCTGCTTGACCTCAACTGCCCGGGCGCATCGTGTCTAGACCTTATTTGACCCTCGTATACACGTATAGATCAACCCTGCCAGGTGTGAAGTATTCACAGGCGCTTTCCACAAACAGTAGTCAGCATGGGTTGGCTCAGTTCATTAGCGCGGGCACGGACTAGTTTTGGAAGACCACAACCCCTGCCTGAGGTCAGTACACCACAACACGATCTCTCTCCACGCCACCGGCTGTCCTTTTACTCATTCTGATGTGCAAGTGCAGGTTGCTGAGCCAGTCTCAGCAATCACTGAATTATCTGTCACAGAGGATGGGTATGTTCGGCTTTACATTCTATCTAGATCTCCACAGGTGAGATGATCATGTTGCTGGCGTATGTTGGCCTCACGGCACTACAGCATACAGTTCATGCTTGCTCTTTCTAGACTGTCCCTGCTGGCACTGACTCGAGCAATCCTGCAGGACAAGCTCTTCTGCGCTGCGCGCACAGACGAAGCCAATACTCGGGTCATGCGTATGACAGACCCATGGTGGGTGGCCGGGATGCACTTTGACAAGATGCTCAAGAAGCATGAGCAGCTGGTGCAGGTCAGCTTCATTTGCACCACCAAGAGCATTGTTGGTCCACTCCGACTTCGTATCTGGTTGCAACAACCTCGGCTCTCAAAACTCAGAGGTCATACTGTTTTTTCCATGCAGGATCTCAAACATTATGAAGCATTGATGGCAGTCAGAATGCAGTATTGTGAAACTGAAGTGCTGCCTCAGCGGGCTTTGCCAATCCCAGCATGGGCTTCAAACACCCTCCAACAGGTATACATGTCTAAATTGCTCCATATATAACTTCATTGAGCTGCTTTCGAGCTTGCTGCTGTTCAACACCCAGTAGATTACAAGACTTCCACTTCCTTGCAATGCTGCAGGCGTTGATTGGGTACCAAGACAGCACAACTGCCAAGCTGGGGCAGATGAAAGAAGCTCTGGTTGATCCTGCGCTGAAGAAGGCACAGGTGAGTTGGAGTCTTTGTGTCTGGACCTCACAAAAGCTTGAAGCTAAAGCGGCATGCATTTTTGGCCACTCTGTTTTTGTGGGATGTTTGCGGGGCTGACCTGTGCATGGCCCAACTGTCAAATTTCTGCTGCGGCCCGCAGGCTGAGTTTGCAAGCGTCACTAGTGACCTGAGCAGAGAGCTGGAGAAGGCTGAGCAACTCGTGGTCACCACACAGTCTCGGCTTGCAAATGAGCAAGCTTGCTCCCAAAGCCTAGCAATGGCATTGCTGGAGGCTAGAGCCAGCAACGAGGTAGGACGTCCGCTGTTTGTTGCTTGAGTTGCATTTGCTATTGGCTGGGCTCAAGCACCTTTGATTGTCAGGCAGCAACCAACTAGCCTAGCAACTGTTCCTGTTCAGCTAGTTCATCATTCAATATAAACTGCTCAAATCCACACGGCTCGTTGGAATTTGGCTGTCCTTCCTTCATGAGCAGGTGGCAGAGCTGACTGCCCAGCTGGCCGCCCAAACTGAGCGAGCCTTCGATGCCCAGGCTCAGGCGGATATCAAGGCTGGCCTGTTGGCTGATGAGCGTGCCCTGTCATCCTCTCTAGCCCAGGAGAAGCGTGCCCACAAGAGGAGGCTCGCCCACCAGGTAGATCACCTTTGTATAGCTTTGGTGTTTGCACATGCTGTTGGTGACATCTGTGCTGCTGATGTCTGTCCTGCTGTCTTCTGGAGTTTGCAAGTTGACATAGCTTTTGGCACTGGCTGTCATCTGTCTACAGTTTCTGCATCACAGCGCCTGCTTGTGTGTACACCGTCTGCAGCTTCCTGGCAAACATCTCAAATGCTCTGATGCGCCCATGTACACTTCACTGCAGGAGTCCAGGCATGTGGCCAGCATCGCCCAGCTGGGGACCGAGGTCATCTTTTTCACAACAGAGCTTGCAACTCTCCAGGCCAGGTACCATGCCTCATCTACTTGACCCTGGTGATTCCATCAGAATCACAAACAGTTGCTTAGCACTGCCACCCTGCAATGAGCCATATGCTTTCCAAGCTCAAGTTGTCTCAGCGTCGTTCTGTCAAAGTCAAATTTGCCATTGGTTGCATTAGATCTTCAGCACATTGTGAGCTGTGGGTATTGTGATAAAACATCAGTCAACTAGCAAGCCAGTAGGCCTTGCTGTGGTCAAGCAAGGCATGCCATGCTGAAGCACGTTTGTGGCTATGCAGGCACCAGGAAGCACTTGCAGCAGAAAGAGAGACCAGCAAGTCGCAGAGGCAGCTGCTGCAGGATGTGCAGGGCAAGTCTGAGCAGACAATCGTCTCACTGCAGAAGCAGTTGAAGCAGGAGGCAGACAACAACATAGCCATTGGCAAGGTACACCGTTTAAGAGATACTTTTGCTAACCTAGCTGTGTTGTGCAGAACAATATTGTATGCAGCAGCATATTCGTTGGGCTCAAACGCTTTTCCTGCTGGCATGCCACAGTAAGTACTGTTTTGGGCATGCAACATGTCAAAGGCTGCCACCTCAAGCGGAGGGTACGTGATGCAGGTCAAGCAGGAGCTGGAAACTCAGGTGCTGGCTCTGCACAAGCAAAACCTGCTGGAGCATGACAAGGTTGATCAGTTGGGGGATGACCTGACACAGGTAGGCCGATCAATCAGCGCACCTTGCCACAGAAGACCTTTTTGATCCTTCTGCTCCGTTCTAACAAGCTGCCAATAATGGAGCTTGAGATGCTGCTCACCTGTACCTGTAACAGATTGCCTCATGAGTTGCACACCTGACATCTGGCAAGTGGGCAACTGCACATGTCATGGCAGCAAGCCCGCCTCCTCCTTTGAGCCTTGCATGGTGACGACGGTGATGCATTGAGCCCTGCAAGCCAGCATTTCCAGCTGCAATGCCATTTGCTGACTTGCTGGCACTGACTATGTAGGCCAACCAGTTTGTTGAGAAGGAGATGAGCAACATGCGGAGCCAGCTGGACTCAGCCCAAGAGACCACCCTGCAGATGCGCACTGAGTGCAATGATCTCCAGATGGAGATGAGCAGAGCAGTCCCTGCTCATGCTGCTGCTGTCAAGGTATGCCACACAACACCTATGAGTCCGCACACACTTCCTTGGTGGCCAAACCAGGAGGAGAAGTGCCTTCACTTGTTCAAGGCCTTGCAGGTGCACTTGCTGTGTTGTCTTGGCTGCCGGTGCAACTTACAGAACTGTGATGCACCGCCAAGCGCATGGGGCAAAATGTGTGAGCTGAATGCAATTTACACATGTCACTGCTCAAACATGGAAGGCTTGCAAGATGAATGTCTACATCTAATGTGCAGGCAAACAACGAGCTGACGGCCCAGGTGGGATCTGTCACACCATCTCTTTCTGCTTGCTGCACTCCAGGCACAAACCGCCCATAAGCATAAGTCCCAGTCTTTCTGCTTCCTGCATGCTAGGCATCTACAGCACATGAAGTCTGAATCTTTCTGCATGTTAGGCATATACAGCACATGAAGCCTGAGTCTTTCTGCTTGCTGCATGCAAGCACAATGCCTTTGAGTCTTGTTTGTAGTAGATGGTTCTTCCTGTGTTCATTTTTGCCACTGTCTCTGAGTCCCATGCACAAATTGTCTTCTGCAAATCAAGCTGTGTAAAGACAGCTGCTGAGCCATTTAGCATTTGTGCCGCTTACAATATACCGATACACTGCAGAGGCATGAGGCGGAATTGTCGGCAGAGAAGGATCGGGTGGTTGCCCTTGAGCAGCAGTGTCTGGACCTGGAGCATGCCAAGGAGAGCATGGCTCAGGTACACATCCTGAGGCACTCTTCTGTCCTGGCATGCCTCTGTCTGAAGCTGTGGCCGGCACTACTTCAACGCTTTGACATCAGCCAACTGACAGAGTGTGATATATACAGCATCAGTGACAGTACATGGCTAACATACATGTTGACAGGTCCCTTTAGCAACCCAGTTGTCACATTGCATTTCTGTCCTGTAGAACAGCACCTTCTGTCACCATTGCCTACGGTGCGTCACACCGCTCATGCCTTGGTTTCCCGGTAAGATTGAGTGTACATGTGTTGTGCAGGAGCATGAGCAGGAGGCCCACATCATGCGTCAGCAGCTCACGCAGCAGGAGGAGGCAGTGCACGCCCTCAAGGATGAGCTGGCTACATCCCAGCAAGAGCAGCAGCAGTCAGCTGAGGTTAGTTTGCTGCACATCAAGCTTCCGTTCAGCAAGTGGTATGCTAACTTCTGGTATCCAGTTCCCCATCAACCAGAGCCTGGGGCAAACCTTTGGGTGTTCACAGTCTTGCTGCTGCTGCTGCTGTGTGGTCATGGATTGCTCCTCCGTTCTGCACATCTGTGATGCACCGTCAAGCACGTAATGAAATGTGTATGAGCTGATTGTAGTTTGCACATGTTGTTGAATATGGTAGACTTGCGAGCTGAAGCTCATACCAAGCTTGCAGGCAAGCGAAGAACTGGAGAGTGAGCTGCGCATAGCAAGGGTCGAGTTGCAATTCCAGCTCAGGCAGCTTGCCAGCTCTCAGGGACACCATCATCAGGTATGATCAGCCTGCAGCAGATTGCCCTTTCCAGCGCATTTCGTATGTGATACAATCCACTGGCCAAATCTGGCACCCAGCATTGTCAGCAGACATCAGTAAACTTTCTGGACAGTCGTACGCCACACATTGCACAACCTGCATAGACAGATTTGCGCTAAGTGCCTATTTGTCCAGCAGCAGAGACAACAGGATATCATTGGTGAGGGCCAAATCACTTGTGCAATAATTTGAAAGCTCATGATGCACCACCAGCACCCTTTGATCTGCACTGTGATTGGTTTGCAGGGAAGCCATGCAGCTGACAATACCACTTCACCATGCAGCAGTGCAAGGTTATCTGCCACCCCCAACAGCACCCAGACTTCTAGTGGACCTGGGAGCACTGATGAGTCCTGGCAGACCTCAGAGTCTGATCACCACCGCCCAGATCTGACCTGTGACAGGGTACGTCACCTGTGTGCCAGTTGTTCACAGCTGCTTGCAGGGTGCATACATTGTTTTGAGCCTTACTACTCCTGCATGCACATTGACACTCTGCTGTCTCAGTGTGCTTATACATGTTTGTTTGTCATTGTAGTTGCAGCAAAAGGACATCCTGAGTCCCACTCAGCCTCCATTGGTGGTGCATGCAGATTGCAGATGGCAGCGCTGAGGACAGCTTGTCAGATGATGATGATGATGACCAAGAGGGTGCCCTGAGCAGCTTCTCGCCAGCCGACATCCCATGCATGCCCCATGACATTGGCCTCAAGAAAGCCTCTATGGTCCAGGTTGCACAGGTACACCATGACACCTGCATCACTCAAGAATCTGCAGTCATTGCTGGCAGACATGCTGCTTCCAGCCAGCAAACATGTTGTGCACCATGGTTCCATGCTGTGCTTTTGTCTTCAGTTGCTTGCCTACATGTTGTCTGTCTCACACAGGCAACAATCCTGGGCAGCCCGGTATAATACTGGGCTTCTCATCAAGTTGACGCCAAAAGGCGTAGTCTTTTCTTTCCTTTTTGTTTGTAGGCAACACTGTCAGTATACAGTTATTGTGTGTTTGGTCCGAACTGTGGAGTAACTCTGGCATGTGATGTTACAGTTGGCCTCCTATCAGTGGCATCACCGCCTGCTGGCCATTCTGGAGCACTACCACATCCCTTGGAAGGGCAGCTGGGACCTGGCTCCCCTTGACTTTGCTCCATCAGTGTTTGCCCTTGTGGCCAAGTCTCTCTCTGTCATCGGCCAAGGCTCCTTTGGCAAAGTGCACTTGTGAGTTGCTTCCTCCCTGGCTGCTCAACACGATACCTAGGTGGCATGGTTGTCTTTTGATGTTCTCTCAATCTGCCACACCACTCGCTGCTTGTGTGAGTGTTGAGTGCCCTCCAATTTGAGCAGCTCTGTTGAAGGAGCAGATTCTGTTATTGCCAGTGTGAAATGCAAGCTATGCACAAAAGTCTGATGTTTGCATACAGTCAACCCATGGCCTAAAGAGGCCTGTGAACATGCAGTGGTCAGAGGTGGGTGGGCTGGGGGTCTCCTGACAGCCCTCAGCTTGGCTGGGCAAAAGACTGGGAGCCTGTAGCCATCAAGATTGTGGAGAACTCCGATCACGCCCGAAGAGAAGTGGCAGCTCTGCAGAGGGTCCAGCAGGCATTGGAGCAGCTGCCCGGCAGCTGCCACGTCATTCAGCTGGTGGAGGCCCACACTCACACCAAACAGGCAACTGGTGAATCACAGATGCACATCGTCACCAGGTAGGCTGCTGTCATGCAGAGCCGTACTGCTGATTCAGTGCTGGTCTGCATGCTGCAGCCGATGTGTGTTGGATTGCAGGTATATGGAGGGTCATGACCTTGATGACTCCTTCAAGTGGTTGAGGCAAAAGTGGAGTGAGCAAGTGGGCAGTGACAGGGAGAGGGAAAGGAATCGTGTGCAGTGGCTGTCAGCCGTCAAGGAGGCCACCAGACAAGGGCTCCAGGTGTGTCTTCCTATGAGTCTTCCGGAAGCAGCCCAGCATTGCTGCATATCTGACGGCATGCAACAGCGTGACGTTGCTTCTGTGCACTGACTGTCTGCTCATAACGGTGCTAGCCACAGTTTTGGACTAAATTGCACCCTAGCAGGTCCTTCCCTCCCCTCCCCCCCCCCCTTTCCCCCCCCT
>JAABUP010010188.1_pt1 | contig 11196 bp, 8 predicted proteins | sample 5559201 | NCBI WGS metagenome assembly JAABUP01 (sample SAMN10711887, study PRJNA513373) | rock metagenome | isolation source: Antarctica rocks | place: Antarctica | reverse complement strand
GGGCGCGGGCCTGTTCGCGGCCAACCTGTCGACCACGTTTCGGCTGCGCAAGTTCGGCATGGCCGACGGCGCGACATACCCCGTGCAATACTCGCTGGCGCCGCCGGCCGGCGCGGACGCGGCCGCGCCAGCGTACCAGCCCAAGGCGCTGCTGCCGTTCATGAAGCGCCTGCCCGCCAAGCGCGTGGTGCACCTGCCAGACGGCGCGGCCGACCCGGCGCGCTTCAGCCTGGCCTTCAACGCGAGCGGCCACCCGCTGCCGCCGGGCGTCGGCGGGCCCGAGCTGGCCGAGTACGAGCTGACAGGTGTGCAGGTTAGGCAGGGCTACCCTACCCTATCCTCATTGCACGCCAACAGGTGCTAAGTGCGCACACAAGCGCGCGGTGCGGTTTGACGGCGAGATGGAGGCGTATGGAGGCGCCGGCTGCAGGCTGCGCGCGTGGGCCTCCCAGGCGGGGGCAAGGGGGCCGCTGCGCGGCGGCGCCACAGGACGGCTGCACCAGCTGTGCGTGCGGGACCAGCGCGATCAGGGCCTTGGTGCAGATGGGTGACCGCGGCGCGGCGCGCGGCCGCAGGCATCGGCAAGGCGCTCGCCGCGCATGCCGAGCCGGGCAAGTGCAGCGTGCACTTCCGCGCCGACGCCAGCGGGCTGCTCGCGCTGGAGCGCGCGGAGGCCGTGTTCGAGACGACCGAGGAGTACACGGTGCAGGTGGCTCCTGCCTTGGGCGCTCTAACCCTAACCATAAACCCTGCCGCAGCCATCCCCACTGGGCATCAGGCAGTGTAGCAGTGGGATGCAGCCATGCGGCTGGCAAAGCGAGCGGCAAGCATGAAGTGGTCAGCTGTGGGCGGCGGCGCTTGCAGGGCAGCCGCTGCCTGCGCGCGCGGCCCGGACGAGGACTGCGCCCGGCCGCTGCACTCTTCTGACCGCCGTGGGCCCGGCGGGCAGGTGCCGGTGACCGAGGCGGCGGGCGGCGACGCTGCCAAGGCCGGCGGCGCCGGGGCGCCCGCGGCCGCCAAAGCCAAGGACGCCGCGGGCGCGACGGATGCCAGAGCGGCGCCCGCGGACGCCAAGGCGGCGGGCGGCGCCGGCGGCAACGACACCGCGGCCGCGCCCAAGACGCAGACGGTGACGCGCACGCGGCCGCGCACCGTGCGCGTGCCGCTGGCGGTGGGCGGCCCCGGGCTGCGCATGCCGGGCCTGACGCCGGCGCAGCTGGCCGCCGCGCGCGGCCGCCTGCAGGCGCTGGAGGCGCGCGACGCGGACAAGCGCGCGGCCGCCGCCGCCAAGAACGGCCTGGAGGCGTACATCATCGCGACGCGCGGCGCGGTCGAGGCGGACGACGCGCTTGCCAAGGCGCGCGAGCCATAAACCTACCCTACCCTACCTACTCTAAACTCCCGCCCGTCCGCCCTGCCGCGCCGGCGACCATTCGTCCTGGTGCCTTGAGTGCGCTAACAGGCCTGCGGTCGATGATGTTTGGCGGCCCGCGCGCCAGACTTGCGTCACCAGTGGGCGCCCGCCTGCGGCTTAGGCCGCGCCACCCCAACCCTACACTCTTTGCGCCTCATAGGGTAGGGTTGCGGTACCCTACCCTATCCTGTTGGCGACGCTCTGTGCGCGCGCGCAGGTGACCACCGAGAAGCAGCGCGCCGGCTTCCTGGCGGCGCTGGCGGCCGACGAGGACTGGCTGTACTCCGACGAGGGCGAGGACGCGGCCGCGCCGGCGTTCCGCAAGCGCCTGGCGGCGCTGCGCGCGGTCGGCGACCCCATGGCGCTGCGCGCCGCCGAGCTGGCCGCGCTGCCCAAGGCCGTGGCCGACGCGCGCGCGTTCCTGGCGCTGGCGCGCGCCGCCGGGCCGCCATGTGCCACTTATCCCCCAACGTTCTTGCTCATATTCTGCGCAGCCGGCGCCCGCCGGGAGCTGCGGGCGGCGCGCGGGTGCTGGGACGGGCCTCATATGAAGGGCTGCGGCTTGCGGCATATGTTACTCGTGCGGCGCTATATCGCACCTCCAACATCGCTTTTTAAAGTTGTCGAGGTTAGCTCACTGCGGCCTGCCCGCGCCGGGCGCAGGCGCGGCGCGCGGCGGCGGCCTGGCCCGCGCAGAAGCCCTGGATCAACGGCACAGAGACCGCTGCGCTGGTCACGCAGCTGGGCGAGGCCGCCGCTTGGCTGGACGCCGAGGCGGCGAAGCAGGCGCGCCTGGCGCCGACCAAACTGACAGGTCTCGATCGTTGTCACTGATAAGCACTCCTGCTGCGGCATTCATTATTATTGTGCGGTGTCTGGCGACTCCCTCATCAACTGATATTCCCGGCAAAGCAGGCTCGCCTGGCGCCGACTGCGGCGCCCAGCCTGCTGAGCGCGGACGTGACCAAGCGCCTGGCGGAGCCGCGCCGCGCGTATGCGCGGCTCAAGGCGACCAAGAAACCCAAGCCGCCGCCTGCGCCGGCCACCGCCAACGGCACCGCCGATGGCACCGCCGACGGCGCGGCCGGCGCGCCCGCCGGTGCACCCGCTGGTGCGCCGCCCGCGCGTGCAGCCGCGCGAGCATGCACGGCATCGGACCCGCATCGCATCCGCTGTCCGCGCTAAGCTGATGCACTGAAAAAGCAAGTGCTGAGTCTGGGTTTGAAAGTCGCGCGCCGCACGTCGGAATGCATGCAGCAAAAGGTCTGCAGCTTGCGAGGCCAGGGCGATGGCATCGCGTTGTGGACATGTGCTCTCGCATATCTCTGTGTGAGCAAAGACACGTTGCACACTGTGCTGTAGCCCCCCTGTTTTTTATGCTGCGCCCCCCTCGCAAGGCAGCGTGGTGAGCCAAAGCAAACGCAACCCCTCGCAAGGCAGCGCGGCACGCCGAGGCAAACGTGAGCGGCGGTGGTCGCGGCGCCGGCTGTGGCAGGGCCGATAGGCGCGGAAGCTGGTGCAGCGCGCGCGGCGTTTGCGAGGTCCAGGGAGGGTCCGACTGCTGGCCGTCGTTCCCCTGCGCCTGCATGAGGCTGGGCTGACAGGGCGCTGCGCGCGCAGGCGCGGGCACCGGCGGCAGCGGCGGCGGCGAGGCCGGCAGCGCGGCGGGCACCGCCGGCGCCGGCGGCACCGCGGGCGGCGGCGCGGGCGCGGGCAGTAGCGCGGGCGCGGGCGAGGGCGCGGGCGCGGGCGCGGGCGCGGGCGCGGGCGCGGGCGCGGGCGTTGAGCCGGGCGAGCTGCCGGAGGGCCTGCGGGATATCTTCGCCAACGGCGGCATGAAGCTGGTCGGCAAGGACGGCGTGGAGCGCTCGTTTGCGGACCTAAACGCGCTGGCGGCCGAGGCGCAGCGCCAGAAGGCAGAGGCCGAAGCGCGCGAGGCCGCCGGCCGCGACGAGTTGTGAGCGCATAGGGTAGGATTAGGCTTAGGCCTGCCCTGCCCCTGACGCGCTGCAGCCTGCCGGTCGCGGCCCCTGCGGCCGCCTGTGCAGGGGTGGGGCGTTGCCTTGGCGGCGCGCGCGTGCGCGCGCGCATGCTGCTGGCATGGTGGGGTGCGCTGCGGGGGCAGGCCGGTTGAGCGAGTGACCAAAGCGGCTCTCTGTGAAGCGGGCGGCTGGTCCGCATGCATCGCCGTGCAGCCGCCATGCCTCTGCAGCTGCAGGGGGCTTGCTGGGGTAGGACATGGTGAGACGCGCTCTTGCGGTCACCGGCGGTGAGGGTGGAGCGGCTGTGTTGTCACAGCCAGACTTGCAACTAGACATATATGTTGAGGGAGGCTGCGTGGACCTCGGGCAAGTACCACACGCAGGCGTCATGCGCATCAGTGCATGCGACTTGCGATGCTTCACATGCAGGAGCCCGTCAACTACTCAAAAAAAATAACTTATCAACTTTTAAACATATTGCATCCGAGGTCACTACAGCAATACTGCGCAATGCTCCGTCTTAGGCCGAGACTCTCAGAAGCCAAAGACAGCAGCTCCGCCTGTCAGCCAGAGGCCTGCCAGCGCTGCCTGAGCACCTGAGCACCGAAGTTCATCATGGCGAGCGAGTTGCGCTGCGTCGTAGCCCGTGCGCCCTGGGCAGTGCAGGCTGAATGCGGCACGCGCTCACTCAGTTTGGAGCTCCACACTGAGGTTTGCAGAGTTTGCTGTTGCGATGCCCGAGCGCTCTCACTATTGAGTCCGCGCATACGCGGCGGGCTTTGCCTTGTTTTCCAGGCTGCGCACACACACGGCAAGCTCGTGTATTCGCAATGTGGCCCAGCAGGCTCGCTGACTGTTTCCTGCTCGCAACGCAGGCCACGGCCTGGCGCGCCAACCGGTGCACATGCAATCAGCCCCACGCCGTGCTGTGGCGCAGCCCTGAGTGCTGCTTTCGGCCTGCGTGCTATTCTACAGTCAGGCTTCCGGCCTACGCTCTGCGCTGGCCGCCAGCGCAGAGCGAGCTGGCCTGCATGCGATGGACGCAGGGCCGCAGCAGCCAGCTGAGGGCGCGCAAGCGACCATCGTGAGCGCGCCTGCCAGGCTTCAGGCTGTGCCCGGGGACGCCGCGCCAGCAGCAGCGCACAGCCCTGCTGCGGCGCTCCAGCGAGCTGCAGCGCCAGGGCCCACGCAGGCCGACCGGCCCCCTCCTGGACAGAGTTCAGGAGGGCGGGGTGCTGCGCGCAACCATGCCCGGCAGCCAGTGGAGCCTGAGCAGCATGGGCGCCAGGCGCCGGCCGGCGCGCTACCGCCTTGCTCGTGCGCCGAGCGCAGCGCCGCCGGCGCGCCCGCACCGCCTGCCGCGCCTGCCGGCGCGTGCGGCGCCGCCGCTGGCGGCGGCAACGGCGGCCGTGCCGACGCGGCCGGCAGGTGCCAGCGCGCGCCCGGCCGCGGCCGGGGGCGGGGGCGGGGTCGGGGTCGCGGCCGCGCGCGGAGCCTGCCGCGCCAGGGCTCCTCACAGAGCCCCAGCAGGGCCGCGGCCGGCCTGCGCGAGCTCGTAGGCCTGCGGCTGGACGGCGGAGGCCCGCCCGCGCGCGTGGTGGATGACGCCACCCAAGTGCGACAGCCGGTCGCGGCGCGGCTGCGCGTGGGCACGCTCTGCCAGCGCGCGCGCCCCACGCCGCCTGACCCTAGCCTGCCAGGGTCTCCGTCAGGGCGCGACGCCCCTCCGACCTCCGGCGCTGCCCAGCCGGGCCGCGGCTGCCTCGATGGCGCGGCGCAGGCAGCAGTGGGCGATGCCAGCCCCGGGCGCGAAGCAGGCCAGCGCCCGCAGCCGTCGACGGAGCCACACGGCGGGCCAGGCGAGCCGGTCGGGGCATCCGGCAGCAGCGGCCCTGTGCAGGAGCAGCGCCAGGCGGCGGCGGCGGGGTCTCAGCATGCGCCCGCGCCCGCCCCGCCGGCGCGCGAGCCGCCGCCGGCGGGCGACGAGCCGGGCGCCCGCCGCGCCGGCAAGCGGCGCGGGCGGCCGCCGGGCGCGCGGCCGGCCAAGCGCAGGCAGCTGCCGAGCAGCGGGGAGGCAGGGCCGGCGCCGGCGGAGCGGGAAGCGCGGACCGACGGCGGCGGCGGCGGAGTCGACGTGCCGGTGCTGCTGCATGTCGCGCACAACGCACACCTGCAGGCGCAGCTCGACTCGGGTGCGCGCCGGCATGCCAGAAGCCCAGGGGGAGGCAGTGAGCGGGCGAGCAGTGAGGCAGGCTGCGCTGAGAACAGACGCTGGTGCTGATGCAGCCGCGCATGTCCTGCCTCGTAGGGCCTCTCGCTCGGTCCTGCTGCGCTCGTCGGTCAGTTGCCTGCCTGCTGGCTCGGGGTCACAGCCTGCGCCCGCTCCTCACGCCGCGCTCTTGGCACAATGCGCCGCACGGCCCCTGCCGGCTCTGCCGGAGCCCATGCGGCGCGCCTGCGGCGCTGACCGCGCGCCCCAAAACCCTGACCCCGCGCAGGCCCCGCCGGCGCGCCGCTGCTCGTCGCGCCGCCGCTGCCGGGGTGCCTGCGCGCGCTGGCCGCCGCCGCCAGGTCGGGCGGACGAGCGGTGGCCTTTGAGGGCGCCGGCGGGCCGGACTGGCGTATGTTTGCGCCCGCCGGCGCGGCGGGCGCGGCGCTGTGGCCGCCACCGCCGGCCGCGCGCCTGCTGCTGCTGTGGCCGCCGGCGCCCGCGGGCGGCGCGCTGGGAGGCGAGGCTGCGCCAGACGGTGCGCGCCCGCTCGCCACCCCGCTCTTCCCGGAGGGGAGCGGCTACAGGGAGTGCTGGATGCGCCAGCGTGAACCCTGAGCGAGGGGCCGGGTAAGGGCTGCTGGCGGGCTGTGCACGGTGGCCGCGCGGCAGGCTCCGCGTCGCGGGCGGCCGCGCCCGCTACCGCTACGCGCTCACGTGCGCACGGGCGCCCCAGGCGGCGTGCCGGCGCGCGTCGTGGGCGCGCCCTCGCTCGCCGTGCTCGGCCCGGCGGGCGCTCCCGACGCGCGCGCGCCGCCCGCGCCGCGGCCAGCGGCCGCGGAGGCCGCCGCGGAGGCGCCGCAGCCGCAGGCGGTGCCGTTGCCGCCGCAGCGCGCTTCGAGCCCCGCCGCTGGGCCTTCTGCGGGTACGCACCGCTCTCACGCAGCGCACGCCGCACGCGAGGCTGTCATGCTGGCGGCTGAACGGGGCGCGCCGTGCTGCTGGCAGCCGTGCGCAGCGGTCCCGAGCGGCGCATGGCTTCGCTGGAGCGCGTGCTCAGGGTTGCGGGGCCGTAGACGCTGCGTCAAGCTGTCAGATTTTGGCGCGCGGCGCTGTCGCTGGAACAGCGCAAGCCGCCGTTCACGTGAGCCGCTGGGCGCGCAGAGGGGCGTGCGGTCGGCGCGCTGGGGCGCGCGGGCGCCGCGGCCAGGACCGGCCGAGCGCGGTCGGGCAAGAGGTGCGGCGGCCCGTGCGGGGGAGCCACCTGGCAGCGCCCGGGCCGGCCGAGTGCTCGCCTGCACTTGCTGGGAAGGCTGTCGCTGCGTATGTTTCCCAGACCTGTGTATGCAAAATTTGCAACCCGATGTATGCTACTACGGCCGACATTAAGCTGGGCCACACCTATTTATGGGGTGTAGCACAGAGGTGCCCCGCAGCAGCAAACCCGAGCGTACCCCGCCACCCCCGCACGTCCATGACCACACGTCAAACCCGCTCTGTCCCACCGGCAGAGCGCGGGACTCCTTGCTGTCCGAGCTGGAGGCCCTGGCGGCGGCCGTGCGCTGGCTGGCCATGTCCGGCGCGGGTGGCGCCTGGGCGGCTGCGGCCGCGGACGCGCTGCGGCGCGCGGCCGCCCTGCCGCTCACCGTCGCGCTGCTCTCGCGCTCGCAGCTGGGCGCCGCCGTGGCGCCGCTGCAGCAGGCGCGCCCCGGCAGTGCGGGCTGAGCCGTCGCCAACAACTTGGTTATCTGGCCGCGGCTGCTGGCCGCCGCCGCGTGCACCTTGACCATGTGCTGCCAGCGGAGCGCATGAGCGGCACGCCAGCGGCGGGTAGCTGTCTGCTGACGAGCGCACTCACGCGCGTACACCCAGGATAGGTATACCTTACCCCTATCTTGGCAGCAGCAGCCCCTGTTGCCCGGGCCTGTCTGCCTGCAGCTCTGCCTCGCTCCTGATGCGCCTGCCGCCGGCGCAGCACCCCGACGCGGACCTGGCGGCAGCCGCGGCCGCGGCCCTGTCAGGCTTCCGGACGATCGTGGGCGCCACCGCTGCCGCCGCCGCCGCCGGCGAAGCTGCCGCTATTGCTGAGGTTGCCGAAATGCTGGCCGACGCCGAGAGCGCCGCGGCGACGCTCCGGGACGCTGCCGCCTGCCAGGCGCCGGCCGCCGCCGCGGCCGCGGCTGCTGCGGACGGCGCCGGGGCGCCGCGCTCGGGCGCGCCCGCCTTGCCGGGGGCCCCACCCCTGGCCGTGCGGGCGGCCGCCGGTGGCGCGCGCGCCGGCGCGGCTGCTCGCGCAGGCCCCAGCGCCGCGGGTGGCCGTGCTGACGAGTGCTGTCAGGGCGCGGCGTCCCACGCTGCCCCATTTGGCGGGGCGGCCGTGGGCAGCGCGCTTCCCCCGCCCGCGGCTGCCCCTGTGTTGCTGGGCGGCGCTGCGGGCGGCGGCGCTGCCCAGGGAGCGCCGGGGCGGAGCGGGGACGCGGGCGGCCGGCCCGCCTCGGCCCGCGCATCGCCTCAGCAGGCCTGGCTGCGCAGCCGCGGCGTGCCCAGGCGCGCCGCAGAGCCGCGGCAGCCGGCGCCGCCGGGGCGGGAGGGCTTGAGAGGCGCCGGGGCAGGAGCGGGCCCGGACTCCGTGGCGGCGCCGCCGGCAGCGTCCGCGGCGGAGCAGAGCCGTCCCGCCGAGCCTGGCGGCCGGGCAGGCTCGCGGACGGTGCAGCAGGGCACCGGCCGGGGCGCAGGGGGTGCCCTGGTCGGCGCTGCACAGGCGGCAGCAGAGGGCGGCGCGGAGGTGGGGCCGCTTCCGCAGGCGGTGACCGGTGCTGCGCGCGCGTCTGGGGACGCGCGCGGCGGCGGGGCGCCAAGCAGCGAGCGCATGCAAGCGGCGGACAGGGGCTGAGTGCGGTGCGAGGCTCTCGAGTTGTTTCTGCCTGCGTGCTGCAGACCCGGACATGCCAAGGCTCTCACTGGCTCTGCATGCATTCAGCGCCATGGGCCCGGCGCACTGCAACACGGCTGTCAAGGCTTTAAGTGCTTCCGCACCTCTCTGCTGGGTCAATGGTGAGTGGTCTGTGACATCCGTGAGGGCCCTGTGCACTGCCCTAAATCGTGCAGGTCTGCCTGTAAGCACCTTTCCCCCGCTTTTTCCTGTAAAGTGACGTTTGGAATAGCACCATGAGTCGAACTCAACGACATGGTGCACCGTCTTTTTAGCCGGCTGAGGGGCAAGATGCAGCCAACGACCGTCTTTGGACATGACTTCTGTTGGCATATGCATGCATGACACATGTCCCCCAGCATGCATGGCCTCTCGAGGCCCCCGGATCTGGCCCGCATGCGCTGGCCTGGTCCAAAGCAGCAAGCGAATGTGAGTCAGTCGAGCCTCTTCGCGGAGCAGTCCCGGGCGCAGTGCCCGGCAGCCCAAATGGCGCCAGCAGTGCGAATTGGCGGCGTCGGTGGGGCCATCAGCCTCGATGGGCTCTGCAGCATTGCCGCCGGTGCGCAAAAGCGTTGTGCCTGCCGCAGATGTGTCGTCCAGTGCGGCCGCTATGCTGTCTGCAGCTTTCCAGCTGGGCATCACGTGTGCCAAAGGGCAGAGCGTGCGCTGATGGATGCGCAGGCGCTCGCGTGGAGCTGGACGGCGCCGCGCTGCAGAGCATGAAGAAGGCATCGCCCAAGCCGGACGCGGTGGTGCTGGAGCCCGCGCCGGCCGCCGCGGCGCCGGCACCGGCGCCGGCGCTCAGCCGGCCGCAGGCGCGCGCGGCAGTCGCCGCCGCCGCCGCCGCGCTGGCCGCCGGCGGCAGCGGGGCGCGGCCCGCGCTGCTCGAGTTCCTGGCCGCGCTGCTGAACGCGGGCGCCGCGCCGGCGCTGCCGGCAGCGGGCGCCGACGCGGCCTGCATGGACGCGCTGGCCGACGCGGCGGCGGGCAGGGGCCACGCGCTGCCGCCGGCGGACGCGCGCGGCGGCGCCGTGGCGCCACTCGCACCCGAGCTGGCGCGCGCGGGCGTGGCGGCGCCGGGCGTGACGGCGGCGGAGCGCGGCGCGCTGGCGGCCGGCGTGGCGGCCGGCGCGGGCGTGGCCGCGCTGGCGGTGGGCGGCGCACGGCGGCTGGCGCTCGCGCTGACCGCCGTCGCCGCGCTGAGCGCCGACGCGCTGCAGGCCGATGTGCGCGGCGCCGGCGCCGCCCGTGCTCCCCGCTGCGGTGCTGCCTGGCGATGTGTGGGGCGCGCGTGGGCACGGCCTGGCGCTGCGGCAGGGCCGGCGCGGCCTCGGCGCTCGCGCCTGGCCTGCGCGGGGGCCGGCGCGGGCCAGGCTTGAGCATGCTGCCACGTGCATGCTGGCAGTGTGCGCGCGCACGGCGCCGCGCTGCCGGCTGCCTCGTGCGCGGCCGCATACGTAGGGGTCGCCCATGGGGGTGCCAGAGGGTCAGGCTGGAGCGCCGCCTGCTGCACGGCACGCTCGTGCCCGCGCGCGCTGGCGCCCACCCGGCTGCGCGCGCACAGGTGAGGGCGCTCGGCGAGGCGGAGGGCGGCGGCCGCTCGGCGGCGGCGGCGGCCGCGGCGACTGACGTGCGCGGCCTGCTGGAGGGCTCCACACGCATCAACGCGCGCCGCGGCGGCGCCGGCGCGCTGCCATGCGTGCTGCGGGTGCCGCAGGCGCGCCCTGACGCGCACCGTGTCTGGGCTGGGGCAGAGTCGTGGCACCAGCGCCCGCCGGGCGCGTTGCGGGCGCGCTCGGACGCCCCGTGTGCCGAGGGGCGCCGTGCTGGCTTGCCTGCGCCAGGACGGCGCCGTCCGGCGACGCCATGGGTCCGGCTCTCGGACCTCATGCAGCTGCGCACAAGAGCTTGCCGGGCTGACAGCAGTGGGCCGCGCGCCGCCGCCCAGGAGCACGGCGCGCTGGATGCGGCGCTCGCGGCGGCCGCGGCGGCGGTCAGGGCGGTGCTGGCGGCGCCCGCGCCGCCGCCGGGCCGGCCGTCGGAGGCGCCGGCGGCCGAGGCGGCGGCGGCGCTGCAGGCGGCCGCGCGCGCGCTGCTGCGCGTCGCCGCGCTCAGCCTGGAGCGCAGCGGCGCGGCCGCCGCGCAGCTGCCAGGCGCGCCGGTGTGCGCCCGCCCGGCGCCGCGCGCCCCGCGCCCCGGCCCTGACGCGTGGCCCGATGCGCCGCGGCGGCGTGCTCCGACGTGGGCGCCTGCAAACAGATGGACCCGCCGGCCACTATGCGAGGGGTTGTCCGTGTGGCGCCTAACGGCAGATCGGCCACTCCGATGCGCGCCCAGGCGCCGCCCAGCCGGCTGAACTGCGGCGCCGCGCGGCAGGAGCTGCGCGCGCGCGCGGTCGATACGCTGGCGACCGGCTGCGTCGCGGCGGCCGGCGCCGGCGCCGCGCTAGACGCCGACCTGGGCGCGGCGCCGCCGCTGCTGGGCGCCGCGCTGGCGGCGGCCGCCGCGCTGGCGGCCGCCCGGGAGGCCGCGGCGGCCGAGGCCGCGGCCGCGCTGGAGCTGCTGCGCGTTGGCGAGGCCGGCGCGCTGGCGGCGGAGCCGGCGCCCGCGGGCGCGGCCGACGGCGGCGGCGCGCCGGAGGACGGCGCGGGGCCGCGGA
>JAABUP010010186.1_pt1 | contig 11197 bp, 7 predicted proteins | sample 5559201 | NCBI WGS metagenome assembly JAABUP01 (sample SAMN10711887, study PRJNA513373) | rock metagenome | isolation source: Antarctica rocks | place: Antarctica | reverse complement strand
AATTGCCGACGGAGTCGGAAGAGTCGTCGTCCTCGAGATCTACCCCATTAATCGTAAATCCATCCCCATCAAGACATCTGATTGGGTAGAGTTGCCAAAGCCAACATCATCCACAGTAAAATTGTAAAAAACGGTCAGTGATCCAGAATCCAATTCTGAGACATCTATATCGGCAAGTCATCGGATCGGGGTTGTCGCTCGGATCCCCATAGTTTGTACAGCCTGCTACTAAGCCTATGGATATCAACGAAGAATTAGCAGAGCCTACATACCACAAGAAATATGATTAGGCGGCAACTTTATCTGACTCACCGGCGCCAGAAAATGCATAATTGTTAGGATTCTGAGCGGAATTAAAAACTGGTAGATCCGAAGCACCGAGTCAGTCATATATCTCAGTAGGTTTGGTTGGTGGAGCCCCTCTCGCTGTCCAAATTTACAAGTGTGCGAGTTCGTGCAGAGGCAAATTAGGCTGGTAAAATATGAGTTGGCCCCACAGCCGCATCTCACTGCTGATCATGTTGGTAGACGGGCAGTAAATGGGAGGGATAGCTTGTAGTGGAAAGGTCACGAAGTATTTCGGACAGAGAATAAGCCAGTGGTTGTTCGACCATGCGAAGGTGGGTGGTGATCCTGGTTTCATACACTCATCGTACATATCCACATTATTCGTGTATGTTCTTATCCTCATTTTGCCTGACGCAGTTGCACAAGCGAGTAACGGTGTGACTGGTGTGCCCCTGCTTGGTCGCGTTGCAATTGTCGCTCCTGAGGAAATTTGGTTAATATTTGGGTTACGTATGGCGTATAGTCATCGTCTTTAAAGAGAACCTCTTATACCGGACTCGTTATTCCAGTCCTGCTGTCGTTGAGCGCTGGCTGAAGATCTTTCCACAAGAGGTCCAAAGACGTTTTGATCTTTGCGGCCTTATTTCCACATGAATAGATGCTATAGGGACTCGTTTGGACGACATCCGCAGTTTGGGGGACGATGATACTTCAGCAAATTGCCATACACAGTGAAGTACGGTCCATGTCCTACTTTGATGAGGCAGGCTGTGTACTCGTACCACGCGTAGCATTAACAGCCAGCCAAAGCACCTGAGAGAGTTTGAAGCGAACATAGGTTTTTGCTAGGCGTACATTCGATGCCTCCCTGACAAATGGACAATACTGGCAGCATCTTAATGCCATCGATTGCGCTGTAGTTGGCCGCATATCGAAGCAACACGTTTGAGCATTGAGTACAAGATCTGAACAATTTTCGAAGCGCAAGAAGAGTCGCAAATCGGCACCTTTATAACTCGTCAACTACTAATTTTGATACAATTATTTTGAGTATAGAGTTGGAGAATAGATTATTTGTAAAGACTTCGTAGCTTAGAGCTTAAGTCTACCTCAATTCGTTGCCGAATTATTATACATTGAAAGGAGAGAGGGTTTGGCGGGAGTTGGTCCGTAATCGTGCGAGCCACTGAGCTGAGTGGCCCGCACGATTAGTGCCGTGTCTCCTGCGATTGAGATTGATTGGTGGCACTGTTGCAAAGGGATCTCTCGCCAGAGCCCTCACATTGTATTCCATAGAAGCTTTGAGACATGTCCCCCATTGGCTTTCTGTATGCCTCTCATACGAAATGATAAAGAATACTTTAGACTTAGGCATCACGTTAACGCCACTTCCATACAACATATTTACACGTCCGCAGTCATACATCGTTGGCCCGATCCTAAGCTGATGCTTTCCTCAGGAGAATCGTTAAGTATGTAACCTTCATTCCTCACGACCAGCTACAGTATGTATGATTAGAATTTAAAGTTGGATTACAAAGAGACTTCCATCACGACCTCGGCAAGCCTCCTGACAGCCCCCGAAGTGAACACCATCTTCAAGTCAGAAACCACGACACATCTGTGTCTCGCTCGTATCGTGATAAGGCAGGAAAATTCCACACGAACCTCAGTTGATACGGCTCAGCCGCCCTGCAGCAAGTTAGCGTTAAAGAATCGGTTATCTGTCGCTTAGAGCAGGCACCTAAGCATACGCGTGCACTCGTAGGAGCTAGACTCGATAAACTGTGTCATGCGCTTCGCATCGCATTTTGAGTGGGCCAAAATCGACACCATCCTTCAATCCTCCAGATCTTGAACTACACTGTGTTGGAAATGAGTTCCATCAAGCTATTCACTGATCCGAGACTTCCATGTCCACAACGCGTACATCTAGTTTTGCGTGAATTGAATATTGATGTTAGCATTGTACGCGTCGATGTTGACCTAGGGGAGCACAAGGTGTGTAGACAAATCTCGTAATGTGTCGGATAGATGATAGAGCGTTGTTGAGCTAACCCGAGAAATCGTATCCAGAGTCCAGAATTCCTACATCGGAACCCTTTTGGTGCACTGCCGTGCCTGATCGATTCATCATTCAGTCCTCCGCTGGTGTTGTATGAATCACGCGCAATGGCCCGATTCCTAGCCATCAAACACGGCAGGGGCCGCCTGATCCCAGATTATGCAGACATCTGCGCAGTAGCACAATTTGAGCAAGCAGCTAGCATCGAGCTGACAAGCTTCGATGCTGTCGCAAACCGCCTAGTCTTTGAGGCATTCTTTAAACCGTAAATCCCGCCTCCCTTTCCATTTTCTGCAGTCGCCAGGGAACTTAGAAACATATACTATTATTGAATCAGACATATCCAAAAACCCCAGACCAGCCCGGATCAGACCCTCATATCTGGGTTGTCGTCTCGCCTATCGGATGTCCTAGACGTACTTGATGATATACTGAGTCGCCAGCAGTACATGGCAGGCAATGTGAGGCCATCCTCCACTCTTTACGTCTTGTCTCTCCCAACTGACGGGATTTCGTGGTCGCTTGCAGGAATTGTCTCTGGTCGATCTATTCTACATGCCCTACATGTATCATCTAGATGCTTCGGTCTACCCTACGCTTGGAGATACTCGGCCACACCTGCAGGTTTGGTGGAGTTCCATGAAAAGTCGCCCTTGCTATCAACAGCTGATTCCTTCCGAATGAGAATTCTCTTCAGGGGCAGCAGTGAAGCCGACGCCCTGGTTTGGACTTGATGAAGTCTAGAGTAATTTTGGCGTGCCAGCCGTTATTAGATGCCTTGTAAAGTATTATGTAGCCGTTCTTCAAGTACCAGATCTGAACAACTTCATGAGAGATTAGAACGAGAACCTTGGCGGAACGAATTCTCCAATGCTTGCCGAATAAACAGAATTCGATTCATCTTGATCATGGCTGACAAATTGGTGGGTATTGGTCGACACTCATCCAGCCTTGATTCCTCAAAGGCGGAGCCAGGGGAGGGAAGGTTCGCGTAGATTCTGTTTTGGCCGTCCTATGACAGAGAAGTGTAAAGGTGACGTTTCTAATGAGACTCGTAATTCAATCCGATAATTCGTATAAAGTTTTGATTGTAATCTCGTACTGTATATCCTATTTAGCGTATGCAAAACTTTTGCAACTTCTTTACCGAAACATAGCCACGTTCAGGCCAGTCCGTCCAATCCCCGTCTCTCTTTTATCTCGCATCCAAATCGCCTCCATCAATTCCGTCCATCTGAATTGTCTTCGAATTGCTTGATGGACACGAATAGACCGTCGGTTGGTACACGGCGAAGAATGACTTCAGTGGCAAACCTGGTGCATATATTGTCCTTTCTCGGAAAAGGTACTCTACACGGAAATGGCTGACAAACAGAAGCTCTTCCCACTCGACTGGTCCCCACAGACAATCAGCTGAGGAAGCGCCGTGAAATCGGTTAGTCCCTCAGCGCGAAGTGCGTCAACAACATCGAGCGTTAGCCTTGAGCTTCGGTCGTAATACAGCAGGGGCGGAAGACGCTAACGCAGCTATCGGATACTGGTAGTAGCCTCCAATGGTGACACGTCAGGGAGTCATGTTAGACCCTGAAAGCCCTTCTCAGCCTGTTCATGCATAGAGGCCTTGATGGAGAAATGGACCTTAGCAATGAGACCTAGGATGGTTGGAGTCTACGGTGGCGTGTGAGACCTTTGAAGGCTTCCTTCATTGTGACGACCCTCGAGTGCTGCATTTGCGCGTTCTTATCTGGATGGACAGGAGGATCCGTTCCAGGGCCAAGCGTAGCGGTATTGCAAGTCATCTCCCGGGGCCGGATCTTATCTTGGACCTCATCTGCCGATTACCTCCCTTTAACCACCTCGTGAAACGTTTTTCTTCGCCTCGTGATTTTGACGCCCTGAAACCCAACCCTTCGTACCATCATCGACAGTCCTCTCCACACGATCGCTCCCGACATTGTTACTGCCATAGCACTTCTGATGTAAACACTACAGAGCATCTGACTCCAGGTCAGCTTAAGTAATATCACAGCCGGGGTATGGAGGTAAAATGCTTTGCTCACTCACCATCGTAATTCCACTTTAGAGCGCCTGAGGTGAAGGCCCCAGCAACCCCCTTTGCACTAATCCAAGCTCTTCCGCGTCGTTCATGCCTGCCATATATTAAACTGCTCTCTGATAGGTTGATCAATAGCCGGATATTTGGCCTTGAGCGCCTCAAGCTCTCTCCACCGCTCCTGCCTTCTGTATATCGTCGAGAGATGGTCCACGAACGCCACCGGCCGCCGCACATCCCCTGACAGCACCTTGTCTCTGGCAATGATGTCTAAGGCCTTTAGACAATCCGCCTCCGCTTCCTCTAAGTGTCCCGTCGCTATCCTTACGTGTATATGTCCTAAAATGGCAACGATCAAGTCGGGATGGTCCTGCGGGATCACTTGCCGCACCTCCTTGAGCAGTGTCTCTGCCTCACCCCATCGCTGCGCACGCACATACGCCTGCGCTAAATTCGCCTTTGTCATCGACATCCCGGGATGCGCCTCGCCCAGTGTGCGTCGAATGACAGGCGCAGCCTTATCGAGGATCGCGATGGCCTCAAGAGGGCGCTGCCGTGTGGTATACACTCTGGCCAAGTCATTCATGGACCAGAGAGTGTACGCGTGTTCCTCGCCAAGGATTCTTTTTCGGGCCGCCAGCACGTTTGATACGAGTCGCTCGGCGGCCGGAAGGTATTCTCTAGCGACGCAGAAGCTCATTGCGAGCTCATTACGTGTCATGAGGGTGTCAGGATGGTCGAGGCCAAAGAACCGCTTGCGTTTTCGAAGGACTTCAACGAGCAAGGTGCGGCTGGCGTGCTGCTCGCCGAGGTGGAGGTACCTGCGGGCGAGATTGAACATGGCTGTCAAGGTCAAGGGATCGTCAGGGCCCAGACGCTTCATTAACCCCTTGACAGCACGTTCGCCGGCTCGCTTGGACAACTCCAATCTCCCAGCAAACCAAAGTGAGAGTGTTAGGTCTGAGAGGGTAATGCAGTAAGGGATATGTCCGGGTTTCCAAGGTGGCCACGTCATCCAGTCTGCAAATGAGGGGCGTGCGAACCAGTGGGTAATGAGGAGTCCGCGCTGGGCCATAACGCATGGTAAGAGATCAAAGAGATTGAAATTGGACTCGGCGAGACTGCGCTGTGCTTGAATTGTGTGCGGGTTGAATCTACCAGACCTCTTGGTCCTGAAATTGAGAATATCAGATTGGTATAAGCGCGCCCGCTTCCAAAGCCCGTTCTCTGCAAACACCCAGGCAAACCGCTCGATCTCTATCGCTCTTTCCACGGTATCCGGACCGACTTTACCATACAATGTTTTCAGCTCTCGCAAGCAGGCCTCAATATGAGGCAACAACGATCTCCGTAACCTTTGACCTGATGCCTCCATGAGTGGGGAGATGCATTGTGCCAATACAGCGATGGCAGCACTCAGCCAGCGTTTTTGATCTGCCTCGGACAGTCTGTCCTTCGCCCATCGCTGAATCACCGGATGCAACGAGACAACGCCTTTCTTTGGGTCGTGGTCGATGATGGAATGGTTGTAGAGGATACTTAATGCTGTTCGGAGCCGAAATTGGGACCCTTCATCCCAGTCCGGTCGAATTTGGGCCATACCTGGAGAGTTCTGGGACTGCCTCCGAGTATCAATGTCCTTCCAGGATCTCTGGAAAATGGCCTCAGGTATAGAGTCGAAGTGCATGAATGCAGATATATGGATCAAGTCCACAGCGTCTCCACACTCCAGCGTTTTGCGACTCACAATTCTTTGGAACGGGATCTCCCAAGTCGTGATTATGTTGGCTTGGTCAGCGGTGCTAATGCTCTTCGATGTAATCATTGCTTTTCTGTGTCCCAAATAGTGCCTCAGGTACATCTCTAATGTATATATGTTGCGACGGATGCTGGTTCCTGCATTGGCTATTGCAAGCGCTAAGTAGCCGAGCTCGGATGCAATCTTCTGTGCAGTCCGCCCGCTATCTGACCTTGGAGAAGGTGATTCATCTCTAGGAAATGCGGTTTTGAGTAGGAGGTTGACAGCATCTTCTGGATCCAACCCGCTAAAACGGAGATGGCCAACTGTGGCATAGATCTCGGCTCCCGGATTACGAGTCATGATCAGGATATGGCCGCTGCCTCCAACAGGAAAGTACTTCGAGACATCCAAGTCAGGATCGTCAGCGTTATCGATCACGAGTAACCATGGCTTCGTACATTGGGAGAGCCAATGCATACCCCCGCTGAAGGTTGCTCCCTTTCCCATTTGCTGGCCGAGCGAGGCATAGCTATTTTCCGCATTTTCCTCACTGCTCGCATCAATCCAGAACAACCCCCAGTACCTTGCTTTGTTGTCTTCTGCGTATCTCAAGCAAAATTGGGTCTTCCCAGCACCGCCGAGTCCGTATATGACACAGATCTTGTGTCGGTTGGCTTCGTCGAAGTGGCTTACTGGACCAAGCTTCTCGCGCACGACGTCTGCGTGAAGACGTCTACCTGTAAAATAGGTACTGGAGCAACGTGGGATGATAAACCATTCATTGCGATTGGACTTGCTCCCATCATCGGAACGGAGGTATCGCAGTGGTGGCTTCAACAAGTCCTCTGCTTCGAGTTGCCGTTCATGTTCCAGTGCTTCCATGTCCTTCTCCCATCTGTATTGTATCAAAGCAGGCGCACCTGCGACATATCGTACCAGTGCCCCAAGAATAACCCGGTATCCGTGATCGTGGACGTCTGAGAATTTGATCATATCGTCGTGAGTTGCAGATATGCCACATCTTTCAGTATCATCCCATGTAGGCGCCGCCGAGTCCTCTTCCACAATATACGCGCTCACGTCGCCCATCCTGGTCTTTCTTTGCTCCCACAGGTTATAGACAGCAAATCGTTTCATAAGCGGTGCGAATTGATCAGTGATCTCTTGCAGCATTTCTGATCCTCTCAGAAGATTCAACATGAATTGGCTGGGGCCCGGTCTGTCGAGTGGCGTATGCTGATATCGCAAAAGCAAGCTATCCTTTTGTACACCATTGTGGGGGGTCCCAAGGAATATGATAGCGTATGTGGACATGAACACAGACCGAAGGTGCTCCACAGCCTGAGCGCGCCTAGTAGAGGAGAATGCGAGTGATCGCTTCACAAGTAAGCCTCCGAAGCCATGGCAAACGAAGATGATAGGCCTCTTGAACGCATCCAAGAGCTGGCGATCCGCACAAAGCTCAGCGACGAGACTGTTCGCGTATGGCAAGATTCGATCAGCGGACCCTTCGCCAGGAGACGAGAAGACTTCGGCATTGTAGTGGTAGGCAAGGACTCGGACGTTGTATCGCTGGTGCGGGAACAGGTCCCGGAGCCATAGAATGCCTGAATTCGAGTCCGTCCATGCCTCAAGTCCGCTCTCGAGAATGCCATGGACTGCAACGATGCTACGAGCAGAGGTAAGTCAGAGGAAGAGAGACAAGATGGAGCATGGGTAGCAACTCACTCAGCAACGGGAGCTGCTGTTGTACCACGCAACGAAGGCTCGATTGTGGTGGGTGCAGTGAGCTCCGAGATGGCCATTCTCTAGCTTGACGAGGCCCCGCGGGGAAATCATGGTATCCAGGAGGCGGCTATTAGCCACGCTGGTACGGCTGGGAGTAAAGTACTCCGTACAATGGCTTTACGGAAGAGAACAGACTGAATGGATTAAGCGTGGATAGAAGCAACGTGCCTGATGTAGTCTCGTCACAGCCTTAGGTTCGTCACGATGGAGTCTACGCGCTATCATGCAGCCCACCACCGATTCGTTGCTTCAAAATGGCTAAATTTACAGATGTATAGTGTGATCCTCAAATCCATGACTGCTTTACAACTCTAGGGGCTGACAGCTTTCATTTCAAAGTACTCGTTGCAAAGTTATGTCCGCTTGGTTTTCGATTGGGCTGTGCAACTATCTAGGCGCCACTGCGCCGCATTTAGTTATCGTTGTGCATTCGATGAAATCGATGTTAATCTACTTTAGGGGGAGATCTGTACTCAGCGTCCCCTAAGGATAATAGTTCCCGACGGTCCCTGGGCCCCGATGCGCGCGAAAGCTTATTTTAGCCGTGCAATCGTGGTCCGTGCACCTGTGGTGGGGGCTATAAGGTCATGTTTTAGAGTATTCGGAATGGCTACCGTAGCCAAGCCGGCCACCGTATCACCAAACTGGTTTATCCCGTAAGTAGATGTATTCGATTTCCAGCCTTCCTAAGACCTCTATTAATAACGGTAAATAATAATCGAGTAATCTAAATAAGTAGAACTTAGGAAGTAGTATTATAAGTAATATTCTCGATTATCTAAGCCTTAAATTAATAGCGCTATTATTACCATCTTAAAAAGGGAAACTACGCGATATTTTAATATTCTATAATCGACACGGTAGTTATTCCGAATACTTTAAAACATGACCTCGTAGATCAACCCCAAACTTCGTCCTACTAGGGCGTTTCGCAGGCGTGCCAAAAGATATGCGTAATCGTGCGGGCCACTGAGCTGAACTCAGTACGGGCTACCTCAACGCTAATACCGCCCTAACGCGAATCTATTTTATCGCTAAAAATCGAATATCTTAAGATATATATAATAATCGTCTTTATATATAATACTAAAATAATATCCTATATTAAAGTTATAAATATTATCCTTTTAATAATATAGAATAAAGTTCGTACTATAAGAATTACGTATTAAATATTAGAATCGTCGAAATCGCGCTAGTAAAAATAAATATCTTATATATCTTTCGTATTCTAATAATTCTGATTAAAAATATCAATTAGATTTATATCTTATAGTTAGAGTTTACCGTATTTGTAATATCAATATATATCGTGGCTAGTATATATGTATTGAAACATTCGATTTTTGGCGGTAAAATGAATTCGCGTTGGGGCGGCCGCACGATTACTCCGTACACTCGCCCGATCTAACATCCAAAAACACACAATAAAAAAACTGGGACCTGCTCAGAATTCTACACGCGCCGGTGCCGTTATCACGTTCGTCGAGCGCATTGGCGGGGGCCCTCGGGCGCAATCATGGCATCTGCGAGGAATCAAAGTTCAATGTCGCCTAATGTTTCCCCAATCCTTCTTCGCTTCATCGTTCGTTGAATCATTGGAGGACGTAGCATCTAGGTATGCATCAGCTATCCGCGCTACGATCAGTTTTGCGTGTGATTACCAGGATGAACAGCGAATGAAGCTTCGGATCAGCCCATCCCTGCAGACCCCTGCGTCGAGTCACGTTGCTCTTGCAAGTTTCTTAAGAGCAGCATTAGCTGCGTGGATGCTCGAGTGTGGTCGCTGGCGGCACATTCGCTCTTGCAATCTATGGGTATGATGATTCAGTCTTATTATCTCGGTTTCGCAGTCGTGGTTTTGGCCATCTTATACTGTCGCAGACAAATCCGGATTCATCAGGACCGTCAAGTAAGTCCTTGATCTGGATTTAAACAATGAAGAGTGAGCTAATGCGCATTACAGGCTCATAAGTCATTCGCGGAGCAGCATGGATGCTTACCAGCGCCTCGAATCCAGAATCAGCGACCATGGGGCGTGGATCGACTGGAGCAGATCTTTCGCGGCGATAGAGAATCGCGCTTGATGGAGCTCTTCCTGTTCCATTTTAGGCAAACTGGAAACACTATCGAGCAATGCTTTATTGGTACACCAGCGTTCGACACAATTGACCCTGCCAACCTAGAAGCCTTGCTGTCGACTAAGTTCAGAGACTTCGATTTTGGGCGACGTCGAGACATCACATTCCCCATGCTTGGTGACGGCATCTTCACACAGGAAGGTGCGGCATGGAAGCATTCTCGAGAGTTGCTACGAGCACCCCTTCAGCACAAACACTAGGAGAATTTAGACGTCTTCAAGCAAAGCGTGAATGACTTAATCGATATCCTGTCCAGCCAATCTGGTGTGGTTGATCTGCAGCCTCTCTTCTTCCGCTTAACACTCGATGTCTCAACACATTTTCTCTTCGGCGAGTCAGTGAAGAGTCTTACAGCACCCAAGTCCGCTAGTGAGCAAACCTTCGGCGACGCATTCAATACGGCCCAGGCATTCGTGGCTAAGCGCTTCCGGCTTCCTGACCTCTACTGGATGATAGGAGGGTCCAAGTTCCGGAAGGCTTGTGACGATGTCCACCGTTTCGCGGATCAGATCATCGATCGCAACCTATCATCGCGCAGCTCCGAGAAAAGTGGCGTCTTCCTCGACCTTGTAGCTGAGAGCACAGCAGATCGTGATGCCTTGAGAGGCCAAATCATCAACCTTCTGGCAGCTGGTCGGGATACCACAGCCTGCTTGCTGACATGGACTTTCTTTCTGCTCCTTCGTTATCCAAGGGTTCTGAAGAAGCTCCGAGAAGAGGTCAATGCCAATTGCTCTGAAATAGCTAGTCTTACAAGGACAGATCTTCGACAGATGGGCTATCTTCAGAATGTCCTCAGAGAAACCTTACGACTGTATCCATCTGTCCCTGTGAATGACCGCAAAGCCAACAAAACTACCTTCCTTCCAACAGGCGGAGGACCAGACCGAACAGCTCCCGTGCTTATTCCGAAGGGGGCAACTGTGGCTTACTCCGTATACGCCATGCACAGAAGACCCGACTTTTATGGGATGGACGCAGAGCTCTTCCGTCCTGAGAGATGGGACGAAGACATGCCGATGCGCTGTGATAAGACCACCGCAGCGTGGGGCTACCTCCCCTTCAATGGAGGCCGTAGGATCTGCCTTGGATGTGAGTAATAGCTCAATTAGAATCTAGAG
>JAABUP010010185.1_pt1 | contig 11198 bp, 13 predicted proteins | sample 5559201 | NCBI WGS metagenome assembly JAABUP01 (sample SAMN10711887, study PRJNA513373) | rock metagenome | isolation source: Antarctica rocks | place: Antarctica | reverse complement strand
CCGCAGCCAGCTGGCGGATCACGGCCGAGGTGTCTGCCGGGAGTGCACAGCCTGAGGCCTAGCCACCCGGCGCTCTGGCGCTCGCCAGAACGCGCTACCCGAGCGGCGCTCGCCTGGCCGCGCTCACGGCCCGGTCCACTCCGCGTTCCGCCGGGCCTGGTGTCCGCACAGGTCGCACTTCCACAGGTGTCGACGTCACGTAATTCCCTGCCTCGTGGCTGGTTCCGTCAGGTAATTCCACGGCGGCCGGTAATCGTGGACCTGTAGCCAACCCCCTACCGCCCCGGTGCCGGCCGAAGGCCGCCGCTGCTCGCCGGCCGAGAGCCGTTGTTGGAGGCCTTCGATGTCGTCCGGCGCCGCGCGGAGCAGCTCGGGGAGGGTGACCGCAGCTGGGTGCTCAACGGCTTGCGGGGGGTCGGGACGGTCCTGCTCAACGAGCTGCTGGGCCAGGTCAGCGACGTCGGCTGGCTCCCTACCCCCGGCGCTGAGCCAGGCGTTGCTGCGCGGCCTGCGGACCGCAACTGGACGGCATCCCGAGCCGATGCTCAAGCGGCTGCTGTCGGTGTTCAAAGCCTTCAGCCTCACGGTCGACCCCAGCGGCGCCGTCGCTCTGGGCGTCGACGTAGACCCCACCCGCGGTATAGCCGACTCCGGCCGGTTCGCCGACGACCTCGCCGCGCTGTTCGAGGAACTCGGGCAGACAGCCCGGGAGCTGGGCGTCGGTGTGCTCATCTTGGTCGACGAGCTCCAAAAAGCCTCAGCGCAGGAGCTGACTGCCCTGAACACTGCGGTGCACCACCTCGGCCAGGCCGACCCGCCGTTACCGCTGACCTTCGTCGGGGCCGGACTTCCATCGCTGCCCGCGCAGCTCGCCGAAGCTACGAGCTACGCCGAACGGCTCTATGACTACCGGCCCATCGCACTGCTCGGCAAGCAGGAATCGCAGGATGCCCTCGTGGTCCCGGCATGTAACCGGAAGGTGCTGTGGCCACCAGCCGGGCTTGCTTCGGCCACCTCCGCCGCGGGCGGCTACCCATATTTCCTGCAGGCGATCGGCAAGCACGTATGGGACAGCGCAGGCCGCAGCCCGATCGACCTCGGGGATGTAGAAGTAGGCCTGGCTCAGGCACGCAGCGAGGTCGACGATGGGCTTCACCGCTCCCGCTGGGAGCGCGCCACCCTCGGCCAGCGGGACGTGCTGAGCGCCCTAGCCGACATCGGGGGCGACGGTCCGGCCGCCGTGGCAGACATCGCTAGGCAATGGGCACGTCCCGCACGTTTTACATCTCCGTCGCACGAGTCGAACTGATACGAAAAGGCCTGGCGTATGCACCCGAGCGCGGCCTACTCGCGTTCACCGTCCCCGGCATGCACGACTTCATCGCCCGGCAGCCATGAAGACTGCCGGCCGGCCCCGCATGCCACCGCTGCTCGCCGGGTGCAGCTGGCACGCCACGATCCTCACCAAGCGAGCCCGCGTCGTGTGGCTGTCCCGGACGGGGGGCTGCGGAGCGCGCTCCCTTGAGCGGACCTGCCGCTCTCGGGCGTGCCTCAGCGGGTCGGGTTGGCGATGACGAGCTTGGAGCGGACCGGCACCAGCGGCGCGTCGGGGTCGTGCGGCTGGGGATTCGCCGCGAGGGTGAACTCGGCGATCACGCCAGTGCCGTTCAGTTTGCGTCCCCGGATCCGTGTTGTGGACGCATCGAGGCAGCCGCAAGGCAGCGGGCGTCGCGAGGTTCCCGCAGTGGGCTTGGCGTGACCCGCGCTCCGCTGTATGCGAAGGCCTGATGCGTCGCCACTGACAACGGGGTGGTTGCCACATCGCCGGGTAGTGGTGCCCCCACTTCGCCGGTTCGGTCGAGGTTGCGGCTGCGAGAGGCGACTCCGAAGACGACCCACCCGGCTGCCATCACGAGCCAGAAGTTGGCCAGGCGGTAGATGAGGGTGGCCGCGAGCGCATGCTGACCGTCGAGGCCGGCGGCGACCAGGCCGGCTGTCAGGGCTGCTTCGACGACTCCTAGTCCTCCGGGGGTCAGGCCCAGGCTGTTGACCCCCGCGGCGCCGACGTAGGCCAGGAGCAGACCCTGCCACGGGATGGGGGCTCCGCCCGCGGCAATGGCTGCGGTCAGGCACAGGCAGTCCGCGAGCCAATTGACCAGGGCCAGACCGAGCACGGCGGTCTGTTGACGCGGCGTGGCCCGGTAGCTCGCCAGTCGCCTCATGAACTCGTGCACGACCCGCCCCGGGTTCCCCGGCGGCCGGCGGGTGAGCCGCTGGTAGCGGCCCAGCAGCCTCGTGACCAGCCGCTCGACGCCGCGACGGACGGCGGGTCGGCGAAGTGCCGGCAGCAAGAGCAGCGCCGGAACGACGGTGAGCAGCGTTCCGGCGGCTGCAACGATCAAGGCTGCCGGATTGCCCGTCGCGGCGGTTCCAGCAGCAATCAGCAGAGCGAACGCTGTCGTGGCGGCGACACCGGAAGCAAGCAGCATCCAAGCGACCGCCGCCGGATCAGCCCCACGACGAACGAGTTCGCGAAACGAGTAGCCGACGCTCACCTGGGAGCCTGCCAGTGGCAGCGAAACGGAGATCGCGGTCGAGGCGTAGACGATGGTCCGGATCGGCCGCGGATGCATGACAACCCCAGAAACGCGAAGTAACTGGCGGTGGGTGACAGCGACGGCTTCCAGGGACACCAGCTGCGTCAGTACGACAACGGGGATCCACCGCCAGCGCAGAGCCGTCAGCGCCGACACGGACCCGGCGAGTGTCGAGCGATGCTGGGCGAGCAGTGTGACCAGCCCGATTGCGGCGCCCAACCCCGCGATGAGACGGACGCGACGCAACGACCGCTCGCGCCAGTGGGCGACATGGCCGCCCTGAGCGGGGGCTGTCGTGTCCAGGGTCGCCAAGGGGGCTGTCATGAGTGCCTACCCGGCCCGCGCGGCAGGTCGACGGCCGAGCGCTTCCGCGGTTGCCGCTTTCATGCCGCGACCGCCAGCCGCGGCCGGGCGAAGCTGGTCAGCCAGCTCTCGGTCGCCAGCCGTCCAGCGGTGATGAGGTCATCGGCGGCCGAGAGGTCGAACGGGCTGATCCCGTGTAGGTCAGACACCGGCAGGACGTGCACAGTGCTGCCAAGCCTTGCCGCCGCCTGGTCACGGCTCCAGTTGGCACTGATCTGGAGGTAGGCGTAGAGGGCGAGCCTCGCCGCTGTGCGCGGGAACGGCGCTCCGCTGACGGCACGGGTCGACAGCACGTAGGTGGTGCGCGCACCCAACTCGCTGGCCTGTGTGACCGGAGTGTCGGCAGATACGCTGCCGTCGACCAGGAGACGTCCGTCAGCGCCACTGGCGGGAAGAGGCTCGGCACCGCGCTCGAGGCCATCAGCGCGGTCCGCTTCCCCGGTGGATATCACCACCGGCCGGCCGGTAGCGAGGTCGGTGGCGACGACGTGCACGGGGATGACAGCGTGCTCGAGCACGTCCAGTTCGAGGTGCGTGGCCAGCCAGTTGCGCAGACCCAGCGGCGAGATCAGGTGGTCTCGGCGGCCCAGCATCGCAGGCAGCAGGTCACTGGGGTGCAGCGGAAAGACGTCGCCGCGCCGAGCCCCTCGCCAGGCATCGACCAGCCGCTGCAGTCCAGCGGGTGTAGGGGAGCTGCCGTAGGCCACGGCGTTGAGCGCACCGGCAGAGCTCCCGACCAGCAGGTCCGGAACGATGCCAGCGGCAGCGAGCGCCTGCAGCATTCCTACTTGCACAGCGCCATGGCCGGCCCCACCGGTCAGGACGAAGGCCACGGGCTGGTGCTGGTCGACCAGAGTGGTGTTCACTCCCGCTTCTGTGCGGGCCTCGCTCCTGCGCAGATCAGGCGACCATGCGCTCATCAAACTCATCTCCTTCGTCCGCCAATCTCACGTGCTGGCGAGTAACCGCTGGCGCCCAACCGCTCCCGGTTCTCGCCAACAGGCTGAAGCGACGAGCGAGAGCTCCATGTCCCGCGACAGCCGGCGGGCTCCGCTGAAGGTGCCGGCTCGCCTGATGGGCGGCGAAGGCGAGGAGCACTCCGGCGAGCACGTCGAGCAGGTAGTGGTTGCCGGTGCCGAGAACGACGAGAGCGGTGGTCAACGGATAAGCCCAGGCCAGCAGACGCACCCCCCGGCGACGAGTCCCGGCTGCTACGGCAAGTGCGCACCACGCTGCCCAGGCCATGTGCAGGCTGGGCATTGCCGCGTAGGGGTTGGCCAGGTTGAACAGGCTGTGCGGATGGCTGGCGCCCATCACATCCAGACTGCTCAGCGTGTCGACGGTGTTCGCCACGGCGAGCCTGGGTGGAGCGACTGGAAACGCCCAGAACAAGACCAGCGCGGCGAGGCTGATAATCAGCAGCGTGGTCCGCAGCCGGGGATAGGCGTCGCGCCGACGCGCGTAGACCCAGACGAGCACCGCGATCGTCACTGCGAAGTGGGCTGTGCCGTAGTAGCACCCAGCTGCCACGGCCAGCAGATGCCGGCCGTTGAGCGCCTGCGCAACCAAGGGTTCGACCGCTAGGTGGGTCAGCTGCTCGATGTGATGCAGCGCCCGTCCCCGGCTCATTGCCAACGATGCCCGCCCTGGCGCCAGCCCGCGCGTCGCCTCGTACCCGAGGTAGAACCCGACAGCGACGAGTACCTCGACCCACCAGCGGTGCGCGGCCATCAGCGCTCCCAGCACCCGTTGCCCGGAAGCCCCGCGGCGACTTGACGGAGGGACGGCAAGGGTCCGGTCGCGCCAAGGGGCGGAGGCGGTGGTACTCATGAGCGGACTCCTGCCGAAGCCGCGTGGACCGCTGCGGACGATTCGGCGAGCTCCCGTGGCCGGCTGGACGGGGTCGCGCCGTTCGGTGCAGTGGTCGCGTCTGCGGCGGCCGCGGATCGCTTCCGGCGGATGCGGGCCGCCACCGCCAGGGACACGAAGCCGAGGGCGGCGAGCGCGGCGAGGACGTAGGTAGCACTGGTTCCGGCGGAGGCGCCGAGCGCCGCCGAGCCGAATCCGATCACGACCGCCCATCCGACCCCGCCCAGCGCGTTGAGGGCCAGGAATCGAAGCCACCGCATTTTGGTGGTGCCGGCCCCGAACGCTGCGTAGGTGCGCACGACGGAAACGAACCTGCCGGCGACAACAACGACCGACCCGTACCGTTCGAACAGTCGCTGCACCGTGTGCAGGTGCCGAGCCCGGGCGCCCAGGCGCCGGTCGGCGGCGGCGAGAATGCGAGAGCCGTAGCGTCGCCCGAGCCAGTAGCCGACGTTGTCACCCATGATGGCCGCGACCGCGGCCACGATGACGACAGTCACCGGGCTGAGGTGATGGGTGGCGCCGGCGTAGGAGGCTGCGACGATCAGGATCGTCTCGCCTGGAAGCGGCGCTCCGATGCTCTCGGCGCCGACGCCGACCGCGACGGTCAGGTACCCGTACTGGGCGAGCAGGTGCTCGATCACCGACATGACGGTCTCCCCTCCTCGCGATGGACATGTCAACGAGGTGGCTCGCTGGGTGGACTTCCGGCTGGCGTGCGGCGCAGGGGCACCGCCGCCAGCCACTGCCTTGGTATGCCTGCGGCTGGGTCGGCTCAGGCGGTAACGAGGTCCTGTCCGGCCGGCTCGTCCTTACGGGCATTGATGAGGACCACGACGGTCACGAGCCCGGCGACGAACAGGGTGGCGCCGATGAGGAAGACGACGTGGTAGCCGTGCAGGGCTGCTAGCGGCGTGGGCTGCGTTCCGCCCGGGGTCTGCAGCGGTGCCAGGTGGCGGGCAGTCATCCAGGAGTGCCAGGAGCTGGCGAAGATCGTCGACAGCACGGCCGTGCCGAGCGCGCCGCCGATCTGCTGGGTGGTGTTGAGCAGTGCGGAGGCGACGCCGGCGTCCTGCTCGCCGACTCCGTGCAGGGCGGTGCTGGAGAGCGGGACGAACACCATGGCCAGGCCGATACTCATGACGAGCTCGCCGGGCAGGACGTGGGTCACCCAGCTGGTGTGCTGTCCGACCAGGGCGAAGCTCGCCAGCCCGATGGGGGCTAGCACCAGTCCAGCCACCGTGAGGGGCTTGGGGCCGATGCGGGGCAGGACCTGGCTGACCACTGCTGCCGAGACGATGACGCCGAGACTGAAGGGCAGGAACGCAAAACCGCTCTTGAGTGCGCTGTAGCCGAGGTTCTGCTGAAAGTAGTAGGTGAGGAACAGGAACAGGGCGAACATGCCGCCCCCCACGAACAGCATCGCCAGGAACGATCCACCACGGTTGCGCTGGAGCGGGACCCGCAGCGGCAGCAGCGGGTGTGTGGTGCGGCGCTCCCACACGACGAATGCGGTGAGCAGGACGACGACGGCGACCAACAGCCCGACAACCTCGGTGGAGCCCCAGCCGACACCGTCCTTGGCGGCCTGGGTGGTGGCGTACACCAGGGCGACGAGGCCACCGCCGACGAGTGCGGCGCCTGGCAGGTCGTACTTGTGGCGCTCGGTGACGGCACTCTCGGTGATGAGGCGAAGGGCCGCGAGCGCGGCGAATACGGCGATGGGGATGTTGACGTAGAGGCACCAGCGCCACGACGCGTATTGGGTGAGGGCGCCGCCGAGGATCAGGCCGATGGCGGCGCCGGCGCCGGAGATGGCCCCGTAGACACCGAAAGCGGTGGCCCGCTCTTTCGGCTCGGTGAAGTGCGTCGAGATCAGCGACAGGGCTGCCGGCGCGAGCAGCGCGGCGAACAGCCCCTGTACGGCCCGGGCTCCGAACAGCATCGAGGAGTTGGTTGCTGCACCTCCGATGCCGGAAGCGACGGCGAACCCGAGCAGACCGATGATGAGGGTCTTCTTGCGGCCGTTGTAGTCGGCGATCCGGCCGCCGAGCAGCAGCAGGCCGCCGAAGGCGAGGGTGTAGGCCGTGATCACCCACTGGGCGCTGGACAACGACCCGATGTGCAGGTCCTTCGCGGCGCTGGGCAGGGCGATGTTCACGATCGACGCGTCGAGCACGACCATCAGCTGAGCGATCGCGATCACAGCGAGCGCCAGCCACCGCCGCGGGTCGTTGACGTGGGGCGCTACCGCACCGGCTTGGTGCGGCAGGCCGGTCGGGAGCTGCTCTGGCAGGGTGCTGGTCATGCGGATGCCTCTCCGGAGGTCTCGAGCGTGGGCAGGGAGCGTGCCGGCGGGTCTGTCAGCACGGGAAGCAAGATTTCGTCGACCAGGTGGGCAAGGAACGCCTCGTCCGTGCTCTCGCCGAGGACGAGAAGGCGGTGCATCACAACCGCCGGAGCGATCTCGTGGAACAGCAGATTCGCGGCGGGGCGCGGCCGCTCGCCCCGGGCGGCCGCTCGCTCGAACACCGAAGTGGTCAGACCGAGCTTGTCCGACACGGCCGCGCCGCGCAGCGCAGCCGCAAGCTCTGGGTCGGTTCGCATTCCTGCGAAGATGCCGGTCAGCAGGCCCAGGTCGTGCTTGCCGATGTTGACGCTCATCACGCGGAGCACCTCGAGCAAGTCGCCGCGCAGACTGCCCTCGTCGATCGGCACGACGACGGTCTCGGTCCGCTCGCGCACGGCGGCAGCAACCAGCGCGCCCTTGCTGGGCCACCGGCGATAGATCGTTGCCTTGCTGACGCGGGCGCGGCCAACGATCGCCTCCATCGACAGCCGCTCGTAACCGACCTCGGCGATGAGCTCGAGTGCGGCAGTCAGAATCGCCGTGTCCCTCGAACCGTCGCGCGGTCGACCAAGCGTCTTGGGCGCCCGGGCATCGCAGGTTCTCACGTCAGCCACGGCAACCCCTTATTCGATACGGGACGGTTTCGTTATTTGAACCATGCCACAGCTAGATGCGAAACGCAACCGATCCGTATCGAATACTTTCGGATGAACGCGCGAACGCTGTCCGTCGACCGGCTCCTGCTGAGCTTGGTGCTGCTCCTCAGCGTCGGAGCCTGGGCGTGCGGCACCGTCTCCTGGTCCTGTCCGGCTGGTTCCTCGCCATGCGCGCAGCTGCGGGAGGGGAGCAGCCGGCACGGCGACCGCAAGCGACCGGGTCGTCCGTCAGCGACGCCTGCCGCAGACCCAGGATGCCCTCGCGCTGCTGGCGGCGTCCGCTGACCGAGGATGAGGCTGGCTACGTCGAGGCCGCCTGCGCAGCGAACATGTTGCGCCTACCGCTCCGCCTCGGCCGAGTTCACCGGCTGTTGCCGCCGAACCGCACCTGCAGGTGCTGCCCGCCGGTCCGGCGACAATCGCCGGCTACCTGTCCGACCTGGCCCGCCACGGCACCAAGGTCGGCACCATGAGCCGCCGCCTGTCCGCGATCTGAATCGCCTACCGGCTACGACACACGCCCGGTTCTGAGGACGAACGAGCTGTCGTGGGTCTGGCCGGAGGGACTGGGCTTGCCCCGATCCTGGCGATCGCGGAGCACCTGCTGGCCAAGCACCTGGGCGCAGCCTGGACATCTACGTCGGCGTCCCGCGAGATGGGCCACATCGTGCTGGCCGAACGCCTCCACCGACGCGCCACGTCCGGCGCGAGGGTCGTGACTGTCGTGGAGCACGACCCCGATCAAGCGCACCCGCTGCTCGGCGAGATACGCATCGGTCTCGCACTCGGGCAGCTGGCCGGTGACCTGCCGGACTTGGCAGAGCACGACGTCTACCTGGCCGGACCCGCCCCCATGGTTGACGCCAGCCGTCGCCAGCTCGTGCGCGAAGGGACGGCCGTCGCCGATCGCGTCTTCTTCGACCGTTTCATCGCCTGACCCGAACGCACGGCCTCACCCCTGCCCACCGAGAGGCATTACGCCCGCAACCTCATCGGCGGACAGGGGACGTTCCCCGCCGCGCCCTACGAGTTCGAGATCCGCAATCCGGCTGACAGCACCATCTCCGCAGTTGTGCCGCTGTCCTCCCGCTTCGACGTCGCGACTGCCTACCGTCATGCCAGTGCGGCCTCCGCCGGACTCTGGGCCGACCCCGTCGAGCGCATGCTGGTGCTGCACGCCCTCCTCGAGCGCCTCGCCGGCGCAGCCGAGGACCTGGCCGGACTGCAATCGCTCGAGACGGGTCTGACCCTCGACGATGCGCGCGCTCTCGTTGCCGCCACCCTGGAGATTGCTCGCGACCTGCTCAGCTGCGGCGCGCGTACTGCGCCCGGCCATGCGACGCATGGGGTATCCCGCCACATCTTGTCCTGGGGCTCGCCGCTCACCGAAGTCGTCACCAGCGTGCTGCCCGCACTCATCCGCGGCGACAGCGTCATCGTCAAACCATCACTACGCGGCCCGCTCACCCCGGTTGCCTTCGCATTGCAGGCAACGGGCGCCGGGCTGCCCGCCGGCGTCGTCAACATCGTGCAGGGCACCGGCGGCGACATCGGCGGCGGACCTGACCGGCCGGCGGGAGCTGTCGGCGCTGTATGTCCGCGGCGGCGAACGCACCATCGCCCAAGCCGAACGCGCGCACGCCCGCACCAACGTCCCGTTGCACGTGCTGCGGGGCGGCGGCAACGTCCTCATTGTCGGCCCCGACCTCGACCTCGACGCCGGAACAGACCTCGACGCCTGTTGCAGCATCTCTGCCGACGGAGCCGTTGCGCCGCCGCGCCGCGCAACGGATGGAGAGCCTCATCGAGCAAGGTACGACCGTGGCCATGGGCGGCCCCAGCGTCCCCGACGACATCGCCCACCGGATGTCCTGGCGGCTTCCACCGACGGTGTTGCTACTTGGCGATCCGGACTCGCCGGCTGCCCGCCGGGAGCAGGCCACCGTACCGCTGGGACCGGTACTGAGCGTCGTGAGTTGGACTCACGGTGATCAGCTCGAGGCGCTGTTCACCGCGCCAAGGGCGCGCGACGGAGTAGCCAAGCTCTGGGGACGTGACGACTCTCTGGCTGCGCGGCTGCCCCACGGACGTGTCGTCACCGGCAACGAAGCGCCGAGATCACTGTTCGCGAAAACCGTTCCGGCGACCTGGACGGGCGTCGGCAGATGACGATCTCAGCAATCAGATCGGTTGGACAGACACGGACGGCGGTTTCGATGGACTTCGTGTTCATAGCGAATTCGACCGATTGCCGCACTCGGGCCACGTCCAAGGGACCGCTGCTGAGGTCTTCACCGAGCACGAAGGCGATCTCCGCCTCGATCTTGGGTTGCAGGAGCCGCTCGTACGGCCCCACCGCGAGTGCTGAGACGTCCATGTCGTCGAAGAGCACCCCGAAGTCCGGCCGGTCGACCTTGAGCTGCCGCTGCACGGCGAGCGAGGTAAGGCCGATCTTGTGGCCGACGATCCGGGCACCTCCGGCCAGCCGGGCCTGGGTGCGCCGCTGTTGGACGGCGTAGGCGAGCGCAACGTCGGAGGTCCCTATGAGGTCGCGGAAGGGAGCGCACGGCACTCCGCGCTCGGCAGCACCCTGTAGTCGCGCGGCAGCCTCGGCCGTCGCAGCACCTCGACGGTCCTCGGATTGCCGTGCAGTGGTTGCTATTGTCATCGCGTCCCTCGGCCGGGTTTTGAACACTCGACAATGCCTGTCGCAACACCCGACTCACGTATCAACCGTTCCGTTCGCCGGAACGTGACGCGAATTCACCTGCCGCCCTGGGCGCATAGCGGTCGGTGGCAGATGCTCCTGTTCGCTGCCTATATGGCCTCCAGACGCCATGTCCGTGTAGCCAGTTGGGCACGCTGCCGCGGTGCCAGGGTGGGTTCTGAGCCGATGCGACAACTGACTAGGGCGACCAAAACGCTGGTAGTCGGACTGCAGGTCGCTGGCTCACGGAACCGCCTCAGTGCCCGCGATGTCTGGGCCCGGCCACGCGCGCCTCTTTGCGTGCAGGGCAGCATCCTGACTGTGCCTCTTGGCCCGGCGCGGTGCTCCTGACGCGTTCCTTCTCGCGGGTGCAGCCGCTCCGGCCGGGGCACGGGCATCATCCGTTCACAGATCTCGTGGTATCCCAGCCTCGAAAGGTTCCCGACTATGACGACGACCCCCCCCGTTCCGACCTACGACGTGGACATCTACGCGGACGAGGCCCTGCTCGAGCCCTACGACCACTACCGCGCGCTGCGCGCCCTAGTACTACAGCCGCAGTTAGGGTGAGGCTCCTCGGGCTTTGTAGTGGCAGTGTCGGGCTCGGGCTTGGTGGCGTCGTCTCCAGCGGGACCAGCTCAGGACGGCCTGGACCT
>JAABUP010010184.1_pt1 | contig 11198 bp, 8 predicted proteins | sample 5559201 | NCBI WGS metagenome assembly JAABUP01 (sample SAMN10711887, study PRJNA513373) | rock metagenome | isolation source: Antarctica rocks | place: Antarctica | reverse complement strand
AATACCGGAATCCGGAATTGCAGTGGTCTCCACTGGAATCCGGAATTCACGTACTGAGTTTACCGAAATCCGGAATATCTGTGGGGCCTCACCTAAATTCCGGATTCTGGTGAAAAGGGTACTGGAAATCCCGAATTTCAGTGTGTCGATTTTGCTGAAATTTAAGGTTTCTGCCTTGTCAGCCCTGTAAAGTAAAAAGTAAGCATACGTCAAAGATATGAGCAACTCGGACGTGACACTTGAACCCCTAATTGCACAAGATCCTCGGGCTTACGCTTCAAAGCGCAGTTTTTGCTGCTTGTTTCATGCCAAAGGTGCGCAGGGTTTACGGTCAAGGTCGCGTCACAACACAGGGGAGCTTCTGCGCCACTCAAGCGTAGGCGTGGGCACAGTGTGACAAGAGACGGTCTGAATGCATACTAAGGGCGTTCATTTGCCGTCAGCACAATCGTTAGGTACCTCAAAGGCTGAGGGGGTAGCAGGAGGTCACGTTGTGTGCGTCCTTTTTCACTGTTGCACTCAGGCAAACGGGCAGTTGCATATATTTGAGAGCTGCTTGCCATTCGGCGGCTATACACAGCTTTTCACACGTTATAGCCTTGTCTTGTGTGTCAGCAGTGCTTTCTCCAAAGGTTTGTCCTGAAGGTCAGATTTAAACAAACATTTTGCTTCACAACCCACTCTGCAGGTCCTATATAAAGTGGCTGCTTCCAAGCGAGGTTCACACTTTATACAAATCTGACCGCCTTAAGAGCGATGCTATTCAGCCAGTGATGCGCTATGCATCTCCGGTATGTTGTGCAACTGCACTTCTGCAATGCTCAACTTGCATATACAGGTGAGTGTGCAGCTATCACTGCGTCAAATGCTTGCGTACTCTACAGTCGCTGCATCGCTGTCCTGCCTATAGCAGACTTGATGCCTTGCATGACTATGTTGCGCTGAGTTATTGGTCCTTTGCCAGGCGATGGAGATGTGCCCTCTTGCAACTTGCTTTTATGCAGGAGGCAGATTTTTGTGCTCCTTGCAAATGGCACCCAGGTGCATACTTCTTGCGTGCACACTAATCACACTGCAGACCACAGTCAGGCACACGACCTAGGCATAGAGACTGCAGGCATGAGGAAGCAGAATTGGCTCACAGAATGCCCTCAGGTCTTGCAAATGCTGAGTCGACAAATGCCAAGCATGCATTTTTGTTTGGCAAAATTGCCACGGACGTCAGGCAGGTCAAGCTGGACCTGTCGGCCGGCTTTTTTGAACCATCAGGCAAGTACCATGCACTACGCATGTTTGCATGTACAGTAGTTGCAAGCAACCAGGTTCTCTACAGGGGTGCTTCTAGCAAAACCCTAGGCAGTTCACCAACATGAGCATGGCAAGTAATCATCCAGGGTACCCAATGGTCAATCTGGATTTTGAGTGAATACTCATCACAGCAAAAGGCAGGTCCTTCACTTCATCAAGCTTGCTCGCGAGTGCAAGTTAGGGAAGCTGTCCTCGGATTCATACCCAAGCAAAAAAGGTAAATGATTCCGTAAATCTGTCTCCTCATGGTTCAACAGCACTGCAGCTGGTACTGACCCTTGCATGGCGTCACAAGATGTCACAATGCAAATGCCGCTACACAGCCAGGTGGAGAGCGGCAAACCGCAGCAAGGTAAGGGTTGCAACCCGAGTTTGAATGGCACGTCATTCAGCATACTGTGCTTATGTACGGGAAACGTAATCTGAATTCGCAACCTCATTGGGTGATGCCAATAGGTTCCTGTCAGCATCGCCTGTCCATCGACTGCGATCTGACACCCCTTTCGTCCCCGCGCTTTGAACACTTCAAAGCCCAACCTTTACTTGTTGCTGTCAACTGTTTGACAGCCCTCTAGCAGCTTTCACACTCAGGTGAGCGTGCTGCTGCTTCTGCACCAAGAGTTTCTGACTTTTGCTTCGCTGGCATGCGCAGCCACCAGACTGACTCAAAGCGGTGTTGCTATGTTGCACTGATGTGTTTAGCTGGTGGCTCCCTGCAGCATTTGCAGTATCAGCTCATGCAAGCTGTGGAGTTTTTGTTCCTTTGCTGTGGTCTTGTAGCGTACCCTATTCGTTCTTGTGACGCAAGATCATAAGGCATCCTGTTGCGTATGGTCCCTTCGCGCTAGTCGTCTCACGCATCCAAAGTCATTTTGTCATAGCATTTCCAAGTTGCCAAGCCTTTCAGCACTGGACAGCCTGTGACAATTTTGCGTCGTGCAGGTTACTTGCAAACATGTCTTCTAACCAAGCCGGAGTTTACAGAGGTGGAAACACCACCGGTACAGCCGGAACTGGCGCCAACACTGGTGCTGCCACTGAACTTCGTAACACCTCCGGCACAGCAGGAACAGGTGTTGTCTCAGCAGAGAGGGGCGAGCCCATTTGCGACCAGAAGTACTACACTAAGGTCGGGCAGCCGACAACTCAGCAGATTGCGACATGAATTGTTTGGCATTTCACAACAGGCGCACTGATTGTCAAGTGCCTCTCAGGTCGAGGACAGGCCAATCGTCAAGGAGCAAATCACATATGTTCGTGAGCACCACCCTATGGAGAAGGAGTTCATTGTTGAAACCAGGCCTACAGGTCGTGAGAGAGAGTTGACTGAGGGACGCACATCAGAGGTATTGAACCTGCACCTGGTTGCTGTAGCAGCTGATGGCTTGCGGTTATCTTTTGCAGTGCTGGGCTTTCTGATCTGACATTTTCTCTTGCATTTTCAGGTCATCAACACTGAGGAGAAGATCATTGAGGTCACACCCCGTGACCCCTGTGCAGGAGTTGAGCCAGTCGGTGGACACATTGGCCGTACTGGCAACTACTAGATTTGGTCACCTGAGAGCTAGGCTTTCCACTTGTAGCTGTACTTCCATAGCTGACAGATGTCTGCTCTTCTGCGTGTTTGTTGTCCATTGATTATGGCAGCATAGTGTCCCGAAAACTCAATCATTTACTTTGCTTCTGACCAGTCTATGTGATAGCTGTCAGGAGTGACTTTGACAATTGACTCCTGTACACATGTTATGTTTACAAGTTGCCTCATGTAAAGGAATGTACACAGCACTGATTTGACACCTTAGTCTACTCTCTGCCAGGATGGAAGCAAGACCTGTAGAATGTTGGCTCAGAATATGGTGCATGGATAAAATGAGCAGTCAATAGATGCAGGTCTTGACACTTGAAGACCAAGTCTGACTTAAGTAGTAAGCTTACAATGCATGGCCTGAAGCAAAGATGAAGGCAATCTGAATTATGATGTTGGGTATTTGCTGCATTGCCTGTGTTGAAGCTGGGTGTTACCCCATATCATACATGCATATGCTAGCTCCGTTGCCATATCGGCATGTATACTGGCGTACCAGTAGCAGCATTGCTTGGCATAGGGATTGTTGTGTTCCCAGGCTGAAGCAGAGCCAAATGCCGGCTACCAGGTCTTCTATGTGACTCGATTGAGACAACAGGTGTAGCAGTCGCTGCATGCAGCTGCTGCATGAGTGATGGGCACATGGATGCATAACCACATGGATGCATAACCACATGGATGCATAACCACATGGATGCATAACCACATGGATGCATAACCGTAAAGCAGCTGATATCGACCCACAGCAGATACCAATGCAATGGGTTTGCTGGACTGATCCACACGTGCACATGTGTTACTGCGGCATCTGGTCTTGCTTGCTGCACATCTATTGAATGTCTTTCAGACCTCAAGTTTGTGACAGATCAAGGGTTGCATTGGTGACTGAATCATGTCAGCAACACGCCATTGCATCCAGCACCACAACAGTGTACATCAGTGTACATCAGGACATGATGACATCATGAAGACGGGGTCTAAGCGTCCACAAAAGGCCAATTTGCCAGTGACTATCTGATTTCAGATGCGGGAAATGTAGAATAATTCACCGCTACAGGCCTGCACAGCAAGAGGGTTTGCTGCATTTGTGCCCCCAGGCACGCTGTTTACAAGCCAAGGGGTGCCTGTATGATGTGCCCGTGTTATCTGAAACACTCTCCTTACATTTTTTCATGCAGCCTGTCAGGCCTATGCACATGCACCCTTGAGAGACACCAGCTCAGCAGCTGCCATGTCATTTGACTCAGAATGCATAGCAAGAAAGCAGCTGCAGGCTGATTGACAGAGCACTCACCGTTTCCGCATCAATGCCACTGCAGAGGTCGGAATGCGGCATGCCTTGACACTGCCCTGAGTCTTTCACTGAATCTGTGTGTCACTGTTGCCACTGTTGCCACTGTCTGATGAAATGTTATTGTCTGTACGTTATTGTACGTTGATTCAGCTGAAGTGCCACTGCAGTCCCGGGTTGCAGTCCATACTGCAGGCCAGGAGTGTTGTTCAGGATCAACTATCACAGCTACAACAATTAAAACTTGTGCCAGCATTGGCAAAGCCAGTCTTGCTCCTCCAGAAAGGCTTGTCCTTAGTGTGCTTTTGATTTGCAGTTGATGTAATCTTATCATCATTTGATACATTGAATGAATGCAACTGCAGCTCAAGATAGAATGTGCTCCGGCTTGGCTTCTGTGTGTAAAGCATTGCTGCTTGTCTAACATGTTCACCAAAGGCTGACTGAAAGAACAACTCATGTGCTGTAGTGCAAAATTGTGTCGAGCTGGCCACTACGTCAAGCTGGCCACTATGTCAAGCTAGCCACTATGTCAAGCTGGCCACTATGTGAAGCTGGCGGCTACATCAAGCTGGCCAAACCAGGAGACTAATGCAACTTGGCATGTTTTCAGCAGGTCAGCACATGTGCACAAACGTCCCAACATGAGTGATGTCTTCGTCACAGGAGAGGGGAGGCTGATCTTGTGTTACACGTGACAGGCATGTGGCGCAGCCAATAACCACACCCTCCTGTGCCCCCTTGGAGCTGTGCACTTATGTGAATTTTCTGCAGGTCTAAGTCGCACAACCCCTGGTTAGGACCTGCAGTACTAGCTTTGCTTTTTGACTGCTTTTACAGGTACAACTGTAATTTTGATGCCAGCCTAACTCTCCACCTGCAGGCGCCATTAACACTGCAGTCCAGGACTATCCTCAAGCTGAGAGCCCCATAATAAGCTTAAGCCATGTGCATCACACAGCTATGCATACCATGCATGACCTGCCAAAGTGTGTTTACTGATCAGTCCTTTGTTTCACAGCCCATGCCCACTTCTGTGTGACTGACTAGCTATAGTGTCTTTCCAATGCGCTTTTGCTATTGCCCTGACCATAGCCTGTGCAAACAGACCTAGATGGTCTGAATCTGATATTTTTGCGCAATATTGATCACACCAAGCAGCATGAAGAGACCAACAGGCTTTGTGATAAATGCTTATCTGTAACTGCTGGAAGTTGTGCACTATGTAACGAAGGGTATGCAGCATGCACATGACTGATGCGCATCAGATGCATAGATTCCATGCATCACAGCAAGGTGTTGTTGCTGTACCAGGCTGGAGTGGACGTGTGACTGGGAATGATACAGGCTGTGCTACAGCTTTGCGGCTTGAACGTGAGCAAAACGGGTCTGAGAGTGCAAGAAACTAACAACATGGTACAGTCAGACAAGAATCTTCTTGGGACTTTGGATAGGGGATACAAGTATCTTAGAGCTTTAAAGATAAAATAATCAGCATTATTTCGTCGCTGCTTGCTTCCTGTGTAGTCGGGTCTTCCAAGGCGTTGCGACCCGGGCGATTAGATGACTTGTGGTGCCGGGACTGGTCGGAACCCTTAACTGCAACGACATGTTATAAGCTGCGCAGCAGTTTCGGATATGGATTGCGAGCTGGCCCCGATAGTTAGCTTGAACGTAGGAGGAAAGAAGTTCACAACCAGCCGCGACACCTTGTGCAAGGTGCGTCTTTGCCCCTGTCGAACACGAGTCGCAAAACGCTTTTGAAGAAGAAAAGTCTCTTTGATCTTGTCTTATTACTCTTCCGGAGGCGGGGCTTGCGGAGGGTTATGCTCACCACTGGGGTTGACGCACTGCGCCTTACACAGTACAAAAGCTCCTTGAGCACAACTTATAGTTACATCAACAGTCAAAGTGATATCGGCACTCTCTGTAGGATGGCTGTTCTATGCTGGCAAGGATGTTCAGTGGTGCTTTGCTCAGCAGGCGCGACGAGAAGGTGGGTGGCAACCGCGTCAGAATTGCCTGGTGCTTTGCAATGTCAAACGCTGAGAGTATGCTAAGATACTATTGTCGCGGTGCTAGGAGCAGCTGCTAGGTCTTCAACACATAAGCTTGCCTTTGCCGCAGGGTCGTGTCTTTTTGGACCGTGACCCGAAACACTTCAGGCTTATCTTGAACTACCTGCGAGATGGAGAGGTCTGCCTACCTGCATGTCCTCTGGAATTGCAAGAAATTCTGCAAGAAGCTCTGTTTTACCAGGTGTGCGGGCTTGTGGCTTACTGGGACACACCCTCTTTACCAGCTCTTTGACATCAGCTTCTGGGTCAAACTAAAGCAATGTCTGTGTGCAGCTGGATGGACTTAGGCTAGCTGTGTCTGTTCAAGAGCGTTGGCTTCCTAACTCAGCGTCACAGCTCAGAACCTGCATATCTGAGCAATTGCAGGTGATTGTTGCGGACCAGCTCAGCTTGCATACCTTTTCATGATTACTGACTCACGTTGCTCAACAGCTCTATTATGACCTGTCGTCAGCCCTGCAACTAGCATGCCTAGTACCTTCAAAACACTGTGGTCAGTTGGCAGATCTGACTGCTGCTTGTTGGTGTAGAGTGACGGACAGCTGAAGAATGCTGTTGACCTGATAGTGGATTGTGCTTTTGGAAGATCTCCTTACTCTGATACTAGCCAAATTCCAGCTCAGTCAACCTGCGTTGATGTTGCTGTGCGGGAAAGCGCTTACAATCCTTTGCATCCCCAGAATCAGCTGCAGCAACAAGATGAAACGCTGTATGTTGCATTCCAGCAAAGAATTCAGATCAAGGTATTTGCATTCTTGCTGCACGTGCTTGCTCTTGGCTGTGACTCCCTTGGTTGCCATCAGACTATACAACTGATGCTACGCCATTCCGACAGCCTCAAAGTCTGTGCTCTGTATATAGGGTGAAACTAATTGTGAGCTATTTGATGCCAAGCATGAGTCACATCTTTTGCATCATGATGGGCAGCTGTCCTATGATCCAAAGCCATATGGCGTTGATCACGCATGCAGATTCCATATCAAGACCATGCAGGTGAGCTTTGCATTCCTTTTCTTGAAAGCTGCATTGGAGTACTCTTTTCTCACTTCTTGCCTTCAGCAAGCACACAGTTCAGCAGTAAGATGCTGCTCATATCTAGGCATGCCCACTGCACACATTGCCCAGTTCAGCTTGATGGGTGCATGCAATAATCATCCATGCAAGCAAGCACAGACTCTGATGCCACCTACCAACACCACACATTGTTTCAACTATCTATGTTGTGAAACATGCACCATGGTATAGTTGTGCTTGGCAAGTTGTGCTGGCAGTTCTCCAGCTGTGCATGCTTCCCAATACTTGCAAGCCTGTTGTCTGATGTTAACCAGACCTAAACCTAAACCATTGTTTGTATGGCATGGCAGGTGTACAGGCATCACTGTGTCAGTGCGCTGTCCGCTAAGCATCAGAGGTGGCGCGACTGCGCCCTTTACATCGTCAAGCACATCAATGCTGTCAAGTGGGCCCTGGATCTTTGTGGATTCCGGGATGTTGCTATTCCTGTGCACTCCATGCAAGTCAACAGCTCCACGGACGGAGCACAGTCAGCAGTGCTTGTGAACATTCGGTTTAGTGTGCAGCTGTCTCTGTAACAGCTCAGCCATCACACCAGGTCAGCAAGCTAGATGAAGGGAAGCTATGACAGCTGTCGCCTTTGAGGATTACTTGTGATATTTCACCTTGGCTGCTGGGATGCCAACTCAGCAGCAGGCTGCATCTCAGCGTGATTGGGAACAGCAGGGCAGCCTTTTTGGGATCAGCACAGCTTGGACACATCCGACAGCTACTGATCATATGCAATTTCTTCCAAAGGAATGTCATGGGAAGTCCACTTGTTGCAAGGCAACATCTTGCTTCGTGATCCAGAACTTATGTGATCTCCTCAGATGAATCATAGGCAGCAAGAACGTGAATGCAACGCTGCTGAAATGCAAGGGTGCAGCCAACACAGCCCACTCTGTTCAATAGGTCACCATTTTGACTGTTTTGCCACCTTGTGACCCTCTATTCAGACTTGTTTCTTTTTGTTTCTGCCATGCCTTGTACAGCCCTGTTTGGATGATACCTTGATCTGCTACGTCATCTTCTGTCCAGCTATCAGTTAGTAGTCTGAGGTCGTACTTCCTGTTCTGATCTTTGGGTACAATTAGCCTCTCCTATAGCTAGCTTGTGCCGAAAGCCTGCACTTGGTGCAACTTGCATTCTGTCCAAGCAGAAACTCGTGACCACCAACTCCATCTAATTCAGCCTAGCAATGTCAAGCTAGAGAAAGCCTAGCAATGTTAAGCTAGAGAAAGCCTAGCAATAGCAAGCTAGAGAAAGCCATCAACATGTACAGTAGCTGTTAACCTGTGTACTGTTGTATATAAGTCTTGTAACAACCGGGTTGTCTCGTTGTGCAAGAAAGGCTTTGATAGGACTCATGCTGCATATGATCATGACGAAAAGGTCCTGCAAGGAGTCTGTTGCATAAGCTTATGTAACAAAGTTGCAATCATCAGCGCTGCAGGAGGTAGGGCCCTCTCTTTTTCCAGGGATAGCTGCAGATGTGCACAACAAAGCTGTTGTCTAAGACCTGACTGAAAGCAAACATAGGTAAAGTCATTGCTTGTGCATGGCTTGACGTTGTTTGCAATGATGGACAAAAGTAAAAATGCAGTTGTGCTCCAGCATTGCCAATGCCACGTGCATGATTGCAAACAGCACTAATTGGCATGGATGGCACTATGCTGAAAAATTCAAGAACATGGTAGGTCTCAGGAGTCAATTGTGAATACTATTCAGACATGCCCTTGTCTGTCAGGGTCATTCATATTCATTGTACTGATACATATCCTCTGATCTGTGATATCCAGCGTATGAAGCTATTCCAACTCACACAGCAAAGCTGGCTTCTTTTATACAATCAAACAGACTGCAGCAAAAAGCTACATATTCAGCACATGATGCCCAAAAAATCGTCAAGTGACAACATTGCTGATGAACACTCAGTGACCTGTTCCTGGTGCAAGGCATAGGCATAGGTCAACACATGCTGCTGTACTAATTGTGATAAACAGGCTGAGCAATAGGGTAGCCAGCACCAACAGAGCCTGCATGCTGTGTCACAACTCCAGGCTGACCATAAATTGGGACTTGATACCTCTGCAGCACATGTCATAGAAACATGTTGGAAACTGTATTGTAACACCCACTTTGTCAGAGACAGTATCAGCATGCCAAGTGCAAGAGGTATTGGAGCAGGCAGCGCAGATATAGGGCATTCTTTACGCTGCAGCCTCCTGGTTTTCTTTGAGTGGCATGTACAGGGGCAAGAATTGAGAACAACAAATGGCTCACCTCGTAGCATTCTGGCATTACAAAGGGAATCCAGAACAAAGGCCAGATGAAGATCAGCAGCAGAACGACTGCAATCCAGCCAGTTGGTGACAGATTATCACACTGACAGCAGCCAGTCTGCAACATACACTCTAACACTTCATGGCAGGTTTAGCAACGGCCATGAGGACATGATTGAACGATGCAGACGTGATTGTAGCAACAAGTACCTCAAGGCTTACCGTTGGTTCAAATATCTGATAGCCGGTGATCACTTGGCCAGGCTGTGGATAGGATAGAGGACCTGCCAAGCAAGCACAAAGCTTCAGCTATACCTGTACTAGTCAGCGACAAACTTCCGATCACCAGTCATGTAACACAAGTCTTCCTTGCCGGCTTCAGCACTTGCTGCAGACGGGACATTCGCAACGGCAGCTGTTTGAGGCTAGGGCACAGAGGCTGATTGGATCCACACCTCTTACTGGAATCCCTGCAACAGGCTGTGGATACAGTGCCTGCCCACCAGAAGCTGGGGATCTTGAGTATGTGCTTTGTTGCGCGCTCGATTGATATTGCTGTTGCTGGCCCTGCTGCTTGCTGTCGAGCACGGGCTGGCCTTGTGCCACTGGAGGATGTGCAGCAGCCCAAGCACGCTCGCGGTCCTCAGCTGTCTCGCCTGCTGGCATTGCCGGTGAGTCAGGTATGCTGCCGACTCCCATGATAGTCAACTTTTCGGCCTACAACTCACCGACTGGTCTGGTCAGAAGGCAGAGATACGACAGAGTGAAGCCAGGACTGTGCTTCTCGCATGGCTTCCATCAGCTACCATTGGGTTCCGACATTTTGTCATACCAGTTGACTGCACAATGATCGCATGGTGATCAATACAGTGGCATTCAGCTGCGTTGCTGCGTGCGCTTCATGCTATAAATGGACTGTGGGCCATGACCCTCACGCTTTGCCTTGTTTGTGATGCCTTTGCTGTGGACGTGCATAACCTTGCTGGCTGCCCTGCTGGCAGCAAGGCGATTTGCATAGGCAGTCTGTCTCATGTTACGGCCAGTGGATTATATTGATGCACACCCTGGCCAGAATGGTTACTGTGATCAGCCCAATGGCCTGGCACGCACTTGTAACCCCTCTTTCTGTTTGCGCCTGGCAGCCACACTGGCACATACTGCTTGCCAGAAGGAAAGCCCCAAGCCTAAACAGCCTTGCAGCATACCACATAGGAAATCAAGGGACATTGGTAGCATCAGTCTTGCATCATGCAAGTCATGCACTACAACTCTGCAACCTGATGTGTCCCACTCAACAGGTACGAAACTTTTACAATCGTCAGATGCCATGACTGTTGCATGTTAGCTTATGAGGGCAACCAGCAAATTAATTCAATCAGTAAGCAGCAACGCCTGCAGTTCTAGCTGTTCCCGCCAAGGCTGGACTGTTGAGATCCCGCACGATTTCCTGGAACTTGGTGATATGCCGCATGATGAACTCGTTGCCTTTGCTGCGTGGTGCATTGACCTCCTCTACACTGATCAGCTCAGCACCACTGTCAGCATCTTTGCTCACGCTGACCTCCACATCAGCAGCAGACTGCATGCTGCCTGCTGCA
>JAABUP010010183.1_pt1 | contig 11200 bp, 15 predicted proteins | sample 5559201 | NCBI WGS metagenome assembly JAABUP01 (sample SAMN10711887, study PRJNA513373) | rock metagenome | isolation source: Antarctica rocks | place: Antarctica | reverse complement strand
GCCGGCGGTGGTGAGGGTGGTGGGGGGGTTGGTGGGGATGGAGAAGGCGTAGTGGGTAGGAGGTAGCATGCGGGAGGTTGATTGGAGGAAGTAAGGGCTATTTTTCTATGTAGAGTTGAGATACTGATGTTTGGAAAGTACATGGAAGCATAAAATTTTCAAATCCCTGAGCACCTCAGCTTCGGGCGTTCAGTACTATCAGCTCAAGCGCTCCGCTTAGGATTTCCGTAGCTCTAAATAGCCAGGCCGTTATGTAGGTACAATCTCATCATACATATCCCGAACGACGTATATGCAACCCAGCAAACTCCTACAAGCACGAAATATAGGCAAATGCAGCCAGGCTCGGTATAAATCCACCAACACTTTTTCAAGTCTCAACCAGCCTACCCCCTCACCAACCTCGCCACAGCTGTCGTAATCGCCTCCGCCGACGTCGTTATAACCTCCCCAGCCGGCGTAGCCAAAGCCCCACCCCCACCCGTAGCGCCGCCCTCCGCCGTGCTTGTCGCGCCAGGTTTAGGGTCCGGGTAGTAAAAGGCCGTGATGGCGATGATGATGTAGACGAGGATGCAGAGCGAGCCTTCGAGGTAGTTTGATTTCCCGTCGCGGATGAAGTTGCCGACGACGAGGATGGCGAGGATGAGGACGACGGCGTTGAAGATTTCGAAGTTGAGGTCCTATTGGGGGTGTTAGGAAGGACGGATTTTGGGAGGGAGAGGGCACTTGCCATGTTTTTCTTTAGGCCCCAGCCGACGATGACGACGAGGGAGGAGTTGAACAAGGCGGTTTGAATTGTTGCGCCCAGTATGTGGGCCACGGCGAAATTCATTTGGTTGTCCCAGGCTTCGTCCACTGCTGTCAAGTGTTCCGCGGCTTTTTCCACAAGCGGTACGAGAATCAAACCCATGAAGGCATCACTGACTCCTCCGTCATTCACAATAAATCCGATTTCTTCAACAAGGAAAATTGCATGCAATGAGACGCATGTCAGGGCAATGGCGAGAGCGACGAGTGATTCGACGAGTGTCAATTTGTCCTTCACCAGGTCGGTATGCCGATCAATGTCTCGCTCCTCATCCAATTCGAGGACCGTATTGTATATTCCCTTGTGCGTAGTTAATTGGAAGAAGACATAGCTTTTATTCTCGTTAGCTAGGCTATTCAAGCATTGTGTTTGGAGAACATACGTGAGGAAAGCTACCAGGAGTATGATGGAAGTAATCCGGCTAATAGTTATGACCTTCTCCTTGAGCACAAGTGGCTCCAAGTTCCCTGACAGGGAAGTGAAAAACGCAGCAGGTATAAGAAGCCCGAATCCAGCGACTAAGAGGAGTCCATTGCCTACTTCGCTGATGGCAGGGTCGAAGTCCTGTTCGTTTCTTCCTATGCCTCCAAAGAAGAAACAGGCCCCGAGGCAGAGCAGTAGGTTCGCCAGGATAGAGCCAAGTATAGCAGACCGAATGACGGGTATAAGATTGTCGGAGGCGTTATTGTTATGGAGTAGTACCATGAACAGGACGATTTCGACGATACCTCCGAGGAAAGTCTCGAGAATGACTCCTGAACGTACATCAGTAGTGATACTAGGTACCTGCGCTAGAAATCCCATTTCGCACCTATGACCTTGGGAATCTTCCTCGCCAGTTCCTGACCAGCAAAGCCTACAAGATTTGCGGTCGGTACCATGGCTATGTAATTCAGTGTGAAAATCACAATGTGAAGGTCCTTCCGAGCAAAGTGCACCGCGATAGCGGCGGGTACAAATGGCCATAGAATGTTGACAATCATTGACATCGTTGACGTGCTCTTAAAGCAAATCCTCAGGAAGTGCCATGGATGAATGCCGCTCCGGCCACTCTCGCCTTCGGGCTTGATGCCTCTGGTGACCTTGTGTCCGTTGTGGTTGAACCGCGGTAGGTGTTTCTCGTTGTTTGATGATGGATTGGCCGGTGGGGAATCTGATAGCTCGATGTCCTGGGCAGTAGCTCTGGCTCCAGCTCCCTGACTGGTCTTCTCTCTTCCGAACATTTCTCCTGTGTCTACCTCGCTCGACGCTGGAAGTCAAATGATGGTTTTCTGAGAGGGTTGTCAAAATTAGGCTGAAAATAAAAAACCCCCCCAAGGATGTCCAATGAATGACGAGCGAGAATCACCGACTGGCAAAATGAAGAATTAACGTTCCTGGAGGGGGTTTCATGAATTATTGAAGAAGTGAGAACAAAAGGCTTGACAACGTTAGCAAACGTTGTGCAGTCACCGTTAGGATCTGATCCAGATGGCGCGTTGTCGCGTTGTATCATTGTACGGAGTACATACAGTTCATCTCCCCTCGCTCATTTGGGATTTCATCTATTCTAGTCGCCCTTGGCATTGCGCCAAGGAACAGCCGCCACATTTGTGCCTTGCTTTTCACAAATTAATAAAACTGATGCGCTGTAAAAGAGGTATCATATCGTTGCATAAAGGGTTGGAGAGCGAACACAGCGGTTACATCAGCACATGTCGCAGCCAGAAGGTTGTTTGATTCTAAGGTACGTAGTCTCTACTGCTCCAGCTGGAGGAGATAGAATATCACGTGAGTATTTATTTACTCCATCTTAACCCCAGTCCCCAAAAGCGGAAAGCTTACCCAACCCCCTGCCCTGCCCTTCCACGCCTCCTTATCGGGCACTTCCATTACTCCTATCTAAACCGGGCCTTACTGCCTGGCCTCGCTCATTGTTTTATGTCTATCACAGACCTGACTCAAAGCTTTTGCTTGGTGCATTGCGATACCTTGTTTTGGTTCGCCTATACTGGTGTGATATCGTCCAATTACGCAAAGTCTATTCGGTTGTAAAATCCGCCGAGTTGCAAACCTCGTTCGGGAGAGAAAGGCACCAGGGCGAGGTGAAATACCTCGTGGCTTCATTCAATATGCTGAACGTAACTGAAGGCGTTAAGTCCTAGATATAGGTTCCGGGAGGAACCGAGTTGACCATTGAAGACAAAATACTCCGACGTCAAATCGATGTACGCAGCTAGAGACGATGTGTGTTAGCAGAAAGTCAGAGGGATTCAATCTAGATTGATCCGTCCGGAAAAGACAGTACGGAAATAATGAAAGGGACCAGGTTTGGAAATACAAAGGGGTCAAATACATACCGAGGGCGTAGTAGGCGTAGTTGTCGGGATTTCGGAGTGCGTCCGCCAATCCCAAGTACCCGATGCCACCCCAGCCATAATACTCGGGATATTGGGCGTTGCCAAAAACTGTAGAGATACATTCATCAGCTCTGAGCCCGAAAGAAAAAAGAAATATCAACAAGTTGAGAGGTTTTACGAACAGAAGTGGGCTTGTGTGACATGAAACAGTTCATGAACTAATATAGATGAGAGACAAGCCGTGTACTGGACGCTGTCCATCGTTTTTCCAGCATACAACCCTGCGTGTCCGGGTACAGCGTTCATTGCTGCAATCCCAGGCTGGCTACCCGTTGTGTCATCCGAATAGCCTCGAATCAAAGCTCCATCGCACAGCACAATGACCGTGTAATCATTTGAGTTGGGACCTGAAGGTAGGTGACTGGCATCTACCGTGAAAGCAAGGATATCCCCTACACACAATTTTGCGTTCATGTTATTTTGATGATCATCAAGACGCACAGCTGTTGACGCTGCCTTATCAAGCCACCAGCCGGGCCCTTTCATCAGCCAGGGCATATAGTTGGTGTCGCCACAGTATATCTTGAGACCCGGCCTTGACCGATCATTGGTCAGTGACCATGGTACTTGGAGGTCGGCAGTGGTATATTTGTCTTTTTTTTTCAGTATCATCAGTTCATAACATCAACATATGTATGAGCAAGGATGGACTGACACGCGATACTCAACTGCTGCGTGATAGAAGCACCTCGAAAGAGTCTATCTCTTGTATCATCGGGGACATCTCGAATGACGGACACAGCAGCGTTCACGATCATCGCTTTGGCTTCAATCATGGCGGCTTCTATCATGGCGGTCCTGTCCCGGCCATCTTTTACATAGGGTTTGCATGAATTATCAATGTAGTACGCCCCAGCCACAGAGAAGAGTTGGAGAAGAAGAAGAAGAAGAGCTGCGGAGAAAACTGCAGTGACAGGAACCATCACCGGACGCGAGGAGTATGGTCAATACGTCGACGACTCGTTTGTCCCTTACGGTCTGTTTTATGATTGTGGTTGGGAATCAAGTGCACATTTTCATGACAATACAACTCCAGTATATAGAGAAACATCGAGTCCTCTTTAAACCTAGACGGAATGAAACGCTTCTAAGGTAGAGACTATAGCGTAGTCCATCGGATCGTGCAATTTCCATGTGCTCTCAATAGTCTCGTTCCTTTGGTGAAACGCTCACTTGATGTCTTTTCACGCGGTAGCGCACAGATCTCGGGCGAAAGACTTAAGCGCACCCTTCATCAAGCGTTCCGAAGTTCGTATAAAGGTTCGAACGGGACACAGATGTGGTCATCTGTTAGTGAAAAGAAAAACCGCATCATTTCTCATTTGGTATACAAGAGGTGGCTCGGTTATAAAAGGTATCGGCATAAGGTAGATCTAAGAGGTGGTCCAGATCAGACAGAATCTAACTGCTCCTATATAAGAGTGCTGTCTTACAAACCAGTAATGCGGTACATAGGTTTCGAGCGAGCCTTGACGGATCCACTTCATTCCGTGATGCTCTACTTCTACTCACATCGTGCGAAAAGGCGGCGACGACGAACCCATTCTCGATTAGGGGACGATATCGAAGCAAAGCCGTGGCTCTCTTAGCATCGACAACACAGTCGAGGAGCGAACACAGCTGCGTCAGCGTGTTCGAATCCCCACTGCTTGAAGTCTCGCCGTGGCAAGGTCCATACTCCATGGTACGGATAGGTGGATGTTTTAACCCCCACCGCTACGGCCTGCTACATACTGTAGACGGTCGTGACGGTGTTCTAAGCCAAACCTTACACCCGAGGGACCCCTAAAATAAATAAATAGACCCTCGATCAAAGAATCCCCTACCCCTTTTCTTTCTTTCTTTCGTCAAATGGTAGCTCCCATGCGATCGACTTAACTTAGTAACTCACCTCACACCACGCCCTTCAGAACCTGTACTGAATGCCGAATAAAGATAAAAAGTGAGGATTACCGTACATGAGAAGCCGCAAGGGGGTTTGGTGAGGTACCTATCACCCTACTCGTATCTACATATCTCGCTAGCGACGCTACGTATCTTTCTTTCATTTGGTAGTTTACATTCGCAATATCTTTGCGTTTTATAACTGTCAAGATGGTCTGATTACCGAGCCTAGAATTGCACGATACAAAGACCTTAGCTCTTTCCTCTGGGAGTTGATCATGGATACTTTAGATCTTCAAGTGCTCAAGTATGGAAGGCTTCACTGCTACTCTTTACCGTACACTGCTATCGTTGGAGTGTTGTGCTCCTCTCGCTGTGGTGTTGTTGGCAACCCACTTCAGTGCGTCGTCATGTACTAGTATCTTCAGTTGACAGTTACTCAATACTACGTCACTTTGTAGCTCATGATCATATTTCCTTTTTCATATTAGTCAAGACTTACAACCAGCGCCCTCATCGCCGCTGACCGTAGCACTCAAAATGGTTCTGATTCAAAATTCGGAATGTGACTTCTTGATTGTCGGTGCAGGCCCAGCGGGTTTGATGGCCGCAACCTGGGCAGCGCGTTGTGAAATCCACGCTCGAGTGATCGACAAACGAGGTACTAAGATCTTCAATGGTCGGGCGGATGGACTGCAGTGCCGAAGTCTCGAGATATTCGACAGTTTCGGCTTTGCTGATAGGGTATGGAAAGAGTCGAATCATACGTGAGCAATCTAGAGTAAGGTAGCTGCCTGGAGATACATCTAGAGCTGAATGTCGTTCGCAGGCTTGAGATTTGCCTCTGGATTTGTGGGATTGACAGCACCCGTTGATTTGCAGCTCATATATCTTGCAGAACCCAGACGAGTCAGGCATCATCCAAAGAACCGATAGAATACCTGATATTATCCCAGGTTTCTCGAGGGTTCAACAAGTTGTACTGCATCAAGGCCGGATCGAGAGGTTCTTCTTCGATTCTATTGCTGAGCATTCGAACATTGAAATTGAGAGAGGTGTGCTTCCAGAGGAGCTCGAGCTACACCACACAGAACCAGAGGATTATGATGCACACCCCATCAAGGTGAAAGTAAGACACTTGGACGAAGATGCTGCAACCCCAGCCCAGAATGGAAGTAACGTTCCAAACGGTCTATTCAGAAGCAGTCTAGCCAAAGATGACACGGATGATTTGATCCGCAAAAGTCGTGGCAAAGAGGGGTCTACCGAGATCATTACAGCAAAATACATGATAGGCTGTGACGGAGCGCATAGTTGGACTCGACGACAACTAGGTTTTCATATGGAAGGAGAGTAGACTGACTTCATTTGGGAAGTCCTCGATATAATTCCCATAACCGATTTTCGTATGCTCCAGGTGGAAATGTCTTAAAGAACCTTTGACTCTTGCTGATACGTGATTAGCTGACATACGCATGCGATGTGTCACACACTGTGCTAACTCAGGTAGTGTGATGGTCATCCCAAGGGATAATAAGCTTGTTCGATTGTACATCCAACTCAATGAAGTGAACGCTGCTGGGAAGCAGGTCGATCGTTCGAAGATATCCCCCGAGATGACCCTAAAGTCAGCCCAGAAGATCATGAGTCCATATATACTTACCTATAACTACTATGATTGGTGGACAGCTTACCAAGTATGAAAATCTACATTCGTATTTCGATGATATCTAACATGAGCTTCTATAGATAGGACAGAGAGTTGGAAACAGATTCTCCAGTGACGACCGTATATTTCTTGCCGGGGATGCGGTGCACACCCATTCACCGAAGGCGGGGCAAGGCATGAACGTTTCGATGCAAAACACATATAATATGGGGTGGAAAATTGGTCTTGTGGTCCAAGGTCTAGCAAAACCCTCAATCCTCAAGACTTACCAATCTGAACGTAGGCGTATTGCTCAGGATCTCATTGCTTTTGATCATCGATTTTCCCGCTTATTCTCTGGCAGGCCTGCAAAAGATGCCGCCGATGAAGCCGGTATATCCATGACTGAGTTCAAAGATGCTTTTGAGAAGGGTAACATGTTCGCGTCTGGTTTAGCCGTCGATTATGGTGCTAGCATCCTTATTGCCAAGCCTGGAGATTCTGCCGAAGAAGGGGACGGAACCGAAAATGAAAGGTGTGGGGAAAGTCATCGGTAGACAATATCTTGCTTCCAACATCAAATTGGGCACGCGGTTCCCGAGTTTTCAAGTCCTTAATCAGAGTGACGCCCGTCCCTGGCAGTTGTGCCACTTTCTGAAAAGCGATGGTCGTTTTAGGATCATTCTTTTCGCAGGGAACCTTATGAGTGAGAGGCAGAGGCAAAGGGTTCAAAGCTTTGGAGAAGAGCTTGCGGCCCCAGAATCGTTCCTTCGCCGGTTCACCCCTTCAAAGAAACCGATTGACTCGACGATCGAGGTACTCACAGTACACTGCGCGCCACGTCAGAAGGTAGAACTCCTCGATCTACATGAGATATACCATCCATATAACCCCAAGGAGGGACGGGACTACGCTAAGGTTTTCGTTGATGACATATCATATCATGAAGGCCATGGTGAAGCATGTAGGAATTATGGTGTGTATAAAGAAACGGGCTGCGTAGTCATTGCAAGACCAGATCAGTATGTTGGATGGATCGGAGAGCTGGAAGATATCAGTGACATGGAGCGCTACTTCTCTGAAATACTCATCCCCCAAACATGAGCTTTGAGTAGCTGTTTTTCTGTATATAGTGTTTTGGCGATGTATTGGCTTGTTGAACATTCTGTCACATATACTGGCTTCCTGGCGTGGTGTCGTCCGAAGCAATATGTATGCAGACCTCTGTACGATAGCAAATTTTGCAAACAAGCAGGAAAGTTATCGTGGTTAAAAATTAGAGAGCTAGACACATGGACTAGCATGACATGAATTTAAACAGAGTAGAGTCGTAGCTTCTTTCAAACGCACCCTTTTTCGGTTTGGTGAGATAGGTTACAAAAAGCTGAGAGACATTGAGACATCCGAGGTTCCCAAAGTGAAGGCTTTTGCAATAACTGGGGCTGTAATGGCGAATGAGGAAGGTGAGAGGAACATGGGTTCCAGGGCCGGGCACTGGGGTGCAGGGTCTTCAGGCCCAAAAGCCCAAAAGCGACAATATAGACTGAGGAGGGATTTGCTGTAGTCGACCTGAGGAACTTTCACTTCTAAAAGATCAGTATCGACATGGTGATCTGTCAAGTGGAACGATCGTCAACCGCCTGCCAGGGCTCTCAGGCGGTGGCGGGAACTGCCGGCCTGATTTCTCTGCGGACCCTTGTCCCTCGAGGCTGTCGAACGCCTTCATCATCGCGGTTGCCTTACACGAGCAGCGTCGCGGATGTTTCATCCCACACTGTTTTTCCGGCTTCGCCAAGATCTCACACAATGACATGACATTCCCAGCGATCCACTCAAAGCAGGGTCCTCAATATGGCTGTGTCCTCAGCTCCTCAAAGCGCATCATCGCCCGGTATGCCAACTTTGCCGGATAAAGCTTCAGCTGCGCCTCCCAAAGTCGGTGGCGATGGGAACGCCGGTTTCGAAGACGAATCTCAGCAAGAAGACAAACTGCCGTTGCACGAAGATGTTATGCAGTTGGCAAGAGTGGGGGAGCTCGGATCAATCCAAAAGCTGTTCGATGAAGGTAAGGTCGACGCAAAGTTCGGGGACAAGGAAGGCATTACGCCCTTACACGTAAGCCAATACATACTTCAAAAGTTCCAAGTTGGGCAGCGTGGTAATGTCACGGTCCCAGTGGGCAGCTATCAACAACCACTACGCTGTATGCAAATACCTCATAGATGCTGGGTCAGACGTCAACGCAAAGGGGGGAGATTCCGATGCTCCACCTGCTATATGGGCCGCGCATAGATGTCACTACTATATCGTCAATCTACTTCTGCAAAATGGCGCCGACCCTCTTCTGACCGATGCGAACGGCTATAACATCCTCTCCCTCGCTACCTTTGACGGCAACGTCTTCCTCCTCACTCTCCTTCTCCATCAAAATATACCCATCGATGGGCCAGATCGGCAAGGGCATACATGTCTGATGTGGGCTGCCTACAAGGGCTATCCAGCTTGTGTAGACCTGTTCTTGCAGTGGGGTGCCAATGTCAGCAGTACAGATGAAACCGGCTTCACGGCATTGCACTGGGCACTGGTCAAGGGCTCTCAAGCTTGCATACAGAAGCTAGTGGAATACGGCTCCGATCGATTTGCAATCACATCTACTGGCAAGACTCCAGCTCTGGTCGCAGAGGAAATGGGGTCAACCCGCGCATGGCACCGAGCTCTTGGAGAATTGGGGTTCAACGAGGATGGCTCTGCAAAACAACTTCCCCTTCCTTACACTTCATTCATCAAGAACCGTGGGTTTCTGAGCCGATTCTTTTTCCTCTTTCCTTTTGGACTCCTTTTCTTGATCTTTGCGATTCTAAGTAAGGCGGTGATTTTCATTTCTATACCACTTACTATTTTTTTGGCGTACATTCTTCAATGGGCTGCTCAGCAAGTGCTGCTATGGGCTCCTTCGGATATGAAGCATCTTCATCGAACAGTGGGTTCTCCAAGATCCTAGTTGCGTCTTGTAGAGCTGAGACGACATCAGCCGTATTTAGCGGGAGTCTTTGCAGCGACTTTATTTTGGGTCGGTGTACAGTGGATAACGACTGTTCTCTCCAGTAGGTAAATAAGGTTCTCTAATATTGCGCATTGCTCATTTTAAGCAGCGACATACTCTTCTCATCCGGTACTCAACCTACTTTTCATGATCTCTTCTGGATCATGCACATATTTCTATGTATACAGCATGACTGAGGACCCCGGCTACGTTCCGAAGGCTGGTAGTCGAAGTCAACAAAAGGCTGTCGTCGACGAATTACTCAGCTTGTGGAAATTCGATGAGCAGAATTTCTGCGTCCACTGCATGGTGAGAATGCCGCTGCGGAGCAAGCACTGCAAGAGGTGTGCGAGATGCGTCGCAAAACATGATCAGTGAGTGCTCGAGTCCCTCGAGGCATCTTTTACTGACGCGCTTCTTAAAGTCATTGTCCGTGGGTCCACAACTGCGTGGGTGCCAACAATCATCGGCACTTCTTCTTGTACATAGCCTCTATGGAGGCTGGGATCATTCTCTTTGTGAGGCTCGTTCTGTACCGTAAGCCATGCCAAAATTCAATGTTGCTGGACCCTACTCACCCAGTCGCAGACCTCGAGGGTCTCCCAGCACCCGCTGAGACGAAGTGCAACATACTCTCTGAAGACATCTGTCGAGTCATATTGCGTGACACATTCTCCGTGGTCCTTGCAATCTGGTCAAGCTTGCAACTAATATGGGTCACAATGCTACTCATTGTGCAGTCTTTACAAATAGCAAGAGGCCTGACCACATACGAAAGTATGCGAGGCAACACGCACCACGGTTCGCAGGCGTCTGCAGCAATCACTTCCGCACTGACTGCGGGCTCGACCAATCTAAGCGACGCGCAACTGACCGATACCGGCGTGGGCCCTAATCCTGCTTTACCCAAGGGCCCTCACCGGCATCATCACAAGGAAGGCTGCTTTTCTCAATGGAAGAAGCTTCTTGGCCTCGATACTTTTGTAGCAACAGCCACGGGAAGCTTAGAAGGCGGACGGTCACGAAGACGAGGGAACCCCTTTTCGCGGGGGGTCGTGGTGAACTGCAGGGACTTTTGGTGCGATCCAGCACCCTATTTTGGGCAGCGGGAAAATGGAGCAGCGATGCTTGGGGGAGATGTGGTGAATTATACCAGGATGTATGAGACGCCGCCGCGGATGAAGTTTCGCAGGCTGCAGCAGGATGCAGATGGCGGGGTGTATCATAGTGTTGGTGATGATGATGCTGTTTAAAGCCACTTTTTTTCATAGATGTAACATCTGGGTTATTACGGCGTAAGCGCCTTATTGAGTGGTTCAAGTCGTAATGCTCGTAGACCCCTTCCATCAATACAACGTTTGACATCGATATGCAATCATCCGTACTACGCCGTCAGCGAGGCAGCGTACTTAGCACCT
>JAABUP010010182.1_pt1 | contig 11201 bp, 10 predicted proteins | sample 5559201 | NCBI WGS metagenome assembly JAABUP01 (sample SAMN10711887, study PRJNA513373) | rock metagenome | isolation source: Antarctica rocks | place: Antarctica | reverse complement strand
GGGATGGAGTAACTCTGTGGCTGTTGTCCGTAAGACTGACCTACGTAGCTAGCCCGAAGCTGGGTTGCTGATGGTTGGTATGCTGCTGGTATGTAAGGCTGGTATGCAGCGCTGGGACTACTATTAACACCACTGAAGGGCTGCTGTGAATGGTACTGTGGCTGCTGTATCCCATACTGTTGCGGATTGTAAGAAGGTTGGGTGCTCGGTGCAATGCCAGGAATAGGCTGATGCTGATACCCGCCCGCGCCTGAAACGTACGAAGCTGATCGATTCGAGGCCGATGAATTTGGTGATCCCATGAAAAGCTCTTCATTCTGTATCGAGGCACTGCTATGCCTTCCGTGCCCACCTCTCCCATATGCACGCTCTTCCAAATTCCCGTTCACCTCTTCCGGATACCGAGTATCATCTCCTTGATCGAAGCTCGGCGCTCTTCGCATGTACGCATTCTGGCCAGGTTGCGACGGGTCGAAAGCCCCGTGTTCCGACGGCAATGTCGGGGAATCTTGAAGATTATTTCGCTGGCCTTGTTGACGGCGGCCGCTTTGGTAATAAGCCATATCGGTTTGTTTTGCAATCAACCAAGGGAAAGATATAGTTGACCACTTCGTGGGATGTGAGAATAGTATAGCTAGACTGCACTGTAACCTTGGCAATGGATCGGCAACACTGAGCAGAGCGCGCGAGCTTGCAGTGCGGAAGCTTTGGTGTTCTCGGGTTGAAGACGGGGAATTCTTCCGCTACTATACCTTCCTCTTGACTCCGCGATGCTGTGAGACGTACGTCAAATACCTTAGGCTAAGGTAACATTGCAGGATGCAGCCAGTCGCTTGTTTTCTTATCCTGCAGACGCTCCGGTCATGCTCGAGTTGGGGCGTAGCCGAGCTGGGGACATGCAACATGTGGCTGACGTGACAAGGAATTCAAGCGCGCATTAGATTGAAGAAGTCTTTCAGGATGATGACATGAGTTCGAGTCTCCCATTAGATGCGACCATCGATTGTCATGGCACAGTTTGGAGTCTACGTAGTAGACACTGCATGCACTTGGACTGCCAGCAATACACGCTAAAGCCGAGCCCGCAGCGGCGCAGGCTCACTATCCTGCGGGAAAGGCTGAGCAGCCCTACCTCTAGGCCTCCGGAGCTGAGGTCAGCCTTTCAGACTACTGTATATCAAACTCTAGGGAACGATCTAAGAATCTTATTAATTCAGCGATGATCCTACTATTTATTGCTTGGTGTTCTTCAAACATGGCAGATTACACTTCAGATGGTGAGCTAACGATACGATGCATGAGCCTCATTAAGCTCTAGAATATGTAGCCTGTCTGTCGCTACTATATGGTCAAGTAACAGTACTATGGTACAGGTGCTCATTTATGTTCATAGGCGTCGAATGCTCCCAATTACCTCCTGTGAGTAGATACCCGAACGCCCGCTTCGTTGAACCAGAACTCCATTGCCAATCAACCCCCTTCATCCCGTTTTTGATCGGTTTCTCCAGGGCTTTTCACCGTAAGAGAAATCTCTATCTTTTTACTGCCAGTAGGCGAGTCTTTGTTGTTCGAGGCAAAGCCCTTTTTCCGTCGAAGAATGTTGTTAGGGGTCCCAGTACTGCTATTCGTACTACCAGTCGACGAGAACGATGAACTACGCCGTTTCGTATGTGAAAGCTTACCAAGCTCGTCCTCTTCATCGTCTTCTTCTCTTCTTCGTTTTTCAGAGAGTCTTTCCGGCGGGGGCGTTTGTGGTATCGAGGGTCTAGTCCCAGGTGAGGTCGAGCCGTCACTGTTTCTGGTTGTTTGCTCATTTTCGGAGTGAAGAGGTTTTTCATCTTGCGTCTGGATTTTTGCGTCCATTATGTCTTCATCGTCATCGGGATAGTCAACAAGAGACTTGAGCAAGGGTGATGATCCGTTGAGTAACGGCGTTGTAGTCTGTGTATTTGTCTTGGTCGATATCTCGTCCTCGTCATCAGACGTGTTGAAGTACGCCTCTTCCGCAGCATCCAGGTCTCTAACACCCTGCCATCGTTGGTTACCATTGGTCTTCACATGATTGGGCGTGGTGTCGCCTTCGGGTCCAAACAGAGTAGTGTCCATATCTGGATTGAACGCTTGCATTTGGTCATATCGAAGAATCAGGTTTTGGAAAGTGTCGACATAGGTGATCTCCTGAAGCTTCTCCCGGTAATTTTCGACAAGGAAGAGAATCATAGGTTTCACATTCTCTCGCTTGATGTATTCGAAGAATTCTAAACATACAGAATTGAGAAGATTGTCTCGTGGCATGGTCTCGTAAACAACGTTGAGAATGGGTTCGAGCAAGTGACTCTTCGTCATTTGTCCAAGGTAGTTTTCATCCTCTTTCCCTATACCTAAGCACGATCGGAAGAATTTCAACGCCGCTTAGGGATATATCAGCATGTTCTATGCCTGAAAAAATCTAGGATGAACTTACTTAATTTCAGATGCTTTTGTGGGCAGGAGAGCAATTTTGCTATACGCGCTGCAAGTCCCTCTGCAAAGACGAAATATTTACTGCGGAATTGGTGGAAACGAATGAGGAACATGAGGATCTCAATCAGATGATGAAAAAGCGAAACTTCCTGGTAAGTGAGATCTTCTACTACGTTTTGAAGTCAGCATTTCGAAACTAGGCGAAAGCAAGGATGCTAGTGTGTGCACCCAACGTACGTGATTCTCTCTGGTCCAGGGCTTTGAGAGGTTGGAAAAGCTTATTTGCGGACACATCGTAGAAGCTCTGAATGAACGACTCTGTTTGCGAATTAGCGGGTGCAGTACCGCGTAACTTGGACAAAAAGTCGCCATTTGCTCTTCCCATGGCATCTTGTGGTGGAGGAACTCCCTGCGGTTCCAGCAGAACTTTGATTGCATCCGCAGCTTGAGCCTTGACGCCAAGGTCAACTTCAACAAGTAGAAGCTCAATCAAGGTATCTGTCAAGGGAGTTTTGTTTTCGCCAATTGCCTTGAATATATAGGCTCTTACCATGCCTGGATCATGATCTATCATGGCTACAAGGATATCTGTCCCCGCAACCCGTATTGATGCGTCTTCGTTTGAGAGCGCGAATGTTATTACACGCAACAGGCCGTTCTGAATAAAATTCGTGTACAGTGTCTGCCGCGCAGGGGCCTGTAGATTCTTTCCAGTGGCACAGCATGTTTGTATGAAAGAAATCGCGTCCTTCCTGCGAGTTGAATCGGCCTTCGGGGAGTTGATGATGCCAAAGAGTTCTTCGAGGAATGCTATATTCGCTTGCAGATGGGAAACAATGTCGACCTGATTAAAGAATATGAGTGAATTAAGAACTGAGAATGTAGGGTCATCAAGGATTCGCGCAAGGACAACGTCCTTGAGGTATTGCAGCCGCCAAGTGGCATGTATCTTCTTTTTGATCGCAGGGTCCGCAATTGGTACTACTTCTTTATATCGGGAGCGATCTCGGAGATAGCGACGATGGTTGGTTTTGTGGGTAGGAAAATCCGGGTCATCTAAGCAACACATGTGTTAGTCAACCACACTCATCCGTTGATCTCAGACTTTTTACTTACATTCTAGCGCACCCACCACACCAAGAACCACGCCATCGCTCACTACGTGCTCAATGATCTGGGTGTCATTCAGGAGGATGAGCATCTTCATAATGTTACACAAGTGGTGTAGGTCTTCTAAAGATTCGAGGTCCTCCGCCATGCTGACTAAGGGTATCAACTTTCGAATATAGTCCTCTGTTATTACGAATTTTGACAACGAGTCTCGGCCCTGTTGTGTTGATGATACTGCACGCATCATACGTAGTATTTCCTCCAGATTCGAAAGTTCAGGCTTTGGTAGTATAAGAGGATTGGCGAAGTTGTCCATGGCATCGTCAGATAGAGCATCATCTACAGGCCAACGCAGGCCAAATCAGCACGCTGTCGATACAGTGGTCGGAAAACAAATGATAACGACCTACCAGGACCCCCTAGCGTCAGTAGGTGCTGTTGTACTTGGCTTACGAAATCCCTGCACAATAGCTAGTCAGCGTGGAATCTGAGACAACACCATGGGAAGGAGCAATGGTGCTCAATGTCTTACCAGATCGCCGCGCAGCCCTCAGCTTCCTGAAAACTCAAAGCCATATCTGTACCGTTCGACTCAGTCCACACAATGAGCGTGTCTGTACACAGTGAGCCAATGCCCCTATCTTGCGGATATTATGACGATCACCCTGTTGCTTTTGGTATCCATCATCTTTCGAGATCTTAGTTTCCAGGAGCATACGCTCTGGCTGATCTTCTGACTCGACGTAGACCTTTGATTCATCCTGTTTCCCTGGTCAGCAATATTCATACAAGGCGCGCGCAGCCGCTTGGGGTTGACCAGCACAGAGTGCCCTCGAACTGCCTTTGGCGTGCGGGATTCTCTCACATTGATGACCCGTCCCGTACAAAACCCGGTTCCTCGATCAAACCAGTCATTGTTCCTAAGCTCGTAGACTTTTACCCGTTTCTTGTCGTTTGGTGGCGGCGCGGCCAGGGCCATAGCAGGTTGTGACGCCCCTCAGCACACGGGTTGGATCACCTAAGCCCTTCTAGACTGCCCGGACCTGCACCGATCGACTTTGATGATGCGCCGATACGTTGCGGTTGTCGAAATGGTCAGACGTCAGGCGCAAAAAGGCCTTCGCCAAGGAGCACGCGATAACGATAGCAGCCGGTTAACAAGGCAAATCCAAAGGCAAGAGCGTCGTATCTACGACGTCCCGATGGAAGACAGGTGCCGCACAGAGTGTGAGCTGAGTGGGTTGATCTGAATGAGGTAGTATGTTGATGGTGGTGATGGTGTGCTGCGCGCGTTGCGCTTGCAGGCTCAGGGGTGTTGATGCCTCTAGGGGCCGGCAGCCGTTGAGTATTCCGTTTGGGTAGAATACCGAGAACAGTCGTTCTTGGGTCGAATAAGATCCGATGCGATTGACCATGAAACCTATCGCGGACCAGGCTCTGCAAACTCGTCTTGAAACATAGTCGGACTGGATACGTACTTGGAGGACAATCGGCCGCCGTGTTTGATCGCCCACGGTGGCGAGAGTCATGACTAAGATGACGTTGAACATCAACCGAGCCGTTTCATCGTCTATCACAGTTGCTCGACACTACCACAGTGAAATATTCCAGGGCCTCACTAGATACCTGAGGTAGATACTCGCTCTTTCGCATGCGAACACTTTCAACCCTAAATGCTCAAAACACTTTAGGTGGAGAACCCACATGATCAAAGTGCCGCAACCCACAGAGGCTCTTGTAGCAAACATGCTTGCATATATGTGTTGTGGTCTATGTACAATTACTGTATCTGACTTGCATCATTAGTTTGGCAAGTTCATACTCGTAGTGGTATATCCAGTCTCAAGCATTTTGACATCTGACGTTGTATGCCTTTCTGTCGGGACTTCCTCTTTCAGGGCACTCTGGACAATAACCAAATCCGTGTCACACTTCAAGGAGTATTGTAGTAGTTCTTGGGTTAAAAGACTCGGACGATGTTCTTTCCTAAGATGCCTCTAATCGGTATCTGCATTTCTCCGTTTCTACACCATGTTCGACTGTACAAAGTCTCTCTGTAAGTTGTGGAAATAAGGAACTTGAAGGTCTGGCCATCTCATGCCAGTCAGCCACCCCATGCCTCATGCCTCATGGGGTGATGAGAGACTCTCTGCAATGAGGGGAGAAGGACTACACGTAAGACATGATCGAAAACGCCAGGTCGCCAGATTACACTTGCATATAAACCACATCTGCCCGACGTTCTAAGCTGTGTGGCACTCATCGAACTGGGTAGTTCTTCTGTCGACGATTAGGTATGAGGCTGATAGTACGCAATCTCTTTCCAGAATTTGGAATCGTAGAATCTGGCTTCGCGCAATCTGGCGTGGCTTCCTATTCGTTCGAGCGTTATCAGAAGTTTGTTTTAATCCAGAAGCATGATCTTCTTATCTCTGCCGAATGAGGGCAGCCACTCGAAAAACCTGCAGTACGTGCTTCAGCGTTCCCTCGGTCTCTGACCGTCAATGCCACGAATTATCACCTCGCGTGTAAAGATCACCATGGCGAAGTCAGCTGGGTACAAGTTGTAGATTTAGCGGATGTCCTGTCTCATGGCGTACAGTATCTATAAGTCCCCACACCAGATGGCACTCCTCGGTGGCCAAGTCGATTCCAGACATGCAGGATCAGAGAACTTCGAGCAGGCTATCGAAGTAAACCTCCTGTGGAGCCCTTTCGGGATTAGTGGGCAACCCTGTTGCATGGAGGAGTGAAGTCATAAAGTATCTTCCCTTATGCACAAGATCGCCGAAGACCGAAGCATGATATGATATGATACGAGGTGGTCTCGCTCCTCGCGGCCTTTTGGCTTTTTCGATATCGAGGATTGGAACCATTATTGCACCACTGGTGCACTTGAGAATCCATAACCGAATAAATTGAACGCCTTCTACCACGTTACAGACAGCCTCTAAAGTCCACGGGGTCAAGCCCAGTTCTCTGCACAAGTATCTTTTGCCGGAAGTACCGCTTCGGCGGGTTCTGCATGCTCTTCTTTGGATCTCCAGATTTTCACTTGGGGGCATCCTTACTCGCGCATGCAGACCAAGGGTCCACGGCGACTTGGGTTCAATGATGCCAAGGTCCAAGCAAGGCCGAGAACCCCATTCTGCAGCGACTGGGGCGATGGCCACGGAAAGTACTCGTTCAACATGCTTTTACTGTATATGAACTACCGGTTTTCTGTGTTTCGATAAACCCTCAACCCCAAATGGATGGAAGCCGTGCTCGCCTGGAAATAAACAACATCCAACAATATCCCATGTGGCGATGTTTTCTTCCGCGCTAATGCGGATATTCTACCTAGCGTGTCTCAGTTTCTTACTCCGTACCTCCGTATCCATTCACTAATCCTCACTAACCCCCCAAGCCTGCCGCAAGCGAGCCAGGGGGAAGACCTAGTTCGGAGGGTCTTGCAAGGGCTGCCTCATGTCAATCATCTCGATGCAGCATAGGACAGGGGCGCTAAGCACCGCCACGACAACGAATCGTCCACGAACCCCTGCGTGCATCCGCTCATTCGGAATTCATCCCATGAAATCCGGCCGATTCGGTAGGGCACAATCAGTCTCGCTCCGTCTCGCTCAGTCTCGCATCGCCCACCGAAGCCCGGGTCTGGGTGGTGGCATGTGCTGGATGCTCCGTCAGCTGGCATGCCCCCAGTTATCGTGATTCGGATGTGGAAGTAGTGCTGGGCCATGACGATACATCATACAGGAGCGGGAATGCAGATGGCCTGGCTCGCCTGGGCTGCGCAAAGGCCGAAAAAGACAAAAGCAAATGGTAGCCTTTATTTAGTATCTCTCAGATCCCCTCTCGTGCATTTCTAGTTTCGTAGGCCTTCAAGACCATCTTCGATCCTACCCGAGCAAGGCTAAGTTCTTTTCCTCTGTATCCTTCTACAGACCAATCTTCTCCTCCATTGTCATCGTCATCATCACGACCACTATCGCCATCACCATCACCATCACCATCACCATCACCATCACCATCACCATCACCATCACTATTGTGGCCCTCAGGAAAAAAACTCCGATCTCCCGCTCGGTTCCGCCCTCAGGAAAAATTACCTACCAAACACGTTGGGATCCGCTGCTAGGTTGTTCTTACACACCAAGAGGGGTAACGATCTTCAGCCGTACCGGCTTTCAGAGCTCACTACTAACGAGATACGAAACCCAAAAACCCGCAACCTTCTCTCTTCGGTTTATAATCTTCAAACTCCACATCCGTTTTCTTGTCTACTCCTGATTTCCACCAATTCAAGCAAGAACAATGTCCATCTTCTCCAAAATCAAGGGCGCCAAGAAGGCCGCCAAAGAGCATAAAAACGCAGAAGCTCAAAAGACGCCGGCAGAGAATGTCGACAAGCCCCAGCCTTACAAGCATATTCCCACGCATGCTGCTGCCGACGCACTCTCTGGTGCTCCGTTCAGTTTCCGAGAAGAAGATCGCACTGCCATCCGAGAATCACACAAGCGACGGAGCCAAAACCCGTTGACCCGCAACAGCAGTGCCAACTTTGCTGGAAATCGAAGCAACAGCTACAACGGGTCAGATTGGTCGCACCACAACAGCTTCGGGAACTATGGCATGAGCGGGATCACGACACCAGCCATGATCGAAACGCGGAAGTCGTTCATTGGCAAGCCAGACTATCAACCCAGCCCATTGGCCAGTCATGGTAAGCCTGCCGTATCTGAAAATCCATAATCTACACCGACTAACAGGCCCTGCAGCGGTCTCACCAACTCATTCAGACCACTCGACCTCATCCTCTTCCTCCCGTAAGCATTCATAGTCTCCATTCCTACGTTGCATCGGACATGTCATTAACGAAGATAGAATTGGTTGAGATGCCTTTGCAAGCCCGGAGGGAGCCGCAACTCACCGCCTGCGAGAATCTGCACAAGGACCGTACTCGCAGAGTCGGCGAAGCGCCCATGCTCGATAGGCCCCCTCAACGCATGACCCCACAAGCTGTTACCGCCGCTGTGACTCCCAAGCAGCCCAAGAAACGAAGTTGGGGTATGGGCAAATTCGGAAAGTCTACCGCCATCTCTGCCCACTAAATCGCACAACAACCCATTACGGTCTATCATTCAATTCGGTTACACTGTGTTATAGGATTTGGGCTTGGAGCACTCGATACAGTGCTATAGACTTTGGGACTTGGGATCTGGGGTTTGGTCGGTGGTGGCCACGGACATACTTTCGTAGTGGGTGCTTTGGCGAAGAACTGGGTCAGGTTATACCAGATACACATTGTTGCCTGGGCACATGAACACTCCTTTGGAGCATCGAATATTTCTTTTGTTGGACGAGCGGAGAACGACCTACGGGTTGTCGTTGGTTTCACACGAGTTGGTGGTGCACCCTTTGGGAAATACGACGAAAAGACTTTTTGACCACTCAACCCTGATTCGCTTGCGTGATGCCTTGCATCGCATACACCAGATGACGGTCGAGTCTTTGACAGTTTTTCTATTGAATGGGAGCAGTTGCCGCATGAACCCTACATGATGGAACCTGCGGAAGGTTCGGCCCCCTCTAATATGAAAGTTGGGTTCGGAATTCCTTGATCTGGGGTCATGTTGGCAGCCATATCGCAAACTCATGCGAACATTGCATCCTTTATCTCAGACTGCAATTTCGGCTTTTGATTTGGGTGTGATGTTCTCGCATCATCCAATGTAATGACTTAATCTTCATACGATCTTCATGTGTGTCGTCGCTGTGCAAATGCGTACATGCAACGCGCATGTCAACCCCCTGACGGTTCATGCACGGCATCCCCGTATGTTTGCATGGAACATATACGCAACATCCCACTCCATCCCACTCTTCCCAGATTCCCATGCGCAGATCGAACCCAAAGGGCGGACATATTCGGTTGCTTTCGTGCAGGATGAGTGGGATGGCGTGGATGTTTAGTTTGATTTACCTTGCTTTCCTGGAAATGACGGAACGATCCCGGAACGACCCTTTTCCGCCCTGCACGACGGAACTCCCAAAGAAGAAGTGCCAAGACCGGATTAGGGCAAACCCACAATGATCATGCAAGAAGCAGAATCTTTCCCTCTCCACTCCGTCTTATCGGCCGATTGACATTGGGTTCGCGCAATCGACGCAGTGAGCGACTTCGGGAGTCTTTGCGCTCATTCAGCATACGAAAGCTCCCCCAGGGTGTCCGATTCGTCGGGCTTTTTACCCCCGCTTGTTCGCTCTCTGTCCCCACCTATGGACACCCACAATGGCGAGAATGGCAAAACGGCAGTCGCAAATGATGTTTCCGCCGGTGAGACCAAGGGCTCGCCCTCAAGCATTGCGGCGCCTGTTCATGGTGCTCCGGAAGTGGTAGACCTTCCCAATGGAGGTGATGCATGGAGAAGTGCGGAGGTTACGGCGAGTGAGATTGATGAGAGCAAGAAGGGATGGTTTGCGTATCTCCAGACCAGGGACTTTTATCTTGTGCTACTGCTTGGGTATGAGCTGTTCCGTGAACCCCTATGAACGTGGATATTGTTGCTAACGAACAAAACACAGTCAAGTCCTTGCCCTTTGTATTACCGCTACCAATACCTTCTCTGGCCTCCTTGTCGTCCAAGGCACCTCTATCCCCGCCTTCCAAACCTTCTTCAACTATGTTCTCCTTAACATAATATACACTTCGTACACCATTTACCGCTATGGCTTCAAAGGCTATGCCCGCTTTCTCCTCAAAGACGGTTGGAAATGTAACATCACCCCCAATGCTCCACTTCCCCTTCCCAAACCAACCAATCTAATCCCCGTCGTGAACACAGACCTCATCCTCTCTTTTCTCGACGTCGAAGGCAACTACTTCACCGTCCTCGCCTACCGCTACACCACCATCCTCTCCGCCCAACTCATCAACTTCTGGGCCATCGTCCTCGTCGTCACCGTCTCCTTTCTTTTCCTCCACGTCCGCTACCATCCCACACAAGTCCTCGGCATCTTCATCTGCGTCGGCGGCATGGGGATCCTGCTCGCCAGTGATCACATAACGGGCGCAAACGGCGGTTCAACCTCACGCGGGAACCAAATCAAAGGAGACCTTTTCGCCCTGCTCGGCGCTACGTTCTACGGCATAAGCAATGTGGTGGAAGAGTTTTTGGTCAGCAAGAGACCGCTGTACGAGGTCGTTGGCCAACTTGGATTCTGGGGCATGCTCATCAACGGCACCCAAGCCGGCATCTTCGACCGCGCCTCCTTCCGCTCCGCAACCTGGAACCGCCCCGTCGGCGGCTACCTAGTCGGCTACACTCTCTGCCTCACCCTCTTCTACTCCCTCGCGCCCCTGATGTTCCGACTCGCCTCGGCGGCATTCTTCAACATCAGCTTACTCACTGGCAACTTTTGGGGCGTGATTATTGGGGTCAAAGTGTTTGGATTGAGCATCCATTGGATGTATCCGATTGCGTTTGTGTGCATAATTGGCGGGTTGGTGGTGTATTTTGTTGGGAAGAAGGTGCTGGGGGAGGCGAGGAAGCCGTGGTTGGGACGGAATCAGGAGAGGGGGGTTGCGGGGGTGGGAACCGCGAGGAGGAGGGTTGTTGCGCGAGAAA
>JAABUP010010181.1_pt1 | contig 11202 bp, 16 predicted proteins | sample 5559201 | NCBI WGS metagenome assembly JAABUP01 (sample SAMN10711887, study PRJNA513373) | rock metagenome | isolation source: Antarctica rocks | place: Antarctica | reverse complement strand
TCTGGACGAACGGCGACGCCGGCATGAGCCAGCGGATCGCCGCCACCGACCTGCGGACAATTGCAGCAGGGGCCTGCTATGCCGTTGTTCGTTTCAGCTATGCAGAGTCCGCCAGCGATGGCGACCCGTCGGTGACGCTGCCTCGGGCGCGCGGCGCGTCCGACCTCGATGCGACGCTGGCCAGCCTGAGAATCGGCCGTGGTCGGCCGCTACGCCCGCCGGCGGTCAGACTGCCGCCGGGAGCCGTGGCGCGGTGACGGGGCAGACCCGGCCGCTTGGGAGCGTCTGATTCGAGGCCGGGCAGCAGCGCATTCCAGCCTACCCGAGCGCGTGGCTCCCCGAGCAGGACTCGAACCTGCGACCATTCGATTAACAGTCTGCTGTTTTTGGCCGTCACAGGCGGACATTCCGCGACAGGAAACAAGTGCCACACTCCATGCATCCCCTTGTAAATGCCGAAATGTCCGCTATTGTCCATGTCACGGGGTAACAAGCCAAGACACTGCGGCTCCGATACCCGGCTGTTACCCTGGATGGGCATTGGATTTTGCGGAGGCGGGCCATGGCCGGCAAACTCACGGCGCTTGCGATCGAGAAAATGCAGCCCAGCCCGGCCCGGCGCGAGGTGCCGGACGGGCTTGTGGCGGGCCTCTATCTGGTAGTTCAGCCATCCGGGGCAAAGTCCTGGGCGTGCCGCTACAGGGCGGCCGGAGCGCCCCGGAAGCTTACGCTCGGCAAATATCCCGGCATCGATCTCAAGGCGGCTCGCGAACTGGCGCAGCGTGCCCTTGTGGACGCTGCAGGCGGCAAAGACCCTGCGGCCGACAAGCAGGCCGCCAGGATCGCCACGAAGGCGCCGGCCGACCGGAACACCATCGAGCGCGTGGTCGACACCTTCATCGAGAGGTACGCCCGGCCGAACACCCGGCCCAGTTCCGCCAAGGAATACGAGCGGGTCCTGAGGAAGGAAGTCGTCAGCCGCTGGCGGGGACGGCTCTTGTCTGCGATCGGCCGCGCCGATGTCCACGAGATGCTCGACGACATCGTTGACCGGGGCTCGCCCGTACAGGCCAACCGGACGCTCGCGGCGTTCCGAAAGCTTTGTGCATGGGCCGTGGACCGTGGGCTCGTCACCGAGTCGCCATGCACCGGCATCAAGCCTCCGTCCGCCGAGAACAGCCGCGACCGCGTGCTCGTCGACCACGAACTCCGGTTGATCTGGAAGGCGGCCGATGGGCTCGGCTACCCGTCCGGCCCGATGGCGCAACTTTTGATGCTGACCGGCCAGCGGCGGACCGAAGTGGCCGGCATGGCCCGGACCGAACTCGATATGGACGCGGCTCTTTGGACGATACCCCGGGCGCGGGCGAAAAACGCGGTCCAGCACGCCGTTCCCCTCAGTCCTCAGTGTTTGGCGATCCTGTCGGACATGCCCCGAATCGGCGATCGTTTCGTCTTCACCACGAACACGCGCGCCGCGGTGTCCGGGTTCAGCCAAATGAAAGCAGCGCTCGACCGGCGAGTGACGGCGCTGAACGACGGGCAGCCGCTCCCCCACTGGACGTTCCATGATTTGAGGAGGTCGACGGCAACCGGCATGGCCCGGCTCGGGATCGCGCTGCCGGTCATCGAGCGCGCGTTGAACCATGTTTCGGGCTCGTTCCGGGGGATCGTGTCGGTTTACCAAAAGCACGAATACGGCGACGAAAAGCGGCACGCGCTCGACGCCTGGGGAGTCTTCGTGGAGCGGCTCGTGTCGACGGAGGAGGGTGCGAACGTCCTCGAGATGAAGGCGAGGGCATAGTGGACCTCGCGGGTTGGCTTGTCGAAAAGGCCCGCGAAAGCGGCTTGCTTACATTGCTCGCAAACGGGGCACGCCAGTATGCCGACAATCTGCGGGAGAAGCAAACTGCAAGACAACGTCAGAGCCAACGTGACCTCATTCTGTCCGCGATCCAACACATGGACCTCACTCGCCAGGATGCTGTCGAGATACTCCAGCTGGCCCAGCCAAGTCTTTTCACAGCGGAAGAGGCCTGGCATATACTTTCTGTTCTACACGTTGCATCTCGCAACAATCGCGCCGGCCGCCGGTCCTTCAATAGCGGTTCGAGTCAAAGCCCATCTGTAGATTTCCGTCTGTGGTCGGAGAACATCATCAAAGCTCAAGATCCCCAGACCATGCCACAAGACCGGATCAAGGCTGCAAAGAGTCTGCGATCATGGCCCTATGTCGTTGAGAGTCTCTACAGGGGTGAGTTGAAGGTTGCCCAGGATGTAGGAAGCAGGAGTAAAGGCTTCGGGAGTGAAAAGCCGAGCGATGTTGCGAGACGCATTGTCGCAAATGCCACAACGCTCTCGACGGCTGTAGTGAAGAAGCACTCCGACGCTGTCAGTAGGGAAAACCAACGCTTTCCAGACGACATACGGAAACCGATGCTTGTTTCCCAGTTCCACCGATGGCTTGAAACCGGCAGTCCGCTGCCCGACTGAAGCGAGTTACGGCCAACCCCGCCGATTGAAATAACCCGGTTTGCCCCTGGCTGGGGTGTAGTTGATCGCCTCGTCACTCACTTTCATAGACGAGGCACGCATGAACAACCACCCCGACTCTACCGGGAAGAAGCAAACGTCCAATGCCATTTGCGAGCGCTTCGGCATCACGCGCCGCACGCTGGCGAGATGGATGGTCGACCCCAAGATGGAATTCCCGAAATCCTTGATCTTGAACCACCGGCATTACTTCGAAGAAACCGAAGTGATCTCGTGGGAGAGGGTCCGTGCGGCCTCTAACCTGAAGGCGGCTTGATCGGATGACCGAGAAGAAGATGAGGGCGGCCCGCACCAACGGGCTCGCCCTCGGGATTACGAAGCCAACCAACTTCAATCCCGACTGTACCAAACCCCTCGGCGAGTTCCAAGCGGATTTCATCACCGCGCGGTTCCACCTTGACGGCGTACGTGCCCGCGTGGTGGCCGAACTCGCATGGGGGCGCGCATGAGCGCCGTCGACGACATCGTGCCGGAGTTCGAGCGGTGCGACCTGCTGCGCCAGGCCGACCTCGACCGTCTCAAAGCGGCCGACGTCCCGATCATGGCGCTTGTGCAGAGCCGATTCGGCCAGGGCCGCTGCCTGAAGCGGGCGCGCGTCGTGCTGGATAGCGGCGGCAAGCGTTTCGAGTTTGAAAGGATCAGCCGCTACCACATCGACGCCGACCCGGCTTTCATCGTCTTGGCGCTCGACCTCGACGGCCAGCCGGCCGACTTGATGGCTTGGCGCCCCGATCCACGCGGCTTCCTCGCATCGTGGACCGGGCGTGCGCCACTGCTCGGTGCGGAGCAGCTGGAGATGCCCCGGCTCGGCGAGCCGTTGCGGGTTCACGAGACGCCGCTCGAATGGCTGAGGGACGGACGCCAAGGCGTCGTCGTCGTCGATCCGAAGATGGCGGCGCCTGCCTTGATCGATGCGGCACCGCTGGCGGTATCGACACCGGCCTTCGCAGTTCGGCTGCGCAGCATGCTTCATCGGGCGCCGCCGAAGATCGTGGTCGACGTCCAAGTCAAGAAGTCGGAGGCGGCATGACGACGCCTTCCGACTGCAACGTCACCGCGCTCGCCGGTCGGCGTAAGGCACGCCTCAAATCTGAGGGCTGCGGCGACGTGTTGACGGAAGACTCTGCCGCGCTGGAGTTCGCCCGTCAGTTCGATGGTGTGCTGCTGTTCGACCACGACGCCAAGTCGTGGTTCATGTGGACCGGGACCCATTGGAAACGCGAACGAACCGGGCTCGCGTTCGAGTTTGCTCGCAACATGGTGCGCCATCTCTCGGCCGATGTGGAAAAGTCGAGCGCCCGCTACGCGGTGCAAAAGACCTCTTTTGCCTCAGGCGTGGAGAAGTTCGCCCGATCGTCACGCACCTTCGCCACGACGGCGGACGGATGGGACCGCGACCCTTTCAAGCTCGCCACGCCGGACGGCGTCGTGGATCTCAGGACCGGCGCTCTCACCGATGCCGATCCGACCGACCGCATCACGAAGCTGACGGCCGTGGCGCCGGCGCTGAAGGCCGACTGTCCCCGGTGGTGGCAGTTCATCACCGAGGCCACGAACGGCGATGAGGCGCTCGCGCGCTTCCTCCAGCAAATGTGCGGCTACAGCCTCACCGGCGATGTCCGGGAGCACGCCCTGTTCTTCGTCCACGGCGATGGTGGAAACGGCAAGGGAGTGTTCATCAACACGGTGACGAGGATCTTCGGCGACTATGCCACGGCGTCAAGCATGGACGTCTTTACGGCCTCGACCGGCGACAAGCATCCGACAGAACTTGCCGCGCTGCACGGCGCCAGGCTCGTCACGGCAAGCGAGACGGAAGAGGGACGCGCGTGGGCGGAGAGCCGGATCAAAGCGATCACGGGCGGCGACCGGATCTCGGCCCGGTTCATGCGCTGCGACTTCTTCGAATTCGATCCGGGGTTCAAGATCGTCGTGGTGGGCAATCATCGCCCCGTGCTGCGCAACGTCGACGACGCGCTCCGGCGCCGACTGAACTTCATCCCGTTCGTCCACAAGCCGTCCCGCAAGGATGCCCAGCTCGAGGAGAAGCTGAAGGCCGAATGGCCTGGAATCCTGCGCTGGATGCTCGACGGCTGCATGGACTGGCAGAGCAACGGGCTGGTGAGGCCCGACGTCGTGAGGGCGGCAACCGACAGCTATTTTGGGGACCAGGATCTGCTGGCGCAGTGGCTCGACGAAATGTGCGACGCCCAGCCGGGCAACCCCTGGAAGTCCGCCACATCGGCCGAGTTGTTCGCGTCCTGGCACGTCTACGCGGCGCGCGCCGGTGAGAAGCCGATGTCTCAAAAAGGTTTCGCCGACACGATGGAGCAACGCGGCTTCGTTCGGCACCGAGGCTCGCAAGGCGTCCGCGGCTTCAAGGGTGTTCAGCTCAAGCCGGCACAGACACACGACTTCGACGGCCATCGGCTGTGACGAGATCCGCCGCGCCGGGCGGTCATCGGGCGCAACCCAAGCGAAGGATAGAACCTATGTCTAGCACCACCGAAACCCCTGTTCTCGTGGACCTCGCCAATGGGCAGGAAGCCGCTGCCCTGGATCATATCGAGCGCGCGTTGGATGTCCTCGACGAAGCCGAAGACTTCCTCATCAAGGAACAGCGGCGCCATGCTGTCCCATCCACGTCGGATCAGCACGGGGCCGCATGTTCCGACGCCGAGCGAAACGAGTTTGTTCGCTTGCTCGATCTCACCACCCGCTCGCCGGTGACACATAGTGACGCGTTTTCCGGTTAACCCCATACGCGTGTGCGCGCCTGAGGGATCATGCTGGGAACGCGTCACCTCGCGTCACCTGTCACCTGTCGCGGGGATGAAAAGACTACTACCCAACGCACATACCTCAGCCGCTTTCCGACCCCGCGCATCGACTTCAGCACACTCGGTTATTGCGGCACCTGTTAATCAGACAGGTGCTCTGTCCGAAAATGTCTTGCACTGTCAGTGTTGTAGACTGCCCAGGCGCCGTGCAATAATCCGAGGGTAACGCCCGGTGAACAATGAGCAACGTTTCGACCCTCGCCAAGCCCTCGCGGACGACTCGCGCGGCCGTCTCGAATGGATCGCGGCTGCATGCTGGCGAGGTCGACGGGCGGTCCGTCGAGGCGCGCCGATTTCGCGACATCCTGTCGGAAATCACGTCCGACCTCGGCGGCAGCGATACCTTGTCGGAAGGGCAACGCCAGTTGAGCCGTCGCGCCGCGATGCTGTCCGTCCGCGGCGAGGTTATGGAATCCGAGGCCGTGAGCACCGGCGAGATGGACCTCGCGGCCTATGGCTCTCTCACGGACCAGCTCGGCCGGGTGTTCAATCGCCTCGGCTTGAAGCGCGTGCCGCGCGACGTGACGCCGACCATCGCCGAGCTGATGGCGAGGCACGCGTGAACATTGTCCAGGCCCTCGACGACCCGGCTATCTTCCGCGGCGTCATCCGCGACCGCTCGACGTGGGGCGCATGGCGGGGCTTCATGAAGGGCCTGTTCGGCCTGCCGATGGACGATACCGAGGCGGAGACGTTCCGGGCCTGTACGGGCCGCGCAACGCTGCCAACGGAGGCTTTCGCCGCGGCCTGGCTCGTCTGCGGCCGGAGAGGTGGCAAAAGCTTCGCCCTGGCGCTCATCGCGGTCTTCAAGGCGTGCTTCGTCAACTACCGCCCTTACCTCGCCACGGGGGAGCGCGCCACCATCGTGATCGTCGCGGCCGACCGGCGCCAGGCCCGCGTGATTTTCAGGTATGTGGTCGGCATCATGCAGGCCGTGCCGGCGCTGCGGGCCATGATCGCAGGCGAGACGGCGGAAGAGCTGCGGCTCACCACGCCGGTTTCCATCGAGGTCATGACCGCTTCGTCCCGGACAATACGAGGCTACGCGGTCCCGGTCGCCTTGCTCGACGAAGCGGCGTACTGGACCGTCGAGGGCTCGACGGATGCCGACATCGACATCATCGCGGCGCTGCGGCCTGCCATGAAGCAGTTTCCGCAACCGATGCTGTTAGGAGCGTCCAGCCCCTACAGCCGCCGCGGGGCGTTGTGGGAAGCCTACAAGCGCCACCACGGAGTCGACGACAGCCGCACGCTTGTCTGGCAGGCCGCGACCCGCGTCATGAACCCGACGATCCCGCAAGCCGAGATCGACGCCGAATACGAGGCCGATCCCGCCCGAGCCGCCGCCGAATATGGGGCACTGTTTCGTTCCGACATCGAGAGCTTTATCGCGCGCGAGGTCGTCGAGGCTGCGGTCGCGCCCGGCCGGCATGAGTTGCCCCCGATCTCCGGCCCGCGCTACGTCGGCTTCACCGATCCTTCGGGTGGTTCGTCCGACGCCATGACGCTGGCCATCGCCCATGCCGACCGGGACGGGCGTGCGATCCTCGACGCGGTGCGGGTGAGCAGGCCGCCGTTCAGCCCCGAAAGCGTCACCGAGGACTTCGCCGCGGTTCTGAAGACCTACGGCGTCCACAAGGTCACCGGCGACAGATACGCCGGCGAATGGCCCCGCGAGCGCTTCCGAGAGCACGGCATCACCTATGACCTCAGCGACCGGCCGAAGTCCGACATCTATCGCGACACACTGCCGATCCTGAACAGCGGCAAGGTCGAATTGCTGGACCTTCCCCGCCTCTCGGCCGAACTCTGCGGCTTGGAGCGTCGCACGGCACGCGGCGGCAAGGATTCGATCGACCACGCGCCCGGTGCGCACGACGACATTGCTAACAGCGTCTGCGGCGCCCTGTTGATGGCGGCCGGCGGCAAAACCCCCTTCGTCGTCACACGCGAGATGCTTGCATACTGGCAAAATAAAGACCAGCAACGGCTACAGCGACAAGCCTCTGGCATCTACCGGCCAAACGAGAATTGGTCTCCCAACAATTCATATCGCGGATACTGAAAGGAAACATCATGTCCCGACCCCGCAAATTAGCTTTAGACAAAGATACCGCCTTGGAAGACGGCCAATGGGAGAAGCTGGTGACTTTCCTGAAGCCTTTACTCTCCGCCGAAGACATGGCGGCGGTCGAGGATATTTGCCGCGGTGGCGGCGACGCCCCTGACGAGCCGGCCTCGGGTGCTTCCGATGCCGCGCGGACCCGGCAGAGGGCCGCAGTGCCGGGCGTGAAATACGACAAGGCCAGCTTCCCCGACAGCGGCCGGTTGAAATGAAGCCTGACAAGCTGCGCATCGTTCCGCCCGCCCGATCGGCCGAGCGCGAAATCCTCGCCGACGCCATCGCGGCGCACACCGAGGCCCGAGCCGCGGCCGACAAGGCCCGCGCGGCAGCCGAGCGTGGCCGTGGCAGCTTGGTCGCGGCGCAACTGAAGCATGGCACCGCGGAAACCGCCCTCACTGCCGCCCGCGAGCGTGCAATCGGGGACATGACGGTTCCGGATGGTTCCGGCCGGACCCTCGACCTTCGGGATCTCCGCCGGGCCGTGGCTGACGCCCGCGACGATGTCGACCTCTGCCGTGAGGCCTTGACCCGCGCCGAGGCCGGGCTCGTGGACCCGGAGCGGGCCGAGCGCTACGCGCGGGAACACCTCGACGAAACCGCGGATGCTGTGCTGGCTGGCGAGATTGACCGAGCCGAGGCTGCGGTGGACGAAGCGCACCGGGCCTGGACCTGCAGCATCCTGGTGGCGGCTCGCATCGCTGCGGCCGTTTCGCCCTTCACGACTTCGCTGGCCGAGCGCAATTTTCGCAACCGTTATCTCGGACATGGCCTGACCTGGCCAGGCCCCATAAGTGAAGCTCACGACGCCATCACGCAGGCGAAGGCGCGCGTGGTCGGCCCCTGGGAGGCCGCCCTGACCGCGCTGCGGACCGATCCGAACACGCCCTTGCCCGAGGTGCCGTGATGGACCTGACAGCAGCCGAAGCTGTCTTGGTCGACTTTCTCCGCGGCGTGGTCGCGAGCGACTTCAACATGACCATCGCCACGAGCGGCGGGGCATGGCTCGTCACCGCGGCGAGCCCGAGCGACGGCTTCCTCGTTGGCCGCGGCAACAGCTTCGGCGAGGCCTTCAGCGCGGCCATGGGCGCCACTGGCGAGCCCGGCGGCGACCCATGCGGCGGCGAGACCGTGCCGGCCGCCCGTGCCATCCGCGTCGTGGCGGGTATCGATCATCGATCCGAACGGAAATCCGCAGCATGATCACCACCTCGACCGCACCCTTGGCCTCGGCCGGCGCTTCGGGCTCACTCCCCATCACGGCCGCGGGCGTTCCCGCTGGCACGGCCTCATTGCCGGTTTACGCCGGCCCGCCGAACCCGGCGCAGCTCGGGGCCTATCTGACGCCCTCGGCTGACTTCGTCGGCAGCTTCGTGCTGCAGCGGCACATGACCGGGTTCCGCACCGGCCCGACCGACGCGCCGCAGACCGTCGCCCTGGGCGACAACATTTCGCTCACCTTCGCTTTCAACGGCCCTCTGGCGAGCCTGTCCGGTATGGATTCGGTCTCGCTCGTGGTCACGGCGCGCACCGCGGGCAGCATCACCATGAGCGTGACTCAATGACCAGTTTCGCGCCGGTAGGCATCGGCGCGGATGGCCAGCCGGAGGTGCCTGAACACCGGCTGCGACGGCCGACCTTTCGCGGTGACGTCGCATCGGCTCCGCCGCCGAAAACAGCGGCGGAGCCCCTCCCGCCCGAGCGCGATCCCAGCCGCATTCCCATCCGCACGGTGAGCCGCCGCGCCATCGAGGCGCTGGTGGCCAGTTTCAACAGGACCGCCGCCCATGCCGAATGATCCGCGCCACCTCGACGCCACGCTCAACAATCTCCGCCTCGACGCCCGCAACCTCGACGGCATCGTGGTCTACCTCACGGCGGCCCGCGACCGGCTCGCCAGCGCCCCGGAAGCCGAGCGCGAGGCCGCGGAGCGCCACCTGGCGACTTGCGAGTTGCGGATGCGCGCCGACGCCGTGGTCCTGGCGCACAATTTCGCAGCCCTTTCCATCCCGGCCGGAGCCGTCCCGACGTGAGCTTCACGACCAAATATATCGAGGTCGACTTCTCCCTCGACCATGGCGTCTTCGCGAACGGTGGCAACACCTATACGGCGAAAGGCCTTCGCATCTCGGCCCAGATCGTCAAGGCCGGCGGCTTGTCGTTCGGCGACGCCTTGATCTCGATTTACGGCTTGCCGCTCTCGGTCATGAACCAGCTCGGCACCTTCGGCCAGACCCTCAACCTCATCGGCCGCAACACCATCACGGTGAAAGCCGGCGACGATCCAAGCAATCTCGCCACGGTGTTCACCGGGGATATCTACAATGCCTACACGGACGGGTGGTCACAACCGAACGTGCCGTTCCGTGTCGAGGCGCGTGTGGCGGCCTATGTTGGCGTAAAGCCCATCCCGCCGCTGACCCATCCGGGATCGCAGGACGTGGCCCAACTGCTCGGGCAGGTCGCGCAGAGCGCCGGGTGGCAGATCGAGGACAACGGCGTCTCGTGCAAGATCATGAACCCGTACTTCGATGGTACGGCGACGCAGCAGCTCCTCAAGATTGTGGATGCGGCGGGCATCGAGCACATCGTCGACAACGGCACGCTCGCCATTTGGAACCCCGGCCAAGCCCGTCAGGGCGCCGCCACGCCGATCTCCCCCGAGACGGGCCTCGTGGGCTACCCTAGATTTAACAGCCTTGGGGTTGATATCGTCACGCTGTGGCAACCTGCGCTAGCCTATGGGCAGAACATCGAGGTCCAGTCATCCATCACGCCCGCGTGCGGGACGTGGAACATTCATTACCTGGAATACGACCTCGAATGCGAGACGCCGAACGGCCGATGGTTCTGCAACATCATGGCGCATCCGCTGGGGTCGATGGTGACCCGCTGAGGGTGATAGCAGGAAACGACGGCTGGCCTTGCGCACAAGATCGGGTCGCTGCCGCGCCACGGGGTGAGGAATATAGGATCATCCGAGCGGCTCCGTTGTCTGCCGACACCGCAACCGATGGTAACATGCTTCGAATCGCGAGTCGGTCAGCCGTGAGCCGATCGATGTTGAAAGTCGAGCATGCGAGCCCAAGGCGCTTCCGTCTTGTCCATATTGGGCCTGCTCGTCCTCGGCTTGTCGGCCTGTACGCTCATGCCGGACACGGCCAAGCTACATGACGTGGCGCCAGGACCCGGCGTGCCGTTGCCCCTACCTCGGCCGCATTTCGCCCATATCCGTCCAAGACATCGCGTGGTGGTTTCCATGCCGCTGCTGCGGGGCACCATGGCACCACTCGAAAGCCCGCGCTCGCCAAGCATCTCGAGCCGCAAGGCTGTGCCGGAACCGCCGACCCCAACCGACCCGGCGAGCGCCACGGGTTCGCTGCGTGTCGGAAAGCCCACACCGGTGCCGCCCTCGGGGAATTTGGCCATGCCGCCGCTCCGTGGCACCGTGCCGATCTCGGGAAGCGTACCCACACGATCGGAGACGTGGGAACCGGCACACTGATGGACGGAACCGACGTCCGCGCCCTCAGGCATGGTCACGGCCGTAAACCTTCGGCGGGGACCGCAGATGTCCACGCCGCACGAGATGGTGTGATTGGTGTGGCTGCCGGGGAGCGTTAACCTTTTCTCAACCATATCGGCCGAAGGTGAAGCCTTCCTCCCAGACTTTCGGGCCGTCCTTCG
>JAABUP010010180.1_pt1 | contig 11203 bp, 11 predicted proteins | sample 5559201 | NCBI WGS metagenome assembly JAABUP01 (sample SAMN10711887, study PRJNA513373) | rock metagenome | isolation source: Antarctica rocks | place: Antarctica | reverse complement strand
TCGCCACCACCACCCTCGTGCCTCCCATCCTCAGCTTCAGCATGGGCACCCTCGGCTTCCTCGGCGAATGGAAGTTCTTGGAGCACAAACGCGCCTTTCGCGAGCTCTACATGTCCGGCGCCCCACTCGGGACCACCAGCAGCGCAATACCTAGCTCCGCCTCCGCCTCCGCGTCAAACTGGCCCCCGTCCCTGCTAGGTAAAACCCTCGGGCCCACCCGCCGCGCCCGTGTGCTCCTACGCAGCAGACTGAAAGTCGCCGTCTCCCCCTCCTCCCCTCCCACAAACAACCCCAACGACCCGCAACCGCAACCGCAACTCCCCATCCACCACGCCCTTAACGAAATAATCCTCCACCGCGGCACCACCCCCCACCTCACCCACATCCACATCACGATACCTCCCCACCACCTCACCACCGCCCTCGCCGACGGCCTCATCATCAGCACCCCCACCGGCTCAACCGCCTACTCCCTCTCCGCCGGCGGCTCCATCGTGCACCCCCTCGTCTCCTCCCTCCTGCTCACCCCCATCTGCCCGCGCAGCCTCAGTTTCCGCCCGCTGGTGCTGCCGGCGCACGCGCAGGTGGTGATGCGCTTGGATGAGAGGAATCGCGCGGGCAGGGTCGAGGACGGTGTTGGGGGGGGGGGGGGGGGGGGTGGGGGGGGGTGGGGGGGGGCGGGGCGGGTTGGGGGGGGGGGGTTTGGGGGGGGGGGGGGTGGGGATGGGGAGATGGGGGTTTGGACCGGGGGCGTCCCCTGCGTAATGAGAGGAGAGGTCGGCGGTGGGAAAGGAGCCGGCGACGAAGGATGGGTCGGGGGCTTAAACGGGCTCTTGAAGTTCAATTACCCCTTCAGCGAGGAAGAGGGTTGAAGGGAGAAGCAACCCTGTCGTGTCCAAGTCCGGTCGTTGTATATTATACACCTGTACAAAGAAATCACCGAGGTCGTTCAAGATGCGCGTGATACGGTTGTGGTGAAGAAGAAGAAGAAGAAGAGGCGCGAGGGGCAGGTCTTTGTTCCTGTGCCCCTAAGCTAAGTCATGTACATATATCCATGAAGGTTACCTACCTACCCCATGAGCTTCTATCGAGGTGTCCGAACGCTAGGGATACCTATGTTCTGTTCTGTACAGTATTACAGATAATCCCCCCCCGCACGGTCTGTTCAACACCAAGGTATCGTGTGTACAAACCCTCGCACGCACGCATGCATGCATCTAACACTCTCTCCCTGTATCTCGTCTCCATGCCAGACCGCTGACTTACCAGAAGAAACCCAACCGAAAAGAACAGCCGCAAGCACCGCCCTCCCCTCCCGCTCACCAAGCGCCGTTGATGTTATGTCATTTCAAGAAACTCCGTACACACGCCCCGGCTCAACCCGCAAACTCTCTATCCCACAACTCCCACTCCAAGAACCTTACCGCCCATTAACCCTCTCACTCTCCTTGCCACCACCACCACCACCCTCCTGCGTCATCTTGTCCATAAAACTCACATAGTCGTACTTGGGCAGGTGTCTGTCCTCGGCGAGATCGGGGCCTTTGTGCGCGGGCATGCTGGAGAGGAGGTCTTCGACGAGGTCGTCAGGGATGAGGGAGTGGCGGAGATCGAGTTCGGTTACGTACGGCTGTTGGGCGGAGGGTTAGTTAAGATTCTGGGAGGGGGGGGAATGGGAATTGGAGAGAGGTACCTTTCCGTCAGCGACTTCTATGAATGATTGAAAGACCTGCTCCGCGGTATTCTGGTCTTCGGTCACGGAAACCATGAAGCGGATGAATTCTTCAAAGGTCACGTATGCCTTTGTGCCCCCGACCCTCTGGAAAATCTCATGCATTTCCTCCTCATCATATACCAGACCCAAGCTAGCCAGCGCAGCCGAGAATTCTAGCTCCTGCAATGAGTTACTCAGATCGCGGTCAAAATGCCTGAAGACACTTTCAAACTCCTCGAGCTGGATGGGTGTGAGGTTCGTCATGTTGCGTGCGACCATTTGATTTTCGAGGAAGGAGAGTTTCTTTGCAACGGAGGATTTCACGAGACCAAGCTCGTAGGAGAGTTCGTCGTAGGTGTAGGTTGTGAAGTCGTTCTCTTCAATGTTGGCTTCTTGGCATTGGGTGTCGAGGTGGGCGAGGGAATCAAGGAAGGCGTCGAGAGGAGGGAGATTGGAGTGCAGGCGTTGGACATGGGCGCATTGGTCGTCAATGTCGCCGTCAAGGCCGGAGATGGCGAGGGTGAGGGTGTTGAGGGTGAGGGCAAAGTCGTTGGCTTTATCGGCAAAGGAGCGGCGGAGGGAATTCTTGATGCTGCGGGGAGGATTAGTATGGTCAGAGGCTGGCCAGGAAGGGATACGGACTCTCGAATCGTTTCGTTGATGATTTGGCTTCTATCTCTTTCGGATTTGAGAAGGACGGCCCATTCTTGATCTAGGACCTCCAGTCGTACGTCCACAGGTGGCTCGTACGGTCTTAGCCTATACGTGCTCATCTTCGTCTTGATATTACCCAGCAGAGCTGCGAGTTCCGACTTCTCCGCAACCCACTTGCGCTTCTGCTTTCTCTTATACTCCGCAAACCGGGTGGACTGCTCTTTCGCGTCGACATAAGTCCCGGTGAATGTTGCAGCTTGCCACTTTTGTAGTTGAGCGCGAATTTCCTCGAGGAGATCTCTCATCCGCTTCTCAAAGGAGTTTTGCATGCCCCACGCGCCTTGCATACTCTGAACGAATTTCTCCACTCTTCTTCCGGCATTCTCCACCCGCTCCATCTGCGAAAAGGCGTGGAACCAGTATGCTATGTATGTCATAAGGGAACGCTCGTCGGGTTTTGCAACATCGCACACGTCCTCCACATCCAGCAGATCGGGTATCCCAATCTCTTTGCTAGCTATATCGAAAGCCAGCTGCATGTTCCCGCGATGGTCACTTTTGTCCAGCTTTTCATAGTCTATAAGATCTGGTCGGTGGATGTCGAGAAGAGCACAACTGTCACCTGAATTAGTGTCAGGATCCCTTCACTGCCTTCAGCATAACGTACAATGCCAGCCCATCGTTCCAACTAGCGGAGAAGTCTCTAACCTCGACCTCATCATAGCAAGCAGTCTTTCTCTGACACCAAAGCAACAGCCCCTCCTTGGCTGTCATCCCCTCTTCGTTGATATCACTAATGGTAAACCGCAGAATCAACGTCCATATCAACCCCAGTATGATTTTTCTATTTCCATCAACCACATCTTCAGCGCCAATGTTTGTCATTTGGATGCCCCGCCCTTTTATGAAATCGAGTGCTTTGTTTACGTTTTCGAAGCGCTGGACGCGCAGTTTGGGCTTGGAAGCATAGCGGCCGAGAGACTCGTTGCCGAGAATTTCAAGGAGGTGGATTAGTATCACCTAGAGTGTTGCAGTCAGTACAAGTAGTGTAGGAACTTTTCAGCTCCTCTTGGGGGCGAACAGGGGTTTGTGTACCCCATCGGACAGGTCCGTGACCAGATCGTTGACAGCTACATCGCGGCAGCTGACTTTGGAATTCAGCCTGAAAGTAGTCAGTGTAGGAGCCTAGTATTGAAAGAGTGGGCTTTCCACCATTTAGTAAATGTCTTCTGCTGGACCGTAACCCATTGCTGCTCCAGCAAGCCCATTTCGACGTGGAGGCATAAGCAGCCGTGGTGGGATAGATCCAAGAGGAAGAGTGCGGATGTGTAAGATGGCTAGGGAACCGATTTAAGTTGAACAATACTGGGTTATATATAAGTGAACGGACTTTTCACTGAATATTGAGTTAATCACAGTGGTTATCAACAAAACGGCAAGTTCCGCCTTAGCAACCGAGCGCAGGTGCGTCATAGCCTCATAGGTAAGTCGTCGAGGGCTGAAGTGTAACATCGGCTTCACGTTAATGTCGATATAGATAACCCAAAGTCGAGTCACTTCAGCTCATCAACATTATCAAATGATATTGGAATATTTTGCATTTGGTAGGTACATTGAAAGAGCTGGCTCTAAGTCTACCGCCAATCCAACTTCAAGCAACATTCAAAGTGATGCTAAATATCTGGACACGAGTACAAATCGGATCCGACGACTCAAGTGCTGGTCATTATACACAAATGTGGTACACGGAGTGAGCTCCTCCTATATCTCTCTAAATATATCATGGGCCTTTACCAGAAAGGCTGTGAATCGTATTAACTTCATTAATCGTGAACCCTTCCAAGAGAACAAATGAAACTTTTTCGTGTCAGATGTTTTTGGAAAAAGAAGCGCCCTAGGAGGTAGTTGCATGGCGCTGGGCGGTAGATGATTTCGGAACTCCAATGAGGAGTGGTTTCGGGGCGATATGTGCTGGAGGTGGTTGGGATGAAGGGTATAAGGGAGTCCTAAACTGTCGGGAGTGAAGCCGGCTCAGAGGATTGATTTACCTGGAACGGGAGGGAACAAAGAGTACGACGCTCTGCTACTCCTTTGTGAAGAGCCCGACAGAGCACTACCTGAACTAATGGAACGCTTCCTCGCCAAAGCTGTCTCGGTAGGCTGAGAGGAGACACTGAGGATTCGCGCCGCAGCGTCTGAGTGTGATCGATCGCGTCGCTTTGTTGAGGGCCAGTGTGCCGATGGAAAAGCGTCCTCTTCTTTCTTAGTTAAGCTGCTGTAGCTGGCGGCCTTTTCAAGCATCGACTGACGAGCTATGTCCGCCGCAAGACTTTGGCTGCGCCTGTGTTGACGCATTCCTTGTTGCGGGTCAACAATGGCATCTATCGTGTTTGCAGGAATGACATGGCTTGACGGGCTATCGTTGAATCTCTCTTGGCTGACCTTACTATGCACTAATTCTGGCAGGCTACCAACCGAGTCTGCGTCACGGGCACGGCGCATGGCCAATATAGACGAATACATCATACTCTCTTGGGAGTTGCACTTGCTAATTGGAGAGCCACTGCTTCTCGGCGAGTCATCTCTGCTCGATGACGCATCCGAGCGTAAATCGTGCACTGGATAATGGTGTTCGGGAATATGCTCTCCATCGAGTAGATCCTGGTAGATCTCCTCCTGGAGCATATGGGACTCGTAGTCCTTGGGAATTAGGAGAGAGGGACTGAAATCGAAGTTCTGTCCACTCTTTGCGGGTAAGCTGATTGATTGCGGGGATGGGAGCAGCTGAGCGGGTGTAAGAGCACTAGGAATGCTGCTATTCGGAGATTTTGTCGAGTTTGCAGATGAATACACCAAATCAGGTATGAGGGTATGAAGTGGTGGAAGGAGATGCGGCGACGCTGTATTAGTAGGTGAGAGATACTTTTGCGTGTCTTCTTTGTCACTCTTGGCGAAGCGAATGTTTTCGTACTCGACTATAAGATCCTCCAGAGTTGTGTCGATATTAAGATCCGAATGCTCTCCTCTGTCGGTACTGTTCGGCTTGTCCTCTTCGCTCGACACATGTTCCCAGTCGAAGTCGCAGTCAGCTTCAGCTGCATGCTCATAGCAGTAGTCGATGTCCTCTTCCCAAGAGGCGTCAATCCCTTTCGGACCGACGGATATCCGTTGGGATACCCGGGGCCGGATCGGTACCTCGTCAAACGGCTGGTCTATACAGGGAATGCTTCTTTCACTAGAGGTGGGTGCATCAAGCGACAGCGAGCGATATCCGTCCGCCGTAGGGGATGGCAGAGTTTCGGAGCATCGATAGGATAGCAACCGAGTACTTGGAAATGATCTTGAATGACGAATTCCAGATCCAGAGCTTATTCTCTTGACGTTGTGCTCCTCTTCTTCGGGTACGTCGGCTAATTCTGTCCCTGACGATCCAAATGGGAACGAGCGCAAGGTTAATGCAGACTCGTCCGGCGTTGTGACAGCATGCGGGACGTTGGAGAAACCGTAGGGATCATCGTCCGGGCTGGCTATGCCGACGGCGGGTGACAAGGCATGATTCGACATTGCTGCAGCGTCTTCAGCGAAAGCCTGTTCTTGATTACTTGTGGACAGATCATGTTTAAACTGTCTTGAGGATACCCGAAAAGATGGTCCGGTCGGCGAGGTAGGGACCTTGTAAGCCCCTGGGCTCGGCTGCGAGAAATTTTCAATTGACCGAGAGTACTTCAGACCGCCTGGAGTGCCAAATGAACCATTGCTCCGGTGATACTGTGACCTAGTCGGGCTTTTCGAAGGCGGCGTGACAGGGCCAATCACATCCTGTGGTAACAATTCTGGTTGCGGTTCTTCACGTCCTAGGCTTTCGGCTTTGATACCCTTCAATTCTTGCTGGGGTGCCTGCGAGGCACGTATTGCGAAAAACCCTGTCACCAATTCATTGTGGCTTGCTCTTTTCAATTCCTGAACTTGCTTTGCATGAGTGTGTGTCAGGTGATGGAAATTATATGGCTTTGAGATTTCGTGCTTGAGGCCGACTACGGAGTTCAATGTCAGCTTCGTCCAATATCCGTCACACAGAGTGGCATTCAAACATACCACTGTCTGTTGACTGCCACCGGCTGTGCTTTGAATTTTTGGAACGATACATGTTTTCTACTTTGGATTTTTCCATCCAATCCATGGTTCGCAGTGATGTCAAATCAGATTTGCTGTTCTGACGTCTCAGTAGCTTGTAACCTTTTGATACCAGAGTCTTGGCCAAGCTTTCTGGCCGATCTGTACGTGAAACAATACTCTCTGATATTGATCGCATGTCGTGAAGGTCTCGAGATGAAGACATGTGGATAGATGAGGATGGTGAGAGACTGTACTCGTTGGGGGAATGAGCAGCCATGGCGGTGCTGCTCCTCGGCTGGGTACCCACCATTGAGTTTCGTCTCGAACCGTCAGGGAAGCCTCTGCGGTAGTTCGCCGTTGGCTGTTGCGGAGACATATACGGTCTCTCCCGTCTCTGCCAGAGTCTGTCTCTGCCCGGGGCAGGCAATTGCCACTGGTAGTCTCCAGACCTTTGGAGATAGAGAGTAGGTTGGTGGTAAAGCAAGGGGTCGGCGGTGGAAGACATAGATGTTGGATTCTCTCCGCGTACCAAGACAATCGTGGACAAGTGCGGTCACTCTCTGGAAGGGAGCCGTTAGGACGGGTTATCTTGCAGCTGGTTGCAGATTCTGGGGGTTGTGCCGTCTTTTGGGTGTTTTAGTCCAGCTTCATCTGGAAAAAGCCAAGATGGTGATTTGACAATGGCCAGGGTCGGGGTCCGGCACTTGGCAAGGATCCCACAGTTTGCAGGGATACAAGCACGAGGGAAGGGATTCGCCGTTCGGGCGTGGCTTCCGGGGAAGTGTGACGTTTGATCGAGGGGACCAATCCCGTGGGTTGGACTACTTCCGTTGCGGAGCTGATCAGCGGGGGCTACCGGGTTGTCACTGGTCAGTCGGTGCTGGGTGGGAGGAAGAAAACCACCGACAAAATGATTGATTCATACAAGAAGACGACAAAGGAGCAGTTGTAAAGGATGGAGGAGAAGTGACTGACGACGATAGTGTAGAAGGACCAACGTCGCGACTATAAGGATGCGAATGGGTATTGGCTCACCTGTACGTCGTTAAACAGAGCGTTCAATTACTGTCCAACCGTCGATTAAGTCGATGCGAAAGTCCCTCGGTACTTGGCTTGCAGTGGTGCGGCAGGCCGGCAGGGGAAGGCAAGGTACGCTAGAACTAGTAGTGCGGGAACCGGGATCTTGGTTTTCCTGTGAAGTTGGAGTTTGGGCCGTGGACCGTGGTCGACCCCCTCGGTTGAGAATTAATAATCAATAAACCGAGGTAAGCCAATAACAACAACGATAATAAAGAATCGAATTATTGCCGCTATCATTCATTAAGATTTAATATCCCCAGAATAGACCGGGTAATTGCATCTTTGACGGCGACGAGGTAAGGTAGGTACCGTGTATCATTGGATGGCCTTGACAGGTAGGTGACACTCTGAGCGTGATAGGATTCTGGGGATTCTGGGGATTCCCCTTGCTTGCTCCCCCAGTTGCTGATCTGGATACTTTCGAAGGGATTGTTATTATTTATTGCCGCAGCGGAAGAATGCCAACGGCGCTAGCAGCCTTGTTTTTGGTGATCCGCGAACAGACGATGATGGGATTGAAGCGCAAGTACTCGTGGAAAGGGTTTGCTTTCGAAGGGTGTGAACGTTGTAGAAGGGAAATTGAAGTTGGCAAGAAAGGGGCATGAGTCCTATTTGTCTCCCTTCCTCGTCGTGATTATTTGATCGTGCTTCCTTCGTAGTGAGTCGATAAGTCGATAAGTCGATAACCCATCCCAGAAGTCCAATTGTGCGTTCTCGTCTCCGAGTCCGTATCGGGTCGCAGGGGTCCTTGTATGGTCACCAGAAGTGCAGCAAGGCGCAGAGTGCACCTGCATCGTCCTGCATCGTGCTTCTCCATCGGGTCGCCCTTCTGGGATGTGTCCTGCATCCAGCATCATCCAGAGTGATCGTTATAGTGGAAGCGAAGGCTAGATCGCATAAGGGCAATCCAGGAGCAAGGGTGCCTGGGTAAATGGGTCAGGACCATCATGGTGTGCATGCGTGGACAACAACACCGACAGTCTGGCTCTCTATTGACATGAGTAGCGAATTAGCGATAGGTCCCCTAAAGGCGCATGTCGGTGCAAAGTCCCTGTCAAGAAGGCCCGTCAACGCCTTACAAAGCGGTCAGTCAACATCTGCCTGTTGGACGCTCCGACAATCGTTGGACGATGGTATGGTCCGGGTACGACTTGCTTGACCGTTTGACATGTACGCGCACCTCGGAAAATCCAGGTGTCAAGACCCTTCCAACTCAACATCATGCGTGGTTCGCAATGCTGAGAGCAGAAAGCGGCCCATCTGTGGACGTGCATAATTCGTGCCTGAGCGAAATGCAATTCCAGCCAGCCAAATCGTTTGGGAGCATTACGAGAGCTCACACAAGTTACTTTACCACTCTACGCTTGCTCAATGCAAATCCTTGGTCATTACGCACTTAGCCAAGACGAAACATGCTGTCGGTGAAGTTTCCTTTGTCCAAATGCTGGGCTCTGTGTCCCAAAACCTTCATTCCGACCCTCATTTGCAAGTAACCATAGAAGCTCTCCATTGTCCTGAATATTAGGTTAGCAATGTACGCCAACGCGCTTTTTCTACCTCCCTACTGTTTTTATGCTTTCGAACCTATTGCTTAGTCTCTGCCTATGATACCTGAAGCGATACTGAAGGACTACTATTACCATTTCTAAATACGGGTCATCTTGTCTGAGTACAATCACCCACTTCGAGGGTATGCACGAGCTTTCCTCACATCAATGTCTCCATCTATGCACAGAACCAAACTGCAATTTAAACGACAACGTCAAATAACCAGGTCCACGTCCCAAGAACCAAGAGCGCATGCCGCAGATCCTCGGTGAAATCTTCAGATCTCGCAGCTGCTTTTCGACTGCGTCTGCGCCTGCGCTTCTCCACAAAAGATCTTCAGATAGACACTTGGGTTGATTCCAAGCTGCAAGATTGGACTTTGATCAAAGCTTTTCGGTCTAACATGCCTGCAATATGTCATGGCTCGTCGGCGTTCGCGCATTGAACTGCATCTCATCTGGCGCATCTTCTACGCGCTCCTGTATTTTCCCTTCATCAGAAGGAACCCCCAAATCGGGAATCTGGCAACAATGCATTACCAAATGCATCCTGACATACTTTTTGGGGGTCCGATCTAGTACCTTGGTTGGGGCCATGTGCTCTGAGTCAACCTTAAGCAAGCGTTATCGTGCGAGTATCGAAAAAGATACAAGCCACAAGCCACCCGACCGTCCATCCGCAACCCACCACGCGTTTGTTCGGAAGACTGATGATGAGAAACCGTCGCTTGAGCGAAATCGCCAATTCTTACCCTCTTCTGTCGATTCCGTTATCATTCGACGTTGCTCAAAGCTGTTTCGCCACAGCCATACGGCTATTGGACAATTCTTCAGGAACCGTATGTGGAGTAAGATAGCTAACCAAACGCGTAACGCAATATCCACTGCACCCTCTTTCAATGGCGGAATCCTAAACTACCTCCTGGGCTTCTTCCGTACCCGAGCACTTCTTCCACAGTGTACGTACGCAGACTACAGCATAGCATCAAGCCCCTTGAAGCAGGAACCCGTGTTGTCACGCTCTTGCAGGACCATCGTAAAGTGAAACCATACACACAAAGCAAACTGCCTAGAGAACCGAAGGTTGGCAACCACCAAACAATACAGCACCTCTCCAGCGAACCCTTTAGAGCAAAGATGCAGGCACGCGACAATTCCCGTCGTTCCCCTGAGGAGAACTGGACAAGTCGCAGGACAGCCACATCTCTATTTGGCCAGCCACTCTATCCAGTCCACATCAGAAGCCACGATGTGAACTCTCGAAGCAGCTCACAAAAATCCTACTTACAGTTGGGTGCCACACAAATACGGTAGTTGACGATGTTTGACATTTTTGTTGCAAACCTACCATGTCAAACATTTCCTAATACAGCAACCCCGGGTTCAGCCCGAAACTCAAAACAAAACTCAAACCACCCCCCCGACTTTCTAAATCCAGAACATGGGAAAAGTAGGTAAGTACCTATGAGGGGGAGGGGAGATGCCTCGGAATCGTTACTCATCAGTTTGTCTTCGCTTTACCGCAAGTACAATAATTAGCGCCAGTTCCTCATTTCTCCCAGCGCAATGTGATGTGATTCCAGGGTTCCCCCACCCCTTGCCTATCAGGATCATGATCCCCGCCCGTAGTCCCGCCCGGGGGAAAAACCTCGATGCCGTGGTACAATACGTTTGCTGTAGGGATATGTTATCCACATTGGCCTTGCAACATCAGTAAATAGACTGAGTACGTATACATCTCTCACCGCTCGAGTCGGACTTTGAGGTATCGTAATCCTCCGGGCTGTTTACCTTGCTTGTAAGGAATCTGATCCTCGCGCAGATCTGGCCGGGCAGCCAGCTAACGTATATCGGCCCAGCAAAAGTCAATGCCCGTGGGCGGAGAAACCTCGCCGTTACACTGTAATACGTAAGGCGAGGCTGTCAGGCCATCCAGTATCGCAAAGGCTACCTTATTACTCTGAGATAGTCAATCTTGCAATCCTGCATCACACCGCTTCACTTACGACGTCTATCAATTTCATCTTAGCCTTCCCAATCGCCCTAGATTCCAGGCCATCCGTATATCGAGTATCCTCTGTAGAGACTTCCG
>JAABUP010010178.1_pt1 | contig 11205 bp, 13 predicted proteins | sample 5559201 | NCBI WGS metagenome assembly JAABUP01 (sample SAMN10711887, study PRJNA513373) | rock metagenome | isolation source: Antarctica rocks | place: Antarctica | reverse complement strand
TTTTCGAAGAGACTGGCGCCGTCCCAGTTGACGTGTCACTTGTTTTTAGTTTCGAGCTACATTCCAAGCCTGCAGCAGAGTTGCATGTGACAGTACAGCAATCCGCTATTTCGCAAAGTCAGTACCGCTTCGGATCAGGAGACTAAGGAACATACCGCCTTTGGGGGCACCTTTTTTTTTAAAGATTGGGAGCCCCAGTCGTGAGAGGATATCTGGGCTCCAGATTTGCGAATGCCGTTGTGCATGCGTGAGCCAGGAGCGCAGTAGAGGCGATGAGGGAGGAGAATCTCATGGTTAAAGAATGAGTAGCTAGGCTTTCGTATTTGCTGACTAATAGGAAGCTGGTCAACCAGTGATGAAAGTACGGACGTGAGAAAATGTTGTTTCTGCGAGGACGAGAAAGTGTGAAGGCTTGAAATGCTAACTTGCGAGGATGAAAGCTATGGAGCAGGCCTTAAATATGCGTGGCCTCTGGGCTGCCATGAACGCTGCCTTGGGGAAGCGGCCATTCTTCAATCAAGATGACAAGAGTAGTTAGCAAAAAGAATGTCTCAACTGTAAGCGTTTCTGATAGTGGCAAGCACAGCAGGTGTGCAATAGCCAATACATGATCATAGCCTTACACCTATGGCTTAGGGAGTCTTGGAGCCATTGTGGCCAGGCTCTCATGCCTCTCGATCCATTCCGGAAGGGGAAGCAATCATACAGCCACAATTCAGCCACATGCTAAAGCTGGGGTCTAGTTCATCTTGAATCTTGCGCGACAGCTTCAACAAGACATCATGAAATTCCAAATAAGATTGCAGCTGGATCTGTAGAAGGCTCCCATTGATTGGAAGTGTGTTGATAAGACCATCGGGCGCCACCATTAAGAGAGATTACTCATGACTGCAGGAGCCTGCATCTTCAGATGATCTGGAGGCAAGCCGCGTCAAAGGGATGGAGCGCTCCGTCCCCTGTCTTGTCCGCCTGTAGGTACCAAGTAGATATGAGAGAGGGAGGGTAAGAAGAGAGGTGGGGTGTACGGCTAGACCTCGTGGGTTACCCCTCTCACAAAAAGGGCTTCTTGGGGCGTAACGGGCATACAACTAGCCATTTGAATGAGTTTTTCCTATCGTACATACAGATTTGGCCACCTAAATGACATCTGTAGTTGGATATCCTTTGAACTTGACCAATATCTTCATCCGACGGCGAGTTGGTTCTGTGGGAGACTTGACCTTCAAGCGGTACTTACATCTAGACGACCGTTAGGTGAGGACAATCGCTAGATTAGAATGACCACGCGATTAGAGAATGATTTGGCTTTGCTGTTTATTTTATATGACGATCTCTAAATACGTGCAAGGTCTTTCGCGTGTGGGATCACTGTTCCTGTCATGATGTCTCCTCATTGAGCTGTATTTGATCGAATGTAATGCTTTTGTTTCTATGTGGCCCGATGTGATTGGAATTGGTCTAGTGTCCGTGCAACCCATGACTCGCTGAGACTCGATTTATGACCAATGTTTCAAGATATCAAAGACCGTCTCCGTATGTATCCATTTCCGCTTTGGGGGATTGTTTTGTTTTGACCTTGGCAACGCGACTGTAATTCAATCCTGGTGCTCGTTTCGGAAAACGTCTCGGATCCCTCGTTTTGTACCTGTTGTGTGGGCGTTCATGAACCGAATAAGTCCTTTTTAAGTCTGGAATGATCAAGTCATTCCGCTTTGAGATGTTTGTCCCCTATTCCACTCTTCTTTTCTTTGGTTCCAATGGCAAGCTGAACAACTAACCACGCTCGGAACATTCCGGCAATGATTGTCAAGAACGTTGCCCTTGCTGTTGGGGCGCACAGGTAAAGGAAGGGTGCGGTCACTGTACAGCCGATTGCGACGGCAATTGAAGCCCACGCTGCGATATTATTCGAGTCACAAAATCTGCTACCTCGTGACATGGGGATGGCTAGCATCACGATGTCGAGGAAAGACATTAAGCATATCTGTAATAGAAACCAAAAATCAGGTTCGCTAGTGGTGCCCGTGTCCGGATTTGAATATTTCAACACCAAAGCAAAAGTGGGCAAGGATCCGATGCCGGACAATATCACCGTTGCCCACATCATGACGTTTGTCCACTCTATCGGCTTCTGCTGAGTAACGGAAAAGCCAATCTGCTCGGCCAATTTAGGCCAGCAAAGAGTCTTACGTGCAAATACACGATTGGATCTCGCAGACTCCAGACTGTGGAATATGTCATCTAGCACAGTATATCTGTCCTGAATTAAGTGTTTTTGCTCACAAGTTAGTAGACTGCGTTTTGCTGCGGCCTCGAGATGTTTGTTCATATTCCGAAGAGCGGCCTCGAGTTGCTGGAATTGAGGATTGACAATACCATCTCGAGTGAATGCCACAATTGAATCATTCATTGTCCCCTGAAACATGGGCTGTAGAGTAGGGAACTCAGTCGTGATTGATGTCGGATCAATTTCACCCCCATCTATGATCGCTTTCTGGATACTACGATGGATGTTCCAATACTCTAAGAGGCCTTTCGCGCACAGGTATTCCCGGTGGAAGTACTGAGAGCCATTCATGCATTCGTCAAGCTGAGTACGACAGTCTGCGAGCTCCATAGCAACTCTCCGTAAACGAGACATCGCGACTGCTGGTATTACAATTGGGGGGAAGCCATTTGTTTGTGAGAAGCCCCGCGTGCTCCAAGAAGCCTTGGTCAGCTGTGTTGGTGCAGAGTTTGAATTGTCGACCTCGAGATAAAGCACAATGAAGTCCAATATGACCTTGTCGGCTTCTGCTAATGCGAAGGCTAAATCTTCAAGCTCATCTCCAAGCCTTGGACCCTCCCTTGATGCGATACTATATGCGGGAATGCTCGAGCCACAAATCGGCCCACCTCTAGCAAGACGGCTTCTATCTTTGCGATCTCGATTTTGGTTGGCCAAGGGTTTTTGTTCAGTCTTCATTCTCGTAGCTGCCATTCTACTGCGTCTGTGCAGTACCATTCCCTGTCCTGTCGTGTCTTCGAAACAAATAGACTTGGCGACGTCAGCGTACGCATTCTCGACGTATTTCGCAGCAGCAGCAAGTCCGTTTGTCCGGCCGTCCTCTGTGTCAGAACGACAGCCCCTAGAGCCAATATCGTCCTATGTGCGCTTAGCTAGTGATCGCTACTCACTAGGGAGTAATGTACTAATCTTTGCAGTCTTATTGAAGTCGTCCGGACTCCTGGCGTCCTCGGAACTGATGGGGAATGGCCAATTTCCAAGACCGTCAAGATCGATATAACTGTCTTCAGTAGCGTCGTTGTCAAACCAACTCTGCTCTCCGTGGCGGCTTGAAATTCCGGAATCAGACATAATTCCAAATTAAATGAGCTGACTCAGAGTTGAGATACTAAGCACTGCAAAGCTTGGGCTGCGTGGGTAAACAGAATGCGAGTGAAGTCACTCACAGCCTTGTAGCCTTGTGCACTAAGGAAGGATTGAAAGCTGCCAGATTATATGAATCGCAGATGACCATGCAAGGCATAACCACAGATCCATAATCATTTGTAAATACCACTGTGTGGATTGTATGCTGGACTGAGCGTAAGTGGTGTAAATGCAAATGGTGTGTGGTTAGGGTTAGTTACTGTTCTCTGTGATTTGGAAGCACTATCAAAGTTAGCACGATGCGTTATCCTCGTTTTGGAATAGCCTTTAGAAAAATAATGGAATTTATCGTGACTGGCTCGACCTAGAATCCTTGAGGCAGCTTTGTTCAGAAATACGGTACCAATTATCTGCGCTTGACATTGGATGCGGCGAACGAATCTTCATTTACCATTTGTACCGTTCGACTAGTCTTATACCCCCTAATAATGTACAAAATATGGGTATCCAAAGTCCCGCTGAGCAAGTGCAACGCCACTTCGTGATTTTTCTAATCCGTAAGTTCATAAAGTCACCGCACGCCATGCCTGCCAACCTATGTACCGTTCCCCCCAGCCCAATGCAGCGTTAGCTAGTATCCAAAAAGTGATTCGATCCGTGGGAAGCGCAATGTTATCGTGCGTTGGTCTCTGGAGATGTACCCTCTGCAGCTGTTGACTCAGAGTTGTGGTGCTCGGTCTCAGACCCAATGTGAGGTGTAGCCCCGGGGCTAGTTTCTGTTTCTGTTTGCGTAGCAGGTTGAGGTGTGCCATCTGTCTCTGTTGCTGTGGAATCTGTTGCCTCTGCAGTAGGATGAGATACTCCTTCAGGCGACGTGACTTCGGCAGCTGGGGATGGCTCTACCGTACCATGGGACGTCACCTCGGCGATAGGAGGCCCCATATTTGTCATAGTTGGGGCAGCTGGCTCTGCTGCATTGTGCGGGACTTCTGACACAGGGCGTGAAGTGAGGACTCCAGATGCACGTCGCGATCCGCCACGTGATCCGCCAAATGCTCTACTTATACGTCTGCTGAATGTGTTGCCCACGCTACCGCCTTGTTCAGCAAACGAGTCACTGGCTTCGTTCTCCGATCGTAATCTTCGTAACGCTGCAATACGTTCTTCTGGTGTCGCGTGCCGCATTCGGCCAATGTTCAGAGTGTGCAGGATGCGTGAACGGCGATTCCCGCGAGCAGACTCGGGAACCTGCGGAATTTCTCGACCTTCCCAATCTCGAGTCTCAAGACTTGGGCCGTCGTAATACTCCTGACCATCGGCATCCGAGTCATGGGAAGTTGTAGGATGAAGATCAACGCGGCTAGATATTCGGGTCAGTCATACCTACGGAAGATTTATTTGGGGGATACACACCATAAAGGACATGTACCCGAGACATTTAGGAGCCAGGGATCTATGCACTCGGGATGGAATTTATGCTTGCACGGCAACACTCTGATATCTTGCCCTTTCACGAAATCGTCCGTACACACCGAGCAAGCGAGGCCGTTATCAGCCGCACTAGCAGGATCCGAAGTATCTCCATGCGTGTGCGCTGTATCAGCAGCTGCTACGGTCGTTACAACCTCTGGAACATCTGCGGCGGGCACATTCGCAGTCTCCACATGATCCGTGGAGTGCTCTCCTGGCTCTTGAGCGTTCGTTGTACCATTGCTTTGAATTGTATTTGCCAACTCAACGTCTCGACCCGTCTCTGCCGGCTTATCGTCCTCTTTGTCACCGAATTTGACAATCGGCAGTGTCTCTAACATAGCTCTTGCAATACCCCTTGCCCTGCTCTGCCTTGGTCGTCCCATCACCCTTCTAGGCCCATATCTTTCAGGATGGCGATGCGCTCTGATGGCGCCTACAACAATGATCGCTAGGAAAAGCGCTGTAATGATACCCGTAATGCTGTAGAGAATGATCATTGCCACAGCGGTCGTCGGCGATTTTCCCAAAACATTGCCACCAGCGCCATTGTCGTTCCCCTGACCACTGCCAGATCCATTATATGTATTTGGGTCCACAGCGATGCTAGTGTTTGGCGTTGAAGGTTTATTGTCGAGAAGTCCCTGTAGCACCGACTTGGAGTCATTGGCAGCGATCATAGAATACAGTAACTGGTAGTTGAAGCCATTGGCAGGGCTAAAGCTGCATTGCGGGGAGGATACGCTGTAGAACACAATCGCAGCAGGGCTTTTAGCGGCTGCCGACCTAATAGTCTGGGCAACATCCATGGCACCATTCGCATAGTCACCGGGCTCGCAACTTAGGTAGGCAATACTCGAGGGGATAAGATTCCGGACAGAAGAGGTATTCGTCAAGACCAGTGGACCGTTAGGTTTAATCGTCTGTTCAGGAAATCAGTCGAATGGGCTGAGGATGATTTGCAAAGCGGGTACTGACTTGGAGCGTCTGAAGACTGCCCTGCGTTCCTGCTTGGCCTGTGAGCGGAATGAGGGGGTAGTGAACCGAGTTCATGTCTATTATGGTAGTCATCGAGAATTGAGTTGTTGTGTTGAGACTTGATGTATTGGTCGTCGGCTGGACAGTTTGAGCGGAGGCGCGCTGCATGGCCAAGATGGAGACACATATCGCCAGAGTGGCGCGGGGCCAGCTGAAGAAAATCATGGCTTCAACGGTGATCCAGACAATCAAGTCGGATCATGGGAGGGTGCGGCTCGTCGCACATCCAAGAGATGAAGAAGCATGAGGCCTGCGGGAAATGGTGGATGGTAAGTAGTAGTGGTGGTGGTGTTCACTGGCAATCTCGGAAGTGGTGGAGGAAGTTGGCCCATGACGACGCGCCGATCATCCCGAGCTTATGGGGAGCTTTCGCAAGGCCTCGGCGGGTTCTTAGGACCTTTTTGAGCTGCGGAGCTGGCACGCTGCGCCCCCGGATAGATCACATCCAGGCTCTTAGGGCAACCACGCAGCCCCAATAGACTGCTAATCCATTGGACCGCTAAACCGCTCCGGGCTGCCGATCACGACTTCTGGATCTAGTGTAGCGTACAGATTTGGTTCCATCAATGATCATCGTTATGGTGTTCCATTATCAAGTGTATCCATCAGGCCAGCCATATCGACCTAGCCCGTGTTCAGATTTGAACAGAGGGCTCTCCTATCTGCGTGCCGCCGGTTTAAACCATTATTCAATGGTGAGCAGACCACCGGAGACCTAGTGAGTACAAGATTTGGAATCATGGACACTTTATTCTTACGTTCAGCCCCTCTATGCTTATGCACAACAACTTACACAAACAGTGACAAACGAGTAGTCAAAGACCAAAGCATTCCTTTACTTTCGCCCTCATAACTAACAGACGAGCTCATGAAGCATGCAAAACCAAATCTCGAGGACAATTCCTATGAGTAGTGCAGGTGCAGATGTTCTATTGGGCTACGCACCCGCTTCATGCGACTGAGGGACAGATGGCTACCCACTGTCTGTGACATCGGTTTGGTCTGCGTCGGACTTTCATGGAGCTGTGCTCCAAATTCCTCTCTCTGAATGAATACCACAATTCTCCTCGTTCCCAAACCTGAGATTAATATCACCAGCCTGAGATCAACGGATCGTCTCAATCGTGCAAACTCTGCCCCGCTTGTAGTGTCATTGACAAATTGGAGAAGGTAGCAGATGCTGGATGAGTTTTAAATACTCTTTTGTTCATTGTAGATGACCTGATACTATGATACAACGTGACCATGGAGAATTGAACTTCCAAACGTTGGACCCTCGGACTGCATTATTTATTTTGATCGACCAAGTTCAGTGCTCGACGCGATTAAAGGCTTGGCGCCAAGAGCAATCTGCATAAATCGAGGAGCGTAACAATAAGATAACTACGTATCTTGACAAGTTCTCAGCAAGCCTCCAAATTCCACCGATCGAAACGATGGAATCCTCCCAGAGTGTGTTTACACTGCCCTCGCATCGCACAAAGCCTCGTCGTGGTAGAGAACACCCCAACGAAATCAGAGCGGCCATAGTGATCATGCGAATGATCTGCGGATTCAAATACGAAGACATTGAGAAGAACCTGGAGGAACCATGGCTACAACATTGATAGAAACGTCTGCCAGACCATTGTCGCCGCTGCAGTCAGAAAAGCTGGCTCAGAACAACCCCTAGAAGCGCTTGCTTGTGTCAGCAATGGTGAGAGGCGCGGTAAAGGGCCCGTGGCCGATGAACATGCAAGCAAAAGCACTCTACGTAAAAGACGAAGGGAAGGACGCCTGAAAAAAGGTGCACTGCTACAACCCCAAGCCAACCGGTCCATGGACTCTAAGAGTAGTGCTTATCTCTCCCGTTCGTTAGGATGAGCATAGTGGACGTGTTCAACCAAGCCTAACTATTCTACAATGAGATCTGAACCTTATGCGTAGCAATGAGCAGTCACTGCCGCAGCCATGTGCGATCAGGACCTCGCATCCATGTGCGCTTGCGATAAGCTTGGCGCCTGGGATGCATTTATAGCTACGAATCGGTCTTGCTTGCTCGCTTAGCTCTTCCGCAAGCGATCAGGGCACGCTGAAAGCTCTTCTATAGCTTCATTTTGAGCTTCGCTTCGCTTCGCTTAATCTATCAAAAGCTCGTCAAGCTGACTGAGCCTGCTTCTCAAATGACCTGGCCGAGGTTCGTGTCGATTGATCTCGAAGCTGAGGTATGGGCGTTGAGCTACAACTCACCTAAAGCCATGCGCGCCATTCAAGGTAAAATTCAATCGCTGGTGAAAGACTTCGAAATACTGCGAGCATTCTGACGTGCCTCGATGGACCAATCCCTGCCTAGAGACTTTATTGGTGGTAAACGAGCTGCGAATTGGGATATCATCATGAAAAACACCAAGTCTTGATAGAAGGAAAGCGAATCATTCTGCATACCTCGGCCAACTACTTTCTCACCTGCGTTCTCGATAGCTAGTAGCTGACCGAGCACACGAAATTCATTCTGATGAACATCGAGGCTTATGCCAAGACAAGAAAAGGTTTAATGTAGAAAACCATGGCAGAATATATCTATAAAGCTCTGCAATATTCCTTCATTTTCCGCAGACATCACATCCAGCTCATCATTCTCTACCATCCTCAATCATCCTCAGCTTTTCATTCCAACATCTGCTCAAGCAATTCCCTCTGAATCACCAATTTATCCCTATCTATCAGCAAAATACCTTGTTGATCCTCGAGCCCTTACTCAGATTCAATAAATAAGAGCGCAATATTCGAAACTATGCATTTCAACAACAGCTTCATGCTCCTTGGTCTTACCAGCTTGGTATCAAGCATGGCCATCAACGCAAACAATGGCCAGCCTGAACCTACTGCATCAGCCAACTTGTCCAAGTGAGTAACAATCTATATGACCAAGACCCTTCATCACAGCGACGCTGACCCTCATCCAAGCACCACAACCCCCTCCAACACTACAGGCCACTTCCCCCACCCCCTAATCCTAAAAGAAATCACCGGCGGCATCCGCGGTCTCCACACCGCCGCAACCTCCATAAAATACGACGGCCCCCTCAACGACGACCTCGCCTACCGCATCAAACAGCAATCCAACGACAACTCCTGCCAACCCATCCTCGGCAAACACGGCTCCGTAAGCTGGAAACTCTACGTCCGCACCTCCGGCAAAAGATGCGACACGACCACCGAGCTCAATACCATACGGGATTACGTCGGGTTTGCGACTGATGCTATGACTTGGTACAGTTATGATGTGGCGTGTGTGAGGATGAGGCATGGGAAGGGGACTTGGGTTGGGTATTTGCAGCTGCAGGATCATGATAGGAGGGGGGATATTAGGGGGATATTTGCACTAGCTTCTCTTATCCGATTGGACTTCCGAGGGATGGGCTGTGAGGATGAGGACGAAAAGGAAAGATTAGGATCTGTGCCTCGAGACAAGATTTGTGGGACATCCTAATGGGCAGAAAGGCAGCACCGGCTTCTATTGGTTCTATTTGCAACAGTTTGGTTTCGTGGGGGAGTGGTAACATTTGGAATTATGTTTGCGATAATCATTATTTGTTTTACTCTCTTTTTGAACAACCTTCTTCAGTAATACACATCATCTTTTTTCAGCTTCCAAATTTTTCCTCCCTTGAATTTGTCAAATGCATTTCCAAATGTCTAAACTCAATGGTCTGCGAGCTATCTCTTAACCCTGAGACTCAAGCTCAGTACCAAAACTGCTTTCGTTACTCCGCAAATCCACACCCTTTACAACACCAACGAAACATGCACTTCTATTTTCGGACAATCATATTTGTCATCTGGAACCTCCCTTATATCACCATCCTTATGCTCCCATCCCTCCCAAATCCGCACAATCCACCAGCTATACCTCTCCTCCCAAACCCATACAAGCATGCATCAACCACATTTCCACTCTCCCCTTAAACCTCTCTTCCAACCCCTTTCCGCATGCTCAACTCCCATCAGATTTCCTCCAAATCCACACCACCATACCCAGCTCAACCCCCTCACCAACAACTCACCCAATCCTCTCCATCCCACACCCCCCACACCGCCGATGCAGACAATGACAACACTGAAACGTATAATGCACATTCATCAGATTCAGGATGCGTTCGCATTTGCAGCAGATGACGTTGTAAAGCGGTTCGCCTTTCTCGGCTGGGGCTTCGTCGTCGGGAGCAATACTACCAGCAGAGTCGGTGGATGATGGGACTGTGGCGGTGGTGTTGTTGGAGGGTGAGTACTCTGTTGTGTTGGAGTTGGGGTTTGAGTATTGGGTGCGTGGTGGCATTGTGGTGGGGGTTTTGAGATGGGGGGAGCTAAGACGATGTCGAGTTGACTAAGGGGTGAAGGAGGGATGAGTGGAGGGGTGGATGGGCGACGATGAGAATGGGTTGGATGGGGAGGGAAAAAACGAGAGAGAGAGCGCGTCGGGTGATGGTCATTCATAGCGTGTGTTACAAGGCGAGTGATAGGGAGGCACGCACGTAATACAAAGGCCTTGTGGGGGTGTCTTGTGATTGCTTTGTACGACAGGAAGGGCAGACAAGCCATTGTTGAATACTCGCCTTCGTCAATTAAGTTGATTATCAAAGGGTCTATGAGGTGCTTTGTCCCCTATTTGAGTCAGCATCGAACCAAATTCGCTAGTCATGGACAACGATGGTAAGAAAATTTCACGATGAGGGTGTTGGAGTAGAATATCCCGAGCGTGTGCACGATCGTTCTAGGTATGGTTTCAGTGGTAGTATCCACCTTATGTGATTGACTGGTAGGCATCTGACATTCAGGGACTCACACAAAGCTCACTCGCATCTCGAAGGTGCCAAGGGTTGCAAAACCGCACAACGAGCACACCGCTCTCTTATCAAGGAAGCAGTGTTAGACGGATTGGATGGATTGATTCTTTCTCATCCTGTTCGATTGGTACTGTTTACTTGCGGCTCTCAAGGTTCTTGGGCACTTTGATATAGATATTCGATACTTCTTGGGGCCGGAACGCTCAAGCAGCCGGAGAAAGGATTCTTGGACCTTCTATGACGAGAAATGCGGCCGCCTAATAGTCTGACATCCTGGTCCTAAACCCACCGATGGCGCACCACGCACACTTTCGAATATGGTCAGTTCAGTTGAACATGTGGTACATTTCCGGCTATAAGACTCACATTTGTCGAATTGCATCCTGAATCGTGTTCAATGCAGTATTGTTCACGGCAAGCTTTGCACCGCCGCTGTGTGATTTGTAGGCACGTCTGGCACCGCTGACCACACTCATAGCAATGTCTTTCGACACCAAT